>ERZ779621.17-NODE-17-length-183443-cov-14.382620_pt1 | contig 183443 bp, 183 predicted proteins | sample MGYA00514215_ERZ779621 | MGnify/ENA primary metagenome ERZ779621 (study PRJEB29562, sample SAMEA4376715) | mouse gut metagenome | isolation source: Cecum | study: EMG produced TPA metagenomics assembly of the A DSS colitis mouse model was used to assess the...
TTTAGATTATGGCATAAAGTCAAATCTTAGTTAAGGCGAGCGTTTTGACGCTTACTGTAAAAAACCGACAAGATATTTCCTGCCGGTTTTTCTTCGTATTTCTTTATATTATTCTCTTCCAGAATTTCTATCATAATTTCTGTCAGACCGTCTCTCGCCCTTATCATATCTCTTCAAGGTAACAACAACGTGTCTAAAAGGCTCTTCTCCTTCACTATAAGTTGTCACATACTTATCATTCTGAAGCGCTGAATGAATAATTCTTCTCTCATAAGGATTCATAGGCTCTAAAGAAACCGGCCTCTTTGTTCTCTTTACCTTATAGGATATATTCTTGGCAAGATTCTCTAAGGTTTCCTTTCTTCTCTGGCGGTAATTTTCCGTATCAACCTTAACCCTGATATAATTCTCTACATTTTTATTCACGATCAAAGATACCAGATATTGTAAGGAATCAAGAGTTTGTCCTCTCTTACCAATCAGGACTCCCATCTCATCACCGCTTAACTCAATGTTCATGGAATTCTCTATCTCATCATATTCCACATTCACGACCACAACAAGACCCATAGCCTCAAACACATCTTTTAAGAAATCTTTTGCAGCATCCTGTACGGAAGATTTTGCCCTGGCTTTGATCACAGCAGGTTTAGAACCAATACCAAGAAAACCTGAAGAACCTTCTTCAATTACTTCATATTCCAATTTATCACTGGTAACAACTAACCTTTGACATGCTTCTGTAATCGCATCATCAACAGTTTTTGCAGATACTTCAATATAATCCATTTTCTACCCCTCCTGCACTATTTTTTATTATTTTTCTCATTATACTGTCTCACCATATTAGCCTTAGACATCATGCTGCCTGGTTTTGCATTTTTATTATAATATTCTGTTGACTTCTTAACCAATTCATCTTTTTCTTCCTGTGTCATAGAAGGCTTAGTAGAAGCTTTAGAAGCCATACTCTTCGTATTCATATTTGCATAAGCAGACATCTGATTGGCCCGGACGCCGGCCTTTTCCATTTTCTTCTTGGCCTTTTCCGCATTCTTCTTAATAACTTCATCAAGGTCCATCTTATCAATATGTTTATTAATGACAATCTGCTGAATACTTCTAACTACCGCACCTACTACCCAGTAAAATCCCATACCTGCAGGAAGCGTATAACATAAAACAGCAGACATGATAGGCATAACCATATTCATAGTCTTCATGGACTGCATCATGGCATTTTGCTGATCATTGCCATTGCCGCTCTGTGTATCCTGCTGCGGCATTAACTTTACGTTAATCCACTGTGTCACTGCAGCCAATACAGGAATTGCAAATGCTGCAACCATCATAATATAGGAACCTGTTGCTCTTGCTTCACTAAAAGTAGCCGCAGGAGAATTAGACATACTTAATCCCAAGAAATTATTATATTTGTCAAGCAAAGATAAAGTATTATCTATATCAGAAGACAAATTAGGAAAAGCATCTTTCAAGCTCGCCCATTCAGCGCTGGAAGCTTTATTCAGTACATCTACAAAAGTATTCTGCACATAAGAAGTCACGCCGCCGGTAAAGTTTTCGTTTGCAAATTGTTTGGCAAACATATTAGAGCTGGAAAATGTCTGGATAAACTCTACACTGCCATCCTGTGCAATCAATTTATCTACCAGAGGTAAAAAAGCTTGTTTTACCTTGTCTACGTAAGCGGGAATATTATAAATTACCCGATAAAGAGCAAGTAAAATAGGCATCTGTATCAAAAGCTGCACACAGCTTCCGGAAGGCGATACTCCATACTTTGCATAGACGGCCTTTGTTTCCATATTCATTGCCATCATAGAATCATTATCTTTTTTATTCTTATACTTTGCCTGAATCGCCTGCAGTTCTGGATTCATCTTAGCAGAAAGCTTGGAGAACTTCTGCTGTTTGATTGTAAGAGGCATCAATAAGAGATAGATAACGACCGTAAATAAGATAATAGCAAGTCCAATATTAGGAATGCCAATCTTATCAATCACATAGAAGATACCTTCCATAATATAACCCAAAAGTTTTGCTACAGGACCGATAATCTTACCTGTATCCTGGGTCAATAAAATATTTGACAAAATCACTTACCTCCTTTTATAACTTTATGGAACAGGATCATAACCACCTTTGGAAAAAGGATTACATCTCAATATTCTCCACATGGTAAGTAACCCTCCCTTAAGAGCGCCGTACTTTTCAACAGCTTCCAAACCGTATTCAGAACAGGTCGGAATATAAGGACATTTGGTACTTTTCATAGGAGAAATATATTTTCTATAAAATTTAATTAGACAGATCATTCCTTTTTTCATAACAGTTTCTAATTTTCCTCATCATAAAAATAAATTTTGATTATATGATGAAGCTTTGAAAGATGTAACAATGCGCTCTCTATTTCTGCATACCCTGCCAAAGAAGCGCTTTTTCTTGCGACGACTACTATATCTAAACCACTATTAAATATATTTTCATGTAGCCGGTAACTCTCTCTCACCAATCTGGTAAACCTGTGTCTTACGACACTGTTGCCAACCTTCCTGCTGACGGAAATTCCCAGTCTGTTCTTATCTGTGTTGTTTTCCAATACATACATTACCAAATACTTGTTTGCATAACTTTTACCATTCTTATAAACATTCTGGAAATCACTGTTTTTCTTTAAGGATTCTGAAAATACCATTTTTAACCGTACCTTTCTTAAAAAGATAATTATACGGAGAAAAAAAGGCCACATAAATGCGGCCTATGCTGATAATCTCTTTCTTCCTTTTGCCCGTCTTGCAGCTAAGACTTTTCTTCCACCTTTTGTACTCATTCTTGCTCTGAAACCGTGAACTTTCGATCTCTGCCTTTTCTTAGGCTGATACGTCATTTTCATTCCCATGCACCTCCTTCATATGACCTTATTTATTTATAAGGTAAAGATAATAAGCTTCATTTTAGGAAAACAACATGTTGATTATATATAATTAATAGGAAAACGTCAAGTAAATTGGCCATTTTTTTTATAAAAATTCAATGAAAATACTTATAACCAACTTATCCACTTTACATAAATCTATCCACAATATGTTCATAAGTTGTTGATAACTTCGAAATATCATGTTCATAACAAATTTATCATCTCAGATTTGCAAGAATAAGCTATGTTGATATTAAATTTCATAGTTATACACAACATTCATATTGCTCTAAAAGAATATGTTAACTTGTTCATAAATCCTTTTCCTTTTATGTGGACAACTTATTATTTGAAATTTTATGATATTTGTATTATTATATATTGTAGGATAATTTCGATTTTCCATTTATATAAAATGAGAACGGGGATTAGAACACTATGGAACCTATGGAATCTATCAGTAAAAAATGGGATGAAATTAAAGAGACACTTAGAAAGGAATACGAATTATCTGATATTTCTTTTGCTACCTGGATTGAGCCTCTTAATTTTTATGAAGTGAAAAATAATATAGTGACCATATTGATTCCTTCTGATCAGGCTCATGCTCTCAACTATATAACATCCAAATATAAGAGTTTTTTCCAAGTCACTATTTCTGAGATGATGGACCATACTTATGATATTGCTTTCATTTTAGAAAAAGATGCAAAAGATAAAGGAAACAACAGCCAGTCTGCTTTAAAACCTACTTATAACATAAATTATGAAAATGCAAACTTAAGTACAAAATATAAGTTTGATACTTTCGTGGTGGGAAGTAACAATAAACTGGCACATTCCGCTTCTCTTGCCGTAGCGGAATCTCCCGGAGAGGTATATAATCCTCTTTATTTATATGGAGGAGCAGGTCTTGGAAAGACGCACCTGATTCATTCGATCGGACATTTTATATTGGAAAGAAACCCTGACACAAAGGTACTTTACGTCACTTCTGAAAATTTTACCAATGAAGTCATAGATTGTATCAGAAGCGGCGACGCCTTAAAGATGAATAAGTTCCGTGAGAAGTATCGTACTGTTGATGTCCTTATGGTAGATGATATTCAATTTATCATCGGCAAAGAAAGTACGCAGGAAGAATTCTTCCATACCTTTAATACGCTGCATTCTGCCGGAAAGCAGATCATATTGTCCTCGGACAAACCGCCAAAAGATATGGAGACCTTAGAAGAGAGATTTCGTTCCAGGTTCGAATGGGGATTGATAGCAGATATTCAACCGCCGGATTATGAAACCAGAATGGCTATTCTTAAGAAAAATGCGGAGAACTACACCAAAGAGATAGATGACGAAGTATTCAAATACATTGCGGAAAATATCAAATCCAATATTCGTGAATTAGAAGGGGCTTTTAATAAGATTATCGCCTTTTCTAAGTTAAATAAGGTGGATATCAATCTGGCATATGCGGAAGAAGCCTTAAAAGATGTGATATATCCAGACAAACCAAAAGAAATTACACCTACTCTTATCATAGAAGTGGTTGCAGAGCATTTTGGTGTAAGTCCGGAAGATATTACTTCCAAAAAAAGAAATTCTGAATTTGTACAGCCAAGACAAGTAGTCATGTATCTTTGCAGAGAACTGATCGATACTTCTCTTAACAATATCGGTAAACTCCTTGGCAAAAAAGATCATACCACTGTCATTCACGGCATCAATAAGATCAAAGAAGAAATAACAACCAATGAAGAACTCAGAAATAAAATAGATGTCATCAGAAAGAAGATTGTCCCTTAGAACAATTTAAGTTACTCACTTTTTTATCAACAATTCTTCAACAAAGTATGTGAATCACTTATATTTGTGTTTAAAAATGACATTAATGTCAATTTATATGCAAAATCATTTTGTTTATAAGTTGAAAGTTATTGTGAAGTTATACAAAGTTTTTCACAGCTTAAAAGTTTTCTTTTTTATTGAAAAATAGTATAATAGATAAGGTTATGCACATATCAACACCTATTATTACTAAGACTACGGAATAATTATTATTTAAATAACCAATAGCGGCACACTAAATAATCCGCAGGTGAGAAAGGAAGATATACACAGATGAAAATTGTATGTATGAAATCAAATCTTTTAACCGGTGTACAGACAGTATCCAAAGCCGTTCCTAACAAAACTACAATGTCTATTCTGGAATGTATCCTTATAGATACAAGAAGTGGTGAAATCAAATTAACCGCTAATGATATGGAACTCGGTATTGAAACAACGATTGACGGTGAAATACTGGATAAAGGTCTGATTGCACTGGATGCAAAGATATTTTTGGAAATTGTCAGAAAGCTTCCTGATAACAATATTACGATAGAGACGAATAATGAAACATATAAAACCACAATAACCTGTGAAAAAGCAAAGTTTAATATCATTGGTAAATCTGGTGAAGATTTCTCTTATCTGCCGGAAATAGAAAAAAATGACTCTGTGGTCCTCTCGCAGTTTACTTTAAAAGAAGTGATCAGGCAGACAATCTTTTCTATTGCGGACAATGATAATAATAAATTGATGACAGGAGAGTTATTTGAGATCAATGATGATGTCTTAAAGGTGGTATCATTGGATGGTCACAGAATTTCTATCAGAAGAATTGCTTTAAAGAATTCCTATGGAAATAAAAAGGTAGTTGTACCTGGTAAGACATTGAGTGAAGTAAGCAAGATTCTTTCCGGAGATATGGATAAGGATGTGAGCATCTTCTTCACGGACAAACACATTTTGTTTGAGTTTGATAATACGCTGGTGGTTTCCAGGCTGATTGAAGGAGAATACTTCAGAATAGATCAGATGCTTTCCAGTGATTATGAGACAAAGATTAAAATGAATAAAAAGGAGTTGCTTGATTGTATCGACAGAGCTACTCTTCTTGTCAAAGAAGGAGATAAAAAACCTGTTATTATCAATATTACGGATGATTCCATGCAGCTTAAAATGAATTCTACAGTGGGAAGTATGGATGAAGAAATCGATATTGCTAAAGAAGGAAAGGATTTGATGATAGGGTTTAATCCTAAATTTTTGATTGATGCTCTTCGTGTGATAGAAGATGAGGAGATTGATTTATATATGGTGAATCCTAAAGCTCCTTGTTTTATCAGAAATGCGCAAGAAAGTTATATTTATCTGATTCTTCCTGTTAATTTTACAACGGTAAGCTAGTTTTGCATGGATTTTGTATTTCGGGAAAGGTATAAAATATCGATTGTATGGAAACAATAAAAATCAGGGATGATTTCATCAAACTTGGCCAGGCCATTAAACTATCCGGACTTGTACAGTCTGGTGTGGAGGCAAAGATTGAAATACAGGAAGGGTTCGTAAAAGTAAATGGACAGGTGGAATTACAACGCGGTAAGAAGATATATCCTGGCGATGTAATTTCTTATGACGGACAACAGATTAAGGTAGAAAACTGATGATCATAAAATCATTGGAACTGGCGGATTTTAGAAATTACGATTCTTTACATATTGATTTTAGTAAAGGAACAAATATCTTATATGGTGATAATGCCCAGGGTAAAACAAATATCCTGGAAGCTATTTATTTATCTGCTACTACAAAATCACATAAGGGAAGTAAAGATAGAGATATTGTCAATTTCAAAAAAGAAGAATCCCATATCAGGACTATTCTTGAAAAGGATGGTATGGATATAAGGGTTGATATACACCTTCGTAAAAATAAGACGAAGGGAATTGCGATTGACGGGCAGAAAATTAAAAAAGCTGCAGAACTTCTTGGCTTGCTGAATGTGGTTTTTTTCTCACCGGAAGATTTGAGTATTATCAAAAACGGTCCGGCTGAGAGAAGAAGATTTGTAGATATGGAGTTGTGTCAGCTGGATCAGTTCTATCTCTATAATTTAAATCATTATAACAAAATTGTAAATCAAAGAAATAAACTGTTAAAGGATATGTATTTTAATCCTTCTTTAAAAGAAACTTTGAATATATGGGATTCTCAGCTTGTTTCCTTTGGAAGTAAGATTATAGAGAGAAGAAAACTTTTTGTGGAGCAGCTAAATGATATCATCTATGATATTCATAAAAAATTATCCGGTGAGAGAGAAGAATTAAAAGTAAAATATGAACCTGATGTGACAATTGAGGATTATGAAAAATCTCTGGCGGTGTGTCAGGAAAGAGATGTAAAGTTAAAACAGACTACTGTGGGTCCTCACAGAGATGATTTTTCTTTTCTGATAAAAGATATAGATATCCGTAAGTTCGGTTCCCAAGGTCAGCAGAGAACAGCGGCTTTATCTTTGAAATTGTCAGAGATAGAGCTTGTGAAAAAAATAGCAAATGAAAATCCTGTTTTGCTTTTGGATGATGTACTTTCAGAACTTGACAGCCATAGACAAAATTATTTATTAAGTACGATTGGAGAAATCCAGACGATTATTACCTGTACGGGATTAGATGAATTTGTAAATAATAGATTTGAGATTGATAAAGTTTTTCAAATAGAAAATGGTAAGATCGTCAATAACTCTGAAGGTGAAACTGAGAAAGGAGTATTGTTATAGATATGGCAAACGAATACGGCGCAGATCAAATACAGATTTTAGAGGGACTTGAAGCAGTAAGAAAAAGACCCGGTATGTATATAGGCAGTACTTCTTTAAGGGGTCTTCATCATCTGGTATATGAGATTGTGGATAATTCAGTAGATGAGGCGCTGGCTGGGTTTTGTGATACAATTTACGTGAATATTAATCAGGATAATTCTATTACCGTTCTTGATAATGGACGGGGCATTCCTGTAGGTATTAACCATAAAGCAGGTATTCCGGCTGTGGAAGTAGTCTTTACGGTTTTACATGCCGGCGGAAAATTTGGCGGCGGCGGATATAAGGTGTCCGGCGGCTTACATGGTGTGGGCGCCTCTGTTGTCAATGCACTTTCTGACTGGTTGGAAGTAGAAATTTATAGTGAGGGCAAAATCTATCGACAAAAATATGAAAAGGGACAGGTATGCTATAAATTAAAAGTAGTAGGAGAATGTGAACCAGAAAAAACCGGTACTAGAGTGCAGTTTAAGCCGGATAGTACTATTTTTGAGGACACAATCTTTGATTATGATACTTTAAAGACAAGACTTCGCGAAACTGCCTTTTTGACAAAAGGCCTTAGAATTGTATTGGAGGATAACAGAGAAGATAAGGAGCAGAAGAAGGAATTTCATTATGAAGGCGGTATCAAGGAATTTGTTACATACTTGAATAAAAGTAAAGAAGCGCTTTATGAACAGATTATGTATTTTGAAGGCACAAAAAATGGCGTTTACGTAGAGGTTGCTTTACAGCATAACGATTCCTATAATGAGAGTGTTTATACCTTTGTAAACAATATCAATACACCGGAAGGCGGCACACATCTGGTAGGTTTTAGAAATGCTCTCACAAAAACATTTAACGATTATGCAAGAAATAATAAACTGTTAAAAGATAATGAATCAAATCTTTCCGGTGAAGATATCAGAGAAGGTCTTACAGCGATTATCAGCGTTAAAATAGAAGATCCTCAGTTTGAAGGGCAGACAAAGCAAAAGCTTGGCAATTCGGAAGCAAGAGGAGCTGTGGACAATGTGGTGAGTGAACAGCTTACTTATTTCCTGGAACAGAATCCTTCTGTAGCCAAAACAATTTGTGAAAAATCCATTTTAGCGCAGCGCGCCCGTGAAGCGGCCAGAAAAGCCAGAGATTTGACACGTCGTAAAACTGCATTGGAAGGCAGTGCTCTTCCTGGCAAATTAGCGGATTGTTCCGATAAAGATCCTAAAAATTGTGAGATTTATATCGTTGAGGGAGATTCTGCAGGAGGTTCTGCGAAAACAGCCAGAAGCCGAGCAACACAGGCAATCCTTCCTCTTCGCGGTAAGATTTTGAATGTAGAAAAAGCAAGGCTTGATAAAATATATGCTAATGCAGAAATCAAAGCCATGATTACAGCTTTTGGCACTGGAATTCATGAAGATTTTGATATTTCTAAGCTTCGTTATGACAAGATTATTATTATGACGGATGCCGATGTAGATGGTGCGCATATTGCTACGCTTATGCTTACATTTATTTATCGTTTCATGCCTGAGTTAATTAAACAGGGACATGTATATCTGGCGAAACCGCCTTTGTATAAGTTGGAGAAAAACAGGCAGATTTGGTATGCTTACAGTGATGATGAACTTGATGAGATTTTAGCGCAAGTAGGCAGAGACCAAAATAATAAGATTCAGCGTTATAAAGGTCTTGGAGAGATGGATGCCGATCAGCTCTGGGAAACAACAATGGACCCGGAAAGACGTATTCTTCTTAGAGTAAATATGAATGAAGAAGAAGAATCGGAAGTCGATCTTACATTTAATACGTTGATGGGAGATAAAGTAGAACCTAGAAGAATCTTTATTGAAGAAAATGCCAAGTTTGTAAAGAATCTGGATATATAAGAATTGTAATAAAAGTATGCAGCTTTAGTGAGTGCTTGAATAGTTTAACATGGAGGGAAGATGGACGACAGAATTTTTGATAAGATAGAAGAAGTAGATCTTAAGAAGAAGATGGAAGATTCTTACATTGATTATGCCATGAGCGTTATCGCTGCCCGTGCTCTTCCCGATGTAAGAGATGGTCTGAAACCTGTACAGCGCAGAGTCCTGTATTCTATGATAGAATTGAACAACGGTCCGGATAAACCTCACAGAAAGAGTGCCCGTATCGTTGGTGATACCATGGGTAAATATCATCCCCATGGTGATAGTTCTATTTATGGCGCGCTTGTTAATATGGCACAAGAATGGTCTACCAGATATCCTCTGGTGGATGGTCACGGAAATTTCGGTTCTGTGGATGGTGACGGCGCGGCTGCAATGCGTTATACAGAAGCAAGACTCAGCAAAATTTCCATGGAGCTTCTTGCGGATATCAATAAAAATACCGTTGATTTTGCGCCAAACTTTGATGATACAGAGAAAGAACCTGTAGTATTGCCGAGTCGTTATCCAAATCTTTTGGTAAATGGTACTTCCGGTATTGCAGTGGGAATGGCAACGAATATTCCTCCTCATAATTTGCGGGAAGTTACGAGTGCGGTGATCAAAATCATTCAAAATAGAATTGAGGAAGATCGTCAGACTGATATTGAAGAACTATTGCAGATTGTAAAAGCGCCTGATTTTCCTACCGGCGGTATTATTTTAGGTACTAGGGGTGCAGAGGAAGCATACAGAACAGGCCGCGGCAAGGTGAGAGTGCGTGCTGTCACAGATATTGAGACGATGTCTAACGGTAAGAGCCGTATTATTGTGACAGAGCTTCCCTATATGGTAAATAAGGCGAATTTGATTCTAAAGATTGCAGACCTTGTGAAGTTAAAAAAGATAGACGGTATCACAGATCTGCGTGATGAGACAAACCGCGAGGGTATGCGTATTGTGATTGAACTCCGCAAGGATGCCAATGCTAACGTTATCCTAAATCAGCTTTATAAACATACCCAGCTTCAGGATTCTTTTGGCGTGATCATGCTGGCGCTTGTTGATAATCAGCCGAAGGTTATGAATCTTCTTGATATGCTTACTTATTATCTGCAGCATCAGGAAGAGGTTGTGACCAGAAGAACAAAATATGATCTTGATAAAGCGGAAGAACGAGATCATATTTTACAAGGTTTGTTGATTGCTTTAGATCATATTGATGAAGTGATTCAAATTATCAGAAGCAGTCAGACAACTCAGATTGCCAAAGAAAGATTGATTGAGAGATTTGAATTTTCTGAGGCGCAGGCACAGGCTATCGTAGATATGCGTCTGCGTGCACTGACCGGTCTGGAAAGAGAAAAGCTTGAAAATGAGCATAGAGAACTGCTGGCAAAAATCGCAGAGTTAAAAGCGATTCTTGCAGATGAAAAATTACTTCTCGGTGTAATCAGAGACGAGATGCTTGTGACTGCAGAGAAATATGGTGATGACAGAAGAAGTCAGATTGGATTTGATGTCTATGATATCAATATGGAAGATCTGATTCCCAGAGATAATACTGTGATTGCCATGACCAGTCTCGGTTATATTAAACGTATGACCGTCGATAACTTTAAGTCTCAAAACCGCGGCGGTAAGGGAATCAAGGGTATGCAGACGATTGAAGAGGATTATATTGAAGATCTTCTGATGACGACGACCCATCATTATCTTATGTTCTTTACGAATTATGGCAGAGTGTATCGTCTGAAAGCATATGAGATTCCCGAGGCAAGCAGGACGGCAAGAGGTATTGCTATTGTCAATATCTTACAACTTAATCCCGGTGAGAAAATATCCGCTATGATACCCATTAAGGATTATGAGGATAATAAGAATCTCTTTATGGTGACAAAGAAGGGTATTGTGAAGAAGACTCCCGTCATGGAATTTTCCAATGTGAGGAAAAACGGTCTGGCAGCTATCAGCCTTCGGGAAGATGATGAGCTGATTGAAGTAAAGAATACGTCCAGGGATACTGAAATCTTTTTGGTGACAAAACAAGGTATGTGTATTCGCTTCAAAGAGACAGATGTGCGTCCTACCGGTAGAGCGTCTATGGGTGTGATTGGTATGAATTTGTCTGATGACGATGAGATTGTGGGTATGCAGTTAGATCATCAGGGTGATTCTCTCCTTATCGTATCGGAAAATGGTATGGGCAAACGTACTTACTTAGAGGAATTTACCATTCAAAAGCGCGGCGGCAAGGGATTAAAATGTTATAAGATTACAGAAAAAACAGGTTATGTCGTAGGTGTTAAGGCTGTCAATGACGATCATGAGATTATGATGATCACAGACGGCGGTATCATTATCCAGCTTCGTATGGATGAGATTTCTACATTAAAGAGAATTACTTCCGGCGTTAAGATGATCAATCTGGATGATGGGATGAAAGTCGCTAAGATTGCCAAGGTCCGGGAAAAGATAAGTAACGGTGAAGAAGAGTTTGAGAATATCGATGATGCTATGGAAGATATCTCAGAAGAAGAGCATTAAAATCCGATAGAAAAGTGGCTGTTGTAAAAGTAGATCAATAATCTACTAAAGCAACAGCTTCTTTTATTATACAGAAATCTAAAAACGTTTGGTTGACAGCAGTCATATTTTATATGATAGTGTAGAAGAGTGGACAAGAAATAAAATGTGTCTACAAAAAATATAGAAACGGGAGAATGAAAGTAATATGAATCAAGTGAAACATGGAGTTGAGAGATTTTATGTGAAAACATTCCCGGAGTGTCAGGAGAAAAGTATGATTCGGGGTAGGTGTTTCAGGATTTCGGTACTGACAGAGGGATTACTCAGATTAGAGTACAGCGAATCTGGACATTTTGTGGATGACCCAACCCAAATTGTGTGGAACAGGGATTTTCCCACACCGGAATTTATGGTGAAGGAGACGGAAGAACGTCTGGAAATTATAACAAAGCGTCTTCATTTAATCTACAACAAATGCAATTTTTCTCCTTTTGGGTTATCTATCCGGGTGATAGAAGGCGGTGTGTGGCACTACGGAGAAGAAGTGGAAAATCTGGGTGGTACGGCACGAACCCTTGATAATGTGGATGGCAGCTGCGACTTAGAAAACGGAATCCTTTCTACGGAAGGATTTACTTTATTGGATGATAGTCGTTCCCTTCTTCTTGGAAAAGATTTCCTGGCACAGGCGAGAGAAGAAAATGGAATTGATTTATACTTTTTCGGATATGGAAAAAAATATCGGGAGGCGCTTGGCGACTATTTCCATCTCTGTGGTAAAGTTCCCATGCTGCCAAGATATGCGCTGGGAAATTGGTGGAGTAGATTTTATCCGTATACGGAGGAGTCCTATTTGAATTTAATGGACCGTTTTCAGGAAGAAGAAATCCCTTTTTCGGTGGCAGTGTTGGATATGGACTGGCATCTGACAGATATTGATTCCAAATATGGAAGCGGCTGGACTGGGTATACTTGGAACCGGAACTTCTTTCCGGAACCAGAACGTTTTTTGCAGGAACTTCACCGCAGGGGAATACGCGTTACTTTAAATGTACATCCGGCGGACGGTATTCGTGCGCATGAGGAGATGTATCCGGAAATGGCAAAAGCTATGGGAGTGGATGCAAAGAAAGAATTGCCGGTGGTCTTTGATATTGCAGATGCAAAGTTTATAGAATATTATTTTGATATTGTGCATCATCCGTTAGAGGATATGGGAGTGGATTTTTGGTGGATTGACTGGCAACAGGGAAGCGTCAGTACGAAAGAGGGTCTTGATCCATTGTGGATGCTAAACCACTATCATTTTCTGGACATCGGAAGAGACCGGAAAAGGCCTATGACTTTTTCCAGATATGCAGGACCGGGAAGTCACAGGTATCCGGTGGGATTTTCCGGGGATAGTATCATTACTTGGGAATCTTTGCATTTTCAGCCTTATTTTACCGCCACGGCTTCTAATATTGGTTACGGATGGTGGAGTCACGATATTGGCGGCCATATGAATGGATACCGGGATAATGAACTGGAGACAAGGTGGGTCCAGTTTGGAGTTTTTTCTCCCATTAACAGACTTCACAGTTCCCAAAATGAATTTAACAGCAAGGAACCCTGGCACTTTCCGGAAGAAGAGAGGCAGACGATGGACCGTTTCCTGCGGCTTCGTCATGAGATGATTCCTTATTTGTACACCATGAATTATCAGTGTTGGCATGATCATAGGACTTTGGTAGAGCCGTTATATTATGGGTATCCGGATTATTCAGAAGCTTACGAGTGCAGAAACGGATACTTTTTCGGATCGGAACTGTTGGTATTTCCTGTAACAACCCCTAGATTTCAGAAGATTCATATGTCTGAGACTGCGGGATGGATACCGGAAGGAATCTATACGGATTTGTTTACCGGCATGGTCTATGAGAGCAGAGGCAGCAGGAAAATCAGCTTTTATAGAGACCTAACGTCTATCCCTGTGCTTGCAAAAGGAGGAGCTATCCTGCCTCTTACAGATGAAATATTTGGAAGAGAAGTCTCCCATAATCCATCTTCCCTTACCATTCAGATATTCCCGGGAGCGGACGGTTATTTTACACTCTACGAGGATGATAATGAGACTTGTGAATATGAACAAGGAAAATGCGTCACCACAAAGATGGAATTTGGCTGGAAGACAGAACAGAAATTTGTGATTCATCCGTCAGAAGGAGAACTCGGACTGATTCCAAAAGAGAGAAATCTGTGTATGGAATTTCGCAGTATTATAGACAGCCAGGTATGCGTTTTATCGGGAGGAAAGGAGATTCCTTTCTGCAAAGTCTATGACAAGGAAGAGGCTGTCTTACAGATAAAGGTGGAGAAACATCCGGTTGTGGAGGAATTGGTTGTACGGTTTGAAGACAGGCTTGAGATCTGCAGTCCGTCTGTTGAGAAAAGAATTTATGAACTGGTCGATCAGGCTGAGATAGCATACAATTTGAAGACACAGATTATGGATTTGGTGAGGAAAGAAAAAAGTCCGCTGTTGCTTTTGTCTCAGTTTCATGCGCTTTCTGTCGGGGCAGAACTGTATGGTGCGTTGCTGGAGATACTGACAGCCAGAGAAACAGATGTAAGAAAAGAATAATAAGCTGTAGATTTGTATATAGGAGTCGTCTGCAATAAATTAAAAACGGTTTCAAAGAAAAGAGTATTGCATTTTAAATTTATATTTAAAATAAATTAAAAATATCAAATATTAGTTATTATGTACAAATAATATATAATAAAACTATAAAAAATGACAATTATGAATTTGATATTGACAATGAATTTTGAAGGAATTATAATAAATTCACATTGAAAACCTTTTCAAAAATATTAAAGGAGGAAAAGTGATGAAAAAGCAGTTTAAAAAAGTAATAGCAACGGCTCTTGTTAGTGTGATGGCATGTTCTCTTGCGGCATGTGGCGGCGGGTCTTCAAGTGGCGGCTCTTCCACAGCGGATGGAGGTTCTTCTTCCGGCGGCGGAGATTCCTCTTCTTCCGGCGGTCAGGTGGAAATTTCCCTGTATACAACAATTCCGGGAAAAGATCCTGAGTTTGAAGAGATCGTGGCGGACTTTATGGAAGCCAACCAGGACGTTAAAGTAAACTACATCGCATATGACAGTTCCGAGAAACAGAAATGGATGACATTGTATTCCGGCGGAAATGCGCCCACCGTATCTATTATGGATGCCATTGACATTCTGGATAATATCGATAACATGGCGGTGTTCAATGCAGATGATGAAGTTCTTCAGGGAATTGACAGCAGCTATACAGATGTATTTACGGTAGACGGCAATGTCTATGGCGTGCCGGATGCTGTACAGGCTATGGGTATTATCTACAACAAAACAACAATCGAGAAAGCAACGGGCGAAGCTTTTGATCCGGCTTCTATCAAATGTATTTCCGATTTGGAAGCACTCTGCGAAAAGATTCAGGCCGGCGGCGTTTCACCTTTGATGCTGACAGGCGTTGACTGGTCTTTGGGTTCTCATTTCTTAAGCCAGGCATTCACCGGCATCCGCGGCGGCGCAGAGGAGCAGGAAGCTTACATAGCATCTGTAAAAGACGGTTCTGTAGATTTTAAGAACGACGCGGGCTTCAATGGCGTTATGGATACCTTCGACGTATTCGCAAAATACAACCATAACGCAAAAGATCCTCTGGTAGGTAACACAGATATCGACGGACAGGCAATTGCAAACGGTGATGTGGCTATGTGGTTTATGGGCGACTGGGGATGGTCCTATATCTCTTCTATCGCAAATGGTGAAGATGAATTTGGTTTGATGGCAGTGCCGCTTACCGATAACCCGAGCGATGCAATTAATCAGCAGCTTGGCGTATTCCCGGCGAAGGGATTCTGTCTGGACAAGAGCCAGAATGATGAAGCACAGCAGGAAGCAGGCAAGAGACTGATTCGGTTTATTATGAAAGATGATGCACAGAAAATGGCTGACCTTCTTGAGACAGCACTTCCTTATGCGGATGCCGATGTAAATTATTCAAGCCCGCTTGTAGGTTCCACACAGTCTTATGTGGAGTCTGGTAATACCTACAGCACTTATGCATTCAGTTCTCTGCTTCCTTCCGATTTCTGGTCTGAAAATGGTGCTACAATGCAGCAATATTTGAGCGGCCAGGCAAGTCGTGAGCAGGCAGGCGATGCAATCCAGAATTATTGGAAAGCACAGCAGTAATCTTATTTTTGACCTATAACATTGTTGATTAGACTTGGGAACGGTCTAAGCCGCTTTCGGCTTAAAAGAACCGTTCCCAGAATGGAATTTGCTTAGGAGGGTTCTATGAATAGAAAGAATCAGGAGATTAAATTATTTTGTGAATTCGTTATCCCGCCTATGTTAATCTGGGCATCAATCGTTGTGGCTCCGTTATTCTATGGTTTATATCTGACTTTTACGAACTGGAATGGCTTATCCAACGATTTCAGCTTAATCGGCTTTACAAACTACATCAGCGTATTTACCGATTCCACCTTCCTGACTTCACTTGGGAAAACATTTCTTTATGTATTTTTTGTTGTAATATTCAGTAATGTGCTGGGAATTGCACTTGCACTGCTTCTCACTACAGCAATCAAAGGACGAGGCCTTTTTAGGACCTGTTTCTTTGCGGCTAACATGATTGGCGGTATTATCATGGGTTATATCTGGAATTATATTTTCTCTTTTGCGATGACGAAAATCGGAGAAGTGACAGGTTGGGGACTTTTTGAAACATCTTGGCTGACAGCGCCAACAACAGCTTTAGTTGCTTTGATTATCGTTACCGTGTGGCAGATGAGCGGTTATCTGATGGTTATTTATATCGCCGGTATTACTAATATCTCTGCGGATATATTGGAAGCGGCGAAAATTGACGGTGCCAATGCCTGGCAGATGTTTGCAAACATCAAGCTGCCTATGATCGCTTCTTCAATCACAATATGTACCTTTATGGCTATTTCCAAAGCGTTTATGTCCTTTGATGTGAACTTGGCTTTGACAGCAGGTGGTCCTTACAAGTCAACGGAATTATTGGCGTTTAAGATTTATCAGACCGCGTTTAGTAACTTTGAATACGGCAAAGGACAGGCGGAGGCAGTTGTCCTGTTTATCATTGTAGCGATTATTTCCATGATTCAGGTGAGAGTATCAAAATCAAAGGAGGTAAATGCATAATGGCTGAAAGAGAATTTTCAACAGCAGGCATGGCCGGAATGAAACAAAATCGTATTGTTTCCAACATAATTATATTCGTTGTAGTTTTGGTGTTGGCAGTATTGTTTGTTATGCCGTTCTTTCTGATGGTTTTAAATAGTTTCAAACTGTCCACAGAGTTTATTGCGAATCCTTTTTCCTGGCCGGTGGAATTTCATTTTGAAAACTATTCCAACGCATTCAATACAATGAATTTCTTAAATTCATTTATAAATTCTATCTTAATCTGTGTGATTGCAACAGTGGTAAGTACATCACTCAGTGCCATGAATGCATATGTGTTGACGCGTTTTGCAGGATGGAAAATCAATAAATTTTTATATATGATACTGATTGCGGCGATGGTTGTACCGTTCCAGGTTATTATGATTCCCCTTGTAAAGATTTACGGTTCCACCTTTGGGTTGTCCAATAATATTTGGATGGTAACCTTTATCCATATTGGATTGAATATCCCGTTCCCGACGTTTTTGTTCTGCGGTTTCATCGGCGGTATTCCCAGAGATTTGGATGAGGCGGCTATGATTGACGGGGCTTCCATGGAAGGGACATTTTTTAAGATTATTTTCCCGCTGTTAAAACCGATCATTATCACAAGTATCGTGTTTACGGCATTGTCTATCTGGAATGATTATATTTTGGCGAGTACTTTCCTCTCTGTGAAGGAAGTAAAGACGCTGCCTTTGATGACATATTCATTCCTTGCGACAAGATCTGCGGACTATGCGCCTATGATGGCCGGTCTGGTACTAATGATGCTTCCGGTGCTGATTCTGTATATGGTTGGACAGAAGTATATTATCGGTGGTATTGTGGCAGGTAGTGTAAAGGGTTAAATTATATGACAACACAAGATTTCTATATTGTAAAACAATTGGATGCTCATACCTGGCAGATAGGAGATTTGTTTGACACTTACCTTTATTTAATTGAGGGAGAAGAACGGGCAATTCTCTTTGATGCCGGGAACGGGCTCCCGGGTATTAAAGAGTTGGTGAAAAAGCTGACAAACAAACCGGTGAGTGTTCTTCTGTCTCACGGGCATTACGACCATACCGGATCGGCTTTCGAATTTGAACAGACGCTGATTCATAAAGAGGACGAAGAATTGCTTGGCTCTGGATTTTCGACTGCATCTAGAGCAGATTCTCTGCGTTCCTACCAAAGAAGGTTTGATGTGGAAGTGGGAGAGGATGCGTTTCGTTTTTACTGTGGGGCTAAGCCGCCGGAAAATATACAGTATATCCATGAAAATGAGCGGATTGAACTGGGCAAAAGAAGTCTACGGATTATAGAGACACCGGCCCATACAAGGGGAAGCATCTGTGCGTTGGATGAAGAACAGGGTTTCCTGTTTTCCGGAGATACGGTCTGTGATGATGAAATTCTTGTATACTTTCCTCATTCTACCTATGTGGAAGATGTTAGAGAAGCCGGAAAGAAGCTTGCAGAGATGAAAGAAAGCATTCGGACAATCTGTCCGGGACATCACCGCTTTCCGATTCCTGTGTCGATAATTGACGATTACATACAAGCCGCGGCGGATATTCTTGCAAATCCAAAAATTGGCCGGATGGTGGAATTGGAGGAAGGTTATAAGATATTATATTCGTACAAAACCATTGGTATTTCCTATCGAAAGGATAATGTGTACAAGTAAACAGATGTAGTCGCGACAGATTGCAAATGTGAAAATGATGAAGTATAATATCAACAGATAATATGCGGCATCAGAAATATGAAATGAATTGATATAGGTAATAATGGGCGTATGAGTGGAAAGATGGAAGACATTGCCCGGGATGCAGGGGTATCCATGTCAACCGTATCCCGGGTTATTAATGGGTATAAGGGAATCAGTGAAGATCTTCGCCAGAGGGTGGAGGAAAGTATTGATAAGTACAATTACAAGCCTAATGCTGCGGCGAGGAGTTTGATTACAAAGCGGACGGATTTGATTGCCGTCGTACAGCCGAATCTGGAAAACCCGACTATGTCGAATGTGCTGAAAGAGATTGCAAAATGCTGTTCGGACAGCGGGAGAACGATGATTGTCTGTGACTATGACAGTGATAATCAAAAGGCGATACAGGCTCTTGACAGTATGCTGGAGCACAATGTGGACGGTGTAATCTTTTTTGGGATTTATTTTACGGATGAGTTGATTGAGCAGTTGAAACAATTTACTTGTCCTGTGATTCTCGTCAATCAAGAGATTCCGGGCAGAGAGGGAAAGGAAATTCTTTTTACTACGGTCACCAGCGACAATTATAAGAGGTCGTGTGATGCAACGGAATTTCTACTAAAGGATAATCACCGGCGCATCGCTTATATCGGCGGGCCAAAGGAGGACTATAGCAACGGACAGCTTCGTCTCAGGGGTTATTTGGATACCATGAAAAAGTATGGTGTTCCTGTGCCGGAATCTTATATCGTACAGACCAATTTTTCCATTGAGGGAGGAAAGATAGGTATGCGGCGGATTTATGAGGAAGCGTCCATGCTTCCGACGGCTGTGCTCTGCGGCAGTGATATGATTGCTGCGGGATGTATCCGTTATCTGCAGAGTATGAAACAGCGGGTTCCGGAGGACATATCCGTGTTTGGGCATGATGATTCTCTGCATGATATTTTTGAAATTGGACTGTCTACAAGCAGCACGGAAGATAATGGGCAGATTATTTGTGATCGTCTGTTTGCCGAGCAGGAAAAAAATTTGAAAAAAGAAATAATTTATTATCCGTACCGCCTGATTCGAAGACAGTCTACGAAACGAATCAACGATTGATATGGAAATGAGGAAAATATGTTAAAGAGCAGTTTGAACGGGATTTGGAAACTGCACATAATTGGAAAGGACGCGCATCTTTTACCGAAAGAGGGATTGGAAACGGAAATTCCCGGTACGGTTTACGGTGCGCTTCTTACAAATGAGCTTATGCCGGACCCGTATGATAGAGACAATGAATTAAAAGTTCTTCCACTTATGGAGAATGACTTTTGCTTTACGACGAAATTTTTTGTGGATGACAGGATGATGGCCTGCGACAGAGTACTTTTGCGTTTTGAAGGGCTTGACACGCTGGCAGATATTTATGTCAATGAGGAATGGCTTGGCAGCACCTGCAATATGCATAGAATTTGGGAATTTGACCTTTTGACGCAGGGGTATATCAGAGAAGGGGAGAACAGTCTGAAAGTGGTTCTTCATTCTCCCACAAAATATATTAAGGAAGAAAATAAGAAGGTTTATACAGAGGGCATCCGAGAGGCCATGGCAGGATTTCCGCATCTTAGGAAGGCACACTGCATGTTTGGCTGGGATTGGGGCCCCAGGCTTCCTGACGCAGGAATCTTTCGAGAGGTGTCTTTGCTGGGAATAGAGAAGCATCGGTTGGAGTCGGTTTATATAACACAAACCCATGAAGTAGAAAAGGTAACCCTCGATTTTGATATTCTTTTAGATACCGTGGATAAAGAGATAAAGGGAAATCTTGCCATTTCTATTTTTGACCCAGATGGTCAAAAAAAAGCGTCGAGGCAGATGACTTTTGACACAGAGAAAACACACAGTAGACTTGTGGTGGAAAATCCACTGCTCTGGTGGCCGAGAGGGTACGGAAAACAGCCTCTTTATGTGGTGAGAGTGGAACTGTCCGGCGTGGATGGAAAGGTGTGGGATGTCTGGGAGCGGAAGATTGGTCTGCGAAGGATAACGGTAAACACACAGAAAGACGAATGGGGCCGTGCTTTTGCGCATGAGGTGAATGGTGTCAAGATATTTGCTATGGGAGCCGACTATATTCCAGAGGATAATTTGTTTGGCAGAATAAACGAAAAGAGAACCAGAAAGCTTTTGGAGGATGCAGCCTGGGCAAACCATAATTGCATCCGTGTATGGGGCGGCGGTTATTATCCGGACGATTATTTTTATGATATCTGTGACGAGTTGGGATTGATTGTATGGCAGGATTTCATGTATGCCTGTGCCTCTTACGAATTGGATGATGCGTTTGAAGAGAACATTGTACAGGAAACATTAGATAACGTGAGAAGGATTCGCCATCACGCCTGCCTGGGTTTATGGTGCGGCAATAATGAGATGGAAAGCCAAATCATGGCGGGGGAGTGGCATTCTTCGCCGAAACAAAAGTATGACTATATTAAGATGTATGAATATATCATACCTAAAATTTTGAAAAAAGAGGATCCGGTTACCTTTTATTGGCCCTCCTCTCCTTCGTCGGGCGGCAACTTTGATAATCCTTTGGATGAAAATCATGGTGATATGCACTATTGGGATGTATGGCACGGCAATAAACCGATTACAGAATATCGAAAATTTCATTTTCGATATCTGTCGGAATTTGGCTTTCAGGCTTTTCCTTGTCTTAAAACGGTGGAAGCATTTACGGAACCTGAAGATCGAAATATCTTTTCAAGAGTGATGGAAATGCACCAGAGAAATCCTGCCGCCAACGGTAAGATTCTGAATTATCTGGCGGCGACTTATCTGTATCCGAAAGATTTTGAGCATCTGTTATATGCTTCACAGCTGCTCCAGATGGATGCAATCCGTTATGGTGTGGAGCATTTCAGACGTTTCCGGGGAAGATGTATGGGCACTGTGGTATGGCAGCTCAACGATATCTGGCCTGCGGCGTCCTGGTCGAGTATCGATTATTTCGGAAGATGGAAAGCGCTTCATTATGCGGAGAGGAAAATGTTTGCGCCTGTGATGATTTCTTGTGAGGAGACAGGGGAGATGAGTGAACGTCCCTTTTGTATTACCGAACCGGCCCCCATCGAAAAGAGTGCAAGGCTTCACGTCGCCAACGAGACGATGGAGGATGTTCAAGGAACCGTTTCATGGAGTTTGCGAAGGCCTGACAGCAGTGTTATTTTGAGCGGCAGCAGCGAGGTGGAGGTTCCGGCCCTTGACGGGGTGTGGCTTGATAGGATGGACTTTGGCGAGTACGAGGAACGAGAGATTCACTTGACATATATGTTCACTGTGAAGGGTGAGATTGTCTCGGAAAATACCTGTCTGTTTACGCCGCCGAAACACTATTATTTCAAGAATCCCCATCTTCGGTGTGAGAGAAAAGGAAATCATATTACGGTCTACGCGGATGCTTATGCAAAAAATGTGGAACTTTTCGGGGCAGACAAAGATCTGTGGCTCTCCGACAATTTCTTTGATATGGAAGCAGGAGAACGTACAATAGAAATACTTAGGGGAGATGCGAAAGAGATTCTCTGTCGGTCCGTCTATGATATAGATTCCCGCTAGCAATGAGCCAAGAGGCTGCGAAGCAGACATTTGACGAATGACGCAAGGTTATTGATTAGACGAAAATAAGAAAAGAATAAATGGATTCTAAGAAAAGAATCATGGAGGTTAGTATGGGGTTTGCTAAGGATTTTGTATGGGGGGTTGCGACAAGCGCCCATCAGATAGAGGGCTCGGCTTGCGGAGACGGCAAGGGAATGAATATATGGGATATGTTTGCGAAAGAGACCGGGCATATCTTCGAGGGACAGACAGGTGACGTCGCATGTGATCATTATAATAGATACCGGGAAGATGTGGACATGATGAAGGAAATGGGTGTAAAGGCGTATCGATTTTCCGTTGACTGGTCCAGAGTGCTTCCGGAAGGCAAAGGCAGAGTGAATGAGGAGGGCATTGCCTTTTACAATCATCTGGTTGACGCTTTGCTGGAAGCGGGGATTGAGCCCTATATGACGCTCTACCATTGGGAGATGCCCTATGAAATTCATAAAAGGGGCGGTTGGATGAACCCAAAGAGCGTCAAGTGGTTTGGCAATTATGCGAGACTTTTGGCTGAGCGTTTTAGCGACCGGGTGAAATACTTTTTCACATTCAATGAACCCCAGTGTTTTGTAGGGCTGGGATATCTGACCGGAGAACATGCGCCAGGCATTGTGGGACCTCTTCGTGATACCATTGAGATGTCGCACAATATCATGAAAGCCCATGGCCAGGCGGTGCGGATGCTCAGACAGTATGGAAAACAACCCCTTACGATTGGCTATGCTCCCACCGGTTCCATGTTTTATCCGGAAACTGATACACCTGAAGACATAGTAGCGGCAAAAGAGCTTCTGTTTTCTATGACGGAGGATGACAGGGATTGGACCTGGAATGTGGCCTGGTGGTCGGACCCGGTGCTTTTGGGACGATATCCGGAAGAGGGGCTTAAGCGGTTTGAGGCATATCTGCCGAAAATAACCGATGAAGATATGGAGCTGATTTCCGAGCCCATAGATATCTATGGACAAAATATTTATAACGGAAAATGTGTCCGCATGGGAGCGGATGGAAAGCCGGAGATTGTGAAGCGGTATGAAGGATTTCCGAGAGCGGCCGCAGGCTGGCCGCTTACGCCGGAGTGCCTGTACTGGGGTCCCAAGTTTTTGTATGAGAGATATGGGAAGCCAATCTATATCACAGAAAACGGGATGTCTTGTCACGATGTGGTTTCTCTGGACGGAAAAGTACACGATCCCAACAGAATCGATTGTCTGGCCAGATATCTGACACAGTTGAAGAAAGCGGCGGAAGAGATTGAAGTGGCCGGGTATTTTCAGTGGTCCTTTATGGACAACTTTGAGTGGGCCAAAGGGTACTCCGATCGATTTGGATTGATTTTCACTGATTTCCGGACACAGGAGAGGATTTGGAAAGATTCCGCTTACTGGTATCAAAATGTGATTCGTACTAACGGGGAAGAACTATAAGTTATTTGATATGGAGAACATCCATGAAAGATTATAAAATAGCAGTAATCGGTGATATTCACAGCAATCATATAGGATTAGAGAGATGTATTCATCATGCACTTGAAAGAAAGGTAGATGAATTTCTCTTTCTGGGAGATTATATCAGCGATTGCCCTTATCCTCAGAAAACGATGAAGATTATTTATGAGATGGATAAAAATTATCCGTGTACTTTTATCAGAGGAAACAGAGAAGACTATATGCTGAATTATAGAAAAACTCCAAACAAAAACTGGACTTATTCATCTGCCAGCGGAAGTCTACTCTATACTTATGAAAATCTGACGGAATATGACTTTGAATTTTTTGAGGGCTTAAAAATTGAAGGGTATTATGAAAGACCAGGATTCAAACCCTTTCGATATTGTCATGGTTCTTTGGTTCGTTCCAATGAAATACTGGAACCGGATGCTGCAAATACGATAGAAATTATGAAAAATCTTGATGTTGATTTATTAGTGTCCGGTCATGTTCATTTTCAAGAAGAAAAGATGTATGATCATAAGAAGATACTTCATCCAGGCGCAGTGGGCATTTCCTGGTATTATAATGGAAACACGCAATATATGATATTGCATGGCTCAGAACAGGGATGGGAGGCAGAATTCTTTCAATTGGAATACGATGTGGAAGAAATGGTCAAAGAATTTGAGACTTCCGGTTTGAATGAAAAAGCACCCTATTGGTCTAAAATCAATATACACACACTCCGCACAGGGAGTGATAAAAACCTTGCCTGCCTAAATCTAGCCACAAAGTTATGTGAAAGGGAAGAAGGAAGCGTAACTTGGCCGAATATTCCGGAAAAATACTGGCAGCAGGCGGTAAGGGAATTTGGAATAGAGGATTCGTAAAAACATATCAGACAAGAAAGCATCCTTTGCAATTTACTACATAGGATGCTTTCCTTGTATTTATTATGGTAAAATAGTTTTTTACTCTTCTTCGTTATTATTCCTATCGATGACCATTGATATGATTCCACAGAAAATTCCGAAAATAGGATAAACGACCCAGGCTGATCTCCATAAATTTCCAATAAGACCGCAGGAGAAAAATATAATTGTTGCTATGATCATAGTACAGCCGCAGTACAACCCCTTCTTCTTATCATTTTTATAAGTTTGAGAATTTTTGTCCTGCATGAGATTATAATGCTTGATATTGTATTTGCTCTCCTGTGTGCCTGCATAGACAAAGAGTACAACGGCAATGGTTACTAATAATAAAAATAAAGAGCATATCAAGGATTCCACGTCAATGTTATGATTCACATAATCGGAAGGAATAAATGCCTCATATCCCGTCATGATAATGAAACCGGCAATGATAAGTACCACGCCCGTTGTAACCATAGTGATAAGTTTTTTATGGAATGCATCTTTTTCTTCCTCGGAATAAAAATCCTCTATGTAAGGATGTTTTTTTGTAAAATAACTGTCCTGTAATCCGGTAACAATAAAAATTGCCACAGCCACAACGACAAAGAGTAGAAATATGATTCCGGAAATACTATCCGTGTCAAAACCTTCTCTTTGCGGAAGAACACCAATCAAAAATGTACACAATGTTAATCCGGTGAGAATAAGTCCTACACCCAGGGTAATTCTTTTGCTGAATTGATTTTTGTGACTATCATAATGATTTTTATCCTCTACATATTGGCTGCTGATATCCTTTTTCATGAGATCGTCTAATGTACAATGAAACAGATTCGTAATCTGTAAAAGTTTATCTGTTTCGGGGTATGTCGTATCGGATTCCCATTTAGAAACAGATTGTCTGGATACTTCTAATACTTCCGCAAGCTGTTCCTGTGTCATATTTTCCCGTTTTCTTAAAAATTGTAAATTTTGTCCTAAGCTCATAGTAAACCTCCGTCATGCATACTTTATGTGTCAAACTGTGCCGGCCACAGATACTGAATGTTGTTTCAGTACATGAATATTGTATAAAAACAGTCGTGTAAACTCTATCAATTTGATGTTGCTTTTTAATATTTTCATGTAAAGATTAGGTTGCATCCCGCATAAATACGGGCTTTTTACTCATAATACCAAAAAAATAGAGATTGACCCTGCGCCAATCTCTATATTATATCACATAATTTTTTCGAAATCTTCTACACCGTGTTTACACCAAGGACATATAAAGTCGGGAGGAAGTTCTTCTCCTTCATAAACGTAACCGCATACGATACAACGCCATCCTTTAGCAGGGGAAGCGGTTGGTTTAGGTTTTACAAATTCGTGATAGAAGGAGTAGGTCATTGCTTTTTCTGAGGAAATAATATCACAGTCATTTACAGTGGTAATAAAAAGCAAATGCGTTCCCAAATCTATTATGTTTGTGACTTTACAGTCGATATAAGCGCTGGTATGGCTGGTTAGATAGGGTAGTTCCTGCTTTGTCAGTGCAAAAGGATAATTTATAAATTTGTCTATTTTTCTCCCGCTTTGAAATCCAAAATGTTCAAAAAGGGAAAAAGGTGCCGTTTCGGAAAGAACGGATAAGGATATCATTCTTGACTTTTGGGCAATTTCACATGTCAGATTTTCTTTATTAATGGCTATGGCTATTTGTTTTGGATTATCTGTAATCTGCATCACAGTATTAACAATACATCCGTTCATCTTTTTATCAAATTTGGATGCTGCAATATACAGACCATAGGATATTTGAAATAATGCTTTCGGATTCATCATGTATTCCTCATTTCTTTCTTTTTGACGATTGCTGTCAATAGTATGTGAAAATTCCAGTATTTTATTCCTTCATAATTTACCTCATTTCTGCACTGCTTTTAATTGAAAATTTGTATATATAATATATGTATTTTTGAAAGTTCTTCTCGTGATGTTATAAAAATATAATAAAAGTAGGGGAAAATCTGGTGAATGTCAATTGCAAATTAAAATTAGAAGAATTAAAATATATAAATGATTGTTATGTGTAATGACAGTTTTTAGGAAGGAAAGGCAAGGGAATTTCATGGAATTTAGGAGTGCAGAAGAGAAAAGAAATTATATGTTGGAAGAACCGGTCAAGAGGCTGGTATGCAGATTAGCTGTACCTACCATTATGAGTATGTTGGTGACTTCCTTTTATAATATGGCTGATACCTTTTTTGTCGGAAAATTAAATACGCAGTCTACGGCAGCTGTGGGCGTTGTCTTTTCACTGATGGCGATTATTCAGGCCGTGGGATTTTTGTTCGGCCATGGTTCCGGAAATTATATTTCAAGAAAACTAGGTGCCGGTGATATTGAAGAAGCCCAGAAAATGTCCGCCGTAGGGTTTTTTACATCTTTTTTGGCAGGCGTAATTATTATGGTAAGCTGTCTGCTCTTTATTGAACCTCTTTCCTTCGCTTTAGGTTCAACAAAGACCATTCAGCCTTATACAGTCGCTTATTTGAGAATCATTCTCATTGGGGCGCCGGCTATGACGGCATCTTTGGTATTGAACAATCAGATGAGGTTTCAGGGAAGTGCCTTTTATGCGATGATCGGTATTGTATCGGGTGCGGTCATTAATATCGTTCTGGATCCGGTTCTTATTTTCGGTTTTGATATGGGAATTGCAGGAGCGGCGTTGGCTACTACATTCAGCCAATATTTAAGTTTTATTTTCCTGTTGATTATGATAAAACGAGGCGGAAATATTCAGATTCGTTTACAGAATTTTAAACCCAGCCTTCACTTTTATAAAGAAGTGATACGGGGTGGTATTCCTTCCCTGTTTCGCCAGGGTCTTGCCAGTGTTGCTACGATTTGTTTAAATCACGCGGCAGGCGTTTATGGTGACGCGGCTATTGCAGGTATGTCCATTGTATCCCGCATTATGATGTTTGTGAACTCCGCATTGATTGGTTTCGGACAGGGGTTCCAGCCGGTATGTGGGTTTAACTATGGGGCCAAAAAGTATAAAAGAGTACTGGATGCCTTCTTTTTCTGTATCAAAGTAGCTTTTTTCTGTTTAACAGGTGTGGCAGTTATTGTTTTTGTTTTTGCGCCGGGATTGGTGACAATTTTCAGGAAAGATGATTTGGATGTCATCCGCGTAGGCACTGCAGCACTTAGATACTCTATTGTGGTGTTGCCTTTAAGCTCCTGGATTATCATGTGTAATATGATGTTACAGTCCATCGGAAAAGGTTTGAAGGCCTCCATCGTAGCTTCTGCCAGGCAGGGCATCTTTTTCCTGCCGCTTATTGCAATTCTGCCTTATTTCTTTGGCCTTACCGGTGTGGAAATCTGCCAGGCAGTGTCCGATATCTTTGCGCTGACAGTATCCATACCTTTGGGCGTAAGTGTTATTAAGGAGATGAAGCGGGACGAAACAGAAGCCCCGCTGGATTAATCAATCAGATAACTTTTGGCTTTGGAGATAGAAAAGTTAAAGTTTCTCAGGTGCATATTTCTGGAAAGATAATGAACATGGTCATAATAATCGTTTGTCCAGAATAAAATATAGTTCTCTTTGTAAGCTAAATAATCAAAAGTATCATAAAGTGAATAATCTGTGCGCATATCTTTGATGGAGGTAATATCAGGATTGATATCAGGGTTCAATATGGCCGGTGCCGCGTCGCTGGAGAGACTGACCAGATATTTTCTTCCACTTTCTGTATACTCTTCATGTGTCAGATTATATCGTGCTATCCAGTAATCCGGATGAGAGAAGGATAAAGCGATATAGAATACGGTGACTACTGCCATGCCATATGCAAACAGTGGAAATTGCTTATGATAGATAAAAATCGTAACGCCGGTCATCAGCAGAAAAATGACGGCCAATGTCCATAACACCTGTATTCTTCTGAAAGTCAGATGATATCTGTCAATATACATGATCATCCGCAGGGCGCTTGAAAGAATCATAATATAGGTGCATCCACTGATGATGGTAAGGATGATTTTCAAAGCCATATTATCCCGAAATAAGTAAAGACAAATCAATACCAATAACAGATTTACGATACAGACAGCAAGAAGCTGGAAAAATCCTTCTCTTGCGTAACTTGCATAGGTGTATCCTTCCGGAAGCTGCATATTACCGATGAAAAGATAGACAATCTGTATCACGCTGAACATGAGATAAAGTACGGAAAGCGCCGCCGTTACGACGATGGCAATGACAGGGTCAAAAATCTTTTGATCAGTTACCTCTTCTGTCACATTCTTTTTGCTAAGCGCCGCATAGACTGCATAAGAACAAAAGAAGACTGCAGTCATAAGGGTTAAGATACACATAATTTCCCAAATATTAATGGCTTCAAAGAATCGTTCAAACATTTTGGCAAAGACAATATCTGCACTGGAAAGTAATAAGGTCATCAAAAATAATAGAGGAATATCGATAATAATTCCAATGCTGATGGATAAAAAATGACTCTTTTTTCCGGTTTTTTGCTGTTTTTGGGCATCAAAATAAGAGATGATGTCGCCAAAGGGACGTAACAGACATGTAAAACAGGTGCCTGTGGTCTGAAACATTGCGGTAATGTATTTGGGCAGATTCCATGCCTGATCATTGTATACTGTATGCAATATTAAAGTAAAAGAAAGCAGAAAAATACCAAACTTGTTGATAGTAAGTATCTGTGAAGAATTGGTCATACAGTTGGAAATACCCAGCAGTACGATACTAACTACATAAAAAATGCTGTCTTTTTTGTATGGAACCCCTAACTTTTGTATAGAGAAGAAGAAATAGCAAAGGGTTCCGACGACGAAAAAAGGGTAAGTAATACCGGAGGCGTTCTTATATAGGCAGAAGGCATAGAACATAGCATAAAGGAGACTGCCCATTCCGAAGAACGGAAAATGCTTTTTCATATTCTGTGTGTAAATGTTATCAGGTTTTTCTTTGACTGGTACTGTAGGTCTGATTATATTGGGTTCATTAAGATAAAGCTGGGCCGCCTGAGAATTTGTCTGCGGCTGATTCATTGGTTGTAAATTTTTGGTTTGTTCCATGGTTTTAACTCCTTTCTTTTACATATCAGAAGATTTTTCTTCTTTTTCTTCCGTATCTTCCACATATTCCAGAATATCGCCGGGCTGGCAGTTCAGCGCCTTGCAGATTTCGTTTAAAGTAGAGAGACGGATTGCCTTGGCTTTGTTATTTTTGAGGATGGACAGATTTGCAAGAGTAATATCGATATCCCCGGCCAGTTCGGTCAGCCCTTTCTTGCGCATTGCCATCATGACGTCCAGATTGATGATAATTGCCATATCTGTTTGTGCTCCTTTCAAATGGTCAGGTCATTTTCCAGTTTGTAAGTGACGGCTTTGTCAAAGACCTGGGCCAGTACTTTACTGAAAAGTCCGGCGATCACAAATACCAAAATAACAATAAATACTGCCGGGGTTAGGTAGATAAACAGGCGGCAGGCCGTGATGACGGCTATAAAGAAACTGTAAATGCTCATCTTCTCGAGGCTTACCACATTTTCATGAATAAAACAGTCGTCGTTTAATACGGAGCCGAACATTTTCCGAAGCTGCTGTAAAATCAACACAGCAAAAATACCGGACAAAAAGAGAATTACAAGGAGAGAATAGTAGTTGTCTGCAAAATAACGGTTATAGGTTCCATAGAATCTGATGCTTAATGGAAGTGTGGCGATGACAATGATTCCGGCGTAAAACATAAAGTCTAATAAGTATTTGGTGAAGAGAGTCAGTTTGTCTTTCATAGGAAAGGTGTCCTTTCTATATTGCAGGTTATTTTGTTCTTATACTGTTAAAATAGCACGATAAAAAATGAATGTCAACAAAAATTTATCGAGTTACAATAAATTTTTATTAATAAGGAATAAGAACTGATGAAAACTACCATTTTCTATTCATCCTGCTCTTTGGTAGTCCCGCCGTAAGCATAGGTAACGGGAAGACACACAAGAGGAGGCTTGGAAGATATATTATCCTGCAAAAGAAGATTGACACACATTTCGGCAATTTCTGGCACTGGCTGTACAATAGTGGAACAGATATAATCAGTTCCCTGAAAAGGGCGGATGCCGTCAAAGCCAATCACTTGTACATCCTCCGGGACACGTAAGTTTAATTTACGCAGGGATTTTATGATTAAATATGCCAGCCTGTCCGTTACACAGAAAATACCATCGAAGGAGAGTTTACCGTCATGAATATGCTGGGAGAGAAAAAGTTCAAATTCTTCGTAGGCATCTCCATCATTCAATATTTTCATTTCGTAAGATAGACCCCTTGACAGACAGCCATTTTCAAAACCGGCTTTTCTCTTGTTCGGTTCATTATCCAGTGAGGAGCCTGTACGGAGGAAAGCAACATTGGTACATCCCAAATCAGCCAGTTTTTCCGCAGCTAACTGACCGCCTGCAAAATTGTCGCTGGCTACACAGGGGATTTTTGTTCCCATGGAACGATCGATAGCAACGAAGGGAATATTTTCTTCAATCTGCAGATTGGGATTGTAAGTCAGGCCAATGATACCATCTACTTTGTTCTGCTGTGCCATAGTGACATATTCCTGCTCTTGTTTGGTATCAAAATCAGTAGAACACAGCAGCATACGATATTTACGTTTTAAAAGTGCAAGATTTATATGGTATACAAGAGATGCAAAAAAGGGTTCTTCCGTATTAGGAATCAGGAGAGCCGCCGTATAGGTTTTGCTTGCTTTTAAACCCTGGGCATAACTATTGACCTGATAATTTAACTTTTTGATAGCATCTTCTACACGGAGTCTGTAAGATTCACCGACAGGAATACCGTTTACTACTTTGGAAACGGTTCCCAGAGCAACGCCGGCTTCTCTGGCTACATCTTTCATTGTGGGGACGGAATGTTCTGATTTCATACTAACCTCTTTTCTGTTTCATGAATCAATATGAAACTTTGTGAAATTTGCTTTCTAAATGAAGCATTTCTTACATAAAACATATTGATTACGTGCCATGCAACAAATAAATTTTTCTAATTGACATTATTATAGGATATAAAAATAGGGTTGTAAAGGTTAAAATGAAATGCAATATGAAACGTTACATGAAATATATATATCTAAAATAGACAAAAATGCATAATAAAAATAGTATAGAATGCCATAAATTATAAATAATCACAATAAAATAGGCTAAATATATTGACGCGTTTTTAAATTAGTGATAGTATACGGGTAAGAAACAAAATAACGTTTCATGAAAACAAATGTAATGTTTTCATGAACTGCACGCAGAGGGAAGGAGATAGGATATGAGTGGAAGTAAGTCGGCAGTTATAAGTCCGACAAAAATGTCGGGAGGAAAACCTCTTGGAAAGCGCATCAAGGATAACTGGCAATTGTATCTGATGCTTTTAGTTCCAGTGGTTTTAACTATTATTTACAAGTACATACCTATGTACGGAATACAGATTGCATTCAGAGATTATAAAGCAAGCAGAGGTATGTTTGGAAGCGAATGGATTGGACTTGAATGGTTTGAGCGGTTTTTTACTGCGCCGAACTGTGGACGTATGATTAAAAATACATTGCTTCTCAGCTTTTACAGTCTGTTATGGGGATTTCCTATTCCTGTCATTCTGGCATTGATGTTGAATCAGTTAAGATTTATGCGTTTTAAAAGAGTGACACAGACAATACTTTATGCGCCGCACTTTATTTCCACCATGGTCATCTGTGGTATGATTCGTATCTTTTTAAGTCCGTCAGGAGGACTGATTAATCTGATTGCGGGAACCAGTATAGATTTTCTCACAGAGTCTGCAGCATTTCGGACCATATACATAGCATCGGGAATTTGGCAGGATGCAGGCTGGGGCATCATCGTTTATATGGCAACCTTAGCAAGTATTGATACATCCCTTTATGAGGCGGCTAAGGTGGATGGCGCTTCCATGTTCCAGAGAATCTTGCACATTGATGTGCCGCAGCTGACTTCTATTATGGTGCTGAATCTGATTATGAGCGCCGGCAATCTGATGAATGTAGGATTCGAGAAGGTATGGCTTTTGCAGACAGATTTAAACAAAGCAACCAGTGATGTGATAGCGGTATATGTATACCAACAGGGTATTGAAAATGCCAAGTATAGTTATTCCACAGCAGTAGGACTTTTTAACACGGTAGTCAATATCATTCTGCTGATTGTGGTCAATAAGATAGCAGGCAGAATATCTGAAGATACCAGTTTCGTATAGGAGGTATGGTATGAATACATTAACAAAATCTCAAAAGACAAAAGGATTTTCCGAGAAAGCCAGCGATTATATATTGATTGCTATCTGTGTGGTTGTCCTTTTCATTGTTGCATATCCGCTGTATTATGTGTTGATTGCATCTGTGTCAAATCCCTATGATGTATATGCCGGTAAGACATTTTTACTTCCAAGTCAATTCACTTGGGATGGGTATAAAGCTGTTTTTGCAGACCCTGGTATTTTGCTGGGTTATTGGAACAGTATTAAATACACCATAGTTGGTACGGTTTTTTCGGTTGTGATGCTTTACTTGACGGCATATCCGCTCAGTGTAAAGGAACTGCCGGGAAGAAAGGCGTTGAGTATCTTTTTTATCATCACAATGTATTTTGGAGGCGGCCTCGTTCCTACCTATTTGATCGTCAAGCAGACCGGGCTGATTAATAATATGTGGGCGCTGTTTCTCCCAGGCGGTGTTGCAGTTGGCAATATGATCATTGTGAGAAACTTTTTTGAAAACAGTATTCCTAAAGAGATGATAGAAGCGGCCAATATTGACGGTGCTTCCAAATGGACGACTTTTATTAAAATTGTAGTGCCGCTCAGCCGTTCCATCATGGCGGTTATGGTGGTATTCAGCATGGTGGCATATTGGAACGACTGGTTTACGGCGATGATTTATCTGCCGGGAACACAGAAGGCTCCGCTTCCGCTTGTACTTCGAAATATATTGATTAAGAGTTCCGCCAGGGCCAGTCAGGCGAGTATGATTTCCGGCGGTTATGCGGAATTGAATAAGATGACGGAAATGATTAAGTTTTCATCCATTATTGTGGCTGCGCTTCCGATGTTGATCGTCTATCCTTTTGTACAGAAATATTTTGAAAAAGGTTTTATGGCAGGTGCAGTTAAGGGTTAGGATTCGGGGAAGAGAGGAAAGGTTGAATATGAAAAGATATAATAAGACCATATCGTGTGTACTTGCAGCAGGACTTGTTTTGTCGGTCTCAGCATGTGGAAACAATCAGGGCGGTGCGTCACAAAAAGGGGTAGCCAATACGGATGTCTCGCAGACAGCGTTTTCTATTATGGGCGGAATGAGCGCATTGAGTAAAGGATACGATGATAATGTGGTACTAAACCAGCTTGAGGAGGATACAGGTATCAATATTGATTGGACTGTTATGAGTGATTCTCTGGCAGAGCAGGTAAATATCCGTATTGCCGGCGGTGAACTTCCGGATGCCTTCTTGGGAGTGGGATTTAATAATTATGATATTTCCCGATATGGGGATGAAGGTACTTTTATAGATCTGACACCCTATTTGACAGAAGAGTATATGCCTAATTTAAGCAGGATTCTGGAAGAAAATCCGGACATCCGCAGTGCAATTACCATGGACGACGGATATATTTACGGGTTACCGGCAGGTGAAAGGATGGGAACGGCAGGTATCGGGTCAGAGGAAGACTATAGTATCTATACGATTCCACAATTTTCCATGATTAATAAAGCCTGGCTTGATGATTTAGGCTTGGAAGTTCCCACTACACTGGATGAACTGCATACTGCACTGAAAGCCTTTAAGGATAATGATATGAGCGCAAAATATTATGGCAATGCGCCGGGAAGTACCATTCCGATGTCTACGGGTTTCGATCAGTGGTGTTGGGGACAGAATATTTTTTACGCCGGATTTGGGTTTACAAACTGGCCAAATGATGTATGTAATGATTTGGTGCTTAAGGATGACGGAACGGTTGAGTTTATCTGTACTACAGATGCATACCGTGATGCTGTCACTTATTTTCATGACTGGTACGCGGAAGGTCTGATGGATCTTGAGATGTTCAGCCAGTCAGACTCCCAGCTGATAGCCAAATGTTCACAGGGTTATGTAGGTGTTACGACTTGGTGGTATATTGAAGAGGTTATGGGGGATTATGCGAAAGATTATGTATTCCTTCCGATTCTTGACGGGCCTGATGGGACGCATAATGTAACGGTACGTACCGGCGGCGGCATCAACAGTGGTAATTTAAATATTACAAAAGCTTGCAAGAGTCCGGCAAATCTCTTAAAATATTTTGATAAGTGGTATGACCCTGAAATTGTAATGCAGCTTCAATATGGTCCCATCGATGTGTATTTTACACATAAAGATGAAAATGGGGTTTGGCTGAGTATTACAGATGAGGAGAGTCAGGAAAAGTACGGTAAAACTGCTGGTGAGTTAAAGGGAGAATCAGAAGTATGGGGACCCAAATTAATTCTCAGTGATTATTACAATACGACTTTTAAGATGGAAGACCGTGCAATTGAACGTCTTACGGATTTACAGGATTTTTGGATGCCATATGTTGACAGTACCGTTACATATCCTGTTGATTGTGTCTATACAGGAAGAGAGTTAGATACCATCGATTGGTACAAAGCAAACTTTCAGGATACTGTATCCGAGAATGAAGGTCTTTGGCTCAAAAACGGTGGTCCCACAGATGAAGAGTGGGAATCCTATAAAGAGCTATTGGAGAAAAAGTGTGGTATGAATAAACTGTTGGAAGTGTATCAAAATGCGTATAACCGCTATGCAGGGATAAGCTGAAGGCAGTATCATGGAGGATTGTTATGATAAGCCAAATTTTACGAGACGCAAGAAAATATGAAGAGACAATGGAGAAGAAGATTGACAGTAAGAATCGTCCTGGATTTCATTTAGCTGCCAGGGTAGGCTGGATGAATGACCCCAACGGTTTCTCGTATTACAAGGGTGAATATCATTTATTCTATCAATATCACCCCTATAATTCCCATTGGGGACCGATGCACTGGGGTCATGCGGTGAGTAAAGATCTTCTGCATTGGGAATACCTTCCTGCAGCGCTTGCGCCGGATGCGGACTTTGACAGGGACGGCTGCTTCTCGGGCAGTGCAGCAATCCTGCCGGATGGGCGGCAGTTACTGATTTATACGGGTGTTGTCAGAGAGATGCAGCCGGATGGCAGTATGCGTGATGTGCAGACGCAGTGTCTTGCGGTAGGTGATGGCATAGATTATGAAAAATATGCGGGTAATCCGGTGCTCACCCAAGATGATCTGCCGGAGAATGGAAGTAAATTTGATTTCCGCGATCCTAAAATCTGGAAAAAGCCTGACGGTTCCTACAGCTGTGTTGTCGGAAACTGTACATCGGAAAAAGACGGTCAGATTCTCCTATACAGCAGCCAGGACGGTTTCCATTGGCAGTATGATAAAATATTAGTGGCAAACAATAATCGTTATGGGACAATATGGGAGTGTCCGGACTTCTTTGAGCTGGATGGTAAAGGGGTTCTGCTGGCAAGTCCTATGGAAATGCTTCCCCAGGGATTTGAATATCATAACGGAAACGGAAATTTGTGTCTGATTGGTTCTTATGATGAAGAAATCGGTACTTTTAAAGAGGAGCATAATCAGGCGGTAGATTATGGCATTGATTTCTATGCGACACAGACGATTCTTACGCCGGATGGCAGAAGAGTTATGATTGCCTGGATGCAGAATTGGGATACCTGTAACCTTCACTCACCCGATCAGCCTTGGTTTGGTCAAATGTGCCTGCCCAGAGAATTATCAATACGGAATGGCCGGTTATATCAGAATCCGATACGTGAGTTAGAAAACATGAGAGGAGAGGAAGTACGGCATGACAATATCACATTCCATGATGTAATCAGACTTGCCGGCGTAGAAGGCCGGAAAGTTGATATGGAACTGACGCTGCGTCCTGCGGATGCTGAGAATATTTATCATAAATTTGCAGTGAGATTCGCACAGGACGATACATACCATACTTCTATCAGTTTCAGACCTTATGAATCGATTGTTAAGATAGACAGAAAATTTTCAGGTTCCAGAAGAGCAATTATTCATCAACGCCGTTGCCAGATAAACAATAAAGATGGTAATATAAAGATGCGGATTATATTAGATAGATTCAGTGTGGAAGTATTTGTGAATGATGGAGAATACGCGCTCAGTGCAACCATGTATACTGATCTTACCGCAAAAGGCATCTCTTTCTATGCAGATGGAGATGTGACGATGGATGTTGTAAAATATGCATTAAGCTGAAACTGCTTCCTATAAGGCAGGCAGCAGGGATGCGAAGAACAGAAAAACTGTCATAACAAAAGGAAAGGGGACGGAACATGAAAAAATATGATGTAACTGCACTTGGAGAATTGTTAATCGATTTTACAGAAAACGGCATGAGCGGACAAGGAAATCCGATTTATGAGGCAAATCCCGGCGGTGCGCCTTGTAATGTGCTGGCCATGCTTACAAAACTGGGTAGAAAGACTGCATTTATCGGCAAAGTGGGGCATGATATTTTTGGAAACCGTCTTAAGGAAATCTTGGCAGAGACAGGGATTGATATTTCCAACCTGGTAATGGATGAAGAAGCCAGGACAACTTTGGCATTCGTGGAGACATTTCCTGATGGAGACAGAGATTTTTCCTTCTATAGAAATCCTGGTGCAGATATGATGCTTCGGGAAGAAGAAGTACATGAAGAATTATTACAGGATTCCACAATATTTCATTTTGGTACATTGTCCATGACCCATGAGCAGGTCAGATGTGCCACTAAGAAAGCAGTGGAGACAGCGAAAGCTTCCGGGGCAGTCGTTTCCTTCGATCCTAATTTAAGAGAGCCTTTGTGGAAATCCTTGGAGGATGCCAAAGAGCAGGTTGCCTATGGTTTGTCTAAATGCGATTTTCTGAAAATCTCTGATAATGAAATTCAGTGGTTTACAGGTGAAGAGGATTTTGATGCCGGTATCCGTAAACTGAAAGAGCAGTATGACATTCCGCTTATTGTATTGTCTATGGGAAAGGATGGAAGCCGCGCTTACTATAAAGATTTACGCGTGGAAGCCGCACCGTTTTTGCAGGAACATACGATAGAGACTACAGGGGCAGGAGATACTTTTGGGGCATGTTGTCTGCATCATATTTTGAAATATGGTCTGGACGGTCTGGACGAGGATAAACTGCGCGAGATGCTGACTTTTGCGAATGCGGCGGCATCTATCATAACAACCCGTAAGGGTGCCCTTCGTGTGATGCCTGATGTCAGTGAGATACAGGAACTGATAGAGAAAGCTTAATGGATATTTTAAAATAGAATGATGTGCATAAGGGCCGGCGGTGAAGCTGGCCCTTTTAAATATTTGATTACACAGATATTTACATGACAAACAGTTTTGTTCAGTGTATGATAGAAGTAAATCTAAATGAAAATGAATGGAGTATATATAAATAAATGGAAGACGGAAAAGTAATTGTAAAGAAAATTGTGATTAAGGAAGAGGATATATTGGAAAATATAAAAAGCAATTCTCTATCAAAATCCCAGATTCCTGAAGATGTCAATATGCTGGTAACAGGGATGCTTCATAAAGCTGGAAAATCCTTTGTAAGGGTGTCCTTTGTGCGCGGGAAGGATTGGGCGGAAGGCATTGTGCCGGATGCGAAGATTGAAAAAGCAAAAGGATTTACCGAAGAAGAAGTCAGTAAACTGGAAGCATATCTTATGGAAGAAAAGGCTATGATTCTGGAGCGGGCGAAGGGAGTTAATCCGCTTCGGAATATGTTTGGGATGTGATAAGGTACACGGAGGATAAATATGCTAATCGGGAACTTTTCAGAATGGACAATGCGAAATCTCATCATACGTATTATAGTATCAATGCTCCTTGGCGGTATTATCGGTTTAGACCGGGGTATGAAACACCGGGGCGCCGGTACGAAAACCATGACGGTGGTCTGCCTTGGCTCTACATTGGTCATGTTGACGGAGCAGTATATTCAGGTTAATTTTCCGGGCCTTGCCAATATGAACCGTCTGGCGGCGCAGGTGATCAGCGGCGTAGGTTTTCTGGGAGTGGGAACAATCATCATTTCCAACCATCGTGTGAGAGGACTAACTACTGCTGCAACTCTCTGGGCCAGTGCTACCATTGGTCTGGCTGTTGGAGTCGGATTTGTGGAAGGGGGCATATTGATTACGTTAGTTATGCTTATCTCTCTACATATCCTTCCTTTTGCAGAGCGATTTGCCACCAGGAATTCCAGGTATTGTAATGTGATTGTTGATTTGGAAGAAAGCAGATATCTGCATGTGATTATTCAGGATTTAAAGGCGGCTGGTATCTCTGTGGATTCCATGGAAATCAGTACTTCCAAAATCGGCGACAGTGTATCGGTATATCTGATTCTGCATACCGGAAAAGCCACGGAAAACACAGAGATTTATGAGATTATCACCAGATCGGATAAAGTGGAATCGGTGGATTTCCTTTGATAATTTATTGTAAAATCAATCCCACCGGACAATGATCGGATCCCATCACATCATGATAAATGACCGCATCCTGCAATCGGTCTTTTAGTGCGGCAGAAGTGACAAAATAGTCGATACGCCACCCTGCGTTCTTTGCCCGGGCGCTGAAACGGTAAGACCACCAGGAATAGACACCTTCTAAATCCGGATAGAAATAGCGGAAAGTATCGATAAACCCGGCTTCCATCAGAGCCGTAAATTTTCCCCGTTCTTCATCCGTAAAGCCGGCATTTTTATGATTGGATTTGGGATTTTTCAGGTCAATTTCTTTATGGGCTACATTTAAGTCTCCGCAGAAGATGACAGGTTTGGTCTCCTCTAGCTTTTTTAAATAAGCTAAGAAATCTTCTTCCCATTTCATACGGTAATCCAACCGTGCCAGTTCATTTTGGGAATTGGGGGTATAAACTGTGATAAAATAGAATTCGGGATACTCTAAGGTGATAATGCGGCCTTCGTGGTCGTGTTCCTCGATACCGATTCCATAAGAAACATTTAAGGGCTCTTCTTTGGTAAAGACAGCCGTGCCGGAGTAGCCTTTTTTCTCAGCATAATTCCAATATTGATGGTAACCTGGCAAGTCCAGGTCAATCTGGCCTGCCTGTAATTTTGTTTCCTGCAGGCAGAAGATGTCTGCATCCGCTTCCTTAAAGAAATCTAAAAAACCCTTGCCAACGCAGGCTCTTAGTCCATTTACATTCCAGGAAATAAATTTCATGATACTCCTCCATGTCAGAACGGTTTATCACAAACAGTTCTTTATTCTCTTGTTTTTTATCTATCCTTCCATTCCGAAGCATTTTATGTTGCTGAACTTGTTCAGTCAGTTGAACTAAATTGCTCTTCAGAGAATTTATTCAACCTCCATAATACCTTAAAATTTCCGTTTTCACAATCTCTTCTGACAAAACATACATCTCGTCCAGGCGTTTTTCATAATTTTCCAAAGTAAGCCGTCCTTCGCCTTTCGTTAGTTTCTCATAAATCTGATGGTTAATATCTTTGGAAAAATGAATCATGTCCATATAGTTGTCCAGATTGGTAATGGTATCTTTGTCATCCTGATAAAAATATATTTCCACATTATCATAAGCAAGCAGCGTTTTTATGGCCTGCTTCTCATTATAGATTACGGCGTCTCTCTCTCCCGTCCGGTAAGCGTTATCCCACCAAAGCATAGAGTAGGGTGAAAAGAAAAACTTAAAAGTCGTTTCCGGATGCGCTTCTACCTGGGCGGTAAGAAGTGAGATATTTCCCTCCAGGGCTTTTTCGTTAACATTTTCTGGCTGCATTTCTTTGACAGATGGCAGGCGCCCGTAGAGTCCGGTTGCCAGATCTGCGCCAAAGTATTTCCACTGTGCCCAATTATAGGAGTCTCCCTCATCGTAATTGCCGATAAAGGAATAGGCCAGCATATAAGGAACCTTTTCCATCAGTACATCTTTATTCAACACATAGTGATAGTCGTTTAAGATGTTTTTGTCGTACAAATACATGGGACATCCCGTAGATACATAGGTGGGAGTCGTATCTGCTGACAGGGAAGAGGGGTCTATATTATAAAATATATAATCCAGATCGTGGTTTTCATAGGCGATATCCAACAGATAACAGAGATCTGCTGTGGCACCGTAAGAGCGGATGGCTTTGATGGTCTTACAGTCAAATCCCTGGTCAAACCAGCCGTTGTTATAATTCTCACAGACAGAGGACCCTACGATGAGTGCATTATAATCAAAGTTACGTAAGGTTCCTACACATTGATATTCTTTGTCTGTCAAAACTGCTTTTAGACCCGGAAGCGGTTTATGGTAATGATAAAATGGGTCAAACAGTACCACAATTCCTATCAATGCCGTTAACAGGATGCATGTTCTTATGAAAAATAATCTGATAAATTTTTGTTCCATAATTGGTTTCCTTAAAAGTTAAAATACAAAAATGTACTTACCTGAGACAGAGAGATAACGCACCATACAAAAAGGATGCAGATTCCCCAGCATTTTCCTGAAGTCAGTTCATTGTTTGTTGCCCGTTCATAGGCATTTCTTCTAAAGATAACAAAGAAAGAAAAGGCGAACAACACAAACATAAAGAGCAGATATATATGGTTCACCATGATGGGCGCGGCAATATCCAGAGCTTGTCTGATGATATAAATTTCGGAGATATCAAGCTGCGCCGCCACTTCATAAATTTTCCCGGTATATTGTCCTGCAAAAAGATTTTTAAACAGTTGTATTGCTCCCAGCATACTCTCGCTTCTGAAAAAGAAAAGGGAGAGATTGAAGAGAGAGAAAGTAAAAATCCAGCCCAGCCATGGGGGAATGTGGAAACGGGAGGGTCGTTTTTCTTCCCGTCCCTGAATACCGATGATTCCTAAGTTGTCCCAGACCACCAGAAGTCCCTGCATGGCGCCCCAGGCTACGTAAGTCCAGGCGGCCCCGTGCCACAGGCCGCTTAAGAGGAAAATAATAAAGGTATTTAACAGCATACGCGCTTTGCCCTTTTTACTGCCTCCCAGAGGAATATAGACATAGGTGACAAAAAAGCGCGATAAAGTGATGTGCCAGCGTTGCCAGAATTCTTTGATGCTGCAGGAACGGTAAGGCGAATTAAAGTTTATTGGCAGTTCAATATGAAACATTCTGCCCAAGCCGATTGCCATATCGGAATAACCGCTGAAATCAAAGTAAAGCTCGAATGTGTAAGATAAAATTACAATTATAGTGGATATACTGTCTAAGGAGAAGGTCTGCGCAAATCCATAGTTGGCCATCAGAGCGAAAGTATCCGCTAACAGCACCTTTTTGGCAAGACCCAGCACAAAGAGATAAATTCCTCTTGCGAAGAAAGCAGCATCGAACCGGCGTCTGGAATTATCCTCAAATTGAGGAATCATTTCCTTATACAGTACAATAGGTCCTGCAATCAGCTGTGGAAAGAAGGTCACGAAAGTCAAGTAATTGAGAAAACTATAATGCTCACATCTGCCCAGCGCTCTGTCTATGATAAAAGATAATTGCTGGAAGGTAAAAAAGCTGATGCCCAGAGGCAGCAGGATATGTTTTAAATTAAAATCCGTATGGAAAGCAAGGTTTATATTCTCAATAAAGAAATCATAATATTTGAAATAAAATAATATACCCAGGTTCAAAATGATGCCCGACAGGAGGCCAAGACGGTTTAAAAGCGGCAGGTGTGCTTTTTCGTTAGAGACAACTGTTTCTTTTTCCGGTCTGCTTGTGGGGATTTTGGTCAATAGGTAACTCAGGGCATAGTTCATGCCAATACTGCATAATATGATGGCCAGATATTTGACATTAAAGTAGCCATAAAACCATAAAGACATACCGGCCAGAAAGAGACTGGCCAGTTGATAACGTCCGTATCGATTGAGCCCGTACCATCCGATCAATGCCACAGGCAGAAAGATGAAGATAAAAATATAGGAATTAAATAACATAAAATACCGGAATTCCTTCCTGCATACATATTTTTCTAATATAGGTAAAAAATAATAACAATTGGATATATCTTGCTATAGTATAGCAAATCCGTGCACAGCTTACAAGTTAAATACCTTTTAGTGTGGTGCATGAAAGAACAGTGTAGAAGCAGTTAATAAAGTAATGCCCTGTTTTCCTATTTTCAATACGGATTCTATAGACAGAGGGCAGGAAATGGAGTGAGTATGAGAAGAAAAGCAATGTGGATGATACTTTCAGTGATGGTTGTGTTGACAGGATGCGGCAGCAGTATGCCGGAAGATGAACTGGTCCACAACAGACAGGCTTTTGAGGCGAAAGGAGATGGGGAAGATCTGCAGGCCAGTAATTTTCCGGTTCCTGCCATGGAAGGTGATGAGCAGAGAGAACGGGAATTTTATACACTGCCGGAACTGCAGGAAGAAGTGAGGAAACTTTTGGGAGATCACTATTGGCCGGAGGTTAATATGAGCAAGGAGGAATTGGAGAGACTGACAGGGATATCTGACGATATGTATGTGGATTTTCTGGCGGAAAAAGAGGCCCTTGATTCTCATATCGATACAATGATCATTATCCATGCCAAAGAAGATTATGTGAGTACGGTAGAACAGGCTATAGAGAAATACCGCAGTACGATCATAGAGGATAACAAAAATTATCCCCAAAACCTGGGAAAGGCCAAGGCTTCCCGGATGGAGACCATCGATGATTATGTATGCTTTGTACAGTTGGGTGCAGATACAACGGTAGTGGCCGATAAAGGGTCTGATGCGGTGACAGCGTACTGCTTAGAAGAAAATGAGCGGGCGCTCTATGTATTGGAAAAAGCCATTCTTGATTAATAAAAGCGTTTATTGGATTTACCAACAAACGCTTTGCCGACAAAAGCCGTATTTGTTTCAGATTATTCGGATACAGAGGCATGCTGACGCCTGTAAGTATCATTATCTTTTTGACTTAACTCATTTTCTACTTGCGACAGCTCTTTTTGTAATTTTTTGACTTTCTGTTCATCGCCGGAAGCCATTCTAATCTGCTGCTCCAACTGTTGCTGTTTATTTTTCAGCTTCTTGATTTCCCGGTCAACTTTATCTGTGTTCGTTGTACATTTCTCGTCAGTTTTTTCTGGAGAAGCTGACGCTGCTTTGGGTTGTGGGTCGTCTTGTGCTTTGTCAGGCTTTGTCTGAGATTGTTTGTTTTCGGCTTTCTTGGGATCATTAAAATAAACCTTCCGGTTACCATTTTCATCCCGGCCTAAATGGTACAGCCCGTCTGGTTTGGCATTTGATTTTGCACTGCTGATATACTCATCCTGTATGGCAATTGATTGATCAGATGCTTTTGATTCATTTTGTGTCTTTTCAGTTTCCTTGTCTTCCTTTGGTTTTGCTTTCAGTTGATTGGCATAATCGCTCTTGTAAAGATTACGGTTTTCATGGATTTCCATTGACATATAAATATCCTCCTTTGGTTTTGTCATTGGCAGAATATTCTTATAAATTCCGCCTGTATTATCCATTTCGTCATATTAGGACAGAATTTAATCGATTTGCTGTGGGATGCTGACCGCATGTTGTGGAATGATAAGCAGTACACTGAGAAGAAATGTGGTGCCTTGTGTCTTGATACTCATTGCACCATGATATTTTTCCGCCACTGCTTTTACATTTGTCAGGCCGGTTCCCTTTTGTGGCAGTTCTTTTTGCTGGAAACTGTTTTGCACTTCTAATAAGATGAAATCACCTTGTACACGTCCTGACACACAGATATATTTTTCTATATTTTCAGTTATATTTTTACAGGCAGTAATCGCATTATCCAAAGCATTTGACAGAACAATACAAAAATCAATATCGCGTACAAAGCAAGGGTAGGGCAAAAACAGTGAACAATTAACATGGATTCCCATATTTTTTGCCATTCCCAGTTTATTTCCAATCAAAATATCTGCCACCGGGTTATTGGTATAACAAGGGAAGGATAGTTCCTGCGTTATATCCGCCATATCCTGGACATAATTTAGAGCCTGTTTAGATCTGCCATTTTGTAAAAGATCTTTTACCACAGTGATATGGTTCTTGATATCATGGCGGAATGACCTTGTTTTTTCATAACGGACTTTGGCTTCTTCCACATATTGATTTAAGGAGCGCTCTTCCTGTTCCAATAACGATAGTTCCGTGTTCAAACGAAAATTTTGCAATAACTTTCTATAAGCAGATAGGATACAAAATAAACTTACCATACTTAGAAGCTGTATCACAAACAGATGACAGTGGTGTGTTTGTTCTGTAATTTCTCTGCCATTGGTAACAATTTTGTTTCCATAAATGATGGAACTAATATACTTGCCTACGAGAAATATCATCAGCATGGGTGTTAAAATGATCAGAATATTTTGTTGTTTTATTGTTTCATCATATGAAAAATAATGGTATACCATACGATAACAGAGTACAGCCAATAGAAGGGCAGAATTTCCTAATAGTAGAAAAATGATGGCAATGATTTCCTGATGAAAAGAAGATATTAATGGATATAAAATGCCGGATAAAGAATTGACTATTCCATAACTAAGCTGCATGATTTCAACTGTCAATGCCGCATATAAAATAATGGACTGCCAATCGGTGTGACATAAAAAGGAACCGTTTTTCCTTTTCAAAAATTTGGTAAAATAATAAAAACCAGTTACTATTTGGATAGAGCTCATGATGTATTTATGAAAAAAATCTATATAATCAGCCATACGATTACCATTCTTTCATATACTGCAAGATTACATTGGAGAATTCTTTATTCCGTAATCTTGAAACGGGAATTTCTTTACCACCCTCCAAATATGCGATTCCGTTTTTGTAGCTTTTTAAATATTTCAGATTTACCAAAAAACTTCTGTGACATCTGAAAAATCTGCTGTCCAGTTTCTTTTCCAGATTTTCAATCCTGTCATAATAGTCGATCACATCGGATGTGATCAAATGTAAGTAAACTTTTCTATCAATGATTTCGCAGAAAATAATATCATCCAGAGAAACGATACGATTTTGATACCCTTTTTGTATCAGTAGACTTGGTACTCTGGCATTTTTCATAGAGGATAAAAGTCTTTCCAGCGTACTTGTGACAGTTTGTTTCTCTATTGGCTTTACCAGGTAATCAAATGGCTGCACCTCGAAGGATTGAAATACCATTTCCTTTAAAATAGTGATAAAGATAAGATATCCTTTAAATTTTCGATTTCGTAAAATTCTGGCTGTTTCCAGCCCATTCACTTTATTCATCTGAATATCCAGAAATAGAATGTCTATTTGATTATCATATTTTAATAATTCTTCTCCGTTTGAAAATTGAGAGATTGTCATTTCTATATTTTTTTCGTGGAAAAAATCAGATATCAGTTTTCTGATGTGATCTGACGTATATTTTTCATCGTCACAGATTGCAATATAAATCATAGATGTGCCTCCTTAAAACCAGTATTCTATCATTCCTACCTGCCAGAAACAATAAAATTGCATTGAAATGCGTCTGTATCGTTGTAGAATGACAGTGCATTACAAGTATAGTTAGAATGTTAGAAAGTGTTTGTAAAGTATTATTTAACGTAGTAATAAGTCCAAAGTTATGATAGAATGATATGGGTGATATATCAATTTCAGTAGAATTTAACGAAACGTTAATTTGGCAGGATGTGAGAGTAGGAGAATCATAATGGAAGGACTCATTCAGATTTCAAAGTATGCAGGTATGAGAAACGATTTGGCGCAGGCAGGCGGCGGCAACACGTCTGTGAAGTTGGACGATCAAGTGATGTTGATCAAAAGTTCCGGCTGCCAGTTGGCCGATGTAGGAAGGGACAGCGGGTATATAAAAGTAGATTACCGTCTGATTGCAGCGTATTTAGAACAGAATGTAACGTCTGACACAAAAGATGTGTTGACAGAGGAGGAAGGAAAGCGGCTGCTCGTACAGGCACAGATGGAAGAGGGGCGTGCGTCCATTGAGACATTTTTACATGCGATAACTGGTAAATACACACTACATTCTCATCCGATGCTTGTAAATATACTGGTATCCAGAAAGGGAGGCATGGAAAAGCTTCGTGAACTTTTTCCCGATGCTGTCTGTGTGCCTTATCAAAAACCCGGGGCGGCATTAGCAGAGGCCTGTTACAGAGCCTGTAAGCAGCAGGATTTATTGAAGGAAGGTTATGAGGTCATCTTTCTGGAAAATCATGGTCTTGTGGTCAGCGCGAATACAGCGGAACGGGTGATTGACAAGACCGAAGAGATTTTAAGAAAAATAGCGGATTATTTACATATGCCTTATAAGGGCCAGCCTTCTGCTACCCGGATATGGGACATGCTGCTACGGATTCCTAAATTGCAGCATATGATTGTATATCCGTCGCAGAGCAGATATCTCTCCTGGGAATACATAGGAGAGATGTTGATAGCGAGGGGCCGGTGGAATCATGCTTTCTGTCCCGATTGTGTGGTTTATGGAGCCAAGAAGATGCTGTGTCTTTGCGATGATTTCAGCCGCCGGGACATTGTGGAATTTATGGATGCACATGGTATGCCGGTATTGATTTGTTATCGCAGACATATTTATATTATGGCTGAGAGTGTGAAAAAGGCGCAGGAGATTGAAAATGTAATGAGTTTCGCCGCACAGGTTCAGATGGCGAATTTACATGAAAAGATGAATTATCTAAGCGAAAGCCAGCAGGATGAATTGATAAACTGGGACAGCGAGAAATTCCGCAGGATGATGAAATAGCAGGAGGGGCTGGTATGTATGTTATCATTCCGATGACGGGTTACGGTTCCCGTTTTGTGGCGGCGGGGTATAAAGAATTAAAGCCATTTATTCCGGTCATGGGCGTACCGGTCATAGAGTGGATTGTGAAGAAAATGTATCCGGCTGATACAGATTTTATTTTTGTGTGCCGGGGAGAGCATTTAAAAGAGGATGCTTCTATGGAGAAGCGGCTTGTAGAGCTTGCGCCCAGAGCAAAGATTGTTTCCATTAAAGACTGGGTCAAGAAAGGACCTGTCTACGATGTTCTGCGGGCCTATCGAGAATTGAAAGACTCTCATCAGATTGATGTGGAGAAGCCTTGCATCATCAATTATTGTGATTTCTATATGACCTGGGATTTTCAGGCTTTTGCCAGGATGGCGAAAGAGAGAGACTGTGACGGCAGTGTACCTTGTTATACGGGATTTCATCCCAATCTTCTGCCACAGAAGAATTATTATGCCTCCTGTCTGACGGATGATGAGGATAATCTGCTTGAGATTCGGGAAAAGTATTCTTTTGAGAAAGACAAGACTATGGCAAAACATTCGCCGGGTGTCTATTATTTTAAAAACGGTTATTTGATGGAGAAGTACTGTCAGATTTTGACAGAACATGAGGAATGCGCCATCAACGGGGAGTATTATGCCAGCCTTCCTTATAACTTTATGGTGCAGGATGGTTTAAAAGTATGGGTGCCTACAAATGTGAAATATTTCTGTCAGTGGGGCACACCGGAGGATATGCAGGAGTTTGTATATTGGACGGACTTAATCCGCCAGGCGGCAGGAAACAGGCAGGCACAAAACCAGACCGTAGAAGAATCTAAGACGTGGGGCAAAGTGCTAATCCCCATGGCGGGTGCGGGACAGCGGTTTGCTGAAGCAGGGTATCAGGTACATAAACCGGCTATTATGACCATAGACCGTTTCGACGGACATCAAAAACCCATGGTTGTCTGTGCAACCAAAGATTTACCAGGTGTCAGGAAAGACGGCAGTAATGTGATTTATGTGGACCGGACTTTTCATAGAGAAGACGGCGTGGAGGATGCCATCAGACAATATTATGAAAAAGCACAGTTTATCACCATCGATCACTTGACCCAGGGGCAGGCTTGTACTTGTATGTTAGCGGAAAATTATCTAAATCCCAAGGAACCACTTTTGATTGCCGGGTGTGATAATGGCATGGATATTGATGTAGCAGCATTTCAAGAATTGACGAGGGACTGCGACTGTATCGTATTTACCTATCGTCATAATGAGGCGGTTCTTAGTAATCCCAATGCCTATGGCTGGATGATTACCGATCAAGAGGGAAATATTACAGGTACTTCCATCAAAAAGGCGATTTCCGATACGCCCATGGAAGACCCTGCGGTGGTTGCCACATTTTGGTTTCGGGAGGCCGGGATTTTCCTGGAGGCAACAGAGAAGATGATTCGGGAAGATGACAGGATTCGTGGAGAGTTTTATGTAGATCAGACAGTAAAACACGTGCTGGACTTACAGTACCGGGCGAAGATTTTTGATATTGATCGATATGTAGGCTGGGGCACCCCGGCAGACTATGAGGGCTATCAGAAAACATATACATATTTTGAGGATTTCCTTAAAGAAGAAAATCTGCTAAACTAGAAGATAGACACAAGAGAAAGGCGTGGGTCTGTCGGATGTTGCAGAAATTACATGCGCTTGATATGGAGAAGAATTATCAAAGATACTTAAAGGCTGCCATTTTTATGGGAGTCTTATGTAAGTTATGCCTGATGGGTTTATTTTCTTCCGATTATCAGAATCTGATGTTCATTCCTTTTGTGAAGTGTTTCTTAAGCGGAGAGAATCCTTATCAATTTTATTATGACCATCAACTCCTCTCCTCCTTTCCTTATCCGCCGGTCATGCTGTTTATGGAGTGTGTCGGGGGGATTTTTATTACGCTCTTCGCTGATATGCCTATCTTTGTACAAAATCTGGTGTTTAAAGTGCCAATTCTTCTTATGGACCTGTTGGGTCTGTATTATCTGATGCGGATTTTCAAAGATAAGAGAAAATATATTCTGGTATTATATTTCCTGTCCCCTATTATTTTATATGCCTCTTATATGCACGGACAGTTGGATATTATCCCTACAGTGTTTTTGGTGGGTGCGGTCTACTATCTGGCGGAACCAAGTACGATGGCGGAGAAGTATGTATCCTGCGAGCGGAAGTTTATGGTATTCTTAACGCTTGCACTCTCGTCAAAGTTTCATATCGCGGCTGTGATTCCCTTGTTCTTTTTGTATCTATATAAAAGAAAAGGACCACAGAAAGCAATCGTGATGACAGGACTTCCCATACTTGCCACGGTGGCTGTTGTACTGCCTTTCTGGGGGAGTGGTTTTGCCAATATGGTGTTGTTCAACAAAGAACAGCAGGCTATTGACAGCGTTTATCTGGATTATGGAAATGCACATCTTCTGCTCTCTGTATTGGTACTTCTCTTTATTTACTTTCAGGCATTTCAGATTAATCAGATGAATCGGGATCTGCTGATCAGTATGACGGGCCTTTTATTCGCTGTCTTTTTGGCGTTTGTACCGGCCATGCCGGCTTGGTTTATCTGGATTGTACCGTTTTTTATGCTGTATTTGGCGGGATTATCTGAAAACCGCGCTAAGATGGCCCTGGTTTACGGCGTATTCAATCTTTTATATTTGCTGTATTATGTGTGCTTTCATAAGACACGATTTGTCGATTTGTATTTTCTGGACAGAGATTTAAGTTTTTTAAAATTATCAGACGACATGTTAAAAAATATTGTGTTTACATTGATGGTTGGAGTCTTCCTGATTCTGGTTATCAGTATGTATCTATATGGTGTCAACAGCAATTCCTATTACCGCAGGCGTAACCGTCCTTTTACCATCGGTATTGCCGGAGACAGCGGGGCGGGTAAGAGCAGACTGCTTACCATGTTAAAGGAGATTTTGTCCCAGGACCATATTTTGTGTGTGGAGGGGGACGGCGATCATAAATGGGAGCGCGGCGATGAGAACTGGAAGGGGATGACACACCTAAATCCTCAGGCAAACTATCTCTACAGACAGGCTGAGGATTTGCAGATACTTAGAGGTAACAACGCTGTGAGACGGGCCGATTATGATCATGAAACGGGAACTTTTACGAATAAGAAGCGTTTGGTGCCAAAGCCCTATATTGTGATGTGCGGACTTCATTCTTTGTACTTACCGCAGATGCGGCAGGCTTTGGATATGAAAGTGTATCTGGATACGGAGGAGAATCTCAGATGTTATTGGAAGTTTAACAGAGACCAGGGAGACAGGGGGCTTGACCGGGATACTGTCATGGCACAGATAGAAGCGCGCCGGGAGGATGCAAAGCGTTATATTTATCCGCAGAAGCAGTATGCCGATTTGGTAATCCGTTATTTTAATCCGGCCCTGACAGCACAAGAAAAACAGGCGGAAAATTATGAGGCGTCTTTTAGTGTGGAATTTTTGATGGATGTAGGTATTAATGTAGAACCGGTCTTGGCACTTTTGCGGGATAGGGGTGTGTCCGGTACATTGACATACGACGATCTTTTGCACCAGAAGATTGTGTTTCTAAACGAGGACCTTCAAGTAGATCAGGAATTCTGGGCGTCCACAGCCTCCAGTGCAATTCCACAGATTGAAGACTTGACAGGCGGTCATATGATTTGGGAAGACGGCGTAAACGGTGTGGTACAGCTGATGCTTTTGATGGTGATTGGTGAGATTATGAAGAGAGATTGAAGGAAGGGAATACGGCAGATTGCTGTACAGGAAAGAGGATGACAGGTGCGGTTATTTTTGATTTGGATGATACCTTATATGATTATAAGAGCTTGGACCGGGAGGCGGACAAAAGGGTACAGGATTTTGTTTGTAACAAGCTGGGTATAGATGAAACAAGATATCAGGATGCTTATAGACATGGACGCAGGGAAACCAAGGAACAGCTCGGCAATGTGGGTGCCTCTCACAACAGAATGTTATATTTTCAAAAAACCCTGGAATACTTGGACCGCAGGCCCCTGTCTTTATGTCTGCAGATGTATGAAATCTACTGGGGTACTTTTCTGGGGAAAATGAAACTATATCCGGGGGCACGTGAAGTATTGAACAGGTTACACGACAAAGGAATTCCAGTCGGAATCTGTACAGATCTGACGGCCCATATTCAGCATCGTAAACTGGAGGCATTAGGCCTTACAGATGATATAGATTGTCTGGTGACCAGTGAAGAGGCCGGTCAGGAGAAACCGGCACAGGAAATTTTTGCAATGTGTCTTCATAAATTGAGAAGAAAGCCGGAAGAAGTCTGCTTTGTGGGTGACGATTACAGGCGCGATATTAAGGGTGCTATGGCAGCAGGTATGCGTGCGGTCTGGTTCTGTCCGGGTGGGGAAGAGACGGTGTGCAGGGATGGTGCGAAAGGGTATGAAGTTGTTAAAGACTATGGCCAATTAGGGAAACTACTGCATATATAGGCAGTCATGGAAATAGGCAGATTTTCAGAAGGGAGGAGAATGGATGAAACTTTCAGTTGTAGTGCCGTGTTATAATGAGGAGGAAAATATACCGCTTATCTTAGAAAGATTTGGAGAAGTGATAAAGCGGGAGGATATAGAAATCATTCTGGTCAACAACGGTTCCACGGACAACAGCGCCCGGATACTTGCCGAGCTGCTTCCAAAGTATCCCTTCGCAAAGACTGTGTTAGTGGAAGTAAATCAAGGATACGGATATGGAATTTTGCAGGGACTTTACATGTGTCAGGGAGAATACATCGGATGGACTCACGCTGACATGCAGACAGACCCGGCAGATATTATGAGAGCATTGGAAATTATAGAGCGGGAGAGAGGGCTTGTTTTCGTAAAAGGCAATCGGAAGGGCAGACCGCTATTTGATGTATTCTTTACCGTGGGAATGAGCCTTTTTGAGATCTGTTATCTACATAAGAAACTATATGATATCAACGCGCAGCCTAATATTTTTCCGAAAATATTTTTTCAGGAATGGGTGCTGCCGCCCTATGATTTTTCACTGGATTTATATGCCTTGTATATGGCCAGAAAGAAGGGTCTTAAGGTGGTTCGTTTCCCGGTGCTCTTTCCGGAGCGGATTCATGGGCAGTCTAAGTGGAATACGGGTCTTAAGGCTAAGTGGAAGTTTATTAAGAGAACCGTTGATTTCAGTGTGAAGTTAAAGAGGAGCGGGAAGCTGTAAAAGAAAATTTGATGTAAAAAATCTTGAAGTGGAGGAAGAGATGGAATACATAGCACATAGAGTAAACACAGTGGAGGAACTTCGTAAATTACCTACAGAATATGGCGTGGAGTTGGATTTAAGGGATGATTTAAACGGCAGAATTTATATTTCTCATAATCCCTTTGAGGCTGGTGAGGATTTTGAGGAGTATTGTAAAGAATATCATCATGGAACTATGATTCTCAATATTAAGAGTGAACGGATTGAGCACAAGGTACTTACCTATATGGAGCAGTATCATATTGAGAAATACTTCTTTTTAGATTCCTCATTTCCGATGATTAAACTGTTGACGGATATGGGTGTTAAGCAGGTGGCCCTGCGGTTCAGTGAGTTGGAAGGTCTTGATACCATACGAAATATGGCAGGTAAGGCGGAGTGGGTTTGGGTGGACTGCTTTACCAAGGTGCCCATCGACCAGGAGAGCTATCAAGAACTAAAATCATTAGGTTATAAGCTTTGTTTTGTATCCCCGGAGTTGGAAGCGCAGGAGGAAAAACTCCCCTTGTATAAACAGTATCTTAAGGAGCAGGGTATTGTGTTCGATGCGATTTGTACCAAGAGTTATCACATGAAGGATTGGATGGAATGATGAGAAAAAAATTTCAGGAAAAAGCCTGCATGGCAGCGGCTGTTGTGGGAGCGCTTTTGGTTGGTGTACTTCTATTTTACAAACATTGGCAGTTTGAATTGCCCTTGTATCCGAATGTAGATGAAATGCTGTCTTTGGAGAACATATATGATTTATTGGACCAGCATCTTTACACAGGCGATATCTATGTGCTGGATTTCTTCCGTTATCCCCATCTGACGTTTTATTATGGAGCGGTGGGAGCCAGGATATTAGGAAAACTGCTGGCAGGCGTGGACACAGTGGTACTCCTTCGATATGTCATCTGCGGCACGGCGCTTCTTTCGAATGTGTGTATATATTTCGCCGTGAAAGTTATGACGGGCAGCCGTAAGTGGGGCTACATAGGATTTTTGCTGTCGGTCTTTTCTCTGTATGGTTATGCTTATCTCTATTATACCGGCCCGGATACTCTTTTGTATGCGGTGGCCAATGTATTGCTTTTGCTGGGCTGTGTGATTTATCAGGACCGGGATGAGGAGCGGGTAGTGTATTTGTGGTATCCGCTGATGGCAATTTGTATCGGACTTGCTATGGCGGCCAAGTACCACGGGATTGTGTTTGGGATTTTCTGGCTGGCACTACATATTCGAAAGAAATATTGGAAGAGTCACCGGAATAATTATCTGTTTTTTATGGATTGTATTGTATTGGCCTTGGTATTTTGCCTGTGCAATTATTCTTTGTTCTTTCATTTTAAGACTTTTATCGGGGATAATCTGTATAATCTGAATCACTATGCCTGGGGACATCCGGGTATTGAGCATAACCTGCCGCTTCTTGGATATCTGGAAGCCTTTGGATTTACCAATTATGGAGCCGTGGGCGGCATATTGCTGTTGGTGGGGATTGTATGTTTGATTCGAAAAAAGGATTGGGCACAGATGGCGGTATTTTTGCTTATGCCGGTGTGCATCCTGCTTTTACTGTCAAAATATCAGATTGTGCTGGGCAGGAATATGTCTTTGGTGCTTCCGTTTGCGTTTCTTTTTATGACCTATGGGCTGATGGAAGTGGAGAGGATATTGAGCATATACTTTTTACGGCAACGAGAAATACAGAAAGCAGATCAAAAGGAACAGGAACTGAAAAAGACCAAAGATGATAGAGGAGACAGAAAGGGAAAAAGGAGTATCACGGCGGCAGGTATTGTGATTGGCGCGGTGGCGCTGATGATTTTATGCAATGCGGCAGTTGTGTGTAATAGTTATCGCTATGGATTGACTTATACCCAGGCATCGGCTGACATCGGGGATCTGATTCCGGAGGGGTCGAAAATTTACTGCACCTCCTATGCACCGATGATGGATACCAATCGATATGAGATTGTGGAAATTGGTGAGGATATATCGCTTCTTCCCGACCGGCTTGTGGAGGGGGAATACTATATTGATGTACAGTATGCTACGGGTTATTTTACACAGCGTAAGGATTATCTGATCTGTCAGGGAAAAGAGATGTATCCGGATAAGAAGGCGGCTTATGAAGGAAAGCTTGGAGGATATGAGATAATGAAGAATTATCAGGGTATATCTTACGGCGGAGAGTGGAAATACCGGATTGGGTATTTGGATATTTTCCGGTATGCACCGGGTGAGTATTATGTGGGGCCGAGTGTTTTGATTTACGCTGGGAGGTAAGTTCCTAAATCCTGCAATTTGATTCTTGGTCATTTTCATAGTTTCATTTTAGAGATAGTATAAAAATTCTGCTTACGAAAATCTTACGACAATGATAGAATTATAGAAAAGGAAGATTTTTAAAACAGGTGTGAAATCCCTATGCGTTGGATACCTCTGCAGAATACAAATACCAAAAGATGGGTGCTCTGTGTGCTTCACGATGACTGTATGTCGTATGACGTCACAACAATAGAGTCAGAGCACGTAGAAAAGATTCTGACCTGCGCTGCTTATATGAATGATGGCATTACAGGTAACATTGATTCCGCCACACTTGAGCAGTTGGCCAAATTAAAAAATAAATATAAGTGATGGATATAGTGAAAGACCGTCATGTCAGAAATTCTTTCAATAAAAGTTCCAATTCCTCGGCTTCCGATGGGGTAAAAGCCGGGGATTTTTCTGTGGGCTTTTCTGTAGTGTTTGAGAGAGTCACATCAGAAAAGTTTATAGGCTTGTCCTTAGATGCGCGTTCTGTGGAGGTATCCGGTTGAATCATGCGCATATCTAACTGTGTCTGTTCTAAACGGCTCGCCAGGTGGTTTTCCAGATAATCTACCAGATTAGTATGTAGAATCTTTACTTTTCCGGGAATATCTATTAGAGAGGAGACCGCGAAATAGCAGTATAATCCCAGGAAACTAATCAGATAAAAAGGCGCAATCTGAAAAAAGTCTTCACCATGGATAATACCCAGGCAGGCGCCAATACCTGCCACAAGTACGGACAGAAGTGTAAGTTGTCCAGACACGTGTTTTAGGAAAGACAATGGCAGACGTCCTATCTTAATCTGGTTGATAAACTTGTCCACAAAAACAGGTACATTGGGAACGCTGTCATGCAGTTGACGGCAGCTTGTGAATTTCAATTTAAGTTTCTGTAAATTCTTGTTGGTGGTAGTGGACATATTTTCAGTTTCCCAGATCAGCTTATGATAAATCACTCCCATTACAATCTGGCATATGATACTAAGTAAGAGCAATATCAGGATGGCAAGCATGAAATTTTTGTGTTTAAAAAAGAGTGCGAGCATAATTTTGCGATACCTTTCGTAATCATAAATATATTGTGCATACTTATATTATATTGGAATCTGTACAGGGAAAAAGATGTAAGGCATCGACATATTTTGCAAGATATTTATTTTTAGCGCTATGATTTGGAGACAGTCTAATAAGGGTACTGGAAAGTGGCATAAAACTGTGGTATAGTAAAAACGTTAGATAAAAAAGAATTTATCTTGGAAATTTGGAGAGCATGAATAGGAGGGAGCGGTTATGATTTATCGACCCAAAGGAGTCTGTTCTAACACAATAGATGTACAGGTGGAGGACGGCGTGATTAAATCTGTCGAATTTACGGGAGGATGCAACGGAAATCTGCAGGGAATTTCGCGGTTAGTTGCAGGTATGAAAGTGGAAGATGCTATAGACAGGCTAAAAGGCATTAAGTGTGGTTTTAAAAGTACTTCCTGTCCGGATCAGCTTGCCTGTGCTTTGCAGGAAATGATAAGTGATTAGGAGGGTTCTTTCTTATGGGCAGTAAGAAGATTGTACTTACCGGCGGCGGTACTGCCGGGCATGTGACCCCAAATATGGCGTTGATACCCAGACTTAAAGAATTAGATTACGAGATTGTTTATATAGGCTCATATGACGGGATTGAGAAAAAGCTGATTGAGGATTTTGATATTCCTTACTATGGAATTGCTACAGGCAAATTTAGGAGGTATTTCGATCCAAAGAATTTTTCAGACCCCTTTCGCGTAATCAAGGGTATGGGAGAAGCGAGGAAATATTTAAAAGAAATAAAGCCGGATGTACTTTTTTCCAAAGGAGGATTTGTCAGCGTACCTGTTGTGCGGGCGGCATATTCTCTGGGAATTCCCTGTATCATTCATGAATCGGATATGACACCGGGATTGGCCAATAAGTTGTGTATTCCGGTGGCCAAAAAAGTATGTTGTAATTTCCCGGAGACGTTTAAACTTCTGCCTGCGACCAAGGCGGTACTGACAGGTTCGCCGATACGTAAAGAACTGGCTACGGGAAATAAAGAGGCGGCATATAAATTATGCGGCTTCAACGCTTCGAAACCGGTCATTATGGTAGTGGGCGGCAGTCTTGGTTCCGCTGCGATCAACCAGGCGGTCAGGGATGTATTGCCGGAATTACTAAAGGATTTTCAAGTGGTGCATCTGTGCGGTAAAGAAAAGGTAGATAACCTGCTTCTCACCACACAGGGATATAAGCAGTTTGAATATGTAAAATCCGAGATGAAAGATATCTTTGCCATGGCGGATATCGTGATTTCCCGCGCCGGTGCCAATGCCATCAGCGAGATTCTGGCCCTTAAAAAGCCGAATATTTTGATTCCGCTTCCTTCTGGTAGCAGCAGAGGTGATCAGATTTTAAATGCTAATTCCTTTGAATCACAAGGATTCAGTATTGTGATCGATGAGGACGATTTGACCAATAAACTGCTTCTTGAGAAAATACAGGAACTTTACTTTAACAGATTTACTTATATTGATGCTATGAGTAAGAGCAGTCAGCGGGATGCTATTGGAACGATTATCGGACTGATTGAAAATGAAGTAAATGCGAAATAACTGCAAAAAGCCAGGCTTTAGCCTGGTTTTTTGTGTCGCTTATAACAGGAGAAAAATGATTATGAAAAAGAAACTGTATAAGGGAATCATGCTATATATGATATTGTGTATGATGCCGTTATTCCCATACAAAACAGTGCAGGCTATGGAGGAGACGAACTATGGATATTCTGAGATATCTTTATCTGAGGTCCGCCAGGCATTTTTGGAAGCCTATTTACAGAAGAAAGACCTCATGAAATATCGAGATATTGGAGAGGCAGATTGGCCCTTGGTAGATTCTGTTCAATTAATATATCAGAAACATTATCAGGATAATCCAAACAGTCTCCCTGCACCTTATTGTACTTACAATGCAAAGGGGAATTTCTATGCGGAGGTGGTGGACAAGAGCCATTCCTGTGTTGTGCTTGTATATGACGGTATATCGGAGAACGGTGAGTGTTATCTATTTGTAGCACAGGAAGAACATTATGATGTGGACGGGACTAAGCTGGACAATACCAGTCTGTTGGAATTTTACGCGGTAAACGTGGAGAAAAGAAAGGTCTATGAAGCGCATAAGGATACCTGGGGAGGCGCAGAATCGGAGGAGTACCGGGAAGCAACCAAGGAGTAGGGAAAAGGGAAGACGAGATTCTATCGTTAAATTAGTTGTGTGAATAGGATGCCGTAGCTTATAATAAAAGTGGAAGCGGTCTGAGTTGAAAGCAGCGTAGAAATGAGGTGAACCATGGCAAGAGTGATTGGTATCGGGAAACAGGATTTTGAAAAAGTTATAGTAAATCATAATTTTTATGTCGATAAAACAAACTTTATTCGGGAATGGTGGGAATCAGATGATGAAGTGACTTTGATTACGCGTCCGAGGCGTTTTGGAAAAACCTTGAATATGAGTATGCTGGAGCAGTTCTTTTCCCTCAAATATGCGGGAAGGGGTGACTTGTTTGAGGGACTTTCCGTTTGGGAAGATGAAAAGTACCGGAACTTGCAGGGAACTTATCCGGTTATCAGTTTGTCCTTTGCCAATGTGAAAGAGACAAATTTTAAGGGAGCGAAACAGTCCATGAATCGGATTATAGAGGATATCTATAATAAGAATGTATTTTTGCTTGAGGGAGAGGTTCTGACGGATAATGAGAAAGAATATTTCCGAAGTGTTAATTGCAATATGGAAGATACCACAGCCACATGGGCGCTCCATAAGATGTCAGATTTTCTTTCCAGATATTATGGGAAAAAGGTAATTATTCTTTTGGATGAGTACGACACGCCTATGCAGGAAGCGTATGTAAATGGTTATTGGGATGAATTGGTGGCCTTTATAAGAAATCTGTTTAATTCTACTTTTAAGACAAATCCTTGTCTGGAACGTGCCATGATGACAGGCATTACAAGGGTCAGTAAAGAATCTATATTTTCTGATTTAAATAATTTGGAAGTGGTAACAACAACATCTAATAAGTATATGGACTGCTTTGGCTTTACGGAAGATGAAGTTTTCATGGCATTGGAGGAATATGATAAATCTGGACAGAAACAGCAGATTAAAGACTGGTATGATGGATTTTGTTTTGGTGAGAGAAGAGAAATATATAATCCGTGGTCCTTTATCAATTTCCTTGACAAAGGGAGAGTAGGAACGTATTGGGCAAATACAAGTTCCAACAGTCTTGTAAATAAATTGATGCGGGAAGGCAGTCCGGAGGTTAAAAAGACCTTTGAGCAATTGATTCAGGGCGAAACCATACAGATGGAGATTGATGAACAGATTGTGTATAATCAGCTTTTTACCAAAAAGAATGCTATCTGGAGTCTGCTTCTCGCCAGTGGATATTTGAAAGTAATTGCGAGTGTTTTTGTGGAAAAAACAGGACGCACATACTATAATATGGCCTTAACGAATAAAGAAGTCCGTATCATGTTTGAAAATATGATTCAGGACTGGTTTTCTGGTAATGATGATTATAATGACTTTATCAAAGCTCTGCTATTGAATGATATCAAAGCAATGAATCACTATATGAATAGAGTGACAACAGAGATGTTTGGCAGCTTTGATACAGGAAACAAGCCGTCTGATAAGCAGCCGGAGCGGTTTTATCATGGATTTGTACTGGGACTTATGGCGGAGTTTGCCGATCAATATGTAATTACATCAAATCGGGAGAGTGGCTTTGGAAGATATGATATCATGCTGGAACCAAGAAATCCGGAATTTGATGCGATGATATTGGAATTTAAGGTACAGAGTGAAGAAGAAAAAGACCTTTCTGACACGGTACAGGCAGCATTGCTGCAGATAGAACAAAAGGCGTATCAGGCGAATCTGGTTGCCAAAGGGATTCCGGAAGAACGGATTCGGAAGTACGGTTTTGCTTTTTGCGGCAAGAAAGTGTTGATTAGCAAAGCTAATCCCGGTTCCGCTTTTTCCACTCCCTTGGAGCAATCCCGGTGATTTTTTTAAAGGCTCTGGAAAAATGCAGCTGGTTTTCGTAACCTACCTGTGCAGAGATATCGCCTATGGAAAGATCTGTGTTTTTCAAAAGATCGCAGGCGGTATTGATACGGTAGCGCAGAATATATTCATGAGGAGTTACCAGCACAGTATTCTTAAATATTTTGCCAAAATAACTGCGGTCCAGGTTGCACCAGTTGGCAAGCTGGGTCACGGTTATATCCTGATTATAATGACGCTCAATGTACATCATAGCTTCATGGACATAAAATTCCTGCAGATTATCGATTTTGGGTGGTTTACGCGTGGTGGAAGTCCGCATCAGGACTTCCAGAATCCAGTACATGGTTCCTAGAAGGCGCAGAGGCGAATCGTGGTATTCCAACATAGAGAGCATCAGTTCACGAAGTTCCGCTGTATCCGCTTCTGTCTGAGGAATATAGATGGGATGCTTGACTCCAAGACCGGCATCCGATAAAAAAGAAGGTACTTTCAGACCGTCAAATTCTATCCAGATATAGGTCCAGGGAGACGCCTTATCTGCAGTATAAGTGGTGATATATTTGGGACAGATTAAAAAGGCCTGTCCGGCTTCCAACTGATAATAGCGGTCTGCGCCTACCGTAAATAATCCTTTGCCTTCAAGAATATAGTGCAGAAGATAATGATTATGCGTGGCCGGGCCGCAGGAAAGCATTGGCGCGCATTTCTCCCGGCCGTATTGGTAGATGTTCAAGTCTGTGTAGTTTGCTCTCTGGAAAATGTAAGTGTTGTTCTCGTTCATATCTCTTGTTTCCAAACTTTCTATTTTTAAAAAATATTTGCAGTGCGAACTCAATCGTCTGCAAGCAGCCGATTTGCCATCTTATTTTGCGTTAGTCCGCAGTGCGAACTCAAAACCTGCGGTTTTTCGTTCACGGGCTTCGCCCTATCACTCTGTAATCTGACAAATTCGTCTGCAAGCAGCCGATTTGTCATTTTACCTCGTGGCACTGCTCATTGCTTTCGCGTACATTATACCACAATGCGTTATAGATGCAAGAAAAGAGTGTTTTTATCGCAGTTGGGTATGTTTTGAAATTCTTCTGCTATTTATATCATATTTAGGGAATGATAAGATAAGAGGCAGAAACAGGCAATATTTATAGTCCTCTGCAGAAGGATAAGGCAGGCAAAGCGGAAAATATTGGCGCTTTGCGAATTTATTTGAAAAAGGATATTTGCCCAAATGCGTTATAGAATTGTGCATAAAAGTATATTGGGTGAGGAAAGGATGGCTTATGAAAAGAAAATCTGTAAGTGTAGTGTTGGCCACGGCGATGTTGGCATCGGTTCTGTATGGATGTGGTGATGGCAGCAGTGATCAGAAGGCGGAAAATTCCACAGAGCAGGTCAGTCAGGAGAATACAGAAGGTGAAGTCTCAGATGCGTTGGGGGCGGGAGAGGAATCGGATGCACCAGAAACGGAAAGTGCGGCAAATCCGGAGGACCTTACCGGGACGGTGGTAATTTGGGACTGGGATGGTGGAACACAGCAGAAATATGTGGATAAATTTAATGAAGTATATCCCAACGTAAATATCGAAGTACAGGATGTGGCTTGGGATGATTACATGACGAAGTTACAGACCAGTTATGTTTCAGGGATGGACCTGCCGGATATTATCCTGGGTGAGATGGCTTGGAGAGGAACGCTTTTCGAAATGGGCATCTGTGATGATCTGGAGGAAGCTCCTTATAATCTTGACAGAAGCAAAATGGTTGCTTCCTCTGTACCGCTGGTGTCAGATCAAGATGGAAATATTCTGGGTTTGGAGATGCAGGTGACTCCGGCAGGATTTGCTTATAAGAGAGATTTGGCAAAAGAATATTTGGGAACAGACGACCCGGCGGAAGTGGGAGCCATGATCAGTGACTGGGATGCTTTTCTTGAGGTAGGTAAGCAGGTTAGCGAGAAGAGCGGCGGTAAGGTAAAAATGATGGTTTCTCTAGGGGATGTGCTTCTTTCCACTATCGGACAGAATGTTGTCGATTATGTGGACGGTGACAAAGTTGATATCACGAAAAAGATGACAAAGCCCTTGGAAACCACTATCAAAATGAGGGATGCGGGGATTATCGGAAATGTGGAGATGTACTCGGCTTCCTGGTATTCCGCCTATGCGGCTGATGAATACATTTTCTATGAAGCCGGTTCCTGGTGCCCGCCGTTAGTAATTGCCAAGAACGATACTGAGGGAGAGGGAAACTGGGCAGTTACGACACCTCCCGATGGATCCTTTAACCTTGGCGGTACGACTCTGAGCATATACAAGGACAGCGAAAATAAGGAAGCAGCATGGGCTTATCTGGAATTCATTTACTTCTCAGAATTGGGCGGTTCCTATATGTATGATTTGACAGGAAATTACAGCTGCTATCAGCCGTATTATGAAAGCGAGTATTCTCCTATGGATAAGGAAGGTCCGGTAGACAAGTTCTTTGGCGGCCAGAGTCTGGTGAAGTATTACATCGAAGAGGCGGCGCCCAATGCAAAGACTGCGCCTCAGACTAAATATGATGCGATTATCAATGATGTGTTCCAGGCATTGACGCCCAAGTACATGACGGATATGTCTATTGATACGCAAAAGGCATTGGAGCTGTTTATAGAGGAAGTACAGGTTAAGGTGCCGGAAGCAGAAATACAGTAAAGAAGATTTCAAATAAGAAAAGGCGGATGAGAGAGAATGAAACGTAATAAATGGCCTGTTATTTTTGCAACACCATTTCTGACGGCTTACGGATTGTTTATGCTGTTCCCCATGTTGTATTCTTTTTATTTAAGTCTGTTTGAATATAACGGTATTGTGGAGAAGCATTTTGTAGGATTTTCTAATTACATCAATCTGTTTACAAAGGACAAGTTATTTTTAAAATCGCTTTTCAATACGGTTTTCATCATGTTAATGTCTTTGCCCGTGAATTTGATTTTGGGATTGGTGGTTGCATACCTGCTTTTCAGTCTTGTGAGGGGCAGAAGGGTGTTTCAGGTGGTAAATTTTCTTCCCTATATTACAACACCCGTGGCCATTGGTTTCATTTTCTCATATATCTTTGACTGGAACAGCGGAATCTTAAACGGGTTGCTGACACACTTTGGTATTCTGGAGGAGAACTATTTCTGGTTGCAGCAACCCTGGTCCGCGCGGCTGATTGTAGCGCTCATGATTGTGTGGAGAAATTTTGGCTATTGTATGATGATTTATCTTTCTGGCATGACAGCTATTGACCAGGATATCTATGAGGCAGCGGCTATTGATGGAGCCGGAAAGCTCAAAACTTTTTTTGCCATAGTGGTGCCGCTTTTGAAAAATGTTTCCGTCTTTTTACTGATTACAGCTATGATTGGCGGATTTCAAATGTTTGATGAACCGGTTCAGCTCTATTCCGGCTGGTCAGCGGCCTCACGGAGTGTGGGCGGTCCGGAATATTCGGTGTTGACGGTGATTTGGAAGTTTTATGATGACTCTTTTGGCAGCAATACCCGGCTGGGATATGGGGCAGCCATTGCCTACACGCTGTTTTTGATTATTGGCGCATGTTCTCTGTTCAGCTTCTTTTGGAGCAACAGGAAAGATTCCTAAGGAGGGCGGGAGAATGAAGAAAAAAGGTTTGAAGGACTGGTGGATTTATCTGGTGCTGGGGATTATTTCCCTGATTGCGCTGATTCCCTTCTATATGATGTTTGTGATGGGCACCTATTATAGCGAAGATTTGTTTAAGGGGATGCCACTTTTTATCAGTGATTATTTTTGGGAAAATTTAAAGACCACTTTAAGTCATGGGCTTCTTGCAACCTATGGCAACAGTATTTTCGTATCGGTAGTGTCAGTGGCGGCCTGTCTTTTTACCAGCATTACTATGGGATATGCTTTAGCCAAATTTGAATTCAGAGCAAAGAAGTTCTTCTTTATACTGGTGCTAACCGGCATGATGCTGCCCACACAGATTTCTATTATAGGGTATATTATGGAAATGCGGTTTGCCCATTTGACCAACACACTTTGGTCAGTGATTTGTGTCTGGATTGCAAACCCTTTTAGTGCCTTTTTCATGATGCAGTTCATGAAAGATTCCATTCCGGAAGAAATGATGGAAAGCGCAAGGATCGATGGATGTTCAGAACCCGGAATCCTTTTTAAGATTGTGGTGCCTTGCATGAAACCAGCGATTACCACTGTTTCAACGCTTGTGTTCTTGTGGTCATGGAACAACTACCTGCTGCCGCTCATCACATTGAATAAGCAGAAAGTATATACACTGCCGCTTATGATCTCCAATATTTCGGTGTCCTACCGACAAGACTATGGTGCTCAGATGCTGGCATTGGCCCTGTCTACCTTCCCGGTATTGATTATTTTTATCTGTGGTTCCAGACATTTTGTAAAAGGGATTACGGCGGGTGCAGTCAAGGGATAGCGAGAACAGATTGAGAAAGGAGTATAGAAAAATCATGAGGGGGAGAATGGTTTATACAGCACGTGATACCGGCGAAAGATTTTCCCAAAAGGCGCTCCCACAGTGTCAAAAGGAAAAGGTGCTTTTGAAAGTCTACCCAGAAGAAGTCCGGCAGGAAATCATTGGTTTTGGAGGTGCATTTACAGATACGGCGGCCATGGCTCTGCTTCATATGAATAAAGAGATACAAAAAGAAGCGCTGAATGCTTATTTTTCCACAGAAACGGGATTATCTTATAACATGGGGAGAGTACCGATCGGCTGCTGTGATTTTTCAACGGTAGAATATTCCCATGCAGAAGTACCGGAAGATATAGAACTTTCCTTTTTTTCCATAGAGCAGGACAAAAAGGGAATCATACCCTTAATCAGAGGCGTGAAAGAAGTAATGGAAAAAAGCTGTCGGCAGGGAGAATTGCTGCTTTATGCTCTGCCCTGGAGTCCACCGGCTTGGATGAAAACAAATGGCCAGATGAGCTGGGGTGGCAGACTTTGCCCGGAGTACTATGAGACAATGGCGGCTTATTTGATTAAATTCATCAGAGCCTATGAGGAAGAAGGAATATCGCTCTGGGGTATTGCAGCCCAGAATGAGCCCATAGAGATTCAGCGCTGGGCATCCTGCGAATATTCCGGGACGGAAGAAAGAATTTTCTTAAAAGACCATCTGATTCCGGCTCTGGAAAAGGCCGGATATGAAGATAAGAAAATCCTTTGCTGGGAATGTAACAAGGATTTTATGCGGGAAAGGGCGGAAGAGATTCTGTCTGATCAAGAACTTGCCGCAAAGATATTCGGAGTCGCTTTTCACTGGTATTCCGGCGATTACTTTGAAGAATTGGAGAGAACCCATCGAAAGTTTCCGCAGGTTCAGCTGATTGCAACAGAATGCTGCGTAGTGATGCCGGTGGATTTGGCGGAGTGGTCGGTGGGTGAACAATATGCCCATGATATGATAGGGGATTTTAATAACTGGACTTGTGCCTGGATTGACTGGAATCTCTTCCTTGACAGAAACAGCGGTCCCCAGATTGCAGGAAATCCCTGCGCCGCGCCTATTATACTGGATGAGGAGAAGCAGGAAATGATTCGGATGTCCTCTTATTACTATATAGGACATTTCAGCCGGTATGTAAAACGCGGGGCAAGAAATCTTAAAACTATGATAGATGAGGAGGCGGCAGAAAAGGGGTTGGAGTGCTGTGCATTCTTGAATCCTGATGAAGAAATGGCAGTTGTGATGATGAATGCCTCGGATGTGAGTTTGGAGGGATGCGTGCAGGCGGGAGAGGAAACATTTGGGGTGAAGCTGGATGCTCATAGCATCGCGACGATTCTTATCTCATTTACATAGGGATTGTTTGTTGTTTTACAAAATTTTTAACAATGTACCCGCCAAGGGATAAATTAAATTCTTTGGCGGTTTTTTATAATTTCTCATATGTTTTTATAGGAAACAGCAGAAGTCCTTGTCAAACAGGGATAGGAAATACAAGCAAGGTATGATAGAATAAAGACGTCAAAAATGGAGTTTACGCGGTGGTATCATTTCCGTTCACGATAAAGAATGTAGCGAGTGTCAAGAAAAAATGAGGTATGGAGGAATATATATGGCATATTTCAAATATCAAAATAAGTCCGTTTTTTATGAAGAATTTGGTAAAGGCGAGCCGCTTATTTTCCTACATGGCAATACCGCTTCTTCTAAAATATCTGAACTTCTTATACCGCTGTATGCAGATAATTTCAGATGTATTCTGATTGACTTTTTAGGTTACGGGCAGTCAGACCGAGTAGAAAACTTTTCGCCAGATATGTGGTATGATGAAGCTTTGCAAACGATTGCGCTTATTGAACATTTACAATGCGGAAAAGTCAGCCTTATTGGAACAAGTGGCGGCGCATGGGCGGCTGTTAATGCGGCATTGGAACGCCCCAACTTATTTCGTGTAGTCATAGCAGACAGCTTTGATGGACGTACTCTTAATGAAAATTTTTCCGCCAATCTTTTATCTGAAAGAAAAAAGGCGAAAGAAGATACACAATCAAGACAATTTTACGAATGGTGTCAAGGCGCAGACTGGGAAAAGATAGTTGACCTTGATACAGAAGCATTATTGAAGTGCGCGGAGAAAAAGCGCCCGCTATTTCATAAGCCGTTGGAGGAATTAAAAACGCCTATTCTATTTATGGGAAGTAAAGAAGATGAAAGTTGCAGGAACAACATGGAAGAAGAATATAAAGAAATGGCTTCTATGCTTTCTCAATCTTCCGTATATCTTTTTCCAAACGGAAGTCATCCTGCCCTCTTTTCCAATGCGGAAGAAGCCGCAACGCTGATAAAAAAATTCATAAATCCTTCATTTCCATAAAGCTTGTTTGTTGTTCTGCGCATGATATGTTATATTGGATTTGAAATAATGTCTTATGAACAGATGAAACGGAGTGTAGAGTGAATGTATCATTTTACGGCAATGTGTGAAAACACGCCTGTGGCAGTTGTCGAAGTATCAGACGATAAATTATCTCCGGAAGCCCTGGTAATGGTTGCGGGTAGCAGTATTGGAACACAGAAGATTTTATATTTGATATCACAGGATTGGATATCAAAGATTATTTAGGTAAAGTGGCAACATTCGACATGTTGATTTTAAATACGGACCGACATTTTAATAATCTGGGTATTGTGGCTGATATTTCACAAAATCTATATAAGTACGCACCTGTATTTGACAATGGTAATTCATTATTAAGTAATCTACAGGAGTTTCCTTTTGATGATGATATTGAGAAAAGAACAGAACTCTAGAGCACTTGAAACATTGCAGTTACAATTAAAGAAGTATGAGTCTATCATTAGATTATAAAAAGAACCTTAATAAAAAAGACCGCTATTCAAATTATAGTAATTGAACAGCGGCTTTTCTTTTTGAAAAATATCTTACATAATTATTCTAATATCGTTAAAAGTTTCTTTATATTGTTGTTTGAGTAGGCAATCATCTTATGTCCAGCCTTAAGTAATATGTTCAGATTTGAATATCTAATCAGTTCTGAGGACATATCGGTATCACGGATTCGTGATTCACCTGCCTGCACCTGTTCCGTCACATTTTCGTTGTTATTGACTGTGTGTTCCAGGCGGTTCTGCATGGCGCCATAGGTACTTCTCCGGTCACTTAATTCTTTGATGGCACCTTTGATGCGCTCTATCGCTTTGTCAGCATATTTTGTTTTACTGAGGGTAATCGAGTTAATGGACAGCGAAGCGGAGTCCACACGTATGCGGGGTAACTCGATGGTACTTCTCTGCTCGGCACCAACCTGAATGACCAGGGGATCTCTGTCGTCTCTTCCTTCTTCTTCAAAGAAAATGGTGCTTCTTGCACTGCCGCCAATGTCGGTTATGGTATTTGCGCCGGCGGTCTTGTGCCAGATTTTTACGGCGCCGTCTTCTAAGGTTGCCCGTAGGGACGCTTGATTGCCGTTATCGTCTCCTTCTGCAAATTTCCGATTTAGTTCTTTGATGAACTCATCCGCAGTATAGTATTTGTTTTCTTCGAATGTATACTGGTAAGGGATGGAGTTAGCGGAAAGCGTAAGCACATTCTTTCCGGGCTCAAAAGTAATCCCTTCACTGATATCTTTGGTGCCGACGATATAAGTTGCCTCTGGCAGGGATGCTGTTTTATAGAAAACAAAGCAGGACGCATTGCCACGGACGCCATCGATGATATACTCGCCTTCCCCGGGTTCTTTGCCTGTCTTGTTTTGTACCTTAATCTGCAGGGCGGATTGGTCGATATTGCCGATTACATCTGTCTGATATCCTCCGATGGAAAAGGAAAGATCAAAATCACCGTCTACGCCAAAAAGCTTGTTATCACTCAGCTTTCCATCCTTGCCAAACTGCTTCTTGATGGTTTCATTCAGGGCATTGACAAGTTCATAACCGTTCTGATATTTTCCTTCGGGAATCGTAATATCTATGGTTTCGGCAAAGCTGTCAAATTCGGCTTCTGTACTGTTCTTATCTTTGTTAAAAGTAAGATCGAAAGTAAACGTATCATTAAAACCTGCCACTATTTCAATGGGGTCGGATGTGATATCCCGGCGGCCTATAATGTGAGTGATGTCATAATCGAAAGTGCCTTGTGGTCTATATGAGTCAGGACTTCCAGTTATGCCTTTACAGAGAACTTCATTATAGAAAGTGCCGCTTGCATTTAAAGTAGTACCCGATGCAGTCAGACAGAGTCTGCCATTTTCGAGGCTGGCTTTTACGATACCGTTTAAGGGAGAATAAGCAATAGCATTCTGCAGAAGAGCAAGAATATCTTCTCTGCTGTTACAAACTCCATTAATGGTTAAATCATAGGAAATTCCTCCGGCTTCTAAATGCAATTGATTGTTTTGGCTGTAATCATCCAAGGTTATATTGCTGACATTAGGATAGTAGGATGTCAATTTAGGAGCTCCGGCCACTTGGATGTAAGGAGGTGTAGTGCCATGTATCGTTTCAAAAATAGCATTATTCCATGCAGAAGTACTGGAGAGGGAAATACCCCACCAGCCCTCGGGTACATTGGTATCATTCGGTTTAAAAGTGAAGATAAGTGTATTACCGGCATAGGATGCCTCTATATAATCAGCATATCCCCCGCTCAGCTTCGCATTGATTGCCTTTGCTAAGTCCTCCATGGTGTTGTAGGTGCCGTCATCTAAGTCGATATTGATTGTATGGTTTGTTGTACTGGTCGATGAGGGGTTGGTATGTCTTAAATTTATAGTGATTCGATTGTTACTTGAATCAATGGTAACCGGTACCTTACAGGGGCTTGCTTTAATGGATGCATCTTGCGTTTTAACGGTTGAGGTATCACCTTCCCCTTGCAGTTTATATCCCTGAACCATCCCTGAGAAATAACCGTTAGGTCTTGAATAGGTGCCCACAAAAAGCTTGTTATAAGTAGCATTGTTATCTGGAAGGAAAATGGTACTCACATCATCCGCTAGTGAATTTATGACTAAACGGCCTCCGGAGGCAGCGAACTGTATTTTACCATTCAAGGCAGGCGTATTGCTTACAAAATTGTTTAATTTGCTGACTAAACTGCCCAGATCTGAGTGTTTTCCGCCTAAAATATCTGCGCCCACCGTGTAATTTATGCCGTTAACTTGGAAAGTTAAGGTCGCATCCGGATCAAGTTCGATTTCTCCGTTTAAATAAGCGGATCCTATAACGGTTGCAGGCTGTCCTGTTCTAATAGGAGAGTGGCTCACACCGAGAAATAAAGTTTCATATGTTTTCTGATAAATCTTTCGAACGGCAGGGTCTACGGAAGAGTCAATGTTAAAAGTGAGCTCACTGTGCGTTCCCTTTTTCTTGCTTGCTAATTGCAATTGGGGACCATCAGGTCCATTATATGTAATAGCTTCCAACTCATCATCAAGGCCGTCTTTTTTAAGAACATCATTAATTACGTTGGTGAGTTCACCGACAGTATAGTCACCTGCAGGTATGGTGATTGTCCTGACATCGGCATCTGTATCTCCGTCCAGCTTGAAATACAGGATATTATTTTTATTTGCTGTTGTATCGTATATTTTTATTTTATATGCTTGCTCATGGCCGGTAATCTGAGCACTTTCTTTATTGCACGAACCATAAACCGCATTATCATAAAATACGGAAGTGTATTTTGGATAGGTTTTATCGTATTTAAACATATTACCTTTCATACCGGTAATATTAATCGTATCTCCGCCTGTGATCTGGATGTAGTGCTCTCCATATGGTTTGGCAGTGATACCATCCGTACCATCAATATCTTTCAATTTTTTATTAATTTCATCTATCATTTGGTCACGGGTATATTTCTTTTCACCGTTGAGCGGAGCATCAATGGTTATGTGTATTTCTTTAATACCTTCTGCGCTTTCAGCAAAGAAGATAAGTTCATCATTTTGTCCCTGTTTGATGGTTAACTCTCCGGGGTCACCGTTTTCTTTGGGTTTGAAAGCGGTAGTTCCCAACAAGCTGGCAGGAGAACCGCCGGGCAGAAAATCATAAATCAGATAAGACAGCCCGCCATCCACCATCTCAATCTTCGTAGGCTTGCCCTCAGCGTTCTCAAAATTCAGATTACAATAACCGTCGCTGGTAAGTTCAAAGACAAATCCTGGATTCGGAGGGTCCATTTTACTTAATGCGGTGTCTATTTCATCAATCAACTCCTGTGTGGTATAAGTACCGGCAGGAACCGTAAGCGTGTAGTCTTTCGGTTCATAACCGTCAGGCAGATGAATATTTAACTCATTATTTGAGGAAGTAATCGTATGAAGCTGGTTATCGTCCCACTGTCTGTTTCCGCAAATCTGATAATAAGAAGCCTCATGTTTGTCAAATACCGGAATGGTATTAAAGGTAGTGGTATTATCAATACGGTCGATTTCCGTGCGCAGCTGGTCAAACTCGGCGTTTAATGCTGCGCGGTCCTCCTCCGTACAAAGACCATGTGCCGCTTTAATGGCTAACTCATTCATCCGCTGCAGCATAGCGTGTACTTCGTCCATAGCGCCGTCTGCGACCTGCACGAAACCAATGCCGTCCTTGGTATTGTTGATTCCCTGCATCAGTCCTCTGATCTGCTTGCGCATGGTTTCAGAGATAGCGAGTCCAACGGGATTGTCCACTGCCCGATTGATTCTTTGACCGGAAGAAATTTTGCTTGTAGATTTCGCATGTGCATTAATATTATTATTGACGATTCTGTTCGTAGCCATTGCCTGCATATTGTGCGTAATAATCATGTTTTATCATTCCTTTCAATTCGCTCAAGGCACAAACAAGATATGAAAAATCAGGTTATTTTTCACTCTTTTCTTCCTGCCCTATGATACAAAACAGTTTGTGTATAATATCATACAATGTATCGGATATTATGAAAGAAAAGTTTAGATTCCGGGCTTGTATTAAGAACGTAGAAATTCTCTTGAAAAACCAAAGCGGCAATGCTAAACTTAGGAAAGAAAGAGCGACTATTGTGCAGTCTTTTCTACAAAAAACAAGTTGCAGACTGTACAGTCAGAAATGAAAAAAGGAGAGAAGGTAAACATGAACAAAGTTACGTTTGATTATTCTAAGGCGGCACCGTTTATTGGGGACAATGAAGTGGAATCCATGAAGAAACTTGCTCTGGATGCCAAAGAACTGTTGGTGAGCAAGACAGGCGCAGGCAACGATTTTTTGGGGTGGATTGATCTGCCGGTAGATTATGACAAAGAGGAGTTTGACAGGATTAAGAAAGCGGCGGCAAAGATTCAGAGCGATTCCGAGGTTCTTCTGGTGATTGGTATCGGCGGTTCTTATCTTGGTGCGAGAGCGGCGATTGAATTCCTCCGTCACAGCTTTTACAATGTGGTAGACAAGTCCATCAGGAAGACACCGGAAATCTATTTCGTGGGCAATTCCATCAGTTCCACTTATATTAAGCATTTAATTGATGTGATTGGTGACAGAGATTTTTCCATTAATATGATTTCGAAATCCGGTACGACTACGGAGCCGGCGATTGCTTTCCGTGTGTTAAAGGAGATGGCGGAGAAGAAATACGGTAAGGAAGGCGCGGCTAAGAGAATTTATGCGACCACAGATAAGGCACGCGGGTCCTTGAAGAATCTTGCTACAGAAGAAGGATATGAATCCTTTGTTGTTCCGGATGATGTGGGCGGACGTTTCTCGGTTCTTACAGCTGTTGGCTTACTGCCCATAGCGGTATCCGGCGCAGATATTGACAAGCTGATGGAAGGCGCCGCAGAAGGAAGAAAGATGGCGTTAGAAGCTCCTTTTGAGGAAAATGATGCGGTGAAATATGCGGCACTGCGCAATATCTTATTGAGAAAAGGAAAGGCAATCGAGATTCTGGCTAACTACGAGCCCAATGTGCACTATGTGTCTGAGTGGTGGAAACAGCTTTACGGTGAGTCTGAAGGCAAAGATCAGAAGGGTATCTTCCCGGCCAGCGTGGATTTGACCACAGATCTGCACTCCATGGGACAGTTTATCCAGGATGGTTCCAGAAAAATGTTTGAGACGGTCATCAATATCGAGGCCAGCAGAGAGGAAATCTTGATTGGTGAGGAGCCGGTGGATTTGGACGGTCTCAATTATCTAGCAGGTAAGAGTGTGGACTTTGTCAACAAGAGCGCCATGAACGGTACGATTCTTGCACATACCGATGGACAGGTGCCGAATTTCATGGTTACCATTCCGGAGGTCAATGAGTTTTATCTGGGTGAATTGTTCTATTTCTTTGAGTTTGCCTGCGGTGTCAGCGGGTATCTGCTGGGTGTGAATCCTTTCAACCAGCCGGGTGTGGAGAGCTATAAGAAGAACATGTTTGCTCTGCTTGGCAAGCCGGGTTATGAGGCACAGAGGGAAGAGCTTTTGAAGAGATTATAAGTGGGTTTTAAATAATCAGGCAGACACAGGCTTAGACTAGAGATTACAGAAGAGTAACATAGAAAAATCAAGAGGCAGTCCGTTGCATAATAAGCGGGCTGTCTTTTTATGATATAAAAAATTTCTCCAAATTAAATCATGTCAATTGCATACAATCCTATAATTTGAAAAAAATAAAAATAGATTCCTAAAAGGATTAAACGTTTAATTTAATAAATAATTGTGCACAATTTTTAAATATAATCTTTGTATATAGGTAACAAATATAATAATGGTACAAAAAACCAATTGAAAACGATAATAATTCATGATATATTACTATTACAGATTAAACGTTTAACCTTATAATGCATATTAAATACAAAAAGGAGGGTACGTATGAAAAAGAAGATGATTACATTGTTACTGGCAGGAACGCTTTGTCTTACGACAATTGCCTGCGGCAGTCAGGCGGATAACGGTCAGAGTGCCACAGAACCTACAGATACTGCATCGCAGCAGACCGATACAGATAATAATACGGAAGATAAAAAGGACAGTCAGGAGGAGGCATCCGGCGGTGAAGATGTCACAATAGAATTCCTTTATTATGCGGATGATACGCAAAAGGCTATTATTGAGTCGGCTTGCGCGGCTTATGAGGAGAATCATCCGGGTATTAAGATTAAGCAGACAGTGGTTCCGGCGGACGGCTCTATAACGACTACGATTGCAACATTGGCTTCCTCCAATGATCTGCCGGATATCAGTTATATGGCGGAAGCGGATGTGATCAAATATGCGGATGCCGGCGTCCTTTATAGTCTGGATGATGCCATTGCGGACGGAACGATTGGAGAGAAACTGGATTCTGTTACCATTCGCGGGCTGGATGGGAAGATATACGGTATTGGATTATCCAATGAGCTGATTTTCATGTATTACAATAAAGATATTTTTGATGAATATCAGATTGCATATCCTTCCACATCGGTGGAAGACGCATGGGAATGGGATGAATTTGTGGATATTGCTAAGAAGCTTACGGTGGATGTGAATGGGAATCATCCGGGGGATGCGGGCTTTGATGCTGCGCAGACAAAGCAGTATGGTATCGCTTTCAATTCCATGTATCAGTTCCAATATATGTGGGCGGCTTATGCGAATGGCGGCGGGATTGTCTCGGCGGACGGTACGCAGCTGCTCTGGGATAAGGCGGAATCAATCGAAGGTATTCAGAAGATAGCAGATCTGTTTTATAAAGACCAGGTTGCGCCTGCCGCCACTTCCAGTCTGGTGAGCAGTATCGGTTCTGCGGACAAGGCCATGATTTCCGGCGATGTGGCTATGTATATTAACGGTTCCTGGGATTTGTCCAATGTGATCAATGCTAATAAGGAGGCGGGTGTCAATTATGGCGTGGCAGTGCTTCCCAAGATGGACAAAGCAATGACCATGAACTGCGGCGGCCCGGCGGTAATGTTTAACACAACCGAGCATCCGGAGGAAGTATTGGAATTCTATTCTTACATGATGAATCCGGAAAGAGTGGTTGACATTTTAAAAACCGGCGCATGGCTTCCCAACGAGGCGGCGTGGTATACGGATGAAGATAAGATTGCACAGTGGACTTCAGGCGAGAATGTTACAGAAGAAGCCAAAGAGGTTATCTTAAGTTATACCAATACAGAAGGAGCAATCGCACAATGGCCGGTATATTATGTGCCGGGCTGGGGAGATATGATGTCAGTCAGCGATTCGGTCATGGATTCTGTATGGAACGGAAACAGTACGGTGGAAGAAGCTCTTGGCCAGGTGATGGATGAGATCAAAGCGGAATTTGCGAAATAACGGTTGGAGGGAGGCGTGGCATGTGAAAGTAAAGAGTGTAAAGAAACCAAAGCGGGTATCGGAAACCAAAGCAGGTTATCTGTTTGCGGCCCCTGGAATTCTGGGTTTCCTGATTTTTACGGCAGGGCCTATGTTTGTAAGCCTTTATTATAGTTTTACAAAGTTTTCTGTTCTGCAAAGCCCTGAATGGATTGGCATGGACAATTATGTGAATATGTTCACAAGCCCCTCCGCGCTCTTTTTAAAATCTCTTAAGGTGACGCTTATTTATGCAGGTATTAACGCTGTATTGGTTATGATATTTTCGGTTTTGACAGCGCTTTTGTTGAATCGGAATTTCAGAGGGCGGGGTGTCCTTCGAGCAATTTATTTCCTGCCCTCAGTAGTACCTGTGGTGGCGACTACGGTAATCTGGAACTGGATTCTCGATTACCGTAACGGCCTAATCAACCAAGTACTTAGGATGTTTGGAATTGGTTCCTTAAATTGGCTTATGGATGAAAAGCTGATTTTTGTATCCTTGTTTGTCATGAGTTTATGGACCTGCGGCGGTTCTATCGTCATTATGATTGCGGCCCTTCAGGATGTCCCTTCAAGTCTTTTGGAAGCGGTGGAAGTGGACGGAGGCAACGCCTGGCACCGATTTAAATACGCAGCGTTTCCGTCAATCTCCCCTGTGGTATTTTTTCAGCTTGTGATGTGTCTTGTCAATTCCTTACAGATTTATGCACAGAGCATTATGCTTTCTGACAACGGCAGTCCGGACAGGATGACATACTTTATGAATGTCATGGTGTATGACCATGCCTTCAAACAATTGAAAATGGGACTGGCCAGCGCGGAGAGCTGGGGCATGTTTTTGGTCATTATTGTGATAACAGGTATTTTGTTTGGTACGAAGAAATATTGGGTACATGACAACGAATAGAGGATGAGCAAGAATACGGAGGTGACATGTGATGAAAAGAAAAAGAAAGACAGCGGATGGTATTTTGATTGTTGCCGCGGTATTCGCAGGTCTGGTATTTTTGTTCCCGATTTTCTGGATGATAAGGAGTTCTTTCATGGGCTTGGAGGAGCTGTATCAGACACCGCCTGTAATCTGGCCCAAGATGGGTACGACGAAAAATTACGTTGAGGCATTAAAGCAGAGTGACCTTTTGCTGCAATTTCGGAATTCCTGCGCGATAACGGCTCTGTGTGTGGCGGGTACGGTGGTGTCTTCTAGTCTGACGGCTTATGGATTTTCCAGGTTTGAATTTCCATATAAAAAAATCTGGTTTATGCTGATTATCTCAACCATGATGTTGCCGGCGGCAGTGACGCTGATTCCCCAATATCAGATGTGGAATAAGCTGCATCTTCTGGGAACGATTGCGCCTATGGTGATTCCGGCATGGTTTGGAGGAAGCGCTTATTTTACTTTTATGCTCAGACAGTTTTTCCAGACCATACCGAAGGAACTGGATGAGGCGGCAAGAGTGGATGGGGCAGGATATTTCAAAATTTATTGCAAAATTATCCTGCCGTTAACAAAACCTGCGCTGATTGTGGTTGCATTGTTTTCCTTTGTCAACGCGTGGAATGAATTTTTCTATACGGTGATTTATTTAAATGGCCATCAGGAATTAAAGACTTTGACGTTGGGTTTGTATATGTTTAAAGGGGTCTATTCAACCAACTATGGGGCGGTATTGGCACTTGCGGCCATCATCAGTATACCTGCATTGCTGTTTTTTCTGATTGGGAACAGATATTTTGTAGAAGGCATTTCTATGACAGGAATAAAAGGATAATAGGAGAGGCGTTTTATGGAAGAGAAAATCCGTTTTATACAAAATAAAGAGGATAAAAAGGGGATTGTGATTTGTCTGGCAGGTACGGCTTATAGGGCGGAGACTCCTGTAGAGATAGAGGTAAGAGAGACAGCCGGTGGATTTCGTCTGTATCGGTCAGGATATGACAAGGTAGAAGAAACGAATGCAGGATATCGGTGCCTGACACTGATAGAGACAGTCTTTGGCAGTCAGATGGAAGTTGTGGACTGTTATCAGTGGAGAGAGAATCCGTCGGATGAAGGCCAGGAAGCGAAAGAGAAGTTTTCAGATACCTGTCCCATATCCGGGCAGGAGATTGTTTTTACAAGAAAGGTAGAGGTGGTCCGGGAGGACGGACGGGAAGCAGGCTTTTCTTCTTCCTTTTCCTTGCAGGAGGAAGGAAATTACAGACTGGATGATTATGAAGTGTTTATTCCCGGCATCTGGTATCGTAAGAACGAGAATGTAGTGGATAAGGCTTTTGGCAGCAGTCCGTGGGACCGGCATTATTATATCAGGATAACCAGGATGGCGATGCCTTACGTGGAACTATACAGACCGGAAACCGGCAGTTATATTGTCATGCGGCATATTGCGCCGAATCCTTCTACCGGCATGAAAGAAGTAAGCGCAGATTGGGCCATGGATGCTTCTTTTCAGTACGCGGCTATGGGAATCAGAAATGAACAGGCGGCGGCTTTGGTCTATAATTTTCCGGGAAATGAGGGGGAGAGGACCTATGTGGATGAGAAGCAGATATGGGCTAAGAGAAGTCATCCCCTGCGAGAAGGATTTACCCATGGATATTCCTTTTCTTTGACAGGCGGAAAAGCCGGAGGACATTATGAGGCTATGAGCAGGGTCTGGCGGTACTTCTATGATAGGAATACACCAGAACATAAAAGAGCGGATATGGAGAAGGTATATCGCTGCAGCATAGAATTGTTGGATGTATACATGCAAAAGTATAATGGTGTGATGGGGCTTCCGTTCTGGACCACAGTGCCGGAGGGGACGGTGTGCGATATTAGTTTCCAGATGGGCTTCGTGGGTCAGCAGACCATGTGTGCCTATCAGCTGATGAGGTACGGCTATCAGCATGGCAATGAAAGGATGGTGGAAAAAGCCTCTTCGGTGATTGATTTCTGGGTGAAGGAATCTGTGAAAGACAGTGTGGTTCCACGGGTTTGGTACAATGCTTTTCCGGATACCTTTAAAGCCGAGTATCCTACTTATACAAGAACTGTGGCGGACGGCATGGAAGGAATTTTAGCCTGCTATCTGTGTGCTTTAAGAGAGGGCAGGAAAGAGAGCGGATGGCTTGCTTTTTGTATCCGGTATGCTGATTGGCTGGTGCGAAACCAGAACGATGACGGTTCCTTTTACCGCGCCTATGATGAAAAGGGAGAGCCGGTACATAAGGGCAGGTTTAATACCACCAATGTGATCAGATTTCTGGTGAATCTTTACTGGGCCACAGACAATATAGAATACAAAGAAGCGGCCTGCAGAGCCGGGCAGTTTAGCTATGACAATATTTATCTTCCCATGCAGTATGTGGGAGGTACGGCGGACAATGACAATACCATTGATAAAGAGGCCGGTATGATAGCGGTATATGCTTTCATGACGTTATATGATCTGGACGGGCAGAAAAAGTGGCTGAAAGCGGCCAAAGGGGCGGCGGATTTTACCGAGACATGGACCTATGTGTGGCATTATGAGGTGAAGCCTTACAAGGGAAACGCCGTGTTTGATAAAGTAGATATCACAGGCTTAAGCCTGATTGCCACCGGACATTCTCATGCGGATGTGATGATGGGTTATATGCCATATGAGTATTACCGCCTGTATCTATATACGCTGGATGAGCATTATGGTGAATTCGCCAGATTCCTTCAAGGAAACACCAAACAGACCATGGACTGGTCGGGCAGATTAGGACATGTGTATCCGGGACTTGTGGAAGAAAGCGGCGAGCTCGCCATGCAGTATCACAACGGGCTTGGCAGATGGCTTCCCTGGTGCAGCATTGCGCAGATGGAATCCCTGACCCGCTTTGCGGAGCGTTTTGATACTATGGATGTAGAAGAGATAGAGCAAAGAACGCAGGAAGAGAAAACGGCAGATAACTGTAAGCAGGGCTATTCATGGCTTAGTATGTAAGCAGACATGGACAAAAAACGTCTGCTTATCTATAATATAAACGGGAGAAGATTTATCCCATGTGAAAGAGAAGTGGTGTGACATACAGGGGTGAGATATGGCAACGATCAAAGAGATAGCAAAAGAGTGTAACGTTTCTATAGCGACGGTATCCAATATCTTGAATAATAAAGGAAAAGTGGGGGAAGAGACCAGAAGGATGGTCTTGGAAAAGGTTGCCAAGATGAACTACGTCCCCAATGTGGCCGCCAAGAATCTGAAACAGAGGACCAGCAGGACCATAGGGATTATCACAGAGGATTTGACGGTATTTAATGCACCGGAGATTGTGGATGGTATTGATGAGTTTTTAGAAGGACGGGGTTATAATTTCCTGTTGAGTAATCTGCGCATTTACAGGAAATATGGGAACGGCTTTTGCTATCATGAAGAATTTAAAGGAAATCTTGAAGAGGAACTGGAAGTCATGCGGGCTAATCAGGTGGAGGGAATCATCTATGTCAGCGCCCACAGCAGGGACTTGTCAGGAGTCCTTGTGCAGGATGATTCTATGCCTGTGGTGGTGGTTTACGGCTTTGCCAAAGACAGAGATATTCCTTCGGTAATCTTTCATGATGAGGAAGCTGCGTATATGGTGGTGAGCAGACTGTTACAGACACAGACGGACCGGCTGGGAATCATTGCTGGAGACCGGGGCAGTCTGCACACCAGTGAACGATTGCTGGGTTGTCAGAAAGCCATGTATCAAAAGGGAATTCTCTATAATCCGGAATTGATTTATTATGGAGACTGGAGCAGGGAATTTGGATATCAAGCTGCGGCCGGGCTGTTTGAGCAGGGTGTCAGAGTACTGTTTTCCATGAATGATAATATGGCGATGGGCGTCTATGATTATGCGGGAGAAAAAGGGCTTACCATCGGCGAAGATATATTTGTGGCGGGAATCGGCAGCCAGTTCGGCAATATTTTACGGCCCAAACTGACCACGGTTGAGATGCCCTTATTCGAGATGGGGCAGAAAGCGGGAGAGATTATTCTTGACATTGTAGAAGAAAAAGTTCCTCTGAAAGGAGAAGTTTATAAGATAGAGGGAAAGCTGTTGAATGATAAACGGTGAAAAATATAAAATAGACATTAAACAGCATTAAGTATGGAGGTGATGTCCATGGGAACAGTTATTGTACTGGCAATTGTGGCGGCGGCCGCCGCTCTTGCAATCAGAAGTATGATTAAGGATAAGAAGGCAGGTAAATCAATTCAATGCGGCGGAGACTGCAGCCGCTGCGGTGGGTGCCATTAAGGAGATTGAGGCATTTCACTGGACGCAAAAAGTAAGTTTAAACTTCCCGGAACGTGGTGTTTTTGTGCTGTGGCAACCATCAGTTGACAGATTTCCAAGAGCACTTGCTGGTCAAACCGCATTTATTTTCATATAATGAATGTCAATAAAATGATGTTGTCGAATATGTTTATTCCCGCAAGCAACGAGTCAAGTGACTGCCTATAGGCATTTGGCGACTGCGGCGGGGTATTTAACTGAGAAAACAGCGGGGCGACAAGAAAGAGGGAGACACCATATGACACTGGGAGAAAAAATTTATATACTGCGCACAGAAAATGGAATGTCGCAGGAAAGTTTTGGAGACAGCCTTGGCGTATCAAGACAGTCTGTATCCAAATGGGAGACCGGGCAGTCTGTGCCGGAACTGGATAAGATTGTACTGATCAGCCGTTTATTTGGGGTGACTACAGACTATCTGTTGAAAGAGGATTTGGAGAGACCGGAATGGGAAGAGGCTCAGATGGAACCGGATAGGACAGTTTATGGCTCTGTGACAAATAAGGTTTATGTTTCCAGAAGGTATCATTTTGAATATAAGAGTAAGAAAATGGTAGGAAATCTTCCTCTTGTGCATATACACACGGGCACGGGCCTTTATCGTGCCAGGGGTGTGATTGCGATCGGGAATATCGCGGAGGGAATCATAGCGATTGGCTTTGCAGCCATGGGCGGATTTGCTCTTGGTCTTTTCTCGGTAGGTTTACTCGCGCTTGCAACGGTGGCTGTGGGTGTTTTAGCATTTGGAAGTTTTGCCTTTGGCATTATTACGGCGGGTGCGGTTTCTGTGGGTATCTTTTCTATGGGTGCATTGACTTTCGGACAGTTTGCTTTCGGAGCATCGGCCCACGGTGCACAAGTGGCGGTGGGTGATGTGGCGAGAGGAAATATTGCGCTGGGATATTCACAGGCGGTAGGCAACTATACACAGATCAGCAACAGGCAGCCCTTTGATTATGAGAATGCCTGTCGGTTAATCGATGAACATGTACCGGCCTATTGGTCCTTCTTTAAAACATGGGCAAAAGGCATGGTGAAATTATTTTAGTGATGTGGGCTGTTTATTATAAATACTTGCAAAACTCAGGAGGAGGGGCACATATCCACCCATTATTTATTGAAAAAAGTAGTTGAAGTTTTATTGAGGGTGTGCTAGTCTAATTATAGACCGTAGGGAGGCGTGGGTAGTGCCCGAATCCAAATATTCCATTGGCGGGATTAAGAATGGTATATCCATTCTTTTTTTATTATGAAAGAAGGTGTTGCGAGTGCCAAATACTGAATTACCTATAGATTTGGAACATCAGGTTGTATTGATGAAGAAATATGTGAACTTCCGACAGAGAAAAAAGATGAGAGATTTTTTGGGATATGCAGGATACTTTAGAGCAAGCCGTTATGGAAAATATCTTTTAACACAGGTCAATGCATTTGGAAGTAAAGCAGATGCTAAGGTTTTCTTTGAACTTTATGATTTTGATGTGCAACTTAGATTGTTATTGTTTAAATACTGTAAGAAGGCTGAAGTCTATTTTAAGAGTGCGATTGCAAATGCGATTTCATTAAAGACCGGGGATGCAGGTTTTTCCTAGATAAACAATATTATACTCCTACTAAGAGTGAAAAGGATAAAAAGACCAGAAATGGAAATGTATCATTTTTTAATACAAAGTTTTTTGTTACCTTAACCAATGATGAAGAAAAACTGAGAAGAGATGTAGTCAAGCATCCAGAACTGAAAGAGTATCGTAGGGGCGGATCCCGTCAAAATAATGTATTACCTGCATGGGCCGCATTTTCATATTTTGAAATGGGAACTATCGTTATGCTTTATTCATATTTGCGTGGTGATTTGCGAAAGGAAGTCTTAAATTATACATATCCGGGAAATAATTATAAAAAAGAAGTAACAAAACAGATGGATACATGGCTGGATGCGGTAAGAAATCTTAGAAATTACTGTGCTCATCACTCTATGCTGGTAGGCATGACTTCTTCGGTGGTAATACCAGACAATAAGGACAATGCAGATGTTCTTCCGAATAATACAAATCTGTATTCAAGATTGTATGCCTTAAAGAAAATATTGCCGCAAGAGGATGTAGATATGTTGGCAAAGGAATTGGATAAACTTATAGCAAAGGCGAAATTGAATATATATAAGATGAACATTTTCCCGGAAAATTGGAAAGATTTATATGGTAAAATATTGTCCCTGTAGGGATAATTGGTTTGCTTATGAATATAATAAAAAGGACCGTAGGAAGGCATGGGCAATGCCCGAATCCAAATATTCCATTAGCGGGTAGGCAGCTGTAAGAAACGGCTGCCTATTTCAGTTATTAAAAAATAATGGCGTCTTGTGGCAATTGTGAAATTATTTTAGTGATGGGGGCTGTTGCATGACAGCTCCTTTTATAATGTCCATAAATCAAATTGAATCCCGTCTGACACTGTGTTATAGTAAAAAGAGTGAAAGTCTGGGAGGTAAAGATTGAAAATTATGAAGATAGCTGTATTAGAGCGAGACAGTGTTGGCACGGATGTGGACGTGAGCTGTTTTGAAAAATTTGGTGAAGTTGTTTATTATGGCAATACGGTGGCGGATACGGTGGCAGAGCGTGTGAAGGATGCGGATATTATTATTACAAATAAGGCGCCCCTCAATGGAACTACCCTCAAGGATGCGCCCCATGTAAAACTGATCTGCCTGTTTGCCACAGGATATGACAATGTGGATTTGGATTACTGTAAGAGCCGCGGGATTAAGGTTGCCAATGTGGTCAATTATTGTTCTACGGCTGTGGCACAGCACACCCTTCTTCTGGCGCTGGCGCTTTCGGAGAAACTGGCATTTTATGATGATTATGTGAAATCCGGGGCTTATGGAGCACAGGACAGGTTTTCTAATTTTGACAGGCCTTTTACCGAACTTGAAGGGAAAACCTGGGGCATTGTAGGCATGGGAAGTATCGGTCATAAGGTGGCGTCTTTGGCGGAAGCTTTTGGCTGTAAGGTAATTTTTTACTCGGCTTCCGGTAAGAGTACCTGTACAGAGTATCAGCGGGTAGAATTTGACACACTTTTACAGGAATCAGATATTTTGTCACTTCACTGTCCCCTCAGTGACAGGACCAGAGGATTGATTGATAGGGAAGCTTTTTCTAAGATGAAAAAGACAGCGGTGCTCGTTAATGTAGCAAGGGGTCCGGTGGTGAATACGCAAGATCTTCACGATGCACTGATGGAAGGGCAGATTGCGGCGGCGGGGCTGGATGTGTTAGAGAAAGAACCTATGGCAAAGGACAATCCGTTAGGTGAAATAAAAGACAGCACCAAGCTGATCATCACGCCTCATATGTCCTGGGCAAGTAAAGAAGCCAGGACGCGACTGGTGGGAGAAGTGGCGAAGAATATTCAGGCCTTTCTTGACGGGGAGCCCAGAAATGTGGTGAACATGTAGCATCATAACGATAGGTTGTAACAGCTTATCATGATAGTATAAGACAAAGAGCAGTGTTGATGAAAAGAAAGATAAAGAATACAGGAGGAGATTTCATATGGGTATTGTGATTAAAAATGCGCTGGTAGTACTCCCCCAGGGGGAAGAGGATGTGGTGCGCGAGACGAGTCTTTACATTGAGGGAGACAAAATTACAGCAATTGGCGATAAACCGGCTGGATTTGTTGAGGACAAGGTGATTGACGGGAAAGATAAACTGGTGATTCCCGGACTGATCAATTGTCATACCCATTCCTACATGTCTTTCATGAGAAATGTAGCGGATGATCTGTCCTTTATGGATTGGCTGTTTGGAACCATTGATCCGATCGAGCAGCAGATGACAGATGAGGATACTTATTGGGGTGCGAATCTGGCCATTATCGAGATGATGAAGAGTGGGACCACCTGTTTTAATGATATGCAGATGAATATTCATCAGACTACGCGCGCGGTGAAAGAGTCCGGTATGCGTGCGGTAATCTGCCGGGGACTTGTGGGAAGCGGTAATGATGAGGCAGGACAATCACGCCTGCGTCAGGCATACGAGGAACGGGATGCGGCGAAAGACTGTGACAGGTTGACCTTCCGGTTAGGACCTCATGCGCCTTATACCTGCGATGACGAATTCTTAAAGATTGTGGCGGCGCAAGCGCAGAAAGAACACATGGGAATCCATACCCATTTGTCTGAAAGCGAGAGCGAGATCAGTCAGATTCAAGAGAAATATGGTTGTACACCGATTGCTCTGGCGGAGAAATGCGGCATTTTTGATGTGCCCGCGATTGTGGCGCATTGTGTACAGGTGACGGATGAAGACATTGACATTTTAAAGAAAAAGAATGTCAGCGTTGTGACCAATCCGGCCAGCAACATGAAACTGGGCAATGGCTTTGCACCTGTGGCTAAGATGCTCGAAAAGGGTGTGAATGTGTGTCTGGGTACGGACGGGGCAGCCAGCAACAATTGTCTGAATATGTTCCATGAGCTGAGCCTGTTAACATTGATTCATAAGGGAACCGGCAGGACACCGCAGTGTGTCAGCGCGAAGGAAGGCTTTCGGATTGCCACCCTCAACGGGGCAAAGGCACTTGGCTTAGAGAAAGAGATTGGTTCTATTGAGGTGGGAAAGAAAGCGGACCTGGTTATCCTTGATCTGAACACGCCGTCTCTGACACCCAGAAACAATCTGATTGCAGGGCTTTCTTACTCTGCGAACGGTTCGGAGGTTGATACTGTCATCATCAACGGACAGATTACGATGGAGGGACGTAAGCTTCTTACCATGGATGAAGCGTTAGTTTATAGTAAGATACAGGACATTATCGTGCGCATGGGGCTTGATAAGAAAGCATATTAATGTAAGTAGGACTTATGTATCAGAATTCTATTAGATTTTATGATAGCGTAATGCGCGATAATTTGGTATAATGAACGCAGAACATTCGTCCTGCATCCGTTGTACCAAATCTATGCAGGGCATTTGTTAGGTATATAAGTCTACATGTATTAGGGGGGAATGTAAAATGCTGGCTACATTGATACCGTTTTTTGACAAAAATATGAAGGTCTGTGCATACTCTCTGTTTTCGCAGAAGGAGAACAGTCTTTTAAATCCGCCGATTTTTGGAACGAGCAGTGCTACAGGACTGGCGGAGATCGAGGGATTGGATATTATACGCAATATTGGTATCGATACTCTGTCGCCGGGTACGGATGTACTTGTACCGGTAAACCATATCGCAATTTTTTCCAATCTTGAGGAACAGTGTGTAGGTTTACGCGGCAGGCTGGTACTTCTATTTGATAAGACGATTGAAAATACGGAGTCATACCGGAAACGTCTTTCAGAATTACGCCAAAAAGGCTTTAAGCTGGCTATTATGAAACTTCCGATAAATGAATTGGAACAGAACAAAGAACTTTTGACCCTGATGGATTATATCATATTGGATCAGAAGAAAGTGGATGTGACCAAGGCGAAGATTTACTTTGGACATTTATATCCGAACCTTACGATATGTATAGGTAATATCGAGAGTCAAGAGATTTTTGATGCCCTGAAAGACGATGACAGCTTCCGGTATTTTGAGGGTAATTTCTACCGTATACCTATCACAAAAGGCGAAACAGAGATTTCACCGTTAAAGATCAATTATCTGGAGCTGATGAATATTGTCAATGATGTAGATTTTGAGTTGACCAAGGCAGCGGATGTGATCGGCCGTGATACGGCACTGGTAGTAGAATTGCTCAAGATGGTTAATCATATTGCGATTAATTCTGAGGTTACCTCCATCCGTCATGCGGCGGCAATCTTAGGTCAAAAAGAGTTGAAGAAATGGATTAACACGGTAATCACCAAAGAATTGTGCGCAGACAGGCCCAATGAAGTGGCAAGAACTTCCATGCTTCGTGCTAAATTCATGGAATGTCTGGCGCCTATGTTTGGGCTGGGAGCAAAGGCATCAGAGGTATTTTTGATGGGCTTATTCTCCATTTTGGATATCATTTTAGATATGCCGATGGAGGAGGCTTTGAAAAAGGTCAATGTAACAAAAGAAATTTCGGATGCGCTGGTATACCGTAAGGGTGAATTAGCCAATATCTATTCTTTTGTCATTAGTTATGAGTCGGCTGACTGGCAGGAGATCAGCAGACAGCTCATCGTGCTGGGTGTTGATACCAATGCTATTTATCAGGCTTACACGGAGACTATGTGCTGGTATAAATCTATGTTCTTTGAGAGTTAACAAATCCGGGTTAAAATGAAAAGGCAGATATGAGAATGGCTGCAGGCAGCTGTTGATCATAAACCAGTGATGATAGGACAGACGACCATCACTATAATAAAAATTCGGCTGATTAAGAATCTTTAGGAGGAAACTATCAATGAGTAGCGAAATCAGAGACATTAATCTTGCCGAGTCCGGTGAGAGAAAAATTGAGTGGGTTAAGAGAAATTGTGACCTTCTTCGTACACTGGAAAAGGAATTCAGTGAGGCAAAACCTTTTGCGGGCAAAAAGGTGACACTTTCCGTGCATTTGGAGGCTAAGACGGCTTATCTGTGCCTTGTGCTGGCAGCAGGCGGCGCCGAAATGTACGTGACGGGTTCTAATCCTTTATCCACACAAGATGACGTGGCAGCAGCATTGGTGAAAGCCGGGCTTGAGGTACATGCGTGGTATGACGCCACAGAAGAAGAGTACAACAATCATATCCGTGCGGTATTGGAGGTTGGCCCGAATATCATCATCGATGACGGCGGCGACCTGGTAAATATGGTGCACAAGGAGATGAAACATCTGATTCCTAATATCATCGGCGGCTGTGAAGAGACGACTACGGGTATTATCCGTTTAGAGGCGATGGATAAGGCGGGAGAGCTGAAATTTCCTATGGTCCGCGTTAACAATGCGGCATGTAAGCATTTCTTTGACAACAGATACGGAACCGGTCAGTCAGTGTGGGACGGTATTAACAGAACTACCAATCTTATCGTAGCAGGCAAAATTGTAGTAGTGGCAGGTTACGGCTGGTGCGGCAAGGGCACCGCGATGCGTGCGAAAGGTCTTGGTGCACGTGTTATTGTCACAGAGATCGATCCTATTAAGGCGATTGAAGCAGTTATGGATGGATTTGATGTGATGCCCATGAAGGAAGCGGCTAAACTGGGTGATTTCTTTGTGACCGTGACAGGTTGTGACGGTGTCATTGATCAAGAAGACTTTGCAGAAATGAAAGAGGGCGCTATCCTGTGCAATGCGGGACACTTTGACTGTGAAATCGATATGGCATGGCTGAAAGCCAATGCGGTGGAGACCAGAGAACAGCGTAAGAATATTATGGGTTATAAGTTACCTACAGGACAGTGGATTTTCGTGCTGGCAGAAGGTCGTCTTGTGAATCTGGCAGCAGGCGACGGACATCCGGCAGAGATTATGGATATGAGCTTTGCGATTCAGGCGTTGTCTGCAAAATATCTGGTGGAACATGGAAGCGAGCTGACTGAGAAATTAATTGATGTGCCTGAGGAAGTAGATAAGGATGTGGCGAAGCGTAAGCTGGCATTCCTTGGCAAGGAGATTGATGTGCTCACACCGGAGCAGGAGAGATATTTGAATAGTTATGCGCTGTAAGAAAGAAAATGTGATATAGAAAGTTTCATTGTTTTGTATAAGGTTATGCATAAAATCCGCACCCCATTTATTTTCAGGGTGCGGATTTTATCAATTTAGAGTCTGTTTTAAGATATAGGAAATTCTTCCGCTTATCCGAGTCCGCAAAGCGGACTTCATAATCGAGCTTTGTTTGATTTTATATCATGGCCGTTTTATCTGAGATATATTCCAGAAAATCAAAGTCTGCGTAATGTTCATGCTTCACCCTGTCTGCGCAAGTCAGGCCAACCATGGTGCCTGTGAATTCTGCCATAATAAGCACCACTTTTATCCTGCGGTCAAATCTTCTATATTAAGCATAGAAAAAGGGAAAGCCATAGAAGCGGCTCTACCCCAAAGCACAACAAGCTAAACCGTTATAAACGGCAAGCCGTCACTATCGCCCTTCTTTCTTTCGTCTGGAGGGCTGTTTGAACCCTTCGAAAAAACAAGAGGGGTAAAGCCGCCTTTGGCTCTATGGTTTCCCGTGAATGGAGTATAGCACACATTTCATTTTCAGACAATGCCTATAGCCAGTGGCATCGCTTACTACAGATGCGAAACAGGATGAAATATCCGAATTGTTTGATAAATTTAATTCTGTGCCATTTGATGATCGTGTCAATAGAAAAGCAAAAATTGATGATATCATGAGAGGATATCTTGAAGATTTTATCAAGAAGAGCAACAGTAGTCTGGTGATGGAACTGAATAGCAGTTCCTTAGAGGAACTGCTGCTTGCACAGGAAGTTGCAAATGAGACAGATACAGAATTGGATATCAGAAATATTGGTGTATTAATGTTTGCGGAACATCCGGAGAAGTTGATTCCGGGGGCATATATTGAGCTGATTAGATTTCATTCAGAAGAAGCCGAGGCATCGGACGATTTTACGGAAAAGATATTTACAGGACCAATATGGAGACAAGTTCAGGATGCTTTGAATTATATAAAGACAACTGTGATTGAGCAAAAAGTTGTAAAGGTTCAGGGTCGGGCAGAGGCAGAACAATATTTTAACTATCCATATAATGCATTGGAAGAAACATTGGTAAATGCAGTATTTCACAAATCGTATCGTGAGCCGGAGCCAGTGGAAATCCGTATATATGTGGATAGCATTCAGATACTCAATTATCCTGGACTTGCGAAATGGATTAATCTTGAACGTTTTGTATCAGGTAAAGTCAAGGGAAGAAAATACCGTAATAGAAGAATCGGAGAATTGTTTAAGGAGATTGACTTATCTGAAAAAAAGGGAACGGGAATTCCCAAAACATTAAGAGAACTGAAACAAAATGGTTCACCAGAACCTGAATTTGATATGGATGAGGAAAGAACCTATTTGAATGCGATTATTCGTATAAAGGACGGTTTTGAAAGAAAAGAGAAAATGTCCGAATCGATGTCCGAATCAATGTCCGAATTGGAAAAAGCAAGAATGCAGATTATTTTGATTTATTTGGAAACAAATAGGGATATAAATAGTGCTGCTGCGGCAAAATTGCTGGGAGTTGAAATAAAGACGGCAAGCCGTTTGTTGTTGAAAGCTGAAAAGCTGAATATCCTTAAAGGAACAGGAAAAACAAAAAATAAGGTATATTTTAGAGAATAATGCAAATGAATGTCATAAGAATAGCTTAAGAACCTATCTCCATCATAAGAAGAAGGATGGAGATAGGAAACAGGCAAAATTTCATCTTGGGTACAATTTGGGTACACCAGATTTGAAACCATATAAACAAGTAGCAAAACCGTATCAAAATGATACGGTTTATAGAGAAAAAGCAATGTAAAACAGGACTTGCGCAAACTCGTGTATTCAATGAAGATGTAGGAGAAAAATTAAAATATGCGGAAAAATGATATTATCATGGCGATAACGAGCGAGAATGTTGAGCATGTGTGCAAATGTGTTGTGTGGCTTGGAAATGAAAAAATCGCGGTCAGTGGACATATGGCGATTACTCACCACAATCAGGATGCAAAGTATTTAGCATATCAATTTTAGCTCAGTGCATTTTTAAAAACAAAAAATAAAGCTGGCACATGGGACGAAGGTAATTGAAGTAACGCCGAGCAGGTTAAATAAAGTGATGCTTCCTATACCCCCGTTGGAAGTACAATGTGAAATAGTTCAAATTTTAGATGATTTTACAGAAGCTACAGAAAATCTTAAAAAAGAACTTGAAGTAGAAATGGTAGAATTAAAGCACAGGAGTGTTGCAATTCGGGAAGCGTTCAACCAGATTAACCGTTACCAACGATGTATAGATATGGAGTAAATGAAGCAGAAAACGATGATTTTGTAGAGGACGAAAATTCAGAAAATACAGACGGACTTGATAAAAGTTCCAGAGATTTTCTTGAAATGGCAATTGATGATTATAACAAGATTTTCAAGACAAATTATGATACATCAAGCGATAAGTTTGAAAATTACTATAAAGATGTTTCTCTTAGGATGAAAAACAGAGAAATTGATATTTTGATTGTGGTTAATATGTTTCTTACAGGTTTTGATGCAACCACTTTGAATACCTTATGGGTGGACAAGAACTTGAAATATCATGGATTATTACAGGCATTTTCGAGGACAAACCGTATTCTCAATTCTGTAAAGACTTTTGGAAACATTGTATGTTTTCGTAATTTGGAGGAAGAAACAAATAATGCAATTGCACTTTTTGGGGATAAAGAAGCAGGGAGCGTTGTTTTATTAAAAAATTTTGAAAGTTACTATAATGGATATGACGAGGGTGGGAAGCATTTTGACGGTTATGTGGAATTAATAGATAAGCTGAAAACTCTTTTTCCGCTGCCCGCATTGTTTGAAGGGGAGAAGGCGGAGAAAACGTTTATTATGCTTTACGGAGCAATCCTCAGAATGAAGAATATACTTTCCACCTTTGACAATTTTGAGGGTATGGAAATTCTGTCTGATCGGGATTTTCAGGACTACCAGAGTGAATATATTGACCTTTATCAGAAATATAAATCAAAGGGAAATGAAAAGAAAGAAAATATCAATAATGATGTGGTGTTTGAAATTGAGCTTGTAAAGCAGGTGGAAATTAATATTGACTATATTCTTATGCTGGTAAAGAAATATCAGCAGGAAGGCAACCAAAATAAAGAGATTGTTGTGACAATTGAAAAAGCGGTTAGTTCCAGTATGAATCTGCGTAGCAAAATGGAGTTAATCAGAAATTTTTTATCAAGAATCAATGCACAGACCGAAGTGGATAGGGACTGGAAAAAGTTCGTGGATGAGCAGAGAGAAAATGACCTTGTTGTGATTATTGAAGAAGAAAAATTAAAGATGGAAGAAACACGTAAATTTATAGACAATTCATTTCGGGATGGTGTGCTGAAAACAACAGGAACGGATATTGATGTTATTATACCTGCGGTATCTCGTTTTGGTGGAGGGAACAGGGTAGAAAAGAAGAAAAGGGTTATTGACAGGCTGGCGGCTTATTATGAGAAGTATGTGGAGCTTGTGAGTATAAAATGAGAGTTTCTTGAACCTTCCGAAAAATAAGAGTTGTAAAGCTGTCTGGATTTATGGTTTTCCAATGCCTTACAGCGTCTATTTTTGGAAGGAATTTTTTAATTAGTTGCAGTAAACAGCTTTCTTATGCCTAGTTATTACTTGACTTTTATTGTCTACGCATGTAGACTATACATAAAGTCTACACGCGTAGACATCAGACGGTATGAAAGCTCATGAGAAACAAGCAGAGCATACACCCATGCAAACACTATATAGCAGGAGGAGCTAAAATGGCCGACAAGAAAATATCAGATGCAGAATTGGAAATTTTAGAAGTGCTTTGGTCAGCAGAAGAAGCATTGAATGCCAATGAAATCCGCGCACGACTTAATCAAAAGAAAAATTGGGAACGGACCACGGCACTTACGCTGATCAGGCGGCTTTTAGATAAGGGTGTGATTTCGCAGGAAAAAAGAGATGTGTATTATTATACTCCCTGTATGGAGCGCAGTGCTTATGTAAAGGAAGAGACGAAGAGCTTTGTAAATAAATTCTTCAGGGGCAGTGCAAAGAATCTGGCGGCGGCTTTGATTAATGATGAAGACATGTCGAGGGAAGAGATTGAGGAGTTGAGGGTATATTTTCGTGACAGTTTCCGATAGTAGATTCGTATATGGTTTTGCGATGAAATAAGTGCGGAAAGTTCATGTAAGGGGTCAATATAGGAAAGAGAGGAGTGGAATTGTATGACGCAGATATTTCGTGTGATTTTGTCATTGTCGATATCCGGTGGGCTTGTAGGACTTTTAATATTGCTGCTTCGTCCCGTTACCAAGCGGTATTTTGCAAAAAAATGGAGCTATTACTTGTGGATATTAGTACTGATCCGGTTAATGGTGCCGGTGCATGTGAATACAAATTTGATGGAATACTTATCCGGCAGATTTATGGCTGTGACAGCCCAACAGCAAAAGGTAAGCGGCAATGTATCGCTTTCGAGTGAAATTACAGGAAATGAGGCAGATGGTCTACACCAAAGTGAAATAGGTGAGAATGAGGCAGGCGGACTGCGCCAAAGTGAAATGGATGAAAATGGGACAGACGGATTGCATTTGGAAGAGGCAAAGAAGAATGGACAGATGGAGACGCAGATAGATGGGACAGAGGAAAGCGGACGTATTGAGGCAGCTTCGGATGCATATCGTACAGCGTATATTTTCAATATAGTGAGCTTTATATGGATTTTCGGCGTACTTTTGTGGGCGGCATGGAGAGTGTACGGCTACCGGCTTTTTGTCAGAGAAATCCGCACCGGCAGTGTGCCTGTAGTGAGTGAAGGAGTATTGAAAAAGAGCGCGGAAATCCAGGCAAGGCTGAAAATCACCCGCAATGTACCGCTTTATGAGAACGAGGCAGTCAACAGTCCTATGTTACTTGGACTTATGCGGCCTTATATCATATTACCGTCAAAGCTCCTCACTGAAATGGAAGGGATGGAGAATGATATTTGTCTGATTCTACATCATGAACTGGTGCATTATAAAAGGCGGGATATTTGGTACAAGTGGTTGTTTCAGGCAATTGTTTGTATTCACTGGTTTAATCCGCTTGTCTATTTGTTTAATCGCAAGTTTAATATAGATTGTGAATTGGCCTGTGATGAGATGGTGCTGACCCTTCTTTCAGAGGAGGGGCGCAAAGCTTATGGGAATATACTTTTGGATGTAGCGGATAAGAGGGATTTGAAAAAATCTTTGCGGATTCACAGGAATGTACCGGCTATGACGCTCTTGGAGGAGAAGCGCACGTTGAAGGAGAGGCTGCGGGGTATCGCCCAGTATCATAAGAAAGGCGTTGTAATTGGTATTTATTCTGCGGTGGTATTGGCAGTATTGATCATAGCGGCAGTCATCTGCGGCGTATCAGGAGTTGGTTCTCATACGAAAAAGATTGTTGTTTTGCATAACAGTTATAAGGAAGATGAGCAAGGGCTGTTATCCGAAACGGATGAAGTGAAATCCTCAGGATTTATAGAACGTATGAGTGACCGTGTGCTGGAAACTATTACGGATGCTTCTTTTAATGATATTATGAGTGTACCGATGCGGATTGAAAAGAACGGGAATGCATACCGGATGTATGATGACGATGCTTTAATTGCCGGAAATTGTGAAAGCGATGTCTGGAACGCTCACAATTACCGTGGCGGCGGTAACAGTGTGGAGTGTCAGAAGTTTCTTTTCAATGGGTCCGATATTATATGGATTATTTACGCAGATAAAGATACCACGTTGGAAATCACATCTTCTTTTGATTTAAAGAAAGGCCGCTTTAAAATGGTACAGGTGACGCCGGACCAGACAGTGCGGATTTTGAATGAAAACGGTGAAAAGATAACCGAAGAGGTGACTTTGCCTCGGGGCAGGAACTGTTTTAAGATAGTGGGACAGGAAGCCCGGCTGGAAGATTTTAATATAGCTTATGACAAGGAAGAGGAGAAAGCGCTAAGCGGCATTTTCCGCAGTGAGGAAGAAGAATATGCACATCGTGTGCAAAAGGGACAGGAAGCTGTTGACTTAACCAGACTGGGACAGATATGTATCTATCTGGAAGACCAGGAAGTGAGTGAACTTTGCCGGTCAGCCTGGGAAGCCGGTGTGGTTTTTTCGGATGAGAATTGGGAGGATGTATTTGCCTTTTCTGATAGGGAACTAACAGGCAGCTATCTGGTGGAAGCATTAAGAGCCGGCCGGGTGAAAGAGTTTGACAGCAGAATCTTGTGCATGATTGCTCCTGGCATGGATGGAGAGGATGTCAGCGAGTGTTTCCGGTATCTGCTGGAGCAGGGAAAGATAGCCCAATCAGACTGGGAAGAGATTTTTATCTATTCGGATGCCGACTTGTCAGCCGAATATCTTGTAGAGGCGCTGCAGAATGGAAAAGGAAGCGGCTTTAACGATAAGGTTCTGGACCAGATTTGTTATCAAGTATCTGTGGGATTTCTAACTGATATTGTGAAAGCACTGGATAAGGAAGAATTGACGTATAACGGTTTAATAGACAACGTATTACCTTTTGTACAGAAGCAGGATGAGGCAGTTTCTTGCATCCGTCATTATATTGATTTGGGAAATATTCTCTCGGATGATCAGCTTAGGGATATCCAAGCGTATGTTTCGGAGGATGATTTTTATCGGATTATTGAATATAATGGAAAGAATAGATAGACTGAAATAGGGGTATTGACAGGAAAAAGGGACTGTTTGGAAGGGTAAGACTTCATAAAGAAATTAAGGACAAGGTGAGTCACAATGGTTCGCCTTGTCCTTTTCATAGTGGGAGAAAACGGTAAATCTGAATTTGTTCTGCGAACTGAGTTTTCGATGTATATGGGAAAATCCACTCCAGACGATATAATTAGCCGAAATCTTTTACTGCTCTGGTCGCAATAAAGCAGGGTACGTTATGTTCATGTAAATTTCCTTCACCATTTGTATCCTCATATAAATCTGTCAGTCTGAATCCGGCCTTCAACTGACCGCCAATCTGTTCTTCCAACGTATGAGAGAATTGTATGCCATCTTTGTTTTTCATGGAAATCTCATACAGGTTCTTATCTTTCAATGGATTATATGGAAGTGCGTACGCGATTGTAGTTTCCGTTTCATCAAAAAGATAATTGATGCCTACATCAAAGCCACCAATCAATACGCCGCCCTTTTTCAAAATACGATAACATTCCCTAAAAATCGGTTCAACTTCTTCCACATAACAATTAGAAACTGGATGAAAAATTATGTCATAGGTTTCATCTTCAAATGGCAATGGTTTTGTCATATCTCCTTGAATGACCTTAATAGAATATCCTTCTCTATCAGCTACCTGACGTTCGCTTTCACATTGTTCCTTAGAATAATCCAGTACTGTACATTCTGCGCCTAACGCCATGAAAACAGGCATCTGCTGACCGCCGCCTGAAGCCAGGCCAAACACTTTTTTACCCTTCAGATTTCCAAACCATTCATGAGGTACAGGCTTCGTTGGCGTCAAAACCACATCCCATTTACCTTTTGTTGCTTCAATATAAGTTTCATGAGAAATCGGCTGTCCCCAAATCCACCCTTCTTTACACCAAGAATCAATAACTTCCGAATTGATTGTTTGATAATTGCTCATAATAGATCCTTTCTAAATAAAAACTAACTTACGCTCAAATTTTCGATTTATCAGCAAAGTTATTATAGCGTAACACCCGTCGAAAAGCAATTTCTTTTCGGCGGGTGTTAACTTCTTTACGGTATGCTCCCCAAACGAAGGGTTCCTTTTTCCTGTGGAGGACCCAGAGGGGGGGGGGCAAACCTTAATGAAAAAGGGATGGCATCTATTTCAATATCAGTGTATACTTACGAGATAGAAGAATATGAGGAAAATATCAAAACCGTTTGCAATCAAGACGTTGCAAGCAAAAGGGTTATAAAGGAGTATCGGAATGGAAACAAACACAAGAGCTTATAAATCCGGAGAGTTATTGAAAAGATTTCTCCCCTATTATCAAAAATATTGGAAAATCGTAGTTATCGATCTTCTCTGTGCAGGTCTGACAACCGTCTGCGAATTGGTACTGCCTATGATTATCCGCTTCATTACAAATGAGGGAATGAATAATCTGGCGGCATTGACTGTGTCTACTGTCCTGCGGCTGGGTGTATTATATTTGTGCCTGCGTATCGTGGACACCATGGCGAATTTCTATATGGCTTACACGGGTCATGTGATGGGAACGCGCATTGAGACAGATATGCGCCGGGATGCTTATGCCCATTTACAGAAGCTTTCAAATACCTATTATAACAACACGAAGGTGGGACAGATCATGGGCCGCATCACCAACGATCTTTTTGATGTGACGGAATTTTCCCATCACTGCCCGGAGGAATTTTTCATTGCGGGTATTAAGGCCGTGATTTCTTTTATTATTTTGGCACAGATTAATGTGGGGCTGACCATCATTATCTTTATGGTAGTGCCGGTTATGGTGGTGACATGTACGGTGATCAATCTGCGTCTGCGGGAGGCCTTTCGCAGACAGAGGGTGCAGATTGGCGAACTGAATGCGCGGATTGAGGACAGTCTGCTGGGGCAGAAAGTGGTGAAGGCTTTCACCAACGAGGAGAAGGAGCAGGAGAAATTCGAGGAGGATAACAGTAAATTTTATCAGATTAAGAAAGATACTTATAAGTTTATGGCAGCTTTTCATACTACCACACGGGCCTTTGACGGACTGATGTATCTGGTGCTTTTGATTGCGGGGGGTATTTTCATGATCAAAGGAAAGATTGCACCGGCGGATTTGGTGGCCTATGTGATGTATGTGACCACGCTGATTGCCACCATCCGCAGGATTATAGAGTTTGCGGAGCAGTTCCAGCGGGGCATGACGGGGATTGAACGTTTCGTACAGATTATGGACAGTGATATTGAGATTTTTGATGAGCCGGATGCTGTGGCGTGTGTAGAACCTGAGGGAAATATCTCTTTTTGTAATGTCAGCTTTGAATATCCGGATGACCATAATGTGGTATTTAAGGGCCTGAATCTGGACATCAGGCAAGGAGAAAAGATAGCTATCGTGGGGCCGTCCGGCGGTGGTAAGACGACCCTTTGCAATTTGATTCCCCGGTTCTATGATATTGATGAGGGTGAGATTCTTCTGGATGATGTGAACATTCGTCATTATACGTTAAAGAGTCTGCGGCAGAATATCGGTATGGTACAGCAGGACGTGTATCTGTTCTCCGGCACGGTTTATGAAAATATTGCTTATGGCAGGGAAAATGCCACAAGGCAAGAAGTGACAGAGGCGGCAAAGAGGGCCGGAGCACACGAATTTATCATGGGGCTGAAAGATGGTTATGATACTTATGTTGGGGAGCGCGGCGTGAAACTTTCCGGCGGACAGAAACAGCGTATCAGCATCGCCAGGGTATTTTTAAAGAACCCGCCCATCCTGATCATGGATGAAGCCACTTCCGCACTGGATAATGAGAGCGAGTTCCAGGTGGCGAAATCCTTAGAAGCTTTGGCAAAGGGCAGAACGACGATAACCATCGCCCACAGGCTTTCCAGTATCCGTAATTCGGACCGGATTCTGGTGTTGACGGAAGAAGGGATTGTGGAGGAAGGAACGCACGAAAGTCTGCTTGCACTTGGCGGTATTTATCATCATTTCTATGTGACGGCGAATGAGTTGAAGTAGAGGGCGTGTCAGACAGACATTTGAAAGCAGGCAGGCCTAGGGAAAGATAAATAAAAGATACAATGGCGCGCAGAGAATGAAATAAAGCGAAGACAGGAAAGACAGGATATGGAAAAGGACAGCAGAATCAGACGTCATATATTAATTGTGGAGGACGACACAACACTGGCAGGAGGGTTGTGTCGTGCTTTGCATCATGAAAACAGCGAAGCGGTAAGTTGTGGAACACTGCGGGAAGCGGGCGTTTTACTTTCCGGGAGGCAGGGGACAGAAGAGGCGTTTTCTTTGATCGTATTAGATGTGAATCTGCCTGATGGAAATGGTCTGGATTTCTTACAGCAGGTGAAAAGAAAATATGACATTAATGTCATTATGTTGACGGCTAATGACATGGAAACCGATATTGTGACAGGTTTGGAATTGGGGGCAGACGATTATATTACGAAGCCTTTCAGCCTTGCAGTGCTGCGGGCGCGTGTCGCGTTGCAGCTTCGGCGGGTGGAGGAACGAGAGGTGACAAGCTCTTCCATGGAGATTTGTGTGGGCGAGTACCGCTTTGACTTTATGCATATGAAATTTTATCACGGAACGGAATCGATTGAGCTTAGTAAGACAGAGCAGAAACTTCTTCGTATCTTGGTGGAAAACAGGGGGATTACGATTCCCAGAGAGAGACTGTTTGAATATATCTGGGCTGATGGGGAAGAGTTTGTGGAAGAAAACGCCTTGTCGGTCACGGTCAAGCGTCTGCGGGATAAACTGGATGCACAGGAGATGATTAAAACAGTGTATGGAATCGGCTATACCTGGGTCATGCAGTAATAAAAATCCGGTGTAGGAGGAGGTAAATATGGAGGCGTTTAATACCACATCGATTATTCTCTTTGCTACAGGTCTGTTCAGCCTGTTTAGCGCTATTGTGCTTGCTGTTGTCACACATTACCGGAAGAAGGCGATGATTCTTCGGATACGGAAGATGCTGGATGCGGCGATTGACGGTACTTTTACGGAGAGAGTATATAATGAATCCTTGTATTCTGCGGTGGAGAATAAGCTGTCAGAGTATTTAAATGCTTCGGAAATATCTGCCAGAAACACGGCGCAGGAGAAGGAGCGGATTAAAGCATTGATTGCAGATATCTCTCATCAGACGAAAACGCCTATATCTAATATCTTAATCTATACGGAATTATTAAAAGAACAAAACCTGCCGGATGAGGCAGGGCAGAATGTGGAGCTTTTAGAAAAACAGGCCCAGAAGCTTAATTTTCTGATTGCATCTTTGGTAAAGCTGTCGCGGCTTGAGACAGGAATTATTGTGATGCATCCCAGGAAAGATTCCATAATAGGACTTCTGGAGGAAACTTACAGGCAGTACCGCCAAAAAGCACAGGATAATGGATTATATCTACAGGTAGAAATGCCGGATTCGCAGGAAATAAGCGCGGTATTTGATGCCAAGTGGACCGGGGAGGCACTTGGCAATGTGATAGATAATGCAATTAAATATACAAAGACCGGAGGCGTTACGGTGACAGTAAAGCCTTATGAACTGTTTGTAGGAATAGAGGTGGCGGACACCGGGATTGGCATTGCAGAAAAGGAGCAGGCTAAGATTTTTGGCCGGTTTTATCGTGCTGTGGAAGTGAGCGGCGAAGAAGGCGTAGGCATCGGCCTCTATCTTGCCAGACAAATTCTGCAGATGGAAGGCGGTTATATGAAAGTTGTGTCCGAAGTAGGAAAGGGATCGAAGTTTACTTTGTATTTACAGCAGGTCAGGTAATATCTGTATTAAGAAAGATTAATGCGGATTTAATCCAAGTTGGAATATTCTTTAAAATCTGTATGAAATATAACACAATTCTTTCAAAACTGTCAGAATTCATTTAATTCCGGAAAGATTCTGGAAAGAATCGTATGAGATAATCTGTATTGTGGAAAGTAGACCACAGTACAGATTTTTCTATGTAAAGTCTGCCATAATCAGAAAGAGAGGATGAAGAACGGAATGACTATATTATCAACACAGAATCTTAAGAAAATATATGGTTCAGGAGAGAACCAGGTCCATGCGCTGGACGGCGTGAATTTCCAGGTAGAGAGGGGTGAATTTGTAGCGGTTGTGGGAACTTCCGGCAGCGGTAAGAGTACGCTCCTTCATATGTTAGGCGGGTTGGACCGCCCGACGTCCGGCACTGTCACGGTGGACGGCAGGGACATTTTTTCATTAAAAGATGAGGAGCTTACTATTTTCCGGCGCCGCAAGATTGGATTTGTGTTCCAGAATTATAATCTGGTGCCTGTACTGAATGTTTATGAGAATATCCTGCTCCCGGTACAGCTAGACGGCGGCAGTCCAGACCAGTCTTATATCAAAAAGATTATTGATACGCTGGGCATTGCCTCCAAGCTGGAGAATTTGCCTAATAATCTTTCCGGAGGCCAGCAGCAGAGAGTGGCCATAGCCCGCGCGCTTGCTTCGAAACCGGCTATTATTCTGGCGGATGAACCTACGGGTAGTGTTATAAAAGTAAAACACTACCCAAAAATAATTCCCGTGATGTTGTTATCATTATCAATACTTATTTCCTCAATAACAGACCGCCAAAGGGTGCGCTTTTCTTCACGGGTCAAAGTGCCATATATGGTTTTGAAATCAGAAGTCAGAAGTTTTCTAACAGATTCAAAGTTCGGCGGCTTTTCCTGTATCGTATCGGGAAGTTGCTGTAAGGCAGCAGTATATATTTCGTAATCTTTCTTATATTCCTCAATGTCAATTAGTTCATTCACATAGAGCTCTTTCAGTTTTGAAAGTTTTCGTTTTAAGGTCGCTTTATCACTGGATGCGGTAACACGTTTCCGGGATGCGGCTTGTACTTCCCATTCTAATTGATAACGATTAATTTCTTCTTCCAAATGTGAAAACAGCCATGTTTCAACCACATCTTCACGGATAGAATGATTATGAATGCACCGCCCGCGGTGGAAGTGCTGATTGCACCGATAATAATAATATTCCCTTGTTTGATAGCCAACTAACTTATGGTGGCACTCATTGCAAGTAAGAATGGAAGTGAAAATATAAATCTTGCCGGATGGAGAGGAACGCGCATTTTTTTTAGTCAGTTTCTGCACTAGGGCAAATTGTTCATTACTGATAATGGCAGGGCAGAAATTATTATTATATCTTCCGCCACGGTCATATGTTCCAGTATATAGTTTTTCATGGAGCATACGCCTAAAGGTTGCATCACACCAGTTCACGCCGTACCTTTCCCGGATATATTTTATAGTTCCGCGCTGGGAAACGGTGGTTTCATATCGGTTAAAAGCGTCTTGCACAATGGCGGCATTTTCGGGAACAACCTCAAGCCTCTTTTCTTCATTCACACGGAAACCAAAAGGGCAGCTTCCCGACACAACTGTACCATGCGCGATTTTACTGTCAAATACAACGTCTATTCTTTCACCGTCAATGTCGGCCTCGTTTTGGGCAATGGACAGCTTCACATTGATATATAAACGCCCGTTCGCGGTAGTGGTATCATATTCTTCATCAGTGGTAAGCCATTCGCAATTATGCTCATGCAGAATATCCATAACCTTATAATAATCGGCAACGGAACGAAACCAACGGTCAAGGCGGCAGAACAGCAGTATATCAATTTCGTTACGCTTGACGGATTCCATCATTTTTTGAAACTCTGCCCGTTTGTGGAGATTCTTCCGGGCAGTTTTGGCAGCGTCAATATATGTGCCAGCAATAAGCCATCCGCGTTCACGGGCAAATTTTTCAAGCCGTTCTTGTTGGGCTTCCAGTGACAGACCATGTATTTTTTGTTCTTCCCCGGACACCCGGATGTAAAGGGCAACACGGGCAAGGGGCGGTAAACTGTTTTTAATTTTTCCCATTTTAAGACCCTCTCTAAAAAGGGCATAAAAAATAAGCCCTTTTCATTTGTGTGGGCTTATGGTATAATTCAACTTGTTCATAATTGAGTTATCCATAAGCCTTTTGGTTTACGGGTTACAATCTATTTTAAACGCTTCACGGTTGCAGCCGTGGGGCGTTTTATTTTCTAATTTAAAGTTATTTCAAGAATAATACCATATTCGTTACTGTCTTTTACTAATTCATACCTTCCATCGTCTTCATCATTTTCATAAACAGCCTTATATCTTCCACCGACCAGGTCGGCGGTGATGGATTTAATAGAACCGTTGGAAAGAAGTTTCTTTATATGCGCACAGCTTCCTTTCTTAATATAGCCCACATGAACCTCGTCAAGAATTACTTTTATAGCGTTTGGGTCATATTCATTAGTGGATTCCGGTACTAATTCGACTTTGTCAGCATGGTAATAATACTGGTATATTCTTTGACCGTCCATACACGCATCAACAATTTCTTTTTTAGACATATCATAGTCGGGGTTTTCTTCTGCTAATTCCATGATATTATCCATATAATGCGTTACACCAGCCACATGATGCTTTTCAGTTTTAGCAGGAGCGTCAGCATTGGAAACAGACACGGTATTATTAACAATAGGTGTTATGCTATTATTAGTTACGGAAGACGTTTTAATAGGAGCATCTTTCTTTTTAGAATGTTTTCTACCAACATACAATAGTAAAATACCGATAATAAGGCCTATTAACGCACTAAGAACATTAGTTGAAAAACTGGATATTCCGGCAAGTAAAAATATGATGCCCAAAAAATAACACAAAAACTTTTTCATAATATGCGTATATCCTTTCTTTTGATATTGTAGATTTAGAATTGTTTCAAAATAGTAGTTTATAAATATTCCCGTTTTTCTTTACCCTGCATTTTGTTCCTCTTTTTGCGATTTTTCTTTTTCATCAGCTTTAACGGCGCGTAAAGCAAGTGCTTTATCTAGTTCATCCGCAACACGATAACACCTAACAAGCAATTCTTCTTCGGCTGTGATATGTAAATCTTTTTTTCTTGGATTATAATACTCTATTTCCGTTACTTCATCCCTTGCCATATAATCCATGGTAACGCCGAAATAATCACACAATTTTTTAAAGATTGAAATTGTCATGTTATCATAGCCGCGTTTATACCAATTAACTATTGTTGTATAGGCGATACCGCTATCATTGGCCAAAGATTTTTTATTCAGGTTATTTTCGGTCATGAGCGTATCTAGTTTGTCAAGAAAATTCAACCTTTGCGCCCCCTTTCTATGGTTACATTGTAGAGTAAATATAATTCTATGTCAAGCAATAAAATACCTTTTTGAGTATTTGCAACAAAAATTAGTAAAAGTAAAAATACTCACATGGGTAATTTCTTGCTTGACAAAGTACTGTCATGAGTATATTGTTAAGACATAAAGTACCCACATGAGTAACACAAGAAAGGAGAACTCAAAATGTATAAGAACTTACAGGAAATTTTAAGAAGAAAGAAAATCACAACAAAAAGCTATGCTGATTTTTTGGGAATAGCCGAGAAAACCGCACAAAACAAAATCCATGGCAAAACAGACTTTACGTTAGGGGAAGCAACAAAAACTTGTACTATTATCTGCCCGGAATATCGTATGGAGTTTGTTTTTGAAAAAACAGAGAAAGAGGAAGCGGAAGTAACAGCCACGGCCGGAATGTTGGTAGCATCCACAACATGAGGAATAGTGGGGCACAAAGAAAGGAGGCCATACCATGAAAAAGGGATATTATAACGCGATTTCGGAAGCGCATAAATTCGCGAATGAAGTATTAGAACTTGCAGAACATCAGAAATTATCAGAAGTGGCAGTTACTTATTTACCACAGGCAATAGAAGGAATTTTGAAAGAAGAAAGAAAACCGGAAGACAAGCCATATAAAAGACCCGGAAAGAAAACCGGGTCGAAAGACAAGTAACTTTTACGGCAGTTTTTCCGCCGAGCCTTCTTTGATTATTCGCTTGAATTCGTTTTCATCACAATCCTGGTACAAGGCATAAAGCTGACCATCCGAAAGTTTTATGTCCTTATAGTCAACGATTAAACGATTTAAGAATTTACCGAACAACAATTCACGCGCCATGCGGTCAACATCAATTTCAGACACTGGAAGCGCCCCCTTTCATACCGCGATTATATCACAGAAGTAGGCGGGGGAAAACAAAACATTAGGAAAGAAAGGAGAAATAGTGGTAAAAACGGCAACAGATATACAAATAACAGGAGTATTTGATACGAAAAGGTTTTATGAAACATTGGCATTGATAGTTTCAAACAGGGAAAATATGTTAATTACGGTAAAAGTCAGTCAGGAGTTAAAGCGCGGCGGAGAGCCTTACCGGGCGGAAGTTGCACAAAAGCAGTTATAGGAGATTCAGCATTGGAGTATATAGCATCTTTTTCCGGCGGTAAGGATAGCACGGCCACAATATTGCTTGCACATGAACATAACGAGCCATTGGATAAGATTATATTTTCCGAAGTTATGTTCAATGAAGAAATAAGCGGAGAATTGCCGGAACACATAGAATTTGTTTTGAATAAATGCAAGCCGCTTTTTGAGGGGTGGGGCTATGAAGTAAAAATTTTACATAGTGAGCATACATATATGAGCTGCTTTAACCATGTTATTACAAAAAGCAGACACCCGGAAAGAAACGGAAAAAGAAATGGGTTTCCAATGGCCGGCCGGTGCATGATAAACACTTATTGTAAAGCAAAGCCTATTAATGATTTCTTAAAAAGTAAAGACCCGGAGCAGATAACACAGTATCTAGGAATAGCAGCAGATGAGCCAAAGCGGCTAGAACGGTTGAGAAATGGGAAAACGGCCAAAATATCATTACTGGAAAAATATGGATATACGGAAGAAATGGCACTGGAACTATGTAAAAAGTATGAGTTGCTATCTCCAATTTATGATTTTGCACCGAGGGGGGATGTTGGTTTTGTCCAAACGCACGGCAATGCGAGTTGAAGCATTTACGGACATATCATAGGGACTTATGGAAACGCCTTTTAGATTTAGAGAAAGAACCGGATTTAGTGGGTAATATTTGGAACACGTTGCAAAAAAGAAGCATGGCAGATAATGAGGAAATGTTTTATTGGGAAGATGCACAAATGACTATTTTCGATTATGACATATAGCAGGAAAGGGGTAGCACTATGAAAAAAACAATATCTGTATCTATTGAGAGTTTAAACAATCGGGACCTTAAAAAGATAGAGAAAACAAAGGCTGCAATCCGCACCATTCAAGAATTGGCGCAGGATATGAGAAGAACCGCAAGCGGAACAAATGTTGAATGTCTGCAAGCGGTAGCAAAGGACGATACGGAAGAAACAAAGGAAATTCCGGCTTTTTCATATTTTCACATGACCGTTGATATCAAGGGTTTAGAAGAAATTATGGAAAGAATCGGCAAAACAACGGATGAACTGGAAGCGGAATTGCAGGAACTAAACGGGGCTATATACACGGCAATTTCAAACGAAAAGCCCCAGGCGTAAAGCCCAGGACCTTTCAAAATATTACTTGTACGTTTCCAGGTAGTCAGAAACGGCCATGCGGATATTGTTTAAAACGGCTACATTATCCGCGATTAGGTTAGACAGACAAGCGGCGGCATTATCTTCTAGGGTGGCAGCCCTTAAAGTTTCTTCCGCTTCCGTTTTGTACTGGTCTATCAGATGTGCAATTTGTTCATCAAGTACGGAATAATTCATCATAACGCCCCTTTCTATAATATTCCGGGCATGGGCCGCCCGGTAATGCAATTATAGCACGGCGGCAGCAGGGGGAACAAAATGTTTTACAGCGGTTATTTTTGTGATAAATGCGGAACATCTATTGAATATCGGCGGACAAGCAATAAATGGTTGCCGTCAAAAACCCACCTTGTCGCATGGGCGCGGAAGAATGGTTGGAGCATAGGGAAAAGCGTTTTGTGTCCCGGATACAGAAATAGAAAGCGAGGAACTTAACATGGAATTTAATTTACAATGCCCGTATTGCGGATTTGAAGCTGATATTTTCGCCCCGGATGATGCAACGCCGGAAGATATAAAAATGATAAAGGCTTGCCCGTGCGGCGGAACAATGGAACCAACGCAGGAATGGGCGGCGCGTGTAAAGAGAAGCGGCATAAAGGTAAAAACATTCTATACCATGATTCAAGACAATAAGGCAGCGGACGGAATAAAGCGGCTATATGCGGTGAAAAAAGAGGGAATAGAGTTTAAACGTTGCGGAATAACCCTTTACGCGTACCAAAAGGAACGTGATTTCCCCGTATGCTATATCATAGACCCGGAAACGGGGCTATCTATAAATACGGTCAACTATCCTTTAAGCGTTGCGCCCCGGCATATAAGCAGAAATGCCATAAATGAATTAAAGAGAGCAAAAGAGCATAACACCAATAAAGAATATGAAAAGGCAAAAAAAGTATTCAAAAATGCGGAACGGGTGGACGCATTAGAGGAATAGAGGAAAGCGAGGTACTCAACATGAAAGTCATATTAGAAAAAGATACAGACCTTAAAAATTTAGAAAAAAAGGTAAATGAGCATTTAGAACGCTTGGACAATGAGGGCGGCAGCATAAAAGGGCTTACATATGCGGCGGAAAGTTACCCGGTTATGCGAGGGGATAAGGTAACAGGCACGAAAATAGAATATTCCGTTATGATTGCATACGCGCCGTTTATCGGGGCATAGAAAGGACGGTGGCAGCAGTTGAGGACATTAAAAGTAAATGATTTCTTTTGTGGTTGCGGCGGAATGGGAATTGCCTTTAAGAACGCCGGATTTGAGATTGCCGGGGCATGGGATTTTGACAAGTACGCCGTGCAGACATACCGGGAGAACGTGGGGGACCATGTAAGGCAGCAGGACATAAAGGAAATGACATATAAAGACGTTCCAAAGGCGGACGTGTGGGCTTTCGGTTTCCCGTGCCAGGATTTAAGCGTGGCAGGGAAGCAGCGCGGCATGGTTTTGAAATGCGAGGATTGCGGCGAGGAAATACAGATTAACCCGGATGAATATGCAATGTTCGGGGTGCATTGTCCTAAATGCGGCGGCAGCAGTTTTAAATCTGCAAGCCGGAGCGGATGTTTTTTTGAAATCATGCGCCTACTGGAAGAAACGGAAAAGAATGCCCCGGAGAATATGCCGGCCGTTATCATTGCCGAGAACGTGAGGGGATTAAAACCATATCTTCCCGTGCTTAATTCGGAATACAACAGACACGGCTACACGGCGCACATTCAAATGTTTAATTCTAAATATTGGAACGTGGCACAAAACCGGGAGCGGTACGCCATTGTAGGAACACGGGACCGGTTGGGGTTGCATTTTACTTTCCCGGAAGAACAGCACGAATTTATCCCGAAACTTTCAAGTCAGTTAGAAAAGGAAGTGCCGGAAAAATATTTCTTGCCGGATGAAAAGGCAAAGACCATTATAGCCCAGGCAGCAGAAAAGATAAAACTTGAAAGTTGCCACGCTTGCATCACGCCGGACCGGATAAATAGAAGGCAGAATGGACCACGGGCGAAAGCAGAGGAAGAGCCAATATTTACATTGACCGCCCAGGATTTGCACGGGGTAATTATAAAAGACAATGAACAGCAGGAAAGCAATATTGAATTTCCCTTAACAGTGTTAGTCAATGAATGCGGAAGAAATGTAACACAGTTCACGGACATATCACCTTGTTTATTGAAACGTGACTATAAAGGGTATGCCGGAGATACAAAAATGATAGGAGTTATAGAAGAGCGAAAGGAACACTTGACACATGAGCAATGAATGCAATACGGGTTGTAAATTGGTAGGTATGCTTGACATTAAAGGGAAAGACCAGTGGCGGCGCGTGTATTCCGTGGACGGCATAGCACCAACGCTTGTAACGTGTCAGGGGGGGCAACAACACATGAAAATATTAGATGAAGATAATTTGAGGGTGCGGAAGCTGACACCGAAAGAGTACGGCATATTGCAAGCGTTCCCTATGGATGAATGGAAACAAGTAGTATCGGACAGCCAGGCATACAAACAGTTTGGAAACGCCGTAACGACAACGGTATTTACAGCAATAGCCCAGGAAATAAAAAAATCAATCTTACAAAGCGAAAGTGAGGAAATCAGCATGGAAGAAAAAAAGGAGTTTGAGGGGATGAACGCCCCGGAAGAAAACCCGGCGGCAGCAGTCGCGGAAGAAAAGGGAAAAGAAGCCACGGCAGCAGGGGAAGAACCGGGGAACATTCCGGCGGAAACATTGGCGGAAAAGATTGTTACAAACCTTTTTGAAAAAACCATTTTGCCGGGAATTGTGTTTGATACGGCCATTGCATCCACAATCGAATATATCACACACAATTTGGACGGGTTATATATCGGAAGCCGGCCGGAAGAATTAAGGGATTGGGCGGCGGCCCGTTCCGCATTGGAAGCAGAGTTGGACAAGTACGCAGGATTAGGGGCAAGCGGTGTTTATATGATTAAAATTCTCACGCCTTTAAAAGCCCGTATGGATAAGGGAGAGAAAACGCCGGAATTATTCAACGAGATAGTGACGGCCACAAGGTAGGTGCAGTATGGCGGTAAAAGACTTAATAGCAGTATTGGCGCAGTCGGAACGCATAAGGGTTATAGAGGGAAAAACGGAACTTTACATGGGCTACATAGCAAATTTTATACCCTATGAGGTTTTCGGGCGGTTAAAGGATAAGACGGTAAAGAAATTCTATCATCATATGGAATTAAGGCATAAACGCTACAAGGAATTAAAGTTGGATGCACCTATACATCCAGAGCAAACGCCGGATTATTCTTTCAGCGATTTGCAATTAACATCATATTACACAATAGAAATTTAGGAAGAAAGGGGCAAAAGGAAAATGGAGAACATGAAGCAGTACGCGCCGACAAACGGTATTGTTGAGCCGGACTTTTTGGAATACCTCAAAAAAACATTTAAGCGTTGGGAAGAATTGCACGAAAAGGGGGTTTCCGTAGGAAGCCGTGAAATTTCAAAATTTTCAGCAACCGTGCAGGGGGCAAAATTAAACGCCCGGTTCGGATTTGAAACAGCTTCGCAACGGTGGACGGATAAAGAGGGGCAGGAACACTTTACCTTTATGATTTACAAAAACCGGGAAGCAATGGAAATAGAAAACCCACTTTATCATTTTGAAACAAAAATCATTTCATAGGAAAGCGAGGAATACAGCGTGAAAATATCAGTTATAGCAACACTTGTACTAATCGTATTGTTTGGCGGTGTGGCTTATATAGCCGCCGCCGGGACACTCATAATATACGCACTGGGAAATAACAAGGCAGCAAAAGGGAAAAGAACGGCATTTGGTCTTTTGGGCGCGTTAATGTTCTATCTCTTTATATATACACTTATACAGCTTATAAAGAACGGCGGAATAATACTTTAAAGGAAGAGAGGATAACAAAATGGGATTCATGGACGGTTTTACAAGTGACGGGACCGTGGAATTAAAGCACGGGGAATATTACAACCTTATGAAAGAAGCGGCAAAGGCGGAATTGATAACCAACGCCATAAAAGCGGATGTGCCGGGATATTATATCGGCGCAATGATTACCGGGAAATTAGAAATGCCCGTATATGATGCGGAATTAGCCGTGAAAGTACAGACAGTGGAAACAACGGAAGAATGGGGGAGTATAGCATCAGCAGCAAAAGGTATTTTCAATGAATGGCATACAGAACACCAGGTTGCAGAAATGGCGCACCATATTAGCGAAATGGTTTTAGAAATATGCAACGCCCGGATAGCAGAAATAAAAGCAGGGCAGCAGGACGCGCCCGAAAAAAAGGAAGAAAGCGAGGGGTGAGCATATGGCAATGGAAGAACTGAAAAAAGAGATTACAAAAGCGGCAGACAATGAATTGAACCGGGCAAACAGTAAGTTTCCGTTATTCAATTCAAAACATGAGGGCGTTGCCGTTATCTATGAAAAATTGCAGGAAAGCAAGGAAGCAATGGAAGAATTGGAAACTTCTTTTAAATGCTTATGGGACGAGGTACGGGGCAGGGAAACACCGTGTCTTCTGAAAGAAGAGATAAGGCCCGTTGTAATTGCAGAACTTGCCTTAAACCTTGCTTGTGAAGCAGCACAGACCGCCGCTATGCTCATGAAATTTGAAATGAGCCTTGCGCCGGATGCGGAAAGGGTGGTGGAGTAAATGGCGGTTTATGCAATAGATTTTGACAATACTTTAGCGCAGACGTGTTTCCCGGAGATTATAGCCCCTAACAAAAAAATGGTGGCTTTCACAAAGGCATTAAAAGCACAGGGGCATAAAATCATTTTGTGGACGAGCAGGGACGGGGAAGATTTAACGGCAGCGGTGGAATGGTGTAAGCGGCAGGGAATTATATTTGATTCCGTAAACGGACCGTTGCCGGGGCAGATAAAAGGGCGGTGGAACGATACAAGAAAAATCTATGCGGATTTCTATGTTGACGATAAGGCAATGAGTGTTCAGACGGCGGAAGCTACAATGGATGAATTGGCGGCGATTATAGAGGGCATGGAGCAGTAAAAGAAAGCGAGGGAACGAAACATGGAAGCATTGGCAGTTATAGGCGGCATAAAGCCCAGGCGGCAGCAGTCAAGGGTTGGGGAAATGATAGGTTTTTCCGTCAGCACCATATTATCCGGGGAACTACGGGAAAAAGCGGAAACAAAGTCTATGTTGGAAATGATAGACCAGGAGTTAAAACAGTTTCAGAGCGTGCCGGAACTGGATTTCAAAGCCGGGTATCTTACCGGGAGAATAAAGGAAAAGAACATGGACGGGCTTATCACGGATGCACAGGCGGAGCAGCTTACAAGGTTGCTTTATTCTAAATATGAAGTTTTAAGGAATTTAAAAGGCGGTATGGGAAGATGAAATTCGTAATAAACGGCATGAAATACGACACGGATAAAATGGAGCGCGTGGCAGAGGTAAGAAAGTGGTATCAAAATAAAAGTGCTTTAATAGAAAGGCTTTTTCCGGGGAAAGAGGTAGGCAATATATATAAGTGTGAGTTATGGAAATCTGAAAAAGGTAATTGGCTTTTGACCCATGAGAAAGATTTTGGAACAAAATACGGGGAAGCGGTCACGGAAGAGGAAGCCAAAAAACTTTTAATGAGATACGCAACGGACACATACGAGCGTATGTTTGAGGAATTGCCGGAAGCATAAAGGAAAAGCGAAACCCCTATTGTAAAAGGTGGGGACCTTAAAACAATAGGGGTGGAACTCAACAAACCCATTGTAACACTAAATATTGTGTTTGTAAATGGGTTTCTACTATATATAGAAAGGGTGGCTGATATGGCAGTATTGATTATATTAGGAGTTTCGGCAGCAGTCGTTTTGTTCCTTGCTTTTTGCATTATCGGTTTCGCGCTGATAAAGGCGGCATGGGAATTTATAATAGAACAGTCGTTCTAAAAACGAGGGCAGAGGAAAGGGCCATGCCGTCCTTGTAATCGGCCTTAACATATCAACCATTTATAAAATTATATACTATACAACCATATGTTTGTACTGGTTTATGGTTTCACATAGATAAGTTAAAAGGTGGGGAAGATGAAGAATAGGCACTATGATAATTACGACTATGAGGAAGCATATAAAAAGCAATGTGGGAATTTAGAGGAATGGGAGTTAGAAAGGTTAATTCAAAGCGGAAAGATAGACTGCCTATACAGAACGACAACGTATAAGAGCGTGAACATCCAAAGCGAAACGGCATTGCTTGAAAGTATGGTATACCCCTCATTCAACAATAAAGCGGATATGCCAAAGACGGCAAAGAAGAGGGAAACAAGCCCGTCACAATCCAATTTGAACGATAAGAACGCACGCCGCTATCTGATACGGCTTGCAAATATCAATTTCGGGAAAGGGGATATATGGGCTACGTTTGGTTGGAATGACAGCGCATTGCCGGGATGCTACGAGGATGCAAAAAAAGATGTGGTTAATTTCATACGCAGGGTAAACCGCCGCCGTAAAAAGCTAGGGTTAGGGAATGCAAAGTATATATACATAATCGCCTTTGACGAATACACGCGCCCACACTTCCACATTCTCATTTCCGGGGACGGGATAGACCGGGACGAATTAGAAAGCCTATGGGGAAAATGCGACAGGCCGAACACACGCCGCATTGCCCCGGATGATGATTTCTTGTTATCGGGCATGGCAACCTATATCACGCAGAACCCACACGGTACAAAACGTTGGTGTCCGTCAAAGAATCTGAAAAAGCCGGACGAGCCGAAACGGAGTTATTCAAAGTTCAGCAAGCCGAAAGTTGAGAAAATGGCTTTTGACCCGGAATTGCTAAAAGCAGAAATGGAAAAAGCCTATACGGGATTTAGGTTTTTGGATGCCGAAGTGAAATTTAACGGAGTAAACGCAGCTTTTTATATCTATGTGCGGATGGTTAAAAAGGGCAGTCAAAAGAAAGGAAAAAAACAGAAAAAGAAACCGAAAGGAAAGGACGGTGGGAAACAGTGAAAACAATCTGTATTTTAAATTTAAAAGGGGGATGCGCAAAGACAACAACGGCCGTAAGTATGGCGGAATTGTTGGCGGCAGGGTTCGAGCGTGACGGGATAAAAGTTTTAAAAAGCCGCGTCCTGCTTTTTGACAATGACAAGCAGGGAAACGCAAGCAGATTATTTGAGGTTTACCAAAACGAGAAAGAAAGCCCGGCGGCAGCAGTCTTAAAGACCGGGAGTATGGCCGGGAACATCCGGCAGACCAAAATAAAGGGGCTTGACATTGTACCGTGTAATTATTTTATGGAGTTGGCGGAACTGGCCGTAAAAGGGGATGCAGAGAACACACAACACCTTAGATTTCGCCGGGCGTTGGAAGAAGTAAAAGAAAAATATCATTACTGCATCATAGACAACGCCCCGGATTTGGGAATGAATGTTATAAATGCCCTTGTGGCAGCGGATGAAATTATTATACCCGTAAATTTGGACTGCTACGCAATGGACGGGTTGGAAGAACTGGTGGCGCAAGTAGAGTACATAAGACAGCTTAACAGAAAAACAAGACTTTCCGGGGTTCTCATAACAGATTATGAAAAATCAGATACGAGCGGAGCGGCGGAAACATGGTTGCGGACAAAAAGCGGACTTCCCGTTTTTGATGCCGTTATCAGACATTCCCGGAAAGTATGCGAAAGCACGTTTTACAAGAAAACGCCTATTTCATATTCAGTGAGAAGCGGCGCGGCGCAGGGGTATAAAAGTTTTGTTAAAGAATATCTGCTAAAGCAGGAAGAAAAGGGGGCGCAGTAATGGCATTTAACATTTTGGAAGTTATGAACGGGGCAACCAGGGCAGCAGTTGAGGGCGTGGAAACTTACGAGGAAATAAAACTGGATTTGGAGCAGATAGAGGTTACGCGCCACAACAAATACAGTATGGACGATTTGGAAGAATTGGCAACATCAATTCTCATGGACGGATTACAAGAGCCGCTTATATTAGGCCGTGTGAACGGAAAGTTTCTTTTATCCGGCGGACACAGGCGCACGCAGGCCCTTAATATCCTAAAGGCAGAGGGCCACGAAGAAATCACAAAAGCCGTTCCGTGCCGTTTTAAGGATATGACAGAAATCCAGTTCCGGCTTTCCCTGCTTATCGGGAATACATTCAACCGAAAAATGACGGATTATGATTTGATGAACCAGGCGGCAGAATGGAAAGACGTTTTAACCCAGGCACGCAAGGAAAAGCTGCTTGTTTTGGAAAGTGGGAAGCGCGTAAGGGATTATGTGGCGGAGATTTTGGGAGAAAGCAAAACAAAGGTTGCACAGCTTGAAGCAATCAACAATAATGCCGTGCCGGAAGTGAAAGAACAGTTTGCCGCCGGAAGTATGGGGATAACGTCAGCTTATGAAGCAAGCAGATTGACAGAGGATGCACAAAAAGAGGTTGCGGCAGCGGTCGGAGAGGGGGCGGACGTTAAGAGCGAGGAAATAAGACGGATTTCGGAAGAAAAAAAGAATAAGCGCAAGACCAAAGAGGACGAAGCCAAAGAAGAAAACGTGTCAGATACCGACACAACCGAGGAAGAAAAGGAAAACGCCCGGAAACTTCATGCCGTGAAGATGATTGAAAAATATTATCTGTATCTTTCCCAGGAAGAAACGGAGATTTTGGAGCGGATGTTGGAAGATTGCAAGCGGCGCAAACGTGAGTATGCGTTGCCGGAAGATTAAGGGGGACAAATGGAAGAAAATAAATTAACGGTAGCGGCAGGAAAAAAAGTATTTATATTTCAAATTTCAAATTTTTTAAACGAAGAGGAAAAGGAAGCGCAGAAAAACGAATTGATTAGGGGCGTAAATGAGGGAGTTATTTTCATAGACGCAACAGTAAGATTTATAGGATGTTTTGATGTTACGGGAAAGGAAAGTGGGGAAAGTGAGAAATGAAAATGCAGAACATGAAAAGAAGCGAAACAACGGAACAAATTTTGCTTTTCCAGTGGGCGAAGAACACGGAAAGCATATTGCCGGAACTGGCCTTGCTTTACCATGTGCCAAACGAGGGGAAAAGGACAAATGGCGCAGTATTAAAGGCGGCAGGACTTAAAAGCGGCGTGCCGGATATCTGCTTGCCCGTTCCAAGCAATGACTTCCACGGGCTTTATATCGAACTGAAATACGGCAGTAATAAGGCAACCGGGAAACAGGAAGATTTTATGGACGGATTGCGGCAGCAGGGATATAAAGCCGTTGTATGCTATGGGGCGGACGAAGCACGGGCAGAAATTTTGAGGTATTTACAGAAACCGGGGAAAACGCCGCTTGAAAAGTGCATTGCCGCGCCGTGGATAAACGGAAAATGCGAGGGGCGGCCGGTTAGCCGGATGTTCAGCAGGGAGCATTGCCGGATGTGTGAAAGGCACAGCTTCACAAAGGCAGAAAAGGAAATGGAAGAGAATATAGGCGGCGTGCCGCATTCTTTCCGAAAACCCATTGTAAAGGCTATTGTGGATTTATCCGCAGGAAAACCGATTCCGGGAAACACGCTTGAAAACACGTTAGAGATAATCAATCAGAATTTGGCGGAACTGGTAAAGAATAAGTGGCTTATTGTGGAGCAGTCGGCAGCGGTTCTTTCCGTGGCAATAGACGCATACAACGCCGGGAAACGGGAGAAAGAGAGGAACAACATATGAGTACAAAAAAACAGAGGGAAACAGACCCGGAAGAAAAACGGGAAATGCCGGAAGGACTTGTGGAGCAGACGGGTTATTGTAGATTTTGCGGACAGGCCGGTATTGTGCGGACAATGCAGGGGTGGAGCGAAGAACGGATAAACGAGGATGTAACTTTAAACTGCCAGTGTGAAGCGGCGCAGAATTACGCCAAAGCCTTACAGCGGAAGCAGAAAGCAAAGCAGCGTATCAATGAGTTATTCGGAGAGGGAGCGGAAAAACCGTTGAAGAATAGCGTTGTAGAATTGCTATTGCTTACGGTGGATGCAATCGAAGATAAGGCAATGAAAGGAATAACGGTTGACGCAGGACGCGGCATAAGGGCAAAGGTTTCCAAAATGGCGAAAGAGAGCATAAAAGTTGAACGGTCAGAAAATAAAAAGACAACCTACGAAGAATAAAGGATTGGGGGGGGGGTAGCATTGGCAAGGTTGGAATGTGATATCAAAGCCCAGGTAAATAAGATAATACAAGGCAACGCGCAACGCAAACGCCGGGGTGCCAATGGACCGGCGGGTCCGTTCGATAAAATGGCGGCCGGCGTGATAGAAGATGCCTTGAACAATTCTTGCGCCAATATCATGGACCAGAACGCACGGGCGGAAGTACATAAGCAGATATATAAAAGCATTACCCAAAACGTGCCGTATGAAAGCATAATGGGCGTTATGTGCGGCCGCCGCCAATTCTACGATTACCGAACGGAATTTATAATCATGGTTGCCGAGGGGTTGGGAATGATACCGAGGAAGAGAGGAAAAGAAAATGGGAATTGATTTAAGCAGATTTAAGGTAGTGCATGGGGATAAAGCGTTGAATGCAATCGCCTTAATGGAAATTCGTATGCCGGATAATATGGACTATGAAAATAGAGATACCATAATCAAACCAAAAGAAATTGAGATTTTAGCAATCAACGAGGACGGAAATATTATTTCAATCCGGGATGAAGCATGGACATTTCAGTTTATACCAATCGTTACTAAATAAGCATCCGGCAGCAGGATAAACGGGTCAGAACAGAAAGACGCAGTAAATTATAATTGGGTTATGGGGTTAATACCTCATAGCCCATTACGCACATGAAAGGACAGTATGGAGCATGAAAGAATATGCAAAGAGTTTCTATAAATCCAAAGCGTGGAAGAGGGCAAGGAAGCAAGTCATAACAAGGGCGAACGGATTGTGTGAAAGATGCAGGGCAAACGGAATTTATAAACCGGGCTACATAGTGCATCACAAGAAGTACATAACGCCGGAGAACATAGGCAACAACAAGATTACACTGGACCTTAACAATTTGGAATATGTTTGTGAGGATTGCCACAACAAAGAGCATAAGGCGAAGCACAACACAAGATATTCTTTTGACGCGCAGGGACATTTGTTGCCGCCGCAGACAGACCATACCCCCAGGGGGCCGGTTTTGGACGGTGGCAAAAGAACCGAGGGAGTTACCTAAAAAAAACTCTGCAAGGTCGGGCGCATATGAGGGGGGTTAGATATGGCAGCAGGACAGGCCGCAAAAACCGCAGAAAGCAAGGAAAATAAAGCGGAAGATAAGAAAAAAAGAGTAAACAAATTAACAAGTGCAAGGATTAAAAAAGAGATAGATTTTTTACAAAAAATGTTTGCCGGGATAGATGATGATAACAAAAAAACCCTCATAAATTCGCTTATTGAGGAAGCGGCTTTTCTGAAAGTGGCCTGCTACCAGGCAAAAGAAGAACTGAAAAAAGAGGGGCTTACAACGGAAACCACCAACGCTTCCCAAAAGTTCATCAAAACACATCCGTCAGCGCAGATTTACGAAAAATATTCACGCCAGTATACACAGATTATCCATTCACTCATTGAATATTTACCGCCGAAAGAAAAGGCAAAAGTGGACCGCTTAGCCGCCTTGCGTGAAAGATAGGAGCAATGGGAAACTGGATTTTCGCCTATTATGAAGCGATACAGAAAGGCGAGGTTGTCGTTGGTGCATGGATAAGGCTTGTTTATGGAATACTGGTTGACGGGCTGAAAAATGGCGTATGGGATTATGACGGGCGGAAAGCGAATAAGGCAATAGACTTTATAGAAAATTTCTGCCACCATTCCGAGGGGCGCAATGACCTTTTAAAACTGGAATTGTGGCAGAAAGCTATTGTTGCGGCTATTTTCGGAATTATTGACAAGGAAACGGGTTATAGGCAGTTCCGGGAAGTGTTCATTGTCGTAGCCCGTAAGAACGGAAAGACGCTTTTCGCCGCCGCGATAGCCGCGTACATGGCATATATTGACGGCGAATACGGCGCAAAGATTTATTTCCTTGCGCCGAAACTGGACCAAGCGGACCTTGTATATGATGCCTTTTATCAGATTGTGCAGTCGGACGAAGAACTGGAAAGCATAACGAAAAAACGCCGGAGCGATATTTATATAAAAGAGTACAATACGAGCGTAAAAAAGATTGCTTTCAATTCTAAAAAATCGGACGGTTTCAATCCGCAACTGGTCGTAAATGATGAAATGGAAGCATGGCCGGGGGACCAGGGATTAAAGCAGTACGAGGTTATGACTTCCGCAATGGGGGCAAGGAAGCAGCCGTTAATCATATCCATATCAACGGCCGGTTACATAAATGACGGGATATATGACGAACTGTACCGCAGGGCAACGGCATTCTTAAAGGGCAACAGCAGGGAAAGCCGGATATTGCCGTTTCTGTATATCATAGACGATATAGAGAAATGGGATTCCATAGAGGAACTAAAAAAGAGCAATCCCAACATGGGCGTTTCTGTCACGGAAGAATTTTATTTGGAGCAGATAGAGATTGCCCGGAACTCACTTTCTAAAAAAGTCGAGTTTATGACAAAGTTTTGTAACATCAAGCAAAATTCAAGCGTGGCATGGCTGGATTATTGGGACGTTTACAAGGGCATACATGAGGACGGGGAAGAGGTAAAAACCCTTGAAGATTTCCGAGGGTGCTATTGTGTCGGGGGGATTGACTTATCAAGGACAACGGACCTTACGGCGGCAAGCATTATCATATACAAGGACGGAAAAAACTATGTGTTCACGAAATTTTATATGCCGAAAAAGCGTTTTGAAGTTGCCGTGGACGAGGATAACACGCCGTACAATATGTATAAAGAAAAAGGCATTTTGGAGATATCCGGGGAAAACCAGGTGGACTATAAAGACGTTTACCAGTGGTTCGTTGACCTGGTAAAGAAATATAAGATAAGGCCGTTAAAAATCGGCTATGACAGATATTCCGCCGGGTATCTTGTGGAAGATTTGAAAATGGCCGGTTTCCACATGGATGATGTATACCAGGGAACAAACCTTACACCGATTCTGCATAAATTTGAGGGGGATTTAAAAGACGGCGTTTTTGATTTCGGGGACAATACCCTGCTTGCATCACATTTATTAAATGTGGCCGTTGAAATCAATATGAATGATAGCAGGATGAAGCCCGTTAAGATTGAAAAAAGAATGAGGATAGACGGGGCCGTTTCTGTATTTGATGCAATGACAATGGTATCAAAGTATCATTCGGAGATTGGGAAGAAACTGCTAAACGGGGCAGCGGCATAAATGCAGACGGCAGCAGGGCTATAAAACGGGTCAGAATTGAAACACGAATTATTTTATCATAGGCTTATGGGATTAAACCCATGAGCCTATTTTTGCGGAAAGGGGGTAATGATACGGGAATTATAGCCAACGCATTAGGGGCATTCAAAGCAAAGTACCGCCCGGTATTTATAAGTCGTGGGGAATATATGCCAACGGGAACGTTACGGGATAACGATATCGTGGGAGCGATTGCGGACGCGATAGGAAGAAACGTTGGGAAGCTGAAACCCCAGGTAATACGCAGGGACGAAAAAGGACTGGTGATAAAAAATGACTATCTGGCCCGCATTCTGACATTACGCCCATGCCCGGAAATGTCAACCTATGACTTTCTTTACAGAATAGCGGTTGATTTGGTGTATACATCCAATTCCTTTTCCGTTGTTTTTTGGAGCAGCGATTTTTCACGGGTGGAGAGCATACAACCCATAAGCACAAAGAGTTATAGGATTTTCGAGGATGAACGGGGAAATATACTTTTCCGTTTCCGTTGGGATTATGACGGGAAAACCTACACCGTGCCATATCAAAATGTTATCCACATAAAGGCACGGTATAACAAACGCCGATTTATGGGAACGTCCCCGGATATGGAGTTAAAGCGAAGCCTGGACCTCATAGAAACATCCGGCGAAACCATAAAGAACATTGTCAACCGTTCAAGTTCGCTTGCCGGATATCTGAAATATAACAATTTGGCGGATGAAGAAGAACTAAAGGCAAAGGCGAAAGAGTTCACGGATGCGTACATGAACGCAGAAAACGCCGGGGGTATTGCCGCCGTAGACAATTCTATGGAGTTCAAGGAAATAGCACAGCGCACGCCGTCCATACCAACCACGCAAATTACGTTCCTACGGGATAACGTATATAGGTATTACGGGGTAAATGAAAAAGTCCTTACGTCCACATTGACGGACCAGGAATTTATTTCATTTTACGAAAATGTGGTTGAGCCGATAGCAATTCAATTATCCTATGAGTTCACATTTAAGCTATTAACGCCCCGTGAAATCGGGTACGGAAACAGGATAGATTTTGTTGCAAACCTTTTACAGTATGCCACATTGCAGACAAGGGAAGTCATAGGCGGCGGAATGTTTGACCGGGGCGCACTGACAATAAACGAATACCGGGAACTTATGTATTACGGCCCCGTAGAGGACGGGGACCAAAGATTGGTAAGCCTTAACTATGTAAAAGCCGGGGACCAATCATTGTACCAGGTTGGGCAGCAGGACACAGACGCGCCGCCGGATGATAAACAGGCAGCGGACAGACAGAAACGGGCGTTGCAAGCGGCGCACCGTGCTTATATGCAGATTATGAAAGGGGGTTAGGGAATGCCAAAAACAAAGAAGCTGATAGCTTCATGTAATAGCCCGGAAAAGGCAACCGTAAAGCCGTTTTGCGAGATTAAAAACCTCACGGAAACAACGGCGGACCTGCATTTTTACGGGGACATTGTATCGGACTGGTGGGGAGCGTGGCAGGAAGAGGACCAGTACCCGGACGCAATCAAGAATTTTTTGGCGGCAGCAGGGGGCAGGGACCTAAATATCTATATCAACAGCGGCGGCGGTTCGGTTTTCGCCGGAATTGCAATCTACAATATGTTGAAACGATACCAGGGGAAAAAGCATTGTTTCGTGGATGCGCTGGCCGGTTCGATTGCTTCATTGCTTCCGTTTGTGGACAGTGACAAACCGACAATACCGAAAAACGCATATCTCATGATACACAAGCCCTGGTGCGAGTGCGAGGGGAATGCTTTAGAACTTAGGAAAATGGCAGACACACTGGAATCCATAGAAGCCGGGATTTGGAGCGTTTACGAGGAAAATCTTGCCGAGGGCGTAAGCATTGACACCATAAAGGAACTTATGGAAGCCGAAACATGGCTTTCCGGCGAGGAAGCAGCAAAATATTTCAATATCGCAGTAGGCGAGGAAAATAATGCCGTGGCAGCAGTCGGGGAATATACAAAAGACCATTGCAGGAACACGCCAAAGGATTTGACGGGAAGCGGAAGCCCGGAAGATAAAGGGGAAGATATAAAAGCCCAGGAAGAAAGAAGAGTTATTGCAAATATCGCAATACAGCACATGGACTGAAAGGAGAATACACCATGTTAAGAGAACAGTTAATGAAAATGAGCAAAAAGGAATTAAAAGCCCGTCTTGCGGCGGTCGGAAAGGAAGCCCAGGACAAGAGCGGCGAGGAACTTACCGCCTTTGTAGATGAAGCAAGGATGATAGGCGAGATTTTGGACGAAATCAAAGCCCGTGAAGAACTTGCAAAAGCAGCAAAAAATGCGGAAGAAACAGACCCGGAAGCGGACGCAGGGAAAGGCGGAGAGGAAAGCGATATCAAAGACCAGGCGAGGGCGCAGAAAGGAAAGAGCCTTAAAGACGGGAAAAGGGTTAAATATAACGCCCGGACGCTTGCCAATCCCCGGAACACTTTAACAACGACTTCCGGCGTTGTAATGCCGCACCACACAAGCCCGGATATTGCGCCCACGTTTAACAATGTTTCATCCCTCATTGACCGGGTGCATACCGTTCCACTTGTGGGCGGCGAAACTTATCAGCGGCCTTTTGTGAAGTCTTACGGGGACGGCGCAGGAAGCACGGCAGAGGGGGCAGATTATAACACAAGCGAGCCGGAATTTGGCTATGCCGAGATTGTCCGGGAGAAAATCACGGCATATGCGGAAGAGCCGGAAGAGATGCAGAAATTGCCGGATGCGGATTATGACAACGTTGTGGAAGAAAGTGTTACAAGGTCAATCAAGCGTTATGCAAGCCGTCAGATTCTGATTGGAAAGGGCGGGGCCGGAAAATTCCGGGGCATTTTCTTCAACCCCACAGAAACAACGGAAGATATTATTGACCGTAAAACGGACATTACAACCATTAAGGAAATCACAAGCGATACACTGGACGAAATTATTTATTCATTCGGTGGAGATGAAGAGGTGGAAGATATCGCCGTGCTTATCCTTAACAAAATGGATTTAAAGAAGTTTGCAAAATTACGCGACAAGCAGGGGAGAAAGGTTTATACAATCGTGAACCACGGCAACACGGGAACGATTGATGAAGTGCCTTATATCATCAATTCCGCTTGTGCGGAAATCAGCACGGACGCAGAGAACGCAGGGAAGTATTGCATGGCATACGGCCCGTTAAGCAATTATGAAGTGGCTATTTTTAGCGATATTGACGCACAGAAAAGCACGGAATACAAGTTCAAGCAGGGGCAGATTGCCTATAAGGCGTGCGTGTTCATGGGCGGAAACGTGATTGCGAAAAACGGTTTTATCCGGGTAAAGAATGCGGATGCGGTAGGGGCATAATTGCCGCAGGAAAGGCGGCAGGGCATGAAAAAAGATGAACTGGTTGCGAAAGCCAAAATAAGGATTCGGAAAATGTCAACGGACGTATTGGACGAGGATGTTGGGCAGCTTGTAGAAGTTGCCCTTGCAGACTTGAAAAGGATAGGCGTTGACAGTTCCTACTTAGGGAAAAATGGGAGAAGCATCAATGACCCACTTATCATAGAAGCCGTGCTTTTGTACTGCAAGGCAAATTTCGGGACTCCGGACAACCAGGAAAAGCTAACGGCGGCATATGAAATGATGTGTACGAAGATAAAAGGCGGTGGCTACCATAGAAGCGTTGATTAAATTGTTGGTTAAGAAGAACAAAACAGAATACCAGGAAACCGAAGTTATGGCAAAGATTAACCCGGTAGGGCGTGACGAGTTCGCGGCAGCCGGGCAGAAAGGCTATAAGGCGGAATTTATGTTGGAAGTTTGGGCGTTTGAATATTCCGGGCAGAAAGAAGTAACGGTGGACGGGGAACGGTATGCAATTTATAGGACTTACGGCCCGAAGTCCAACGGAAAAACGGAATTATATGTTTCTGAAAGGGTAGGGAAAAATTGAGAAAATGAAAAGGCTGATAAAGATATTGTGCATGGCTTTCCTATCTCTCCCCTTGTTACTGGTAATGAGCGCGGCAATTTTAAACGCAGAAATCGAGCAATGGACCGGAGAGGGTGGCAGGGATTGAACGTAACAATTAACAATTTGGACGAAGCAATCAAGGCAGAGTTGGAAAATTACAATGTTGAGGTTGTAAAGGCAACAAATGAGAGCATTCAGGAAGCGGCAAAAGAAGCAACTAAATTGTTGAAGAATGGCGGGCCGTATGAAAAAAGAACGGGAGCATATGCGAAAAATTGGGCGGCAAAACAAAGAGAGCGTAAAAGTTCGGTCGTGGAAGTGGGCGGATATACAGTTTACAACAAAAAGCATTATCAATTAACACACCTTTTGGAGCATGGACACCAAAGCAGGAACGGCGGCAGGGTGCGCGAATTTAGCCATATAGCCCCGGTAAATGAGCAGATAGGGGATATGATAGCCGGAATGATTGAAAGGAAATTAGGGGGTTAAAATGAGCGTTACGGCAGCAGTATTGACAGAGAGGGCGGAAAGTTTAGGACTGCCAATCACAAAAAACGCATTCGAGGGTACATTGGAAAATCCCGTGCCGGATTTGCCGTATTTGGTTTATTTGATTCCCCATACGTCAAGCCGTGGGGCAGATGATGTAAATAACCTTATGGCGGATGATTGGAGTTTGGAACTTTATACCATGGCAGATGATGAAGCCGCCGCCGAGGTAATGGAGCAGATAGAAAGCAAGGTTTTATTTGATGTGGATTATGAAAAATTTATGGCCCCTATCGAGGACGAAGAATGTTTTCAGACTGCCTATGAGGTAAAAGGGCTATTGCGGAAAGTGAAAGGAGCGAAAAAGGCATGAATAAAGAAAGTATTGTCTTAGGGAGCGGCGATTTATATTGCATGGACTTCTTAGGAACTGACAAGGCAATCCCGACGGATGAAGAAATTGAAAAAGAGGAAAACCGCTTGGGGCATATCAAAGGCGGCGCAGAAATCGAATACGCCCCGGAGTTCTACGAAGCAAAGGACGATATGGGGAAAGTATCAAAAGTCATTACCACGGAAGAGGAAGTTACGCTTAAATCCGGGATAATGACATGGTGCGGCGTAACCATTGAAAAGTTATGTCAGACGGCAAGGGTAACGGAAAAAGGCGGTAAAAGGACCGTTAAAATCGGCGGAATTGGCAACGCAACCGGGAAAAAATACCTTTTGCGTTTTGTGCATAAGGACACAGAGGACGGCAATATCAGAATTACCATTGTCGGAAACAACCAGGCAGGGTTTACAATCGCTTTCGCCAAAGATACGGAAACCGTTATTGATGCGGAGTTCAAAGCGCAGCCCATGGACAAAGAGGGTACGCTTATCCTTTATGAAGAGGATATGGACAAGACCGCAAATGAGGGCGGCGGAGCATCCGGGGAAGAGGTAACAGAGTAAAAAGATAGATACAAGGCAGCAGGCCGAAAGCCATTAAGCGGCCGGGAAGCAAGGCCCGCGCCGCTTAATTATTTGAAAGAGAGGAATAAAGCATGGGAGCAGTAAAAGAGTTTAACAGCAATAAAATCAAGCGGACTTTTTGGCCGTTCACATTGAAAGACAAGACGGACGGGGATGGGAATGTGGTTGAGCATGGAAAGAAAATTGTAGTGCGGATGCCGCAAAAAGGCGTTTTTGAAGCTATAAAGCAGATACAGACAGAGGACGAAGAGGAAACGGATATTGTAGCAATTTATGACATCATGGAAGCCGTTTTAAATAACAATATGGGTCGTGTCCGCATTGACCGGGAAACCATAGAAGATTATGACATTGAGGAATGCACGGCGATTTTGGAAGCCTATATGGAATTTGTGGACCAGTTGAAATCAAACCCAAACTGACAATTCCCTTTTATCCACGGGATGAAAGGGAAAAGATACCATATGAAGTTCTGACACGCCCGGAAAAACTGGTTATGGACTACTGCCACATTGATATATACGAAGTACAGGAAATGGAAATAGATGTTTATTTATTCTTCCTACGGGAAGCAATGATTTACGAAAATTCACAGAGCGAAGAGGGGCGGAAGTATCTAAAAGATTGTTGGCGAATGGAGCAGACCAAGCCGGAACGTGACAAATTACGCAAAAAATACGGGCAGAAGGGGGGTTAAACAGTGGGAAATAACATAAAAGGCATAACAATAGAGATTGACGGAAAAGCAACCGGATTACAAAAAACATTGCAAGGCGTAGATAAGCAAGTAAAAAATACGCAGAGCGAATTAAAAGAAGTTAATAAACTTTTGAAGTTAGACCCCAAAAACACGGAATTATTAGCACAGAAACAAACTCTTTTAAAGAATGCGATTTCTGAAACAAAAGAAAGGTTGGATGTTCTGAAAACGGCGGAAGCCCAGGTGCAGGAGCAGTTTAAAAAAGGAGAAGCAACCGAAGAACAGTATAGGGCCGTACAAAGGGAAGTAATTGTCACAGAAAACGCTTTAAAGTCTTTAGAAGAACAGGCCAAAAAGAATAATATCACATTGGAAAAGGTCGGGGAAGCATTTGAAAAGGTCGGAGACTTTTCTACCAATTTAGGTAAAAAAATGCTTCCGGCAACAACGGCAATTACGGGATTAGGAACGGCAGCCGGAGCAATGGCAAGCGATTTTGAAGATGCAATGGCTAAAGTGGACACCATTGCAGATACAACGCAAGTTCCATTAGATGAACTTGAAAAAGCTATCTTGGATTTATCAGATGAAACCGGGATTGCCGCAACCGATATCGCGGACAACGTATATAACGCCATTTCCGCCGGGCAGCAGACCGGGGACGCAGTAAATTTTGTTTCAAACGCTACGAAATTAGCAAAAGCCGGGTTCGCAGAAAGCGCGGACGCACTGGACATATTAACAACCATAATGAATGCTTACGGCATGGAAGCGGACCAGGTAACTAATGTATCGGATATGCTGATACAGACACAGAATTTAGGAAAAACAACCGTTGCGGAACTTTCAAGCGCAATGGGTAAAGTAATACCGACAGCAAAGGCGCAGGGGGTTGAGTTAGACAGTCTTTGCGGCGCATATGCCGTTATGACCTCAAACGGTATTGCAACCGCCGAAACAACCACATACCTAAATAGTATGTTGAATGAATTGGGAAAGCAGGGAAGCACGGCAGCAGTTGCATTTGCAGAGGGTACGGAACACATCAAAGAGGGCGGCTTGACAATGGCCGAAGCAATGGAGCAGGGATGGAGTTTAACAGACGTTCTTAGCATATTGGACGAACAGGCGTATGTAAGCGGTACAAGCATTGCCAATATGTTCAGCAGCGCGGAAGCAGGAAAAGCGGCTAATGTATTATGGGATAATGCGGAAAAATTGGATAATGCAATAGGGGAAATGGGAAACAGTGCCGGAGCAACGGAAACGGCATTTAACAAACTGGATACAACGAGCAATAAAGTAAAGATAGCCGTAAATCAGTTGAAAAATACAGCGATTGATTTGGGCGGAACACTCATTGACACATTGCAACCGACAATACAGAAAGTATGTGATAAGGTCAAAGAGTTTTCAGAATGGTTCAAAAATTTAAACGAAAGCCAAAAACAAACAATTATCAAGGTTGCCGCAATAGTTGCGGCTTTAGGACCTGCCCTGCTTGCTTTCGGGAAAATGTCAACGGGGATTTCCGGGATAATAAAAACGGTTTCTAGTCTTTCGGGGAAAATAGGCGGACTGAAAGGCGTTTTAACGGCATTAACGGGACCGGTGGGAATCGTGATAGGGATATTGGCCGCGCTTGCCGCCGGATTTGTTGCGCTTTATAAAACAAATGACGAGTTCCGGGAAAAGGTTGATAGCAGCATACGAAAGGTAAAAGAATCCTTTTCGCAGATGTGGGCGGCAATACAACCATTACTGGAAAGCCTAAAGAAAGCATTTATAAATCTCATGACGGCACTAAAACCCGTATTTGAGTTTTTGCTTACCTACATAATGAGCATCATAAACGGTGTTATCAATGCCGCCGCGCCTATCATTTCAGCAATACAGAATGTAGTTGATTTCGTTACGAATATCATAAATGCCGTGATAGCCCTTTTGCACGGGGATTTTGACGGATTTTTTTCATACATGAAAGCCGCGCTGCAAAATGCGATTGATTTCGCAAAAAATATCATCCAGGCATGGGTTAATTTTATAGTCGGATTTTTTGAGGGATTCGGCGTAAATGTGAAACAGATTTTTTCGGATATATGGACCGGGATTTGTTCCATTTTCCAGGGCGTAGGCCAGTGGTTCGCCGATAGATTCAACGAAGCGTACACCAATGTAACAAATATCTTTGCGGCAATCGGCCAGTGGTTCGCCGCAAGGTGGAACGACATAAAGAATGCCCTTGCCACGGTGGCAACATGGTTTCTTACCATGTTCACGAATGCGTATACCAATGTAACAAATATCTTTGCGGCAATCGGCCAGTGGTTCGCCGCAAGGTGGAACGACATAAAGAATGCCCTTGCCACGGTGGCAACATGGTTTCTTACCATGTTCACGAATGCGTATACCAATGTGACAAATGTATTTGCGGCAATCGGTTCATGGTTCGGGGCAAGGTGGACGGAAGTAAAAACCGCCCTTGCCAATGTTCCGGCATGGTTTAAGACGCAGTTTGACAACGCCTGGACCAATATAAAAAATGCGTTCGCCAACGTGACTTCTTTCTTTTCCGATTTATGGGAGCGGATAAAGGCTTGTTTCGTCAATGTGGGCGTTGCAATCGGAAATGCCGTTGGGGATGCTTTCAAGTCTGCAATCAATAGCTGCCTTTCCACTATCGAGGGCGTAGTTAATAAATTTATAGGAATGATTAACGGGGTAATCGATATCATAAACGAGATACCGGGTGTTTCCTTGGGGCAGATTAGCACGTTATCATTACCCAGGCTTGCAAAAGGCGGCGTGCTGAAAGAGGGTACGGCAATGGTGGCGGAAGCCGGGCCGGAACTTCTTAGCATGGTAAATGGAAAGGCGGTTGTTACACCGCTTACGGGTTCGGCGGCAAACCGGGCGGCGGATAATCTGAAAGGCGGCAGCAGTTTTGAACAGAATATAAATATCACAAGCCCCAAAGCACTTTCCCCGTATGAGATAGCACGCCAAACGCGCATACAGACCCGCGCATTCGTCTTAGCAGCACAAAGGGGGTAAAGAATGTCAGATATAAGGATAACTTGCACAAGTGATAAAAATGTAAGCATGGTACTAACATGGGACGGCTTTACGCCGTTCCACATAGTAGAATTAGACGGATTCTACGGGATTGGATGCACAGTTACGCGGTCAGAGAACACGACAACGGACGGCAGCACGCCGCAGGGTTCAGTTGTAAAGGAAAGAAACCTTGTCTTAATCGTGGAAATGGATTCGGACTATAAGAAGAACCGGGAGTTGCTTTATAGGGTATTTCCGGCAAAAAGGACCGGAACACTTGAATATTGCGAGGACGGGGACACAAAAACGATAGAATACGAGGTTGAATCAGTGACGCCGGGGAAAGATACGGGCGTTGTACGGGATTATACGATAAGCCTTATATGCTATGACCCATATTTTAAAGATTTGTCGGATGTGGAAGTGGTTATGGCAAGTTGGGTAAGTGATTTCTATTTCCCGGCGTGCTTCCCGGAAGAGGGGCGCGTATTTGGACACCGTGAAGCGGAGTTGGTAAAAGAGATAGAGAACGACAGCGGAGCGGACAACATAGGCGTAACGGTTATCTTTCGGGCAGATGGGACCGTAAAAAACCCGGCCATATACCATTCAGAAAGCGGACTTTTCACAAAAATAGGGTATGAGGGAAACGACTTTGAATTATCAAGCGGACAATACATTGTCATTAACACACATACGAACCATAAAAATATTTACCTACTGGACGGCGTTACACAGGCAGAAATTGAGGAACACAAAAACCGTTACGGCGTGATTGATTGGGAAGAGGTTGTGGAAGTGTACGGGGAAATCATAAACCAGTTTTTGGACGAAAGCAGGAACGGGGATTTTATACAGCTTCAGGACGGAAAGAACACACTTACCTATTCCGCAGACAGCGGAATTTCCTATTTGTCAGTATCGGTATATTACCGTATTTCTTATTTGGGGGTGTAGGCATGGAAATAATAGTATATGACCGCAATTTGTACCGCCTGGGAACGATTGAAAACCATACGTCCCTACAATGGCACAGAAAATATTATGAGTGCGGAACGTTTGAACTACACGCGCCCGTAACGGAAGAAAATTTGCGCCTACTAAAGCCGGGGAACATCATAAGACCCAAAGGCAAGAATGAAGCCGCCGTGGTGCGGGGGGACCAGAACGAAGAGGAAAGCACGCTTGTCAATGAAATGGTGCGGAAAGGTTATTTCCTGCCAATCTATTTTAATGACAGATTGACGGGACCGTTATTTTCTTTTACGGGAACGTGTGAAGATGCAATGCGCTACATCATAGGACGGGCGGAAAAAATACCGCTTTTAGAAGTGGCAGCAGGGACGGGGAACGATACAAAAATCACATTCCAGGCAACCTATAAAAACGTGCTTACCTATCTTTCCAAACTTGCGAGGTATTGCGAAGTTGGCTTTCGGGTAGTGCCGGATTTCCAGTTAAAGAAAATGACTTTTGAAACTTATAAAGGGATAGATCGGACAAGGCGGCAGGGCAAAAACCCCCGTGTTATCTTTTCCGAGGGCTACAATAATTTGAACCGTGCAAAACACAATTATTCAGACGAAACTTACAAAACAAAAATTATCGTGGGCGGCGCAGGGGACGGCGCAGACCGCATTTATGTAACGGTAGGCGGCGGCAGCGGTTTTGACTTACGGGAAATGTTTTTGGATGCAAAGGACATAAACAAGGATGATTTCGCCACAAACGCAGAGTATATGGAAGCACTACGGATAAGGGGCGAGGAAGCATTGACCCAAAACGCTATACTGGAAAATTTTGAAGCGGAAGCGGAAGCAGAGGTTAATTTTATTTACGGCGTGGATTGGGATTTGGGGGACGTTGTGACGGTGGACAAGAAAAAGTGGGATAAGGTGTTAAATCTTAGGATAACGGAAGCGTGCGAGGTTTACGAGTACGGGGGAATGTATGTTGTTCCTACGTTCGGGGAAGCCCTGCCAACTACGATAAATTGGGATAATTGAGGAAAGGAGAAGAACACATGGCAGTAAGAGGTTTTTTTTACAATGCTACGAGCCTAACCGACAAGGAACATATGTATAACGGGCAGGATATGAACGAAGATAAAGCCCCTTTCTACAAAGAGGGTGTAGTTTACGGACATTTACAAGTGACGGCGGACGGCGAGGGCATGGCGGTAAAAGTGGACGGCGGAACGCGGACGGGTTACGCATATATAAATCTGCATACCGTCCATAATACGACAGTATTAGAACTGACAGTTTCTGGGGCAAACGGAACATTGCCGAGGATTGACCGGGTAATCTTGCGGAATGATGAAACGGAAAGGAAACCAAGCATTTTTATTTTAGAGGGGGCATATTCGAGTAATCCGCAGCCGCCGGAACTTACCAATAATGACGTTATCCAGGAAAAGTGCTTAGCGGAAATATTTGTTGCGGCCGGTGCGGTTGCAATCACGCAGGCCGATATAACGGACACTAGGGCAGACCCGGCATTGTGCGGCTTTATTGCGTCACAGTTTGCGGAATTTGATTTTTCACAGCTTACAAACCAGTTTAACTCATGGTTCGCCCAGGAAAAGAAAGAAATGGAAACGGACCATGCCGCATTCATAGAAGAATACGCAGAACTTACACAGTCTTTCATGACAGACCAGGCGGCAGAGTGGGAAAAGTGGTTTCAAGCAAAGCAGGACGAACTTGCCGGGGATGTTGCCGGGAAGATGCAGTTGCAAATTGACGATTTAAAAACCAAAGTTCACAATATGGCATTTAAAGTTTATATCACGGACCTTTTGGAGCAGATTACAAGCCCGGTAACGGTAACTTTGAAAAATACCGAAACCGGGACCGTGCAGAAAAAAGAAGTTTCGGAAAGTGGATTAGGTTTTTATATTACCGAGGCCGGGGATTATACCCTTGAAGCGGATTTGGAAAGCGTTCTTTTATCCCCAAAGGCTTTTCATGTTACGCATGAACGGGTTATGACAACCCTAAACGTAAATATGCGCGAGGGTTCAAATATGGGCTATATTGGAAATTACATAGGGGCATTTATTACACAGTAAAAAGAAAGAGAGGATTAAAAAATGGTTGGATTCCCAAAAGTGATTAAGACAAGGGCGGATTTGGTAAATACGTTCAAACTTGTTAAAAAAGGAAAACTGAAAAAAGCGGACTGGTTGGCAGCAGTCGAAAAGTTGGAAAAGCAGAACTGGATTGACTGCCCGGTATTAGAAAAGAGCGAGGACAGAAAGACGGTTACACTTATGTTCTGCAATGAGGTTTCCGCCGGGGATAAGGTGCGGACCGGCAGCAGTACGGCAACCGTGGTTTCCGTATTGCATGAGGATATGGAAGCCCAGGCGGCAGCAGTCGGGGAAGAACAGGACGCAGGGCAGGAGAACACAAACAGCACGACAAAACACACGTTTATAACGCTTTCCAAAGCCGCCCCGGCAGGAATGGAAATTTTAGGCGTTCCGGCAGCGGTTACATATTACGAACGTTTGGGGATTACGGAAGCGGAAGTGCAGGAAATGAAAGGAGAGTTAGCATAATGGGAAGATTATTCGTTTATGATGAAAATATGGCGGATGAACGGGCGAAAATAACCGTTGCGAAAATGGCCGCCGTGTCGGACATTACAGCCCCGGAAAAAGAATATATCCAGTATTCGGAAGCAAATAAATTGACCGTCATTTCCGGGGCAGTTATCGCCGTTGGGGAAAATGCGGTTTTTCGGACAGAGGAAACAACGCTTTCCGTGGCAAACCTGGACGGCGCAAGCAGTTTTGAGCATGGGGCGGATTATTATATCTATATTTGCGATGCGGGAAACGATAGCCAAAATGAAATCTATCTGATTTCACAGAATGCCACTTTCCCGGACGGGGACGAGTGGGACGATACCAACACCCGGAAAATAGGCGGCTTTCATTATGGATTTGTACGCAATACAAACGAGTACGGGCAGGAAATCAACGCATCCGGGACGGTAAGGGGCAGCGGTTGGGAAAGTAATGTAAGGGAAGATATTGTGCCTAATTCTGTTTGGACAACCTTACACCGGCCAAAGTGCGACCCTACGGGCATGGCGTATTTAGGGAATGCGTTATGGGGGGATATTTACACCGCCGCAAGTGACGGCGGCCAGGGCTTGCACGCCGTTTATGGCGGTACGCCGATAACGGGTACAGAGGGGCTAAACTGGTACATAGCAAACGAAAGGGCGGCAAGGGTAGGAAAGCGTTTGCCGAGCCTTGCGGAATTTTTAGTGGCAGCAGAGGGCAATCCCCAGGGATTGGACGGGAGCAACGCGAACGGACACACGGCAACCACGAACACGGCCCGGACTGTATGCGGAAAGATTAAAAATGCAATATCAAACAGGAATATCATGGGACTTTGCGACAATGTTTGGAAATGGCTTGACGAATTTTGTTTAGACCCCACGGCCGCTTCCTGGGCGTGGCAGAATGTAATGCCGGGTTACGGTCAGATTTATATGCCGTCCGCTACCGCCTTGCACGCCCTCATTGGCGGCGGCTTTTGGCGCAACGGCGTGCATTGCGGCAGCCGTGCCGTGTATTGCAACGTTTACCCGTGGAGCGTCTACGCGGACGTTGGCGTGTGGTGCGTGTGTGACAGTCTGTAAGTCTGCATAGGTGGGCGAAAGCCCACCTAATACGAAAATAGGAAAAGAGGTATAAAACAATGGCGGATAAGAAAGAAAAGCCCGTGGACGCTTATATGGAGAGTATGAAAGCATACCAAAAGACATATGATTTTCTTTTATACATTTATCCCATATTATCCGGCTTTCCGAAGTTTGAGAAATTCGCATTGCAGACGCAGATAAAAGCGGCAGTATTTGAAATGCTGAAAAGTCTTATAAGGTTCAAAAAGACCGGGACTAAAAGCCATATATACAGCGCAGACGTAGAATTGCAGTTTATAAAGACACTTATCCGGCTTTCCTATGACTTAAAGTACCCGGCAATGAGTAAGCACCGTTACGAGGTTGCAAGCCGCAAAATGGCGGAGTTGGGCCAGATAATGGGCGGTATTATTGAAGCCGTAAAAAGCGGCAAATGGAGCGCATAAGAAGCCGTTTTGGGGAAACTGTTAATATGCACCGGGCTTTCCGCGCGTTCGAGCCTTGCACGCCCTCATTGGCGGCGGCAATTGGAACAACGGCGTGCATTGCGGCAGCCGTGCCGTGAATTGCAACAATTACCCGTGGAACGTCAACGCGAACATTGGCGTGTGGTGCGTGTGTGACTTAAAGTTTTACAGACTTAGGGGCCTACGGGCTACTAGCAAAGATTTATTGATTTTCAGTAAGTCAGACGGTTTTCCCGTTCCGGGGCATTCCCGGACAAATTAGCAAAGGCAACCGCCTTTTAGTAAAAATAATATTTTGAAAATTGGTAGGGCAATATGAAAACACAAAAGGGACTACATGAGAAAATGGGGACCTTTGAAAACGCCAATACCTCATTTAACCAGGCGGCAAAATGCAAGCGGTTCACAAAAGAGGTATTGGCTTTTTCTATGGTTAAAGAGGAAGAGTTGTTAAGGGCAGTAGAAGAACTGAAAACCCTCACATATGAGCAGGGAGAATATAAGGTATTTAAGGTTTACGAGCCAAAAGAAAGGCTGATTATGGCATTGCCGTTTTATGACCGGGTAATCCAACACATGATTTGTAATGTGGTACAACCCGTATTTGAAAGCGGATTCTATTATCATTCCTATGCTTGCAGGAAAGGGAAAGGAATGCACGCCGCAAGCGACACTTTATATAACTGGCTTTACGAACTGGAAGTGAAAGAGGGGTTGCGGCTATATGCCTTTAAAGGGGATATTTCAAAATACTTTGCATCAATCCCACATGAGCCGTTAAAGGATGAATGCCGCCGCTATATAGGGGATAAGAAAGCACTTGTATTATTGGATAGCATCATAGACCATAACGGTATATTGCCGGACGGCGTGGGAATACCAGTTGGAAACCTCACAAGTCAACTACTGGCCAATGTATACGGGAATAGGTTAGATAAATTCTGCAAGCATGAACTGCATATAAAGAAGTTTATCCGCTATATGGATGATTTTATCATCCTATCGCCGGACCTTGCAAAGCTGAAAGAATGGGCGGCACGGATAGAAGAATATTTGGAAACAGAAATGCTTTTACACCTTAACCCGAAAAGCACGCTGCTATATGCAGGAAACGGGGTTGATTTTTGCGGTTTCCGGCACTATGCGGACCATAAGGAAATCCGTAAGCGTTCCATAAGGAAGATTAAAAGCAACGTAAAAGCATATGAGCAGGGAGAACTTGGAAAGGAAGAATTTATGCGGAAATACGAGAGCCACAAGGGGCATTTATCCCATGCGGACACATACCACATAGCAAGGGCCATTGAATACGAATTATTGTTTTGGGAATTTGAGAAAATGAGCAATGCCGTGTAAGTAGGTCAGAATTGCAACGCCTTACAGCTTAAAATATAAGGGTAAAAACTAAGGAAAGGAGCGTGGAACAATGGGTAAAATGTTCAATTTGATTTCTGTTATAGGCGGACTGATTGGGGGCTTTATCGTGTCATTGTTCGGCGGTTGGGATGCAATGCTTTACACGATTTTATTATTTGCAGTCCTGGACTATTTCACGGGGCTTTTGAAAGCGGTTTACAAAAAGCAGCTTTCAAGTGAAATAGGGTTTAAAGGGATTATCAAGAAAATAATGGTCTTTATCGTGGTGGCGGTTGCTTACAACGTGCAGAGAATGACCGGGAATACCATACCTTTAAGGGAAATCGTGATTGTGTTCTTTATCTGCAACGAAGCACTTTCCATTTTGGAAAATGCGGCGGAATTTATCAACATACCGCAGCAGTTAAAAGACGTACTTTTGCAGTTACGGGACAAGAACGCCGAAACCGGGAATAAAGAATAAGACCCGGAAAAGGAAGAAAGCGAGGAATAAAGCATGGAGCAGTACACGGGTATTGATATTTCCGTACATAACGGGAATGTGAATGTAAAAAGGGTAAGGGATGCCGGATATAAAAGAATCATCATACGCGCCGGATATGGAAAGAATAACGTGGACCAGCGGTTTATATCCAATGCGGAAGCGTGCGTGAATCTGACAGAACCGGCCGGGATATATTGGTTTTCTTATGCGCTCAATGAGGAAATGGCAGCAAATGAAGCCTTGTATGCAGTAGCACAGGCGAAAAAGTATTGGAGCAAATGCCCGGTTGCGTATGACTTGGAATATGATACCGTAAGCTACGCGAGGAAAAATGGCGTAAGCATTGGCAAAGCCCAGGCAACGGCCTTTGCGGTGGCTTTTCTGAAAGAAGTCATTGCCGCCGGATATATCCCGGTATTATATACCAATAAGGATTATGCAAAAAACTATTTCGACATTCCGGCAATAGAAAAGGCGTTGGGGCAGCGGATTTATATTTGGTATGCACGCTATACAAGCAGCATTTCCACAGAGGAAAAGGCGGCCTGTCATGTTTGGCAGAAATCAAGCACGGGCAGAGTAGACGGCATAAGCGGCAACGTTGATATTAACGAATTTTATACCGATTTTGAAACCGTCATTTCCCCGGATGCAGAGGAAAAGAAAACCGTATGCAATCTTAATATTTTAGAGTTCCAAAAGGCGGCAAACCTGGACGGTTACACGGACCAGGACGGGGACAAGCTGAAAGAGGACGGCGTGGACGGGCCTAAAACGCAGTTTGTAAGAAAGAAAGTATATCTGAAAGCATTTTATGGCGAAAACGGGTATAAGGTATTCAGCAAAGGGGCGTTGGTTCGTTATTGGCAGACCAGGCTTTCAGAAATGGGCTACCAAACGGCCGTTGACGAAAAATACGGAAAAGACACAATGGAAAAGACAATGGAAATGCAGAAAGCCTATGGCTTATCAGTAGACGGCGTGGCCGGTTACAATACGCTTTCCACATCATTCTATAATTAAAACACCGCCGGACGGTCAAAGGCGGCAGGAGCAGGGAAAATAATATCACGGGTAAACGGGCGTTCCCATAAAGGAATTGCCCGTTTTTATACTAATTGAATACATCCCACCGGCAATCTGGACAGTAAGACGAGTCAGGATGTGCTTGGGCTGTTGAAGGTGACGAGCCAGAAATTTTCCCAGACCATTGTGATGATCACACACAATGAGGAGATTGCACAGCTGGCAGACCGGATTATCCGCATTGAGGACGGTAAATTGCTCGAAAAGTAGCGAGAATACCGAAAAGAGGGTATTCTTTGACAAATTTTGTATAACAGGGAGAGGTATGATGAACGTTTCAAATAGAAAATGTATCCGCCGCCTCAGCGTGGCAAGTTTTAAGGCGGCTAAGATCAGGAATATCATTACGATAGCGGCCATCGCGCTGACCACCATATTATTTACCACAATCTTTACCGTGGGTATGTCCATCAAGTATGGTTTTGAGCAGTCTAATTTCCGCCAAGCGGGCGGAAAAGCGCACGGTAGTTTTAAATATTTGACAAAGGAACAGGCAGAGGAAATAAAGGAAGATCCGCTGATTAAGGAATATGGTCTTAGGATGTTTTGCGGGATGCCCAATGAGATGCCTTTTCACAAGTCCCATGTGGAGGTCAGTTACTGTGATGCCAATGAGGCGAAATATATGTTTTTAAATCCGATTGAGGGACGGCTGCCCGAGGAGGGAACCAATGAAGCCGCTACGGATATAAGAGTCCTGTCTCTTCTGGGAGTGGAGCCTGTAATTGGCAATGAATTTACCATGACTTTCCTGGTGGATGGCAAGGAAACCACAGAAACTTTTACTTTGTGTGGATACTGGGACTATGATGATGCCATTGTGGCCAATCATGTATTGATTCCTTTAAGCCGGGTGGAAGAGATATTTGATCAATTAGATACCCAGGGAATGGACGGCATGACGACCTACTGGAATCTGGACGTGATGTTTGCCAATTCCAGACATATCCGGGAAAATATAGAGACGATTCTTAAAAGACATGGTTATCAAGACGATACGGCCAGTGAAGAGGGGTTTGTAAAAACAGGCGTGAATTGGGGATATTTGTCTGCACGTTATGAGTATTCAGTGCCGGATATGGGCACTGTGCTTGCCTTAGCGGCGGTGATGCTATTGATCATTTTTACAGGGTATCTGATTATCTTCAATATTTTTCATATTTCGGTATCCAATGATGTACGTTTCTATGGACTGTTAAAGACCATTGGCACTACAGGCCGCCAGATTAAAAGACTGCTATTGATGCAAGCATTATTATTATCGATGATCGGGATTCCTATTGGCATGATGATAGGTTATGGTGTGGGACTTTTTATGACCCGCATTGTGGTGGCACGGCTGAAGGGTGTTATGCTCACTTTTTCGGTAAGTCCTGTCATCTTTGTGGGTTCCGCGGTTTTTGCACTGGTGACGGTCTGGCTGTCTTTGAGGAAGCCCTGCAGGATGGCGGCTAAGATATCGCCTGTGGAGGCGGTGCGCTACACAGAGGGCAGCGGAAGCAGGAAGGGCAGGAAGAAAGGGGAAAAGGGTGCTTCCCTTTTCAGGATGGCTGTGGCGAATCTTGGCAGGAGTAAAAGCAAAACGGTCATTACCGTAATTTCTATGTCCTTTGCTATCGTACTTTTAAATGTAACGTTTATTTTGGCGCAGGGTTTTGATATGGATAAGTACCTGGACAGAGTGAAAGTGGATTTCCTAGCGGCGGATGCGGGTTATTTTCAAGTGAGCGCTCTTGGCGCATGGATTGGTATGTCCGAGGAAGTGATTTCACAGATAGAAAGTATGGAAGGCGTGACCGGCGGCAGAACCTATGGGAAAAAGTTCGTTGCGGAGGAACTTGTTTCTGAAAGCCATGTGAGGCAGAAAGAGTCTAAGTGGAGAAGCGGCGAACTGCTGGATTCCTATATTGACAGTTTGGAAAAGGTAGGAGAACAGGTGACGGACAGGGTACAGCTTTATGGTATGGAAGATTTTGTGCTGGATAAGACTGTGCTGCTGGAAGGAGATATCGATAAACTCAAAGAGGAAGGCGGCTATGTGGCCGCAGTCTATGAGACGGATGATTACGGAAATGTCTATGAAGACAGTAATTGGGCTAAGCTGGGGGATAAAGTGACTATCCGCTATGTAGACAGCTATGAGTTTTATAATCCTGATACGGGAGAGATTTATGACCAGGATGAGGATTTAGAGGGACTTAAAGTTGCTTCGCGGGCCAAAGAATATCGGGAAGTCACCTATGAAGTGGCGGCAATGATTGAGGTGCCGCACACACTAAGCTATCGTTATTATGGTGCGGACGCGTTTGTGATGGGAGCGGATACTTTTCTGAAAGATTCCGAGACAGAAACAGAAGAAATACTTTATTACGCCTTTGATTGTGCGGATAACAAAATGGAGGAGATGGAGCAATGGCTTTCCGATTATATAGGGGGCGATGATTCTCTGTATGATTATGAGAGCAAAAAAACCTATGCAGAAGAATTTAGCAGCTTTCAGAATATGTTTATGATGAGCGGATTGGGGGCATCCTTTATCGTAGGGTTGGTGGGTATCCTGAATTTCTTAAACACCATACTCACCGGTATTCTGGCAAGGAAGAGGGAGTTGGCGGTACTGCAGTCCGTTGGCATGACGGGCAGACAGCTGAACCGGATGTTGATTACGGAAGGGATGGTGTTTGCGGGCAGTTCCATTGTGATTACGTTGACTATTTCTATTGCGATGGGACCGGTAATCGGCAGTGCGCTAGAAGGTATGTTTCCCTTTTTCACATATCATTTGACCATAACGCCAATCCTTGTGGCAGCGCCCATATTTCTTTTACTGGGAGCACTGATACCGCTTGCTTCTTATCGACAGGTTGCAAAAAGATCGGTGGTGGAGAGGCTCAGAGAGGCGGAGTAAGAATCTGCCCCTCTGTGGGCGGATTTATGATAGAAGCAAATATTGTGAAAATACTGGCAAAATTAAATAGATTTTCTCTAAAACATATTGCGTGGGAGGCCATAAATGGGGTATAGTATTATAGAGAAGATAGGCGTAAGATATCGAGCAATATTTAGAGAAGGATATAGTGACAGTATGGAACAATTAACACCTCAGGATCAAGATAAAATGGCGGAAGTATCGCAAATTTGCATGTCACATTCAGCGACGGCGTTAAATATGCTGGTTAGGAAAAAGATTGTTATCAGTCCGCCTTCTGTGAAGGTGGTCAACAGTGCAGATATTAAGAATATCCTGACTGCTTTTGGTATGGGCAGTGTAACAGTTCAGATTGACTATAAAGACGATTTTCACTGTAATAATCTGTTAATGCTTAAGGAGAATGATATTAAGATTATTATGGATTTGATGATGGGCGGCGCAGGCGTTGCCGCACCTGGTGAGCTTAATGAGATGCATTTATCCTGTGTATCAGAGCTTATGAACCAAATGATGGGATCTTCTGCGATTGCGCTTACGGGAATGATTCATAAGACGGTGGATATTAATCCGCCGAAAGCAACACTGGTCAACAGCAAAGAAGATATTGACGCCATTGATTATCTGCCCTTTGAGGGGAAACAGATGGTCATTGTACTTTCCCGTTTTGATGGGGAGGGTCTGTTGAAAGGTATTATGATTCGGATATATCCGATGAAAGAGACCAGATTTATCTGTGATAATTTTACGATGAAATAAGGAAAGCGTCTTTTACCGCTTTTATCGACAAAAAATTGTTAGCAGATTTCCACAAAAGAGGGAAGGTTTTATATCATAATATTGCTGAAAATCGCTTCATTTCCCGAAAATGCTTACGACCGGATGTTTTAAGTGTTAGAATAATATAGAAAGGGTAACTATCGGCAGTTTGGGGTCATTAAGTTTGGAGGGAAAATATGTTTGAGAAAGGCGAATTGATTATATGCGGCGGGCATGGTGTCTGCCGCGTTGTTGACATTACGGACAATCCAATTGATCGTTTAGACAGGAAGAGAAAGTATTACCTTCTCGCGCCGGTTTTTGAAAAGACAAGCACTATTTATACGCCGGTAGATAATGAGAAGATAATTATGCGCAGGATTATGAATAAGGAGGAGGCCGAGAAGCTCATTGCACACATCAGGGAGATTGATGTGATGTGGGTTGAGGAGGAAAAGCGCAGAGAACAGACTTATAAAGATGCGCTCCGCACTTATGATTCCAGAAGCCTGATGCAGATTATCAAAACGTTGTACCAGCGAAAAAGAGTCCGCATCAACGAGGGCAAAAAGGTGTTGTCTTCCGATGAGCAGTACTTGAGGAAGGCAGAAGAACTTCTTTACAGTGAGATGTCTCTGGCGCTCTCCATTCCGAAAGACCAAGTTGAAGCATATATCGTGGAAGCAGTTAAAAAGCAGGAAAATATAAGGTAAGATTGCAAAGGGTAGAAAACAAAAATTTTCTGCCCTTTTTATGACCCCTTTTCATGGTCTGGTGCGTGTTATAAGTAGAGGCGTCCAAAAAACAATCTGCAGGTTGGGGAAGGTAGATTACTTATGACAATAGAAGAAGTGGTAATGAAATACAGCGATATGCTATACAGAATCTGTGTGGTCATGCTGGGTAATGAGGCAGACGCACAGGATGCGGTGCAGGACACATTCTGCAGGTATCTGGAGCGTACCCGGGAATTTACAGATGGAGAGCATGAGAAGGCCTGGTTAATTAAAGTGGCACAGAATCGGTGTCTGGATATGAGGCGTTTTCATCTGCGGCATCCGAAAATAGATATTGCGGAGGTTACCGCAAGCTATGAGGATCCGGAATACAGTGAGGTATTGGCGGAATTGATTCAACTCCCCCTTTCGGTGAAATCCGCGGTTTATCTTCATTATATTGAAGGGTATAAAACAGCAGAAGTTTCGGAAATACTAGGCATCTCTGTCAATGCGGTGAAGAAGAGACTGCAGAGAGGGCGGGGGATGCTGCGGCTTAAGCTGGAGGAAGAGGGCCCGCGGAGAAAGAGCAGGTCATAAATGCGCATCCTTAACCAGATCGGGAAAAGGATTGCAGAAATGGAGGACAATATGAAAATTGCAACGTTGAAACAGGCAGTGGAACATATAGAATTGGAAGATGACAAGAAACAGCAGATGATTCGGGAATTGAAAAAAGGAAGAAGAACGCACCATGTCTATGGGAATGGTCTTCGGTGGGCGGCTGTTTTGGCAGTTTGTATCTTATCAGTGGGGATTCTAAGTGTGCCGGTGCGGGCATTGGTCAGTTCTCTGGTGCAGGAGCGTATGGAAGTCGTTCCAAAAGAGGAGATGGATAAGGCGGTAGAGTTGCTTGATGAACAGAATGTTGGCGGCGACGGTTATAGCAGACCTTATACAGAAGCAGAAAAAAGCCGGATGGAAGCGTTATATGAACTGTATCAGAATGGTACTTTTCCCGCAGGAGAAATACCACAGGTAGATAATGAGGAGGAGGCAGAGCAGTACGAGTTTTGTTTTCTGACAACTGCCAGCGTATTCTACCTGCCGGCGGACAGGGAGATGACGGATGAGGAGATTCTGCAGAAAATAGATTTTGAATATAAGCGCAACTATGCGTTACAGGAACGGTATGAGGAAGAACATGCCGGGGAGATTGCGGCCAAAGAGGCAGAAGTGCAGGAGCAGATCACACAGGCGGTGGAGGCCGGCGGCGTTACGGAAGAACAGGCAGTGGAGGTTGCAACGGAGTATCTTAAGAAGATTTATGGCCTAGATGGAAGTGGTCTGGAACTGGACCATTATTATGATGCGGATGCGGCACAAATCCTTGTGGGGCAGCCAGCCTATAGTGTTGATTGGAGTGATGTTGTGAACCATCGGTTCTATAATTTTATGATTGGCATGGCGGATGGACGGCTTCTTGGAGCAAGCTATACCACTGACCAGATGAGGGAACAGCTTGAGGCGGCCAGACCTGCTATAGAGGAAGCGCCGGGTAAGATTGAGCAGATCAAAGAAGTGGCCAAACGTTTCCTGACAGAGAATATGGGGATACAGGAAGCCTATGAAAGCGTGAGAAGCTGTTATCGGACAAACAGTGAGGGAAGCGTCAGTACGAGAATAGACGTGTTGTTTGTAAAGGAGAACAAAGAAGCGCATCTGCTCGAGTGCAGCTGGGATGGAACTGTAATCTCTTACTCTGCCGTTACAGAAAAGGACTATGAGGACCAGAGAGAAATGACGCGTGAAGTCATGGCGAGACGGTATACGGAAGAGTATGGCAGGGAAGTTACCGTGGAAAATGTGTGGAATTAATCATGCTGAGGATGACTTCCGATCTTATTGATAGCGGAAATCACAACTGCAAGAATCTCAACCTCAGCCTGCGGCCGGTTATTATTCAGCTTTTGGAATAATTCGCCTGTATCTGTCCGCACATATTGAGGGGAGAGTCTGTTGAGTGCATAAGATGCCATATCAAGCCTGCAATTTTCACAGGAACATATATTGGGCATGGTGGGAAGCAGTTTGTTGAGCTGATATTCTACAGCGTCTTCCATCATATTTTTTAAACCTTCCATTGGGAACCTCCCTCATTTGCCATAGTATATAGGATAAAAGAATAATATATATTTTATATTAGTACTTTTTTCTTGAAGAATCAATCTTCTTCTTGCGAAAAATAAGTAAAAAAATTCGCAAAATGATATAATTTGTTATAAATAGTCCTGCTTGCATTTTTACATGAGACATTGTATTCTATGAAGTGTCCGGCCCTGGGGCCGGGCACGAAAGGTGACAGTCTTTATATCATAAATTGGAAAGAAGTAAAGAATCTCATGATGATAGATGTGATAGCAGATAGTTTCATAGACAGTATCAAGCTCCTGCCGTTTTTGTTTCTGACATACCTTGCGATGGAATATCTGGAACACCGGGCGGGGGAGAAGATGCAGGATATCATAAAGAAGTCTGGTAAGGCCGGTCCTCTTATAGGCGGACTCCTAGGTGTTTTCCCGCAATGCGGATTTTCGGCGGCGGCATCGAATCTTTATGCCGGCAGGATTATCAGTCTGGGAACCCTAATGGCAGTTTTTCTCTCCACTTCGGATGAGATGCTTCCAATCATGATATCTGAAAACGCGGGGCTTTCTATGATGGGAAAAGTTCTTGCCGTGAAGGTTCTGTTTGCGGTAGCTGCCGGATTCGCGATCGATCTTGTTTTTGGCAGGAAAGAGAAGAATATGCAGATAGAGCATCTTTGTGAACGACATCATTGCCATTGCGAGCGCGGCATCTGGAAATCGGCTCTGCATCATACGGTGGAAATATTTCTGTATATATTGTTGATTTCATTTGTTCTAAATCTGGTCATTGCACTGATTGGCGAAGAAGCCTTGGGAGCGTTGATCTTGAAGCAGCCCATAGCGGGCGTTTTGATTGCGGCATTGGTAGGAATGATTCCCAACTGCGCGGCTTCCGTTATTGTTACAAAGCTTTATTTAGGCGGTGTGCTCGGTGCGGGTGCTCTGATTGCAGGGCTGTTGTCCGGTACGGGCGTGGGCTGTCTGGTTTTGTTGAAAGTGAATGATGACCACAGGGAGAATGTAAGAATTTTGTTTCTCTTATATGTGATTGGCGTTTTGGCGGGATGGCTGGTGGAATTTATGAATTTGGTGTTTTAATGCCGAAGGCATTATTCTCTGCGGAATATGAGTTAACAATAGAATGGCACTTTGCAGGGGAAGTATAAAGAAGGAATCCTTCATGATATGGAGGGTTCCTTTTAAAATGGTCTTAGCTGGCTTTATATGCTGCTGTCTTTTCAAAGCAAAACACAGGTCCGGGTAGAGGGATTTGTATAATTTGTCTTCTTATTCCTATATAAACATGTATTGACATATGCAGTTGGTATATAAAATACAAGAAATCCTCATATTTTTTGGTAATAATATAAAAAGTGCATAAAAAACCCCCACAAAACTAAAATCCCCCACCCTTTTGCAAAGATGGCTTTCTGTTATACTGAAATCAAGGATTGAATAATCGGGAGGGAAAGCCATATGAACGAGATTATCGTCTCCATGGAAAATATCTGTAAGACATTTCCAGGGGTGAAAGCGTTAGATCATGTTAACTTTGAATTACGCTCCGGAGAAGTCATGGCGCTGCTGGGAGAGAACGGAGCGGGTAAATCTACGTTGATGAAGGTATTGAGTGGCGTCTATACCAGAGACAGCGGCTCTTTAAAGATTTTTGGCAAAGAATATGGAGACCTGACACCGAAGCAGGCACAGGAAGCGGGCGTTGCGATCATCCATCAGGAGCTGAATATGTGCAGACATCTGTCTGTGGCGGAAAATATGTTTCTGGGACGGGAGATTAAGAGAGGACTGTCGTTAAATAATGCAAAGATGGAGGCGGAGGCCAAGCGGATTTTGGATGATTTAAAGATTGATATTGACCCAAAACAGACGGTTGGAGATCTGCCGGTATCCAAGCAGCAGATGGTGGAGATTGCCAAGGCACTTTCAATCGATGCAAAAATACTGATTATGGATGAGCCTACGTCTTCTCTGACAGCCAGAGAGATAGAGGATTTATTCCGAATCATTAAGAAGCTGAAATCTGAAGGAAAAGGTATCGTATACATATCTCATCGTTTAGAGGAGCTGCAGCATATTGTTGACCGGGTCACGATTATGAGAGACGGTCAGTATATCACAGATATGAATTTTGCGGACGTTACCATGGAGCAGATCATCAGTTACATGGTAGGGCGTGAGATTAAGGAAAAATTCCCCAGGATAGAGTGTCAGAAGGGTAAGAAGGTGTTTGAGGTCAAACACCTCAATGCGGGGAAAATGGTAAGAGATATTAACTTCTCAGTCTATGAAGGTGAGATTGTAGGATTTGCAGGGCTTATGGGGGCCGGAAGAACGGAGACCACAAGGGCAATCTTCGGGGTGGATCCCAAGGAGAGCGGCGAGATTTATGTGGATGATAAAGAGGTCAAGATCACCTGTCCCATGGATGCAATCCGCAATGGCGTTGTATTGGCCCCGGAGGACAGGAAAAAGGACGGTTTGTGTACGAAGCTTAGCATCAAGCATAATCTCACACTGCCGAATCTGGATATTGTCTGTGATAAGGCCGGGGTGGTGAACAGTAAGAAAGAAAAGGAGCTGTGCGATAAAGCAGTTTCGAACCTTAAGATCAAAACGCCTGGTGTGGAGGTGGATGCCGGGAATCTTTCCGGCGGTAACCAGCAGAAAGTGGTGGTGGGCAAATGGCTGGCCAGGGACTCCAGAGTGGTCATTTTTGATGAGCCTACCAGAGGTATTGATGTGGGTGCCAAGGTGGAGATTTATAACCTGATGAACGAACTGAAGAAACAGGGAATTGCCGTTATGTTCGTCTCCTCAGAGATGCCGGAAGTGATGGGAATTGCAGACCGCATTATTGTAATGTGCGACGGCAGGATTACCGGGGAAGTGATGGCCAGGGAGACCAGTCAGAATGAGATACTGACACTGGCGACCACCTTTGAAGATAAGAAAATTAACAGCCAAAGTGGCAGGGAGGAAAAGTAAGATGAACAACAAAAAGCAGAGTCCTATCAAAAGACTATTGGCAGTCAAGGGTATGGGAGCAGCACTCACTGCTTTTGTGGGTCTGATCATCATATACATAGCGTTTGGTTTAATCAACTCCGCAGTTTTTTCCAGCAACAACATTCTGAATCTGCTGCGGTCCATGTCAAAGTATCTGCTCATCGGTATCGCACAAAGCTACGTGCTCATCACGGGAAATATTGATTTATCCATAGGTTCCATGGTGGCTATGAGCGCCATGATATCGGCTACGCTTATGACGCTTGGAGTGAGTCCGATTCTGGCAGTACTGGTTGCGCTCTTATGCTGTTTGGTGATTGGTATCATCAATGGTATTCTGGTTGGAAAGTTCAAGCTGCCGCCATTTATTGCAACATTGGGCACCATGTTTGTGGGACGGGGTATTGCGTATATGGTAAATAATAACCGTAACACAGATGCCATCGCTACCGGCATTGGGAAAGAGGCAGGCGATAAGTTCCAGAACTTCTTTTACTATGGAACGACGGCAGGTGTTTATAACACCTTCTGGATAGCCATTATTATGTTTGTGATTTTCTTCTTCCTGCTGTCTAAGACTAGGACGGGAAGGCATATCTACGCGATTGGTTCCAACATTGACGCAGCGAAGCTTTCCGGTGTCAATGTGGTGGCAACGACCACCAAGGCATATCTGGTCAGTGCGGTATGTTCCTGGGTAGTGGGGCTGATCTTGTGTGCCCAGGCAGGTATGGGCAATATGGAAGCAGGCAACATGTATGAGATGTATGGTGTGGCGGCCGGTGTGATCGGTGGTGTGTCACCCCTTGGCGGAACCGGTATTTTATTAGGAACGCTGGCAGGATCTGCAGTATGGCAGACCTTGGAAAATGGTTTGAACATGATAGGCGCACAGGTGGGTATTCAGAGGCTTGTCATCGGTATCATCGTGGTAGTGGCAGTTTTACTGGATGTGGTATTGAGAAGCGGACAGTTTACCAAGAAGAAAAAGGGCTAGAACCGCATAAGCGGATAGCGATAGATTATTAAAGGAGGATTAGGTATGAAGAAGAAAATATTGGCCATGCTTTGCTGCATGACAATGGCAGCAGCTTCCCTGACAGGGTGCGGCGGTGACAATGCGGCACAGACGGGAGCAGAAACAGGTACGGACGCTGGTACAGCCACAGAGGCGCCGGCACCGTCTTCCGGCGGGGATACCAAGATTGCGCTGATTACGATGGACTCCATCGACCAGCATTGGGTGACCCTGAACGAAGGGGCACAGAAGGCAGCGTCAGAACTTGGCGTGACAGTAGATTTTATGGCGCCTAATACCAAAGATGATGCACAGCAGATTGAGTGTGTGAACAATGCAGTGGCAGGCGGTTACAAGGCAATTATTGTGGCGGCGAATGGCCCGGATGCAATCTCTTCCGCATTGAAAGAGGCGGCATCGTCAGGTGTCAAGATTGTGTATGTGGACTCTCCGGCAAATGTGGATGCAGAGGCGACCTTTTCCACAGATAACAAGGCTGCAGGTACTACAGCAGGCGAAGAGATGATTAAGGCGTTAGAGGCAGCAGGTGTGACATCCGGTGATATCGGTATCGTTAATGTAAATGCGGCAACCGATTCCTGCGTGATGCGTGAAGAAGGTTTCAGAGCGGCATTTGAGGGAAGCTCCTTCAATATTTTAGAGACTCAGTACGGTGAGGGTGATGCGGCCAAATCCCAGAGTATTGCAGAGAACTATATTACCCAGGGTGTGGTAGGTATCTTTGGCTGTAACGAAGGTTCCACAACAGGTACAGGTAATGCGATTAAGGCAGCAGGCAATTCCGGTATCGTTGGCGTAGGTTTTGATAAGTCCGATGCCATTCAGAATCTGATCAAAGACGGATGTCTTCTGTGCACCATGGCGCAGAATCCGGATGTGATGGGATACGAGGGCGTGAAAGCGGCAGTGGCAGCAATTAACGGCGAGAGCCTTGGCGGTAAAGTGACAGATACAGGCGTATCTGTAATCAATGCAGAAGCGTTGGGCGGTGCAGCTCCTGCTTCTGACGGCGCAGCGGCAAAAGCAAGCAAAGAGTGGAAGATTGCGCTTATTACAATGGATTCTATCGACCAGCACTGGGTAACCTTGAATGAGGGTGCACAGGCGAAGGCAAAAGAACTTGGCGTGAGTGTAACCTTTATGGCACCCAATACCAAGGACGATGCACAGCAGATTGAGTGTGTAAACAATGCGGTAGCAGGCGGTTATGATGCGATTATGGTAGCAGCAAACGGCCCGGATGCAATCTCTTCCGCATTGAACGAGGCGTCTGCGGCAGGCGTTAAGATTGTGTATGTAGACTCTCCGGCTAACGTGGATGCAGAAGCAACCTTTTCCACAGACAATAAGGCGGCAGGTGCAACGGCTGGTCAGGAAATGATCAAGGCGTTAGAGGCAGCAGGCGTAACCTCCGGTGATATCGGTATTATCAATGTAAATGCAGCAACCGATTCCTGCGTGATGCGTGAGGAAGGTTTCCGTTCCGCTTTTGAGGGAACTGGCTTTAACATCTTAGAGACCCAGTATGGTGAAGGTGATGCAGCCAAATCCCAGAGTATCGCAGAGAACTATATCACCCAGGGTGTGGTAGGTGTCTTTGGTTGTAACGAAGGTTCTACCACAGGCGCAGGCAATGCCATTAAGGCAGGCGGCAATCCGGATATTGTGGGCGTAGGCTTTGATAAGTCTGACGCGATCATGAACCTGATTGCAGACGGTAATCTTCTGTGCACCATGGCGCAGAATCCTGACATGATGGGTTCTATGGGTGTAGAGGCTTGTGTGAAGGCTTTAGAGGGCGAGAGCCTTGGCGGCAAGGTTGAAGATACAGGAGTTTCTGTACTGACAAAATAGGGTAATGAAGGTATAATGTGAATCAGGAAAGAAAACCGTCGGATTTCCGGCGGTTTTCTTAAATGCGGGGGTTATGGGAATGATAAAAGTTATGATCGCGGATGATGAAGAGCGTATCTGTCAGCTGATTGAGGCGCTGATTGACTGGGAATCGCTGCATATGGAAGTGGCGGGAGTTGCCCATAATGGATTGGAAGCCTGTGAGATGGTAAAGCAGACGAAGCCCGATATTCTGATTACGGATATCAGAATGCCGGGCTGTAATGGTCTGGATTTGATAGAACAAGTTAAAAACAGTGTGGAGGACCTTCAGATTGTTATCATCAGTGGGTATGCTCAGTTTTCCTATGCCCAGACAGCAATTAAATTCGGTGTGGGCGATTATCTGCTCAAGCCAATCAATAAAGTGGAATTGACATCTACACTGCAGAAGTTTAAGGAGCGTATCGAGGAGAGGCTGCAGCAGAAGGAAGAACAGCTGTGGATACAGCATAAGAGTGAGGCGGACATTCGTCTTTTTCGTGCAAATCTGATGAACAGACTGTTAGAGCAGAAAGTGTGGATGCCCACCATGGAAATCTTGCAGGAGGAATATTATCTTCATGTACAGGTTGGGATTTTTCAGGGCTTTGTGGTGAAGATTGATGCGACAGGGGAGATTAGTCAGGCGGGAATCCATATTATATTGGAGAAGACACAGACCTTGTTGGAAAACAGTCTTAAGTCGCGCTGCGCTGAGATCGTAGTGGGTATGAAGGGGAGCAGTTGTATAGGTTTTATCAATTATGCGGATGGACAGATAGAGGAGATTAGACGGCTGTTTCGAGGCTGTTTGAATCAGCTGGAGAGTGAGAAGGGAATTTTCGGGCCGGTGGTGTTCACCGCGGCCCTTGGAAATCCATTGAAAGACGTGGCGAAATTACAGGATACAGTGGGTCAGGCAGATGTTATCATAGAGGAACGTCTGCTCAAGGGAACAGGGAAGCTGTTAGAGCGTATGCCGGCCGGCTCCACGGTCCATGAACAGAATATCCTGGAGAAATATCTGCGGCAGATTGTGCAGGCGGTTGAGGTCATGAGTCTGGAGGAAGCGGCGGAGGCGGTGGCACAGATGAGCCGCAGGATGCTTGAAGTCAAAGATCTGAAAGGGTATGAAGTGAGGGAGTTGGTCTATTCGGCAGCAGGACTTTTCTTAAGCCAGGTAGAAGTAAAGAACAGGGCCGAAGAGTTGAAGGCGTTTGAAGACCAGTGTTCCCTGTGCGGCAGTATCGAGGAGCTGATGAACCATCTTGCGGCGCTGCAAAACCGTTATGTGGAAGAGATGCGCCTGAGACGGGAAGCGGATACGGTGAGACCTGTCCGCATGGCCAAACAATATATTCAGAACCACTACAATGAGCCCATTACCCAGGAGGAAGTGAGCAGCGCGGTGGGATTGAGTGCCGCATATTTTAGCGCGCTGTTTAAAAAGGTGGAAGGGGAAGGCTTTGCCAAATATCTGATCAATGTCCGGATGGAGCAGGCCAAGGTGCTGTTGCGGGAGACCAATACCCCAGTGTCAAAAATATGTCAGCAGGTAGGATATAATGACTTAAAACATTTCACCCATACTTTCGAGAAAGCCACAGGTGTAAAACCCAGCGTTTACAGAAAGATGTACGGATAGGAGATTCCAGAGCATGAGAGAAGAATATCGGTTAAAATATCTGTCCAACAGAGTGCTTTTGGTGGGAGCCGTGACATTAGTCTATTTTGTCATTGAAGCGGTCCGGAATGTGCTTTTGGGTATGCGTGGAGAGGAGACCGTACTGGAAGCAGGGATTTATGTGCTTCTTGCATTGGTGTATCTGATTGTGGTGTGGTTTGGCATTATTTTACCCTACAGGCGGTCGGAGCTTTTGGTGCATCGCTTTCTGGATGGCTATTTGACGGAGAGCCGTGATTTCGCCCAGGTGTTTCAGAGTCCGTCCATGAAACTGCAGATGGATGAGATTGAGAAAATACTTCGTTCTCCTAAGATGATCGATCTGAATAAAAGACAGGCACAGTATCTGGCGCTGCAGAATCAGATCAATCCCCATTTTCTGTATAACACCTTGGAAAGCATCCGGGGAGAGGCGTTGATAGCCGGTCTGGACAGTGTGGCTGATATGACGGAGGCACTTGCCAAATTTTTCCGCTATACGATCACAAATGTGGAAAATCTGGTGACGGTGCAGGAGGAGCTGGATAACTGTGAGACGTATTTCCTGATTCAGAAATACAGGTTTGGGAACCGCCTGCAGCTGCATATAGAGTATGATACAGAGGATTGGGAGGATATTATGAATTGTCAGATTCCCAAACTGACTTTGCAGCCGATTCTGGAAAATAGCATCATTCATGGTACGGAGCTGAAAGTGGGGACTGGGAATCTGCGGATTCAGTTTGAGCGGACACAGGAGAGACTTCTCATCCGTATTTCGGATGATGGTGTGGGTATGGATGAGGAAACCTTAGCCAGGCTGAATCGTAAGCTGGGACGGGACGGGAATGTGCTGATTCATGGGGAAGAGAGAAAGGGCGGTATTGCCCTGGGTAATGTGAACAGCAGGATACATCTGATCTTCGGAGAAGAATATGGGCTTCATGTATATTCTGTGCCGCAAAAAGGCACGGATGTGGAGATTTCGATACCTTTTGCGGTGGACAAGAACCGCGTAAAGGCAGCGTTGATGTAAGAAAGGTTTTCTTAAATGAGACAGGAAATATTCCGTATGGAGCGGGTCACATATATTGATAAGGGTATTAAACAGCTGGAGGATTTTAATCTGCAGATTTATCAGGGTGAGATTATGGGCTTGATTCCCATTAATGCCCACGGTCTGCAGGAACTGTTGCTGTTGATGCAGACGAACATGCCCCTCTATGACGGGCATATCTATTACTGCGGCGAGCGTATCAATTCCTGGAAGAGTACCAGAAGGTCCGGGAACCGGATTGGTATTATCGATGCCAACAGCCGTCTGGTGGAGCATATGACGGTTACCGACAATATCTTTGTACTGCGGCAGGGTTTCAGGCAGGAAGTCATTCAGAATAAACTGCTCAGGAAACAATTGGAACCTTTTATGGGTGATATTGAGATGGCGATTCCGGCAGATGCTTACGTGGATAAACTATCCGCGTTTGAACGTGTGGTGGTGGAGTTGTTAAGGGCAGTGGTGGCAGGATACAGACTGATTGTTTTAAATGAAATCAGTACGGTAATAAACGGAGAGGAACTTAGCAAGCTCTATGAAATTATGCATCATTATGGAAAGCAGGGTTTTTCCTTTCTATATGTGAGTCCCCATTTGGAGGAGATTATGGAAGTGTGCGACAGGGTGGCTCTTTTGTCTAATGGGCGGATTCAGAAGGTGGCGCAGGGAGAGGAGATGAAAGCCGAGATTGTAGAAGGTTATACCCTGGAATTTGACAGTATGGTCCGGTATCATATAGAGAACCGTAATCCGGCGGTTTGGCAGAAAAGAGAAGTTCTGTCATTCTCTCATGTTGCGGGGGAAGCCTTACAGGATTTTAATATGAAAGTCTATGAAGGAGAGTGTGTGGTCATTCAGAATCTGGATAACCAGGTGTTTCAGGATATTCTGCAGGTTCTCTACGGAGACAGGAAGCTGAAAAAGGGAGATTGCTTTATATCTGGCAAAAAAGTATCTCTTCCTGACAGCAAAGAGATTGCGGTCGTTGCGGCAAAACCCACAAAGACCATGATATTTAATGGGATGAGCTATATGGATAATCTGTGCATGGGCTTGTCCAGGCGTGTGCCAAACGTTTGGAAAAAGAATATGAGAGACAGTGTCAGAAAGGAATATGGACCGGTTCTGGGGGAGGAAGTTTTTCAGACACCGGTGGACAGACTGAGTGAAAAACAAAAATATCAGTTGGTATATACCAGAATTTTGCTGCAAAAACCCAAAGTAGTGGTGTGCGTACAGCCTTTTAAGGGAGCCGATCTGGCCCATCGTGTGTTTGTGTGGAAGATGATGGAGATGCTTCTGGAGAAAGGCATGTCAGTGGTGATACTGACAATTAACCTGGCGGATTCCTTGTCTCTTGCTGACAGATTGCTGCGGGTGGATAAAAACGGTATCGTGGAGGAAGTAAACCGGGAAGATTTCGGCTCTTTGTCCATTACAGCGCCATGGCTGAGCCTTTACAGAACACAGTAGACAGGGTTCCTGGTGTGTATAATACAAAAATAAAGAACCGTCCCCAGAGCGCATATGTCTCCAAAAACAGTTCTTCTGAGTGCACCGCCAGGGGCTCGAACCCTGGACACCCTGATTAAGAGTCAGGTGCTCTACCAACTGAGCTAGCGGTGCGTATTCATATTTCAAGTAGTTCTCCAACACGCAAGAGTTATTATAGTATAATGTTTTGTACAATGCAAGTATTTTTTAAAGAAAATTTAAGAATTATGATATTTTTTTAATACTTGCAATCGGAAAGCCAAAATGATACATTATTCACAACTTTGAATTTGGTCAGGAGGAAAGGACAATGATCTTTGAAAGCCACGCACATTATGACGATGAAGTGTTTGATGAGGATAGAGAAGAGTTGCTCGGTTCGTTTCACGGGCAGGGGATTGGCACAGTGATAAATATAGGAGCAAGTCTTGCGGGATGTAAAGCGACAGTGGCGCTTACGCAAAAATACCCCTTTATCTATGGGGCAGTGGGAGTACATCCCAGTGAAGTGGGAGAACTGAATGAGGAGAACTTTGCTTTACTGCGAAAATGGTGTGCCCTGGATAAGATTGTGGCAGTGGGGGAGACTGGATTAGATTATCACTGGCCGGAACCGGGGCCTGCTCTGCAGAAAGACTGGTTCGAGCGTCAGCTGGTGCTTGCAAGGCAAGTGAAACTTCCTGTTATCATTCATTCCAGGGAGGCGGCAAAGGATACCCTTGAGATCATACAGGCTCACCATGGGGGAGAGATTGGCGGTGTGGTACATTGCTTTTCTTATGCCAAAGAGATGGCCAGGGAGTATTTGAATATGGATTTCTACTTCGGCATCGGCGGTGTGATCACGTTTAACAACGCTAAGAAGCTTAAAGAGGCGGTAGCGTATATTCCCATGGAAAAGATTCTTTTAGAGACGGACAGTCCTTATCTGGCACCGGAGCCTAACCGCGGGAAGCGTAACACCTCTTTGAATCTGCCCTGTGTGGCACAGGCCATTGCGCAGCTGAAGGGAATCTCCTATGAGGAAGTGGTGGAGATGACAGAGGCGAATGCCAGAAGGTTATTTGGTCTATAAATGATATAGAGCTGGTAGGATGAGTGGTAATTTTGGCTGGCTGAGGGGAGAAGAGGGGCAGATTCATGGCGAACTTAGGTAATTATAAAAACACAGCGGAGGTTTTACAAAAGTACCAGTTCCGTATGCAGAAAAAATACGGTCAGAATTTTTTGATCGACACGAATATTTTACACAAGATCGTGGAGGCGGCACAGATTACGAAAGAGGACTGTGTACTGGAAATAGGCCCGGGCATCGGCACGATGACACAGCATCTGGCGGAGGCGGCCGGCCGGGTGATTGCGGTGGAGATTGACAAGGAGTTGATTCCGATTTTGGAAGAGACCCTTGCGCCGTATGGCAATATCACCCTTTTACATGCAGATATTTTGAAAGTGGATCTGCAGAAGCTTTCAGAAGAACAGGGCATTGACCGGCCATTTAAAGTGGTGGCAAATCTCCCCTATTATATTACCACGCCGATTATCATGGAGCTGTTTGAGAGCCATGTTCCCCTGGAGAGTATTACGGTGATGGTGCAGAGTGAAGTGGCTGACCGTATGCAGGTGGGGCCGGGCACCAAAGACTATGGGGCTTTGTCTTTGGCGGTACAATATTTTGCCAAACCTGAGGTAATGGTCCGCGTGCCTGCTTCCTGCTTTATGCCAAGGCCAAATGTGGACAGCACGGTCATTCGTTTGACAAGACATGATAATCCCCCTGTGGAGGTGGAGGACGAGGCCTATCTTTTTGCGATAGTCCGGGCTTCTTTTAACCAGCGCAGAAAGACACTTGTCAATGGACTTGTAAACGCAGGCAATCTGGGGGTGTCCAAAGAGCAGGTGGAAGATGTCCTTGGGCAGATGGGACTTTCGAAAACGGTGCGCGGTGAAACATTTACTTTAGAACGGTTTGCAGAGTTGAGCAATCGCCTTGGACGAGTGAAGGGGTAGAAAGGATTTTATAAGATAAGTACAATATAGAGGGATTGTATATTGCGGCGTCTCCATATCTTGGTATATTCTTACAATAGGATACCAAAGTGGAGGTGCTTTTTTCTTTATATTTTATTTACATTGCCAGGCGTCTATGGTAAACTTAAACAGTAAAAAAAGTGGATAATATTGAATAAAGATACTGTGTAATAAAGTGAAACGTGAAAGTACGTTAAAGAGGTGAGCACCTTGGATAAATATGAATACAAAGTCCGTGCCGATGAGATTAAGGCATTGATAGCAGAAGGAGAGTATGCGGAAGCGGTTAAAATCGCGGATACGGTGGACTGGCGCAGAGTCAGAAGCATTATGATGCTGTGCACGATCAGCGATTTATACAAGATTAACAGAAGATATCAGGAGAGTAAGGAAATTCTTCTTTTGGCTTATGAAAAGCATCCCACAGGCAGACTGATTGTGTATTCCCTGTGCGAGCTGGCCATCAAAATGGAAGAGTATGTGCAGGCGATTGAGTATTATAAGGAATTTGTACAGATAGCACCGAAAGATACGGGCAGGTATATCCTGCAGTACAAACTCTATGAAGCACAGGATGTGAGCATGGAGGAGAGGATTGCAGTCTTAGAGGAGTTCAAGAAGCGCGAGCCCAGAGAGAAATGGGTATATGAGCTTGCCTATCTGTATCATAGGATTGGTCTGACCACCAAATGCGTAGAGGAATGTGATGAGATGTTTCTCTGGTTTGGAGAGGGAAGATATGTCATCAAGGCACTGGAATTAAAGGCGCTGCATCAGCCTTTGAGTGAAGATCAGCAGGAGAAATATGACCGCTGGATTGCAGGCAGGAGTGCCGGGGCAGTGGAAGAAGATTCGGTGGTGGAAGATTTACCGGAAGAAGAGGACGAGCCGGACGATTTGTCAGAGAATGAGGAGATGGTTTATGAGCCTGACGAAGAGGACGAGGCTGAAGAGGAAGAAGTCTTAGCGGCGCCTACTACGGAGCTGCCGGAAGTAAAGACTGTGGATGTGGGGCAGTATAATACCATTAATCTGCAGATGGTAGTGGCGGAGGGCATGAAGGAAGTTCTGGCGGATGAAGAGGACGAAGAAGACGAGCCTGATGATCTGCTGGAAGAGGATTATGACGAGCCTTATGAAGAGGATGAGGCCGATGATCTGCTGGAAGAGGATTATGACGAGTCTTACGAAGAAGACGAGCCAGATGACTTGCCGGAAGAAGATTATGATGAGCCTGACGAAGAAGATGCATTTCTTGAGGAGGAACCGGAAGGGGAGGAGCAGGTTCAGGATGGTTTAGCAGAGGAAGAGGATGAAGGCTTATCTATCACAGAGTCTATCATTGCACCTCTCTTGCAGGAGACGGCTAAGCTGCCAACGGTAGAGACGGGGGAGATAAAGGCGGAACCCGAGGAGACCTCGCAGGAGGATTCACTGTTCTTTGACGCACAGCAGATTATAGAGCAGATGAAAAAGGAAGCCGAGCGGCTTCAACAGGCGGCACTGCGCGCCCAGGCGGCCCAAAGACAGGCAGGACAGATACCGGGTGCGGCTACAGGTGTTCTCACACCTTTGAACACGAAGCCGACGGAATACGATAAAATGTTATCCCAGGAATATGACGGGCAGATCAGTCTGGTGATTCCCGAAGCAGAGAAGATGGAGAAGCAGATCACCGGCCAGCTCAGCATCGATGATATCATGGCTGAGTGGGAGCAGGTGAAGAAGACCAACGAAGAGAAGCGTATGGAGGATGTCCGTCAGCATATCATGGCGCAGACGGGCCGTTTATTTGCGAACTTTGATGAGGCCACCAAAAATGGTCTTTTAGAGGAATTAGAGAAGGCTTTCATGGCGGCTATCATGAAAGAGTCCGGTAAGAAACCGAAGGTTAAGAAAGTAATTATTCCGGAGGATGAAGAACCGGTGTCTGAGAAGACCATAGAAAAGCCTGCGGAAAAGGAAAAGCTTGTTCAGGAGGAGGAATTACAAGAGACACAGGAAGAAGAAACCGTAGTTGAAGAAGAGGCTGCGGAAGAGGAGCCGGTTAGAGAGCGTGCCGGAAAGAGAGGGCCCAAGAGGCCGCCTCACAGAAAGCCGAAACCAGTGGAAGAACCGGTAGAGGAGACAGGACCGAAAGTCCGCGATCTGACAACAGAGGAACAGGAGCTTTTCGGACAGTTTGTCCATCACCGCAAATCCAGGAAACAGCTTGTAAATGTGCTTGATAATATGAGCCTGGCTTCCTGTACGGGGAATGTGCTTGTCAGCGGCGAAGAAAAGGATATGGCTCTCGATCTGGCTAAGGCGCTGATTCGCGAGATGCAGTATAACGATGGTAATTTCTCCGGTAAAGTGGCGAAGATAGAGGGACCGGTTCTGAATAAGAAAGATGTTGCGGCTACTTTTGGCAGACTGGATAACGGAGCGCTGATCATTGACAGACCGTCTAAATTAAGACCGGAGACGGTATCTAAGATGATTAAGTTTCTAGAGAAAGATAATATGGGGCTTTTACTCATCATGGTGGATACGAAACAGAATATCAACCAGTTGTTGTCAGATCATGCAGCCCTGTCTAATAACTTTAATCTGCGTGTGGACATTGAGCCGCTTGATAATGAATCGCTGGTGGCGTATGCGAAGCAGTATGCGGAGGAGATGGAATATGCCATTGATGAATTTGGCATTTTGGCGCTTCATACCAGGATTGCGGACAGACAGACAAGCGACCACGAAGTAAGCCTTGCCGAGGTCAGGGAATTGGTGGATGAGGCCATTTCCTATGCAAATAAGAAGACGCCAGGACATTTTATGGATGTTCTGTTGGCGAAAAGATATGATGAAGACGACATGATTATACTGCGGGAGAAGGACTTCATGCACTATTAATCCAAAGGACACAGGGGGAACAGGAAATGGCAGTGAAACAGGAAAAAAGACCGGTAGGAAGACCGGCCAAAAAGACAGAAAAGAAGCCGGCGAAAAAGCCGGTGAAGAAGGTGGAGGAGAACCAGGTTTTTATCTCTGAAGCAGACCAGTATGTATTTGCACAAGGCAGTCACTACGATATTTATAAGAAGCTGGGTGCGCACCCTTCCGTAGAGGATGGGGTAAAAGGCATGTTTTTTGCCGTTTGGGCGCCTAATGCGGCAAGCGTACATGTGATTGGTACTTTCAATGACTGGAATGAGGAAATCCATGAGATGGAGAAACTTGGACCGGGCGGGATTTACAAGCTTTTTATTCCGGGTGTAGGAGAAAATGAATTATACAAATTCTTGATTCGCACGGCGGCAGGGGAAAAGCTGTATAAGGCTGACCCTTTTGCAAACTATGCGGAGATGCGTCCCGGCAATGCCTCTAAGACCTTTGATATTGGTAAATTTAAGTGGTCTGACAGTGTGTGGATGGATGCAAGAGCAGGGAAAGACTATAATAAAGAACCCATGGCGATCTATGAATGTCATATTGGTTCCTGGATGAAACATCCTGACGGTACGGAGGAAGGCTTCTACAACTACAGGGAATTTGCAGACAGAATTGTAGAGTATTTAAAGGAGATGCGTTACACCCATATAGAGCTGATGGGAATCGCCGAGTATCCCTACGACGGCTCCTGGGGCTATCAGGTGACGGGTTATTATGCGCCTACTTCCAGGCATGGGAATCCTGAGGATTTCATGTATCTGATCAATACCTTGCATCGCAATAAGATCGGTGTGATCTTGGATTGGGTGCCGGCACATTTTGCCACGGATGCACATGGTTTAGGATGTTTCGATGGCCAGTGCATCTATGAGCATCCGGACCCAAGGATTGGGGAACATCCGGACTGGGGCACCAAGATTTTTAACTATAGTAAAAATGAGGTCAGGAATTTCTTGATTGCCAACGCGCTTTTCTGGATTAAAGAATATCATATTGATGGTATTCGTATTGATGCGGTGGCTTCTATGCTTTATCTGGATTATAGTAAGAGGGAAGGACAGTGGGTGCCCAATAAGTACGGCGGAAGAGAGAACCTGGATGCGATTGAATTCTTTAAGCATTTAAATTCCGTGATTCATGGCGCTTATCCGGGATTTTTGACCATAGCCGAAGAGTCTACGGCTTGGCCTAAGGTGACTGGCAGTGTGGAAGACGATGGATTGGGCTTCAGCTTTAAGTGGAATATGGGCTGGATGCATGATTTCTGCGAGTATATGAAGTTAGACCCGCTGTTCCGTAAGAACAATCATTATGCCATGACCTTTGCTATGAGTTACAACAACAGCGAGAACTATATTCTGCCTTTGTCTCATGACGAGGTAGTGCATTTAAAATGTTCCATGGTAAATAAAATGCCTGGTTATCCGGTAGATAAATATGCGAATCTGCGTGTGGGATACAGCTATATGTTTGGTCATGCCGGCAAGAAACTTCTGTTCATGGGACAGGATTTCGGACAGGAGAGAGAGTGGAGTGAGGCAAGGGAGTTGGATTGGTTTTTACTCGGCGAAGAGCAGAATAAGGGTATGCACGAATATGTAAAGGAGCTCTTGAAACTTTATCATAAATATCCGGCGCTGTACACCATTGACAATGACTGGGGCGGCTTTGAGTGGCTCAATGCCGATGACGCGGACCACAGTGTCTACAGCTTTTTCAGAAAAGATGAAACAGGCAAGAACAATATTATGTTCGTACTCAATATGACACCGATGATGTGGGAGAACTACAAGGTTGGCGTGCCGAAGAAAAAGAAATATAAGCTTTTGCTGAACAGTGATGAGAAACGTTTCGGCGGTAACGGGCATGAGATTCCGGCAGAACTTACCGCAGTCAAGGAGACCTGTAATTATAAGGACTACAGCATCTGTTTTGATCTGCCTCCTTATACCGCAGCTATCTTTGTTTTCTAGGAAATGTGCATCAAAGGTTAAGAAAGTGAAAAATCATGCCGAAATAAAGGGTGAATGTGGATAACATTCGCCCTTTTTATCATTAAAAAAAGGTGTGAAATTGAAAATTTTAGTTGCAACTTTGTACTTGAGCACGTAAATTTGCAGACCGTGAAAGGAGCATACTTATAAATTATGAAGATTACATTTGATCACAGTCATATCGATCAGAATGTAGACAGGGCAGCAACAGCATATCGAAACACTCCAAAGCTCAGGACGGAGCGGACGAGTGATTACGCATTAGACATTTCTGGCACAGTTATGGATAACAACGCTTACGGGGGTCACGGAAAGACCGCAGAAGAGGTTATGCAAGCTGCGGGGCTGGTTGACGACCTGGCCGCGCAGAGAGACTATATGACAGTAATGTCTAAGACTATGTCTGAGGAAGATTTTAAACGCCTGCAAGAAGAAGGCTATTGTCCTGATGACATGGATATTGAGGAAGTTGTTACCATTGTCGATACCATCAAGGCGGCGCTTGTGAAAGGCGGCACACAGATCGCGGGCTACACCGACGATCTGGATGCGGAGACTCTGCGGCAGATTACGGGCAGCGAGACTTTTGCCAGAGAGCTTTGTAAGCAGTTTAAGGCCCATGATATTCCTGTTACCAGGGAAAATGTGGCGGCAGCTAAGGAAGCCTACGACAGAGCCGTGCAGATGAATACGCCCACGGAGGGCACTGTGAAATATATGGTGGAGAATAATATGGACCCCACCATAGACGATCTCTATAGGGCGCAGCATAGTGCAACGCCGGACAGCCGCAGACAGGGCCATGGTTATTACGCAACGGACAATACCGGATATTATGCCAAGAAGGCAGAAGACTATAACTGGGAGCAGTTACGGCCGCAGATGGAGCGGGTAATTGAAGAGGCAGGTTTGGAGATCACTGAGGAGAATCTGGAAGGGGCCAGATGGCTGATCGAAGCGGGCGTGCCGCTCACGAAAGAGACTATGTCGAAGCTGCATGAAATCGGGCAGGTGGAACTGCCCCAGGATACGGCAAGGATTTTATCAGCGGTGGCGGCGGCCATTTCAGACGGTAAGAGCGCAGATAAGGCTGATCTGGCGGACGGCAGGAGCAATCGGGAAAAGGCGGCCGATTATGTGGAAGCCTTTGCAAAGATCAGCGACGAGGCGGTAGATCAGACAGCTGCCGAGGAAAAGGATGTTAACCTGCGCAATCTGGAAAAGGCGCAGCAGGAGATAGAGCGAAACGGTATAGCGGCAGACACGCCCCAAGCGGTCACGGCAAGACGTCAGCTGGAAGAAGTTCGTCTGATGATGACCATAGAGGCAAACCGCAGGCTGATAGAGAGCGGTTATTCCATCGATACGGCGGATTTGGAGAAACTGGTGGACGCCTTGAAGAAGGTGGAGGAAGAATTGAACCAGAAACTCTTCGGGGAGACTGGTACGGCCGAGAAAGCGGCGTTGTACGATGAAGTACAGCAAAAGACCCAGGAGATACCTTACCTGCCGGCAGCGGTGCTGGCCCGCTATATCGGTGAAGAAGAATTATTTACGCTGGACAGCGTACATACAAATGGTACGGCGCTTAAGAACAGCTATGAGGCGGCCAGGGAATCTTATGAGACATTGATGACGGCTCCCAGAGCGGATATGGGAGATTCCATCCGTAAGGCTTTCCGTAACGTGGATGACATTCTAAAGGATATGGGCCTTGAACAGAACGAGGAGAACCGCCGGGCGGTGCGGATACTGGGTTATAACAGTATGGACATTACCCAGGAGAATATGGATGCCGTAAAGAAGTATGACATGGAGCTTCGCCAGACTATCCGCAAAATGACGCCGGCAGTATCCTTGCAGATGATTCGGGATGGCAAGAATCCATTGAATATGACCGTTGATGAGTTGAACCAGTACTTGGATGAGAGCGGCCATACGCAGGAAGTTAAGGAAGAGAAGTTTAGTAAGTATCTATATAAACTGGAACAGAATCACGCCATAGAAGAGCAGGAGAGAGAAGCCTATATTGGTATCTACCGTATGTTCAGACAGCTGGAAAAGACGGATGATGCCGCAGTGGGCAGCCTGATCAGGGAAGGGGCGGGACTTTCATTCCAAAATCTACTCACAGCCATGCGCAGCACTAAGCGCCAGGGCATGGATTATACGGTGGATGACGAGTTTAACGGTGTAAATGCCGTAAACAAAGGGAAATCCATCACAGACCAGATTTTAAGTGCATTTCCTATGCTGGAACAGACCAGTGCGGATAAACAGTCTTTTTCCCAGGAAAAGGAACAGCAGGGCAGGGAAGGGGCGGAAGCTTATTATCATATGCTTGCCGGAGAAATCGCGGATACCATGGAACCAGAGATGCTTGCCCAGATGGAGCTTAGGGCGGATATGACCATGGATGAAATAGCGGAAGGCTTAGAGCAGATGTCGGCGGATGACAGACTGGAAACGGCATACCTGCAGGAAGCGTTACAATCCTATCAGGAGCTGGAGGGAATAGAAGACGCCATTGTGCGTGAGCTGACAGCTTACAGACAGCCGGTAACAAGTAATAACCTGACAGCAGCCGCAGCCCTTCGTAAGAAACCGGGAGCCCTGTATAAGAAATTAAACGAACTGGAAAAGAATACGGATGCTCCCAAAGGAAAAGAAGCAGCGGCACATTTGATAGAGAGTTTGACAGATCAGGACAGTGCAGAAGAAGCCTACGAAAAGATGCAGGATACTTTCCAGGAGATTCTGGAAGAGGCGAAAGAAGAGGAGACATCTTATCTGGACCTTAAGACCTTGCAGAGTTGTCAGAAACAGCTGGCATTGGCCGGGAATCTGGCAAAGGAAGAGAATTACCAGATTCCCGTGGAGATAAACGGGGAACTGACAGCCCTGAATCTCAAGATTCTGCACGGCGGTGAGGGCGGTAAAGTCAGCGCATCCATGGAGACAGAGACCTACGGGCGCATCAGGGCGCAGTTTGCAGTCAGGAACCAGACCGTTTCAGGCTATATTGCCTGCGATAATAAAGAGGGCACAGAGAAGCTGTGGGATATACAGGATGGCTTGAAGGAAGCGCTGGCAGTGGATAGCGCAGAGGGCGGTTTTTTGAAGGTTGGCAGTGTAGGCATTATGTACAGCAAAGAGGCAAATGCGGACGGATATACGCCAAAGGATTTGGAGACAGATGAGACCATACAGACGGCAGATTTGTACCGGATAGCGAGAGCATTTATCACCAGCGTGACGGCATAAAGGAGGATAACAAGAATGAAGATAAGTTATAATGCGGCGGCGATGCGTGCCAGCAATGCACTAAACGCATCAGACAGAAAAGTATCGAAATCTTTGGAGCGCCTTTCTTCTGGTCTTAAGGTAACCAGCTCAAAGGATAATCCTTCGGGTTATGCCATCGGCAAGAAGATGAATACACAGATTACCGGTATTTCTGTGGCGACCCAGTGTTCCAACAATGGTATTTCCATCATCGAGACAGCAGACGGTGCCTTGACGGAAGTGCATGAGATGCTGCAGAGAATGAATGAACTGGCAGTAAAAGGCGCTACCGGAACATTGACTACCAGTGATCGTATGACTCTTGATCAGGAAGTGAAACAGCTTAAGGCAGAGATTACCAGAATCGCATCCGACACGGAGTTTAACGGACAGCCGCTTCTGGATGGAACCTTTGACTTAAGAGGATATACGAATAATAATCAGGTTAAGGTAGATTATTATTCGGACGAAGTGGTTCCTAAGAATTATGTCATTGATGAGCTGAAGATTGTCTATAACGATGATGGAACCATTGATAAAGACAGGTCCAAAGTTGGGATTAAATATGATGGGGACAATGGGTTTCCGGCCGGTGTGAAATTTGACTCCGTAGGGCAGGATAAGATTACGCTGAAAGGTCCTCAGGATTTTGAATTGACTTTGATGGTTGAGCCCAAACCGATTAAGGATGCCGATGGAAATGTGGTAGCATATGGCACAGTGTCCCCTTTGGAGGAGAAGCAAGTATCTGTACCGCCGTTTGACGTTGCCTATAATTTTGTGGATACGAATCCGCCGGCAGCTACGGATTTTGCACCGGAGATAGATCTGACAACTACAATGGATAATCTTCAAGATGTGATTGGCGGAGATCTTCCGGCGGATGCAAAGATATCTTCCGTCATCGGCGATGATGCAGCCGGAACAGACACAATAGTCATTACAAACGATCAGGGCTTCAGATTAGAGCTTGAGGTAACAAGACCTGCCAATCAGACAACAGCGACACCGGCGACCGTGCAGACCGGAGGGGGCCAGGAAACGGCCACGACAGGTCTCATAATTGATGTCACAGGCATCGGTTCCATGGACACCCAGACAGGCGCCAATGAGGGGCAGCAGCTGGATATTCGTATCCCTACTATTTCCTTGAGCAGACTGGGTATCGAAAAGACGGAAATGACAACGCAGGACAGCTGTTCGGACGCAATCAATGAGATTCGGGAGGGTATCCTTTACGTCTCTTCTGCAAGAAGCAGATTGGGAGCTTATCAGAATCGTTTAGAGCATACCGTGAATAACCTGGATGTGACAAGTGAAAATATGACATCTTCCTATTCCCGTATCATGGATGTAGATATGGCGGAAGAGATGACTAACTATACCACAGAGCAGGTAATATCCCAGGCGGCAGTTTCTATGCTTGCACAGGCGAATGAGAGACCGTCCCAGGTGCTTCAGCTGCTACAATAATTGCAGAAAATGAGAGGGGTGTCATCATGACTAAGGAATTGAAACAGGAGTATACGCTGCGGATTACGCAGGCGAATAAGACGCAGTTGATTACCATTCTCTATGAAATGATTCTGCTCTATATCGATGAGGCAAAGGATGCTTTGGATATAGACAGCAGGGCGGATTATAAGATGGCAGTCCGTAAGATACAGGGATGTGTGAATGAGCTCATGAACTCCCTGCATCTGGAATATGATCTGGCGCAGAAACTTTTACAGTTGTATCTTTTTATTAACAGAGAACTGGCGCAGGCCTCCATTCACTATGATATGGAACATCTGGAGCATGTCCGTATGGTGATTGGAGAGCTCCAGAAGGCCTATAAGAAGATAGAAAGTCAGGATTTGTCGGGTCCTGTTATGGGCAATAGCCAGACAGTATATGCCGGACTTACCTATGGCCGGAGTACGCTCACAGAGAATATAGCTGACCCCGCGGCCAATAGAGGTTTTTGCGTATAAATTACAGGACCGTTATGGGGCGGTAGGCTTTAGCACGTTCTTCCTCAGGCAGCAGATCTAATTCTGCTGCCTGTTGCAATAAGTATTTATAACGCTTCATAACAGCGTTTAATTCATAGATGTAACAGTCAATCAGATCTGGATCGGTCACGTTGTCAAATCCCGAATAAGCGTTTTCCAAGGCAAACCTGGTCTTAGCCAGTTCCTCCCTGATTGTCAGCTTTTCCCCATCCACAATCAAACCATTCTCCACCGGAATACAAGGACTCTGCCTGAAAATAACTCTCATAAAAACCCACCTTTCCATGAATGAGATTAGAAAATCTTTAGAAGTTCTTCTCATTCCAGTATAGGTAAAATTTGGATAAATATTCATGTAATATCCCCCATACATCGCGCATATGGTATTAAAAGACAAGTAATCTAACATTTTACGGAGGCATTTTATGGAAAACATGGGTGGTATGGCGGCAATTCTCGGTGTGTGTCTTGTGGTGTTGATAATCGGCGCGATGGGTAAGAAAGTGGAGTGGCTGGTGAACTTTGTTCTGCGGGCAGTTATGGGGACTATAGGCATCTATGGCTTAAATCTTCTGTTGGCGTCACAACAGTTTCCGGTGGCGGTGGGTATTAATCCCCTCACTGTTTTGACATCCGGAATCCTTGGATTTCCTGGGGTTGTGGTACTTTATGGAATTCATTTCTTCAAAATTTTGTGAGATTTTCACAAAATCATATTTTTTACGGATTAGGTCTAGACAAGTTCTACGGATGTGGTATAATTCAATTCACAACTCAAGAAATTCTATGAGAAGCGAAAGCTTTCATTCAATGCCATCAGGCATCGGGGATTTCTCCCAATTATTTCGTTGAGTCTAAATCATATAAGTTACGGAGGTGGTCTATTGGACTGAATATTTGTCAATCTATTTTGCTTTTTCTGCTATTGCTGTCAGCATTTGCAGATCTGAAAACAGACCGGATTCCCAATGGGTTCCTATTGCTCGGAACACTAATCGGTTTGGGCGGCAGTCTTTACAGCGGCCGACAGGTTTTGGAAATTGCGGTTTCTGTATCTTTAGCGTTTCTGCTTTTATATCCCCTGTATAAGATAGGCGCGTTGGGCGCAGGTGATGTAAAGCTGTTTCTCATGATTGGAAGCTTTTGCGCGGCGAAAGAACTTCTGATCATATTGGCGGGAGCTTTTGTAATCGGAGCGGTATTTTCGGTGGTCAAGTTATTGGCAGAACATAACGGCAGGGAGAGGATGTACTATTTTTTCTCATACTTGTCGGAGGTTATGCGGTCAGGGCACTGGAAAATATATGGGGAAGATTTGGTGGAAGATTACCGCACATACCACAAGAATAAGATTCATTTTGCCCTGCCGGTCTTATTTAGTGCGGCAATGAGAATAGGAGGTTTGATTTGAGTCAAAAGATTATGGCCATCTGCGATATAGAGGAAGGGTACGCTTTTCGCATGGCGGAGTACATATTGGAGAAGGTGAGGCTGCCCTATACACTGCATTTATTCACGGCGGCAAGCGAGTTGGAGAAATTTGCCATGCAGGAGGAAATAGCGGTCTTGCTCATTGCAGAGAGTGCCCTTAAGCTTCTCAAACAAGAGTATATCAGAAAGCAGGTGGAGCAGATATTTGTTCTGCAGGAAAGTGATCACAAGGAGCAGGAAGATTTGTGCTACATCAGCAAGTACCAGAGCCCGGAAAGAGTCGTGCAGCTGATCATAGAGTCGGTGGCGGATTTAGGGAGCTGGGAAGCAGAGGAGACGGTAAAAGAAACGGCGGTTAAGATGATAGGGATGTATTCTCCTGTCAAAAGATGTCTGCAGACTTCTTTTGCACTGTCTTTGGGGCAGATTCTTTCAAAGGAACATAAAGTACTGTATTTGAATCTTGAGACCTATGCGGGATTTGGCGGATTGCTGAAAAGAGAATTTGATACGGATATAGTAGACGCCATGTTTTATTTCAAGAGTGCGAGAGAGAAACTTGCCTTGCGGATGTCTTCCATCGTACAGAATGTGGGAGGGCTTGATTATATTCCTCCTGTGCAGTATTCCCTGGGACTTAAGGAAGTGACAGGAACACAGTGGATGGAATTTTGCCAGGATGTGGCGGCAATTGGGCAGTATGAATTTATCATTTTGGATTTGGATGAAGGGGTTAATGGACTATATGATCTTCTAAAGAATTGCTGTAAGGTGTACACCATCACCAGGGACGATTCTTTTGCGCAGGCTAAGATGGAACAATATGAGCAGATTCTTAAATTTAACGGCCTGGAAGAGATTGCACAAAAGACTGTTAAATGCAGATTCCCTATTTTCCGGGAACTGCCTGCAGGTTTGGAACTGATGACACATGGGGAGCTGGCCGCATATGCAAGGTCAATCATCAAAGAGGATATTTATGGATAACGTACAGGACAGGAAAAAAGAACTGAAAGAAAAACTTTCTGAAAGTATCGATTATTCGCGGGAGAGCAGTGATGAAGAAATCCAGGAGCTGATAGACGAAATGCTGGTCCGGGAGAGTAAGAAGATACCGCTTTCCTTGGCTAAGAGAGAGCAGCTGCGAAGAGAACTCTTTCATGCGATACGTAAGCTGGATGTGTTACAGGAATTTGTGGATGACCCGCAGGTTACGGAGATTATGGTCAATGGCCCGAATCATATTTTTGTGGAACGAGAAGGGAAATTGTACAAAAGCGATCTGAGATTTGAGAGTGAGGAGAAACTGCAAAATGTGGTACAGCAGATTGTATCCGACTGCAACAGGGTAGTTAACGAGGCATCTCCTATTGTGGATGCCAGACTCCAGAATGGGTCCCGCGTCAACGTTGTCCTAAATCCGGTAGCCTTAAACGGTCCGATTCTAACCATACGGCGTTTTCCGGACAAACCCATCACCATGGAGGACTTGGTGTCTTTCGGCTCTGTGACAGACAAGGTGTGCGCATGGCTCAACAAACTGGTGCAGGCGAAATACAACATTTTTATCAGCGGCGGGACGGGTTCCGGTAAGACCACATTTTTAAATGCACTGTCTAATTACATTCCGGCGCAGGAGCGCATTATTACGATTGAAGACAGTGCAGAACTGCAGATACGCAGTATTCCGAATCTGGTGCGTATGGAGACCCGAAATGCGAATGTGGAAGGATGTCAGGAGATTACCATAAGAGATTTGATTAAGACTTCTCTGCGTATGCGGCCGGACCGCATTATTGTCGGGGAAGTCAGGGGCGGAGAGGCCTTCGATATGATGCAGTGTCTTAATACCGGGCACGATGGTTCCATGTCCACCGGACATGCCAACAGCTCCGCGGATATGTTGAGCCGTCTGGAAAATATGATTCTTATGGGAATGGAGATACCCTTGGATGCTATCAGACAGCAGATTGCATCGGGAATTGATATCATTGTGCATCTGGGGCGCCTGCGGGACAGGTCAAGAAAGGTATTGGAGATTGTGGAGGTTCTCGGCTATGAAAAAGGGAAGATACAACTGCAGACTTTATACCAATTCACAGAGATGGGGGAGGATGCTCAGGGAAAGATTCAGGGAGAGCTTGTAAAGAAGGGGGAGTTGGTTTATGTCGAAAAACTGCGATCTGCCGGATTATGCTGAATATCGTTTTACATTGGTGCAGAAGCTTCTTTACCTGCTGGAAGGGAGTTTGTTTGTGGTAATGACAGGGTACTTCTTTTACCAGTCCTGGATTGCCTGTGCGTGTCTGTCTCCGGTACTGCTCTTTTTCTTCCGGGAAAAGAAAAAAGAATTGGCGGGAAAACGCCGTCAGGAACTGAGTGTGCAGTTTAAGGATTTGATTTTGTCTCTTTCCGCCAACCAGCGGGCAGGGTACTCCATAGAAAATGCCTTTCGAGAAGCTTACCGGGATATGGAAATGCTCTATGGCTTAAAGAGCCCTATCTGTCAGGAAGTACGGCATATTATCCTGGGACTGGAAAATAATGTAGTGCTTGAGAAACTATTGTACAGCCTGGGAGTCAGGAGCAGCCAACAGGATATCATGCAGTTTGCGGATGTCTTTCTGATTGCCAAAAGAAGCGGCGGGAATATGACGGATATTCTGGAAAAGACTGCGGCAGTGATTGAGCAGAAGATAGAGACGGACAAGGAGATTCAACTGATGATTAGCGCGAAAAAGATGGAGCAGAAGATTATGAATATGGTGCCTTTTCTGATTATCTTCTACATTGGGACGACTTCGAAAGGTTTCTTCGATGTACTGTACCACAATCTGATTGGGATAGTGATTATGACAATCTGTCTGGGCTTCTACGGGGCAGCGTATCTTTTGTCTAAACGGATTGTGGAAATAGAGGTTTAGGAGAGGCGCAGCTGCAGCCAATATTACGGGTATGGAAGGGAATGGTGATAGAGATGATATTCGTCTATGTGTGCATTATGGGGATGTTTGCCTTGCTGTTTATCCTGTCTTGGAGGGAGCGGGAAAAAGGGGTTTTTAGGAAAATGGCGGCCTATTTGTTACACAGGCAGCAGGACATAAGGCAGAAACATGCAGGGCGGGGAAAGAACTGGAAAAGGGATTTGAGCAGACGAAAGCTGGGCGATAAGCTTAAGACGCTGCATCCTGAGACAGCGGTCCCTGAACAGGTAAAAGAGTATTATTTGGCTCAGTACAGCATGATATTGATGGTGATATTTCTGGGGGATGTTCTCTGCCTGGCCGTATGGGGCAGTGCACGAAGCAGTCCTTTGCTGATGGACGGTAATTACCTGCGGCGTAATCCTTATGGCGGCGGTGAGGTGCCGGTGGGACTGGAGGCGCAGATTGAGGGAGCGGGGGAGGAAATATTTGCGTATCTGGTGGAGGAGCGCAAGTATACGCAGGAAGAGATAGATGTGCTGTATATGGAAGCATTGGAACAGCTGCCGGCCGCTATTTTGGGAGAAAATGAAGGTTTTGACGATGTGCGCAAGGATATGGAATTGGTAGCGGGTCTGGAAGGGTATCCTTTTGAAATTACATGGGAGAGCAGTGCCTATTCTGTAATCAATATGGATGGAACTGTAGATAATGAAGAACTCACGGAAGGGGAGATTGTAACGCTGACGGCTCATTTTCACTATGAGGAGTGGGACTTTGAGCATCAGCTGTATATACAGGTTAATCCGGTCCTCTACACTGCCAAAGAAGCACTGCGCAACCGGATGGATGAACTGCTTGCAAAACAGGAGGAGAGCACGAAGAACGAAGATAAGATGGTGCTTCCAGACCAGGTGGACGCGCATCCCATTGTATGGAGGGAAATTATAGAGGACAGCAGCGGATACTTTTTGATGCTTGTTTTCATAGCAGCAGGCGTTTTGTATTGGGGACATAAAAGAGAGCTGGACCAGAAACTGGAGCTTCGCAAGAAAGAACTCTTGCTAGATTATCCGGAGATTGTAAACAAGCTGGCGCTTTATATGGGCGCGGGCATGACCATCAGAAATGCGTTTCTCAAGATGGGAGAGGATTACAGGAAACAGGAAAGGCGAAAGAAAAGATATGTTTATGAAGAGATTCTGATTGCCTGCTATGAACTGCAGGGCGGCAGATTAGAGACCGAGGCGTACGATCACTTTGGCAGAAGATGCCAGGTGCAGGCCTATTTAAAACTCTCTGCACTGTTGGCGCAGAATCTCCGCAAGGGCAGCAATGACCTTCTGCAGATGTTACGGCAGGAGGCGGATAGTGCCTTTGCACAGAGAAAGAGCCTGGCCAAGAAGCTGGGCGAGGAGGCAGGCACGAAACTACTCTTACCAATGATGATGATGCTATGTATCGTTATGGTAATCATTATCATCCCGGCGTATTTTTCTTTCATGATGTAACGTTGGCAGGAGGAGTTTTATGTATAGATTGAGCAGTACTGGATTGGAGATCCCCATAGAGGGTTCCAAAATAAATCAAAGGAGGAAAAGGCAGATGAAAAAAGAACATGGAAAACTAAAGGGATTTAAAAGATTCCTGCGGGAAGAAGAAGGCATGGGCACGGTGGAGATTATTCTGATTATTGTGGTATTGATCGGCCTGGTGATCATCTTCAAGACACAGCTGCGGTCTTTGGTAGAGACAATCTTTGATAAGATTACCAAAGACAGCAAAACGGTAATGTCATGAGGCGGGGTTATATAACGGTATTTCTCTCGTTATCCCTCACATTGATTCTGTCCCTTGTATTCACAGTAATAGAAGGGGCACGAATCAGTGCCATACGCATGAAATTCGAGTGTGTGGCGGATATCGGCATGAATTCCGTATTGGCGGAATATCACAGGGAACTTTTGGAACAGTATGATCTTTTGTTTGTGGATACTGCCTATGGGGGAACACGTCCGGACATTGGCAATACGGAGGCGCATCTTGAGAACTATATGGAGATGAACTTTAGACCAAAGGCGCAAGGAGGTTTTCGTACAAGGGATTTCCTCTCCATGGATGTAACGACTGTGAACATTGACGCTTATTCTATTGCATCCGACCAAGGCGGTGCTGTTCTCAAAAGACAGATTACGGATTATATGGCAGATTATCCTTTGGGGGCAGTTCTGGAGAAGATTCCGCTGAATGTGGATATCCTGCAGTTACATGGATTGGAGTCAAGGGATGTTGCTGGGGAACGGCAGCAGTATGAGGCGCAGATTGCGGAGATCGGTTTACCTGAAAGGGAAGTGGAGGAAGGTAAATTCGAGGAGGTGCCGCTTGATAATCCGGCAGATGCAGCAAATGCCACCAGGGGCAGCGGCGTGTTGAATCTGGTGCTTGCGCAGCCTTCTCAGGTATCTGCGGTGAAAGTCAATACCGCCGACTATCTGTCTCATCGTTCTATCCTGCAGGGAACCGGTTTGAGCACGGAGGCGGCTGAGGTGTCCGGGGAACCTAACGAACTGGTCTTTGAGGCCTATTTGTTCGAAAAATGCGGCTATTACGGGCAGGAGCTGGATAAATCCCTGCTGAAATATCAGATTGAGTACATTTTAGCCGGAGAGGATACGGATTGGCAAAACCTTGAGCAAGTGGCAAAGAGACTCTTGAGATGGCGGGAGGCAGCCAATGTAATTTATATTCTATCTGATACGGTCAAAGTGGCGGAAGCGGAAGCGGCGGCCATGGCCCTTGCGGCAGTGACTTTATTGCCGGCATTGGCGGTGCCTGTCAAATATACCATTTTATTTGCCTGGGCTTATGTGGAGAGCCTGCAGGATGTAAAGACACTGCTTAGCGGCGGCAGAGTGCCTCTTATGAAAACATCTGCTGACTGGAAGACCGGAATTAACTGCATCAAAAATGTGCGTGAAAGTTTGACAGAAGACGGCGGCGGAAAGGGCTTGAATTACAAAGAATATTTACAGATTATGCTTTTCTTGCAGGATAAGACAAGCAGGGCATACAGAGCCATGGATATTATGGAGATGGATATTCGCTGTACGCCTGGAAATTCTAAATTTCGTCTGGACGGCTGTTTTGATACCTATGAGGCGGAGTTATCTGTGACCAGCGGGTTTGGCTATTCCTATGAAATGACAAGAAGCTATGGATTTTATTAGAGGAGGTGATAAAAGATGTTCTCTTTACAATCAAGACACAGGAAACCAAACAAAACGACAGCACATTCTCTCCGGGCATTTATCCTGTCCTTTCTCAGATTGGCAAAGAGGACATCTCTTATCACCGCCTTGAGGAGAGGGTCCATGACTTTAGAGGCATCCTTCGTATTACCGTTCTTTCTGTTTGCGGTACTCAATATACTTTTTGCCGTGAATATGATAAGTGCCCAGAGCAGAATCAATGCGGCGCTCCACCAGGTAGGCAATAAGATGGCTTTTGCCGGTTATGTTTACGAGAAGACGGCAGGAAGTGTAGTGCCGGACGGTCTTGGGGGCGTGGTATTGTCTCAGGCGTATGCAAGGGGCCAGATTTTGGAATCTGTGGGCCGGGGTTATTTAGACCAGTCCTGCGTGGAGGGCGGCTGCAGCGGGGTATCTCTGGCGGGTTCTTCCGTCATGGGAATGGGGGATATCATCGATTTGCAGGTATCTTACCGGGTCAGGCCTTTTGTTCAGTTGATGGGTTTCGAAGGTTTTACCATGTCGCAGTGTTATTATGGCAAGGCCTGGACGGGATATGATGTTACAGGAAAGACAAAGGATGATCATGCAGAAGATCCTATGGTATTTATTACAAAGTCAGGGACGGTCTACCATCTGAACAGGAATTGTACTTATCTGAATCCGTCAGTGCAGGCCGTATCCGCAGAGGCCGTAAAGAATCTGCGCAATGAGTCGGGCGGCAGATATCATTCCTGTGGAAGCTGCGGCAGGGCAGGGGCACAGGGACAGGTGTACATCACAGAGTATGGGGACAGCTATCACAGCCAGATAAACTGCTCCGGATTGAAGCGGACTATCTATACGGTGCCGCTGTCACAGGTTGGCGCAAGGGGGAGGTGTTCTAAATGTGGGTAGAGATGATATTATTTCTGTTTCTGGCAGTTTGCGCGGTATTTGATGGTATTTGGAAAAGGATTCCCATAGCCGTGGTGTGGCTGGGAATTTTGACAGCGCTTCTGCTCCGCTTAGAGGGAGCGATGGGCGAGACTTCATGGCTGGCGGTGGGGTTGTCGGTTACACCGGGTATCATGTTTTTACTGTTAAGTTTTATATCAGGGGAAAAGGTAGGGTACGGAGACGGCTGGGTGCTTTTCATGATTGGAGCGTTTTTAGGAGCGGGAAGATGTTTCTTGATTCTGCTTGCGGCATTGATGGCGGAGTCTTTCCTGGTGCTTATCCTGCTGGCCTTTGGGAAAATACATAGAGACGGGGAAATACCGTTTGTGCCGTTTCTTCTGTTAGGAATGGGGGTGGTAGTGTGTTTTTGAAAAAGACGGTAAAGGGATATATGACCCTAGAAGCCTCGTACATTATTACCTGGACGCTGTTTCTCTTTGTACTTTTGCTATATTTGTCTTTCTATTCTTATGACAAATGCGTCCTTTTTCAGGACGCTTACACGGTATGCTTCCGGGGAAGTATCCAAAAAAGGGAGGACCAGGTAGTTCCTTACATCAATGCGCATATGAAAGAGCAGTTTGGCACCAAATATTTTGGCACAGGTCAGGTGCGGGGGCGTGTGGACAGAGAAGGCAATACTACCAGCGTGGAGGGGGAGTGTCAGGTGAAAGTTCCAGTCAGGCAGTTGTTTACTATGTATGACAAAGATGGATGGAAAATCACGACACGGGCAAAAGCACAGATTATCAATCCTACGAAAGTAATCCGCCGATGCAGGTGGGTGGGAAATGCGTTGAAAGAATAATGGCAGAAAGGACAGGATAAAAATGGTTGAGACAAGGTATTTTAGAGATTACAGGCACAGCTACATGATACTACAGTGCAGACAGGAAGAGCTTAACAAAAGTTATCAATATAAGATTCTCACATCCAATAAGATTAAGGAAATTCTGAAATGTTCGTTGAGGTATGTAAACGGTATAACATATTTTTATTATGATATCAGTTCCCGGACCACTTTAGAGAGTATGTACCGTGGCAGGAAGATGAGTTATGAGCAGGTAAAAGATGTGTTAGAGCAGCTTTATGGAATCTATAATAAACTGGGTACTTATTTTATGGAAGAATCGAAGTTTGTGCTCTTGCCCGAATATATTTATTATGATTTGACAAATCGAAAATATATAGGCTTATATTATCCGGACTATGAGTCGGAAGTGGCTAATCCTTATGAACCGCTTATGGATTATCTGTTAGAACATATCGACGGAAAAGATGAGAGGCTTGCAGATTGTATGTACCGTATATATGAAATGTCGGAGGAGGCTAACTTTTCTTTGGAAGATGCTTTGCGGATGTTTGGCGGTCTGGGGGAGAAGGAACCTGTAGACAGCGGGACAGAAATGCTTACAGAGCAGGAAAATGCACGGACCGTGACGGCGTATGATAAGGATGACTTTTCAGACCTATATGAGTACAAGCAGCAGGATGCGGCGCCAGTTAAAGAGAAAAAGGGGACATTTTATCCGATTCTCACAGTCCTTTCTTTGCTGGGAATCGGGGGCGCAATGGGAATCTATTATTGCTATGCCTTATCACAGCAAGAGATTTTAGTGCTTTTGGGATGTGTGGGGTTGATGGGCCTTTGTCTGCTAATCAGCTTAAGAGGCAGTCTTAAAGCAGAAGGAAAGCGGAAAAAGCATCCGGAAATCAGTAAGATGCAGGAAGAAGCGTTATCGGATATTTATATGCCAAAGAAGAACAGCGTGTCTTTGGAACAGGTATTGAGCAAAGATATGGATTTGGATATCATGCAGCCCGAAAAGCAGCCCAGAGAGATATGTTCAGAGGCAGAAGCCGGGAGTGGTAATACAGTCTTTTTTGACAGCGCCGCATTGGCGGAACATAAGCTGTACGCCTTAGACAGGCGGAATAAGCAGCATATCGAATTAAACAAATTTCCCTACACAGTGGGTAAGATGGCCGGCTGCGTAGACTGTGTGCTTACAGATAATTCTATCAGCAGGATTCATGCCAGATTTGAAAGAGAAGGGGATTGTATACAGATGACGGATATGAATTCTACAAACGGTACTTATAAAAATGGCCTGCGTATGCAGCCTCAGGAGACTGTGGAGATTGAGCCGGGAGATGAGATTCGTTTTGGCAGTCTGCATTATTGCTATCGTTAGCGTTCTAATTGACATGATATGGTGAAAATGATACGCTCACTATGTAATAAAATTTTGAAGCAATGTAGTTGGGAGCGCCTATGACAGCAGTACAGTTGGAGGAATTGTTTTTATCCCATGGCTATTACAAGATTCCGTCTAATCTGCCGGAGTTTGTCTTTTATTGCCACCGGGAAATGCAGGCAGTCAATGTTATCCATGTGATTGATTATCGGCATGGACTTTATATTTCAGATGATCAGTATTTTCATTTGAAAGAGAAAATCATAGATTTTTTCAGGCAGAAGGGGGAACAGGAAGTTCATGTAATGTCTCTTATCCTGTGTACAGATACTGCAAAGGCAAGAAAGCTGTGTCTTTGTGACAGCTTTTGCTGGCTGGTTGATACAGAAATAAACAGGCTGATTATTCATGAGTCTCAGGTATCGGATTTTTATGGCTTGAAAGGAATATTGGAAAACTATCTTTATGAATTATCCCGAAAACCCAGGGAGGACACGGTCAAAGAAGCGGAAAACACGCAGAGAAATGAGGGGAGTAACAGAAGCGCCGTAAATTTTGCTCTTGTCAGTATGGTGCTGGTAGCAGTGAACGTAGTCCTATTTCTGATATGTACATTTACGGGGGAGTTGTTATATAATAAAGGTGCTCTGAGTGTTATGTATATCGTGGAAGAGGGAGCGTATTACAGAGTAATCAGCAGTATGTTCCTGCATTGGGATGTGCAGCATCTTTTTAGTAATATGATTGTCCTGTATTATGTGGGAGCGATTGTGGAGCGGAAGATTGGGCATATTCCTTATGTAGTCATCTATTTTCTGGCCGGGACAGCGGGGAATATCTTTTCCATGGGGTATGAGCTGTTTTCGGGAGAATATGTGATATCGGCCGGTGCCAGCGGTGCTGTTTTTGGCGTGGAAGGTGCACTTCTTTTTCTGGTGCTTATGCATCATGGACGCCTGGAATCCATGACGGCGGGCAGGGTGGCTTTTGCGGTTGCGTTCTCGCTTTACTGTGGGTTTACGAGCACGAATGTCAATAATGCGGCACATGTGGGAGGCGTTTTGATGGGATTTGTTGCTGCGGCAGTGATCTGTCTTTTGTCTCCATATGGCAGGATGAGAAAGGATAAAAGTCTATGAAGATTAATATTTACTATGGCGGAAGAGGATTGATGGACGATCCCACTCTTTTTGTGCTAAATAAAATGAAGGAAGTGTTGAAAGAACTGCGCGTGACAATCGAAGTGTTCAATTTATATGAACTTAAGAACAGTATTCCCACATTGCCTCAGACCATCAAGACAGCGGATGGCGTGATTTTGGGAACAACCGTGGAGTGGTATGGTATCGGCGGATATATGCAGCAGTTTCTGGACGCCTGCTGGCTGTATGGAGATAAGGAGAGAATCAGCCAGGTTTATATGTGTCCCATTGTCATGTCCACCACCTATGGGGAGCAGGAGGCTAAGCTGGATTTGGCCACAGCCTGGGAGATATTAGGGGGCCGTCCCTGCAGCGGACTTTGCGGATATATTGCCGACACGGCGTTGTTGGAAGAGAATGCTGATTATATACGGATTATTGAAAAGAAGGCGGAAAACCTGTATCGGACAATCAATCAAAAAATGCCCTGTCTGCCGGCCAGCAATCAGGCAGTAAAACAGAAAGTAGCTATCACGAAGAGTATTAATTTTACGCCCCAGGAGTCGGAGCAGCTTTCTCAGTATGTGTCGGATGATACTTATGTGCAGAGACAGAAAGCGGATATTCAGGAATTGGCAAGTCTGTTCCGTGATATGATGGGCAGCAGCGAGAAAGAAGATACCACAGAGTTTGTGCGTGAAATACAGGAGCATTTTGTACCGCAGCCAGGCTTTTCGGCTGGGTATAAAGTGGTGATCGAGGAGAAAAAAACGCCGTTAATGATTGACATTAACGGGGCAAAGTTGAATTGTTACTATGGAGACAGAGGACGCGTTGATGTGGAGATTCAGCTTGACCGGGCATCTTTTACAGACATCGTGTCGGGGCGGACTTCTTTTCAGACATCCTTTATGGCAGGTGACATGAAGATGAAGGGCGATTTTAAAGTACTGAGGGCATTAGATCAGGTGTTTGCATTTGGAACAGGAACTGTGGGTGAATAATTTTACGAAAGACGTCAGCGTTTTTGGCTTGATGCCTTGGAATGGAGGAAATGATGAAGAAAGATGACTGTATTTTTTGCAAAATTGCCAATGGAGAGATTCCATCAAAGACATTGTATGAGGATGATAAGTTCCGTGTCATTCTGGATTTGGGACCGGCGTCCAAGGGACATGCATTGATTCTGCCCAAAGACCACTATGCGAATCTTTTTGAACTGCCAGAAGAATGTGCAGGCGAAGTGATGAAACTGGCCCAGAAAATGGCTGTAAAGATGAAGGAGAAGCTTGGGTGCGAGGGATTTAACTTGGTGCAGAATAACGGCGAACTTGCGGGGCAGACGGTATTTCATTTCCACATGCATCTGATTCCCCGTTATCGAGAGGACGGGCAGAAGATTGGCTGGAAGCCGCAGGAAGTATCGGCAGAAGAATTGGAAGAGATTAAGAATCAGATTGTAGGTTAAAGGGGATTGGAAACATGCGGACGATAGAGGTTGCAGAGATTACCCGGCATATTAAAGAAATGTGTGTGGAAGCCAATCATTTTCTTTCCAAAGACATGGAGGAGGCTATGCGGCGGGCGGCTAAGGAGGAGAAAGCGCCTTTGGGCAGACAGATTCTTGACCAGCTGCAGGATAATCTTAAGATTGCAGGAGAAGATATGATTCCCATTTGTCAGGATACGGGAATGACGGTGGTGTTTTTGGAAATTGGACAGGAAATACATTTTGAGGGCGGAATATTGACCGATGCAGTCAATGAAGGGGTACGGCTGGGCTATACAGAGGGGTATCTGCGTAAGTCCGTAGTGAAGGACCCTCTAATCAGAGACAACACGAAGGATAATACGCCTGCAGTCATTCATTATGATATTGTTCCGGGAGATCAGGTTAGAATTACGGTGGCGCCGAAGGGATTCGGCAGTGAAAATATGAGCCGGGTATTTATGTTAAAACCTGCTGACGGTGTTGAGGGTGTGAAACAGGCAATCCTTACGGCGGTCAAAGATGCGGGACCAAACGCCTGCCCGCCGATGGTGGTGGGTGTCGGTATTGGGGGAACTTTTGAGAAATGTGCGTTGATGGCCAAACATGCATTGACAAGATCTTTGGAGGGACGTTCTGCCATTCCTTATGTCAGGGAATTGGAAGAGGAGATGCTTGTGCGGATTAACCAGACGGGTATTGGACCCGGTGGTTTAGGCGGGACCACCACAGCACTGGCAGTTAATATCGAGACCTATCCTACGCATATTGCGGGTCTTCCTGTAGCGGTGAATATCTGCTGTCATGTTAACAGACATGCTGTGAGAGTTGTGTGAGAAGGCATGAAAAATGAGTTTTTTCTATATATATAGTGTTTTGAGGTAAATTAGATACCATATCTATTGTTTTTGAGTTGTGAAAGAAAGGTATGAAGGCTATGGAACAGCATATCAAAGTGCCTATGTGCAAAGAAGATGCGGCAAGACTGCAGGCCGGTGATTATGTTTATCTTACGGGCACCATCTACACGGCGCGCGATGCGGCACATAAGAGAATGTATGAAGCTTTGGAGCGTGGAGAGAATCTTCCGCTGGAAATAGGGAATAATATCATATATTATATGGGGCCTTCTCCCGCAAGAGAAGGAAGGCCGATCGGTTCTGCAGGACCTACCACGGCAAGCCGTATGGATAAATATGCGCCTGCGCTGTTGGATTTGGGATTGCTTGGTATGATTGGCAAAGGCAGACGCTCGGATGCGGTAAAGGAGGCAATTGTCAGAAATGGCGCTGTATATTTTGCGGCCGTGGGCGGTGCAGGCGCGCTGCTATCCCGGTCCATCCAGTCATCGGAAGTCATCGCCTATGATGATCTTGGTACGGAGGCAGTTCGAAAATTGGAAGTAAAAGATTTTCCGGTGGTCGTGGTGATTGATGCCAAAGGGCACGACCTTTATCAGACGGCGATAAAAGAGTACTGTGTCGAGGAGTTGTGAGAAATTTTTATTGTATCTTATGAAAAGGCATTGACAAACAAAAATACCTTCTGTATAATTTACTTTGCGTTGTGAATGACGTAGAACTATATATTGGTAGAGGAATAGTTCAGACTTGTGGAGAAATACTCAAGAGGCTGAAGAGGCGCCCCTGCTAAGGGTGTAGGTCGCTTGCGCGGCGCGAGGGTTCAAATCCCTCTTTCTCCGTTTCACTATGATTGATTAAGCCAGATGAAAAACCTGGCTTTTTTTCTGCCCGGAAAATTTAGTTGTTGTTTTATGGGAGAGATTGGCGGAAACGCTGCAGATGATACAAAGGAGAAACGATGTTATTCAACACACTACAGTACTTTATCTTTTTACCGATTGTCGTTATAGGCTACTATATCCTGCCTAAGAAAAGCCGCTATATCTGGCTGCTTGCGGCGAGCTATTACTTTTATATGCAGTGGAATCCCTTATATATTACCCTTCTCTTTACATCCACGCTGTTGACTTATGCGGCCGGAAGGATGATTGACGGACTGACAAACCCGCCTGTTAAACATGAAGAGGGTGCGGACGCTCATGGGCTATCAGCCGGAATCAATAAGCGCAAGCTGGTTTTTGTGGTATGTATTGTACTGAATTTAGGCATTCTTGGCTTTTTTAAGTACTTTACATTTGCGGTTGACTGCCTGAATCATTTGTTTCGCAGTTTTCACATGGGTGAGATTAGCTGGGATTATGATATTTTACTGCCAGTCGGCATCTCCTTTTATACATTACAGGCTTTGGGATATTTGATTGACGTGTATCGCGGTGAGATTCGTGCAGAGAAGAACTTTATTCGATATGCGCTGTTTGTATCCTTTTTTCCACAGCTTGTGGCGGGGCCAATTGAACGCTCCCGGAATCTTTTGGCGCAGCTATCCGATTCGCGCCCATTTTCCTATGAAAATTTAAGAAGAGGAATGTTACTCATTCTTTATGGATTATTTCTCAAAATGGTGATTTCTGATCGTCTGGCCATTATGGTAGATACTGTGTATGGAGACAGTGCCGCTTATCCGGGATTTTATATTGTCGCCGCAACTGTTTTCTTTGCCATTCAAATTTATTGTGACTTTTATGGATATTCCACGATTGCACGGGGCTCAGCGCTTCTGATGGGTATTCATTTGATGGATAATTTCAATGCGCCTTATTTTTCTAAAAGTGTGAAAGAGTTCTGGCGCAGGTGGCATATTTCCTTATCTTCGTGGTTCCGGGATTACCTGTATATCCCCCTTGGAGGAAATCGAAAGGGGGTAACCAGAAAGGAACTGAATCATTTGCTTGTGTTTGCGGTAAGCGGATTATGGCATGGGGCGTCTATGTCCTATGTATTTTGGGGATTTCTCAATGGTATTTATCAGATTGCGGAGGATGCAGTTTCTAACATCAGAAAATCGGCTGATGATTGTTTCAGCCGGCGCGTATTTCAGAGAATACTGACATTTTCATTGGTGACTTTAGCATGGTTGTTTTTCCGGGCCGGAACATTTGCGAATGCGGGCGAAATGCTGACAAATATATTTGCCAGCAACAACTGGGTGGTATTGATGAATGGCTCTTTGTATAATCTGGGTGTACCTGAGAGCCATATGAAGATACTTCTGGTATCTATCCTTCTTTTGTTTCTAATTGATTATCAGAAATATCAGGGAAAAGATGTGGTGGAGATTTTCTTAAGACAGGGATGGTTTTTCCGTGTGTTGGCAATCCTGTTCTTTGTCTATGTGATTTTGTTATATGGCTGTTATGGAGAGATGTTTGATACACAGCAATTCATATACTTTCAGTTCTGACAGTTTGGGAGGCGGGGATTGTGATGCATGAGAAAAAGTTGGATGTATGGAAAATATATGGCAAGAGAATAGCGGGAATTCTGGGAATGCTTCTGCTGTTTCTGGTCATAGGAGAATTGTTGAATGTCATGTATGTCTCAGAGGGAGGACGCAACCGTTATCTATGGCATCAGTTTTATGAGCATGAGGGAGAGATCGATAATCTTTTTCTGGGCTCATCCCATGTATTTTGCGGTGTCAACGCCGTGCTGTTAGATGATTTGAACGGACAACATAATTTTGATTTATCGTCCGCATATCAGACTTTAAATGCATCCTATTACCTGCTGAGGGAGGCGGACCGCAAGAATTCCCTATCTCATGTATACTTGGAAATGTACTATCCGGTCAGTCTCTACATAGAAACAGGAGCTGAGAACTGGTTAAACATTGATCACATGGAGCTCTCCTGGAATAAATGGGAATATTTTGCTTCGATTGCAGTCAGAGACCCGCGGCATCTGCCGGAAATCTGCTTTCCTTTTTACCGATATCGTAGATTTTTGGGAGACTGGGATTATATCACACAGACGATAGAAGGGAAGAGGACCAATACATATTACAATGTTTTTGCGGATGGAAACGGGTATGAGGAAAGCATGGGGCAAGGATACATTTATTCGTCAAGAGTATTGCAGGAGCATGAAAAGCTGATGACCAGCTATACTGTGTTAAGTGAAAATCCCATGGGAGAAGTGAGCGAGCAGTATCTTCGCAAGATTATCTCCTATTGTAAAGAGAGGGAAATACCCATCACATTGTTTACTGTACCCATGTACGGGCTTTCTCCTGTCAGTACAGAGCATTATGATTACTATGTGGATGAGATCAGAACGATTGCCGGGGAATATGGAGTGGCGTACTATGATTTCAACCTTGTCAAAGAAGAGTACCTGCCCATTCAGAGAAACGAATTCTTTATGGATACAGATCATCTAAATGGAGCAGGGGCGGACTTCTTTACGACTTTTCTAAATCAAGTGATGTCAAAAGAGGATTCTGAAAATGAAGAATATTTCCACGCTTCTTTTGCAGAAAGACTGCGTGCGGAAGAGCCCCGTGTATATGGTTTGTATCTTAGAGAGCATACATCGCAGGAAGAACCTGACCAACAGATGAAGACTTATTGGATAGCATCTAATAGAGAAGATGATATGGAGTATAATATTTCGCTGGTGTCAGATACGGGGGAAGTAAACCTGATACAGGATTTTACAGAAAACAGAGAATTTACCCTGCCTGCTGAAGAGCATGGTATTTGTACGATTAGAGCAAGAATGAAAGATGGTATGGAAGAGCTTTGCAATATGGAGATTTCCTATTGATAACGGGGCCGAATAACCGGATTTCAAATTTTTTGAAAAAATTACAAAAAACCCGTTGACATCTTCTAAAGCATCTGCTA
>ERZ779621.18-NODE-18-length-177899-cov-31.508103_pt1 | contig 177899 bp, 184 predicted proteins | sample MGYA00514215_ERZ779621 | MGnify/ENA primary metagenome ERZ779621 (study PRJEB29562, sample SAMEA4376715) | mouse gut metagenome | isolation source: Cecum | study: EMG produced TPA metagenomics assembly of the A DSS colitis mouse model was used to assess the...
CAATCGGAGCAGGCGTGGGCGTATGGGGCGTCATCAATCTTCTTGAAGGATATGGCAATGATAATCCGGGTGCGAAATCACAGGGAATCAAGCAGCTTATGAGTGGAGGGGGTATTATTATTGTGGCGCAGACGGTGATTCCACAGCTCTCCAGCCTGTTTTCATAAGATAAATGGGCGGCATCATAGATAAAATCACTGATTTCATAAAGGAGATGCTGCAGGGGTGGGTACTTAATAACCTTGATACCATGTTTTCCGATGTCAATGATAAGGTCGGCACGATTGCGGGGGAAGTCAGCAAAACACCCAGCACATGGAACGCTGGCATATTCAGCATGATACGGACGCTTTCGGAGAACGTGGTAGTCCCCATAGCAGGCATGATAATCAGTTTTGTGCTGATCTATGAGCTGATAACAATGGTAATCGACAAAAATAATATGCATGACTTTGATACAAGCCTGTTCTTCCGTTTTTTATTCAAGGCTTGTATCGCTGTCATGCTGCTTTCCAAGACCTTTGATATAGTCATGGCGGTGTTTGACGTGGGAAGCCATGTGGTGACACAGGCGGCATCTTCCATATCAGGCTCCACAAGCCTTGACGTACAGGCTGCCCTTACAACCATGTTCAACAACCAGATTGACACAATGGGGATAGGGGAGCTTATCGGTCTTGGTCTGGAAACGATGGTCATCAGCTTATGTATGAAAATCATGTCCGTCCTCATCACCGTCATTCTATACGGGCGCATGATTGAAATATACCTTTATGTGTCAGTTGCGCCAATCCCGGCAGCGACAGTAACCAACCGGGAATGGGGCACAATCGGGACAAATTATTTAAAAGGGCTTGTCGCACTTGCTTTTCAGGGGTTCTTTATCATGGTATGCGTGGCGATTTATGCTGTGCTTGTGGCGAGTGTGGCAGTGGCGGGCAATCTGCACAGTGCATTGTGGTCGGTTGCGGCATATACCGTAATCCTCTGTTTCAGCTTATTCAAGACAGGCTCATTATCAAAATCAATTTTCAATGCCCATTGAGTACAAAAATACTGTGCTTGGCGGGCATTTCCCACGAAAGGAGCAGACTATGGCAATATCCGTACCAGTGCCAAAAGACCTGAGTGGAATCAAGACAAAAGTAGCGTTGAACCTCACCAAAAGGCAGATTATCTGCTTTTCGGGAGCAGCTCTTGTGGGAGTGCCTTTATATTTCCTTACCAAAGGGGTATTGGGGACACAGGGGGCAGCGCTTATCATGGTGGGCGCAATGCTGCCATTCTTCTTTTTGGCAATGTATGAAAAAGACGGTTTCCCGGCAGAGAAGATTTTATACTTCATGCTCCGGCAGAAGGTACTCACGCCGGGAATCAGACCGTATAAATCGGAAAACCTCTACAAGCAGTTGGAGGAACGGGAAAGAATCAGGAGGGAGGTATGTTTCCTTGAACAAAAAGCAAAAGGCGGGGGCGGCAAAGCCAAAACCGCAGGAAAATAAGCGGACACCGGAAAAGGCGGGGCTGACCTTATCGGAAAAGAAACGCCTTGCAGAACTGAAACGTGCGCTTGCCGGGAACAGCAGGGAGCAGGCGAAGCCGGACACCGCACAGAAAACCATTACATTCAAAAAAATGTACCGGGACGGCATCTGTCAGGTGGCGGACAGTTATTATACGAAAATGGTGGAGTTTTTTGACATCAACTATGACTTGCTGGAGGTGGAGGATCAGGCGGATATTCTGGAAGAATACAGCAAGCTCATCAATTATTTCGATCCGTCTATAAAGTTCCAGTTGTTTTTATTTAACAGGCAGGTTAGCGAGCAGGCTCTTGCGGAACAGTTTGACATTTCTCTGCAGGAGGATGATTTTGACGACATTCGTGATGAATACACGCAGATGTTAAAGCACCAGTCGGCAAAGGGCAACAATGGCATCATCAAATCAAAATATCTGATTTTCGGCGTGGAAAGCACCGGGTACAGGGAAGCAAAGAGCAAGTTAAGCAATATCGAGAAAGACGTGGTACACAATTTAAACAATATCGGCACAAATGCCAGAGGTCTTGACGGGAAGGAAAGGCTGCGTATCCTGCATGAGTATTTCAATCAGGGTACAATGGAGCCTTTCCGTTTTTCGTTTAAGGAGCTGTCGGAATCCGGGAAGTCGGTCAAAGACTATATTGCGCCGCCGGGGTTTGACTTCCGTTATCCAAGCCGCTTTAAGTCCGGCAGCATTTACGGGAGCGTGTCTTACCTTGACATGATAGCGCCGAAGTTTACGGACGAGATGGTAAAGAAGCTGCTGGATATTGATGACAACCTTACCCTTACCATGCATATGCAGACTATTGATCCGGTGGAAGCAATCAAGATGATAAAACGTGCGCTCACCGACATTCAGAAAATGAAGATTGAGGAACAGAAGAAAGCTGTCCGGAGCGGTTACGATATGGATATTCTGCCTACGGACATCGTGACTTATGAGAAGGACACGCTGGAACTGCTTGACGATCTGAACACAAGCAACCAGAAACTTATCAAGATGACATTCCTCATTACCTGTTACGGGCGGACGAAGCGGGAGCTGGAGAACCTGACGCAGAGGGTGTCCGGCATTATACAGCAGGCGAACTGTAACCTGCGGTGTCTGCAGTATTTACAGGAACAGGGGTTAATGGCGAGTGCGCCGATTGGGTGCAACGATGTGGGGATTGAAAGAAACCTCACTACAAAAAGCGCCGCTGTCCTTGTGCCTTTCTGCACACAGGAGCTTTTCATGCCTGCGCCTGCCATTTATTACGGTTTGAACGCACTTTCTAACAACATGATTATGGCAGACCGGAAAAGGCTGCGTACACCGAACGGGGTGATTTTGGGAACGCCGGGAAGCGGCAAGTCTTTCTCCGCAAAGCGTGAGATTTTATCCTGTTTCCTTATCACAAAGGACGATATTATTGTCTGCGATCCGGAGGGCGAGTATTTTCCGTTAGTGCAGGCGCTTCATGGGCAGGTGGTAAGGCTTGCTACAAATTCAAAAGATTATTTAAACCCGATGGACATTCAGCTCTCCCATAAGGGGGACAAGGAAGCGTTGAAATTAAAGAGCGATTTCCTGATTACCCTGTGCGATCTGATTGCCGGGGGAAAGGACGGTCTGGAAAATGACGAGAAGGGCATCATTGATACCTGTATCAAGCACATCTATGACGGGTATTTCAAACACCCGAAGCCGGAGAATATGCCCATACTGGAAGATTTGTATAATGCGCTGTTAAAGTATGAGCCGAGGGACGTTGCGCCGGAGATGCAGAGGGAAGCGAAGCAGAAGGCGGTACGGATTGCCAACAGCCTTGTATTGTATGTGCATGGCTCACAGAATTATTTTAACCACCGTACCAACGTGGACGCACACAACCGGATCATGTGCTTTGACATTCGGGACTTGGGAAACCAGTTAAAAGAGATTGGGATGCTGATTGTGCAGGATGCGGTCTGGAACAGGGTGTCGCAGAACCGGGAACGCAAAATTGCCACAAGGTACTACTGTGACGAGTTCCATTTGCTCTTAAAAGAGAAGCAGACAGCCATTTATTCAGTGGAAATCTGGAAAAGGTTCAGGAAGTGGGGCGGAATCCCGACAGGCTTGACGCAGAACGTGGGCGATTTTCTGAAATCGGAGGAAATCGAGGGCATCTTGGGGAACAGCGATTTTGTGTACCTGTTAAACCAGAACGCCAAAGACCAGCATATCTTGGCGGATAAATTGGGATTGTCGGAGAAACAGCTCATGCACGTCACCAATTCCGAGCCGGGAAGCGGTCTGATACTGTTTGACAACGTGGTTATCCCGTTTGTGGATAAGTACCCGGCAGATACAAAGACCTTTGCGATTATGAACACGAAACCGGAAGAAAGCGTGAAAGCGGAGGAAAATCAGGAGTAAAGGAAGGCAGGATGATATTTTTCCTTGTTAGAAGGAGGTGGGGAAACCGTCATGGAAAAAGATACTGCAGCCATATACACAACGGAAAGAGCCACGCTGTATCATGCGGATTTTCTTGATGTTGCAGAACGTATGGGAGATAGAAGCATGGATTTGGTTTTCACAGATCCGCCCTTTGAACTGACAGGCGGGGGAATGAAAAATGGGAAACTGAATTATAAAGGCGGCGAAGTATTCAAAAACTGTGGGTTCAGCACAAAAACCATAGCGTTTGTCAAATGGATACCGGAAATATACAGGATATTAAAGCAGAATCGGTATTTTTATGTGATGACCAATGACAGGAATCTCTTTTCAATCCATAAAGCCTGTACGGACTGCCATTTTAAATTCTGCGAATTGTTAGTGCTGGATAAGAAGATGACTGTGCCTTCCACATATTACCCGAAAAGGGCAGAATTTATCCTTATGTACCGGAAGGGGAATTACCGGAAGGCTTGTTTTTCTGGTTCAACGGTGATAGAAGCGAGATTGCCAAGAGGAAAAGTAAAACGCCACCCAACAGAAAAGCCAGTATCCATGATAGAGCATTTGGTCAGATGCTCTACGCTGGAGAATGAAATATGTTTTGATCCTTTTATGGGAAGCTGTTCGACAGGAGAGGCTTGCATCAGGGCAAAGCGGAAGTTTGTGGGCGTGGAGATAGAAAATAGGTGGTTTCAGGTGTCACAGGATAGGATAGCGGAAATATCAGAAGCGTAGAATCTGTTATCTGTTCTGGTTTGTGTAAAAGAAAGAGAGGTGAACAATGGCACAGGATAAAAAAACAAAAAATGCCGCCTACCAGAAAAAAGCAGGTTCAGAGTTCCATAAGGGAGCTGGCAATGCTTTTACGGGTGGCGGCAGTGCTGCTTATCAGCCGAGGGATTCCGGTATCGGGAAGCCGGGGCGTGGTTCGAGCGGGAAAAGGCAGACGGAAAAGAGTATGCAGACACAGCAGGAAACTTTTGGACAAAAAGTCCAGAAGTCCAAAGAGAGCCAGCCGGGAAAAAACAGCACGTTTACAGAGAATAAAAGCATGGATTCATGGGGCGGCGATGCCGGACAGCGTAAAACGAACCATGCTTCAAAGGTTCAAGCGAAAAAGCAGATGTACCAGAACACTTCTGGACAAAAAGTCCAAAAGTCTGAAGCGAAGCCGGGGCAGGAAGAAAAACTGGATTTTGTAAAGGAAAACAGCGGATTTGCCGGACAGGAGAATTTCAACCAGACGGAGGATGCGGAGAAGAAACAGCCGGATGCAGAAGATTACCACCGGAGGGACACTTACAGGCAGTCGCAGAAAAAGGGGAAATACCATAAAAAGCGGGTGCAGAGGGAACACCGGAATAAGGGCGGCACGAAGGAAAAAGCGGAAAATAAAACCTTTACGGAAGAATCTTTTACGGAAAATACCGGGAATCTGTTTCAGGGGGAAGAAAGTTCTGAATTTACAGGCAGTAAAAAGCTGCAAAAGAAACAGCGGCAAGCAGAAAAAGCCTCAAAAAAAGTACAGAAGGCAAGGGCGAAGCTGCCAAAGACAAGGGAATACACCTTGCAGAGAGTGTTTGACGAGAAAACCGGGAAGGGAAAATATGTAATTGTCCCTCTGGATAAGGAGAAGCCTTTCAAGCAGGAGGGCCTATCCAAAACCACCATGCGCCGGATGCAGAATGAGGGCAGAAATTTTGTGCATGGGAAAATCGCTGAAACGGAGAAAGAAAATTCAGCGGTGGAGGGCGCACACAAATCGGAGCAGAAGGGAGAGCAGCTTTTTTCTTTCGTCAAAAGGCAGATAAAAGGAAAGGAGCAGAAACAGCGGGCAAAAATAGCGAAGCTGGAAAAGAAGCAGTTTAAAAAGGAAGTCAATTTCCAGTACCAGAAGTTTCTGGAAGAAAACCCGCAGATGCAGAAAAAAGCATTACAGAAGCGGTTACAGAAACAGCGCATCAAGCGGGAGTATATCAAGGCGAGAAAGAAAGCGGCGGCAGGAAAGGCGGCGGAGCAGGCGTTTGAAAAGACGAAAAACGGTGCGGTCACTGTGGCGAGGAAGTTACAGGAGTTCGCAAGGAGGAACGCAGGACTGCTTGTGACGGTGGGCATCATGGCTCTGCTTCTTATGATGATTATGGTTTCCGTATCGTCCTGTGGGGCGATGTTTGCGGATACGCAGTCCACCATATTAGCGGCGAGTTATTTAAGCAAGCCGAAGGAGATTGACGCCGCCGATTTACAGCTTACCCGTCTGGAGCTTGACTTGCAGAATGAGATTGACCGGGTGGAAACAGACTATCCGGGGTATGATGAATATTCCTACAATCTTGGGGCAATCGGGCATAACCCGTTTACCCTTATCAGCTATCTGTCCGCAGTCCATACGGAATTTACCGCAAGCGGGGTGGAAAGTGAAATACAGGCTCTTTTTGATGAAATGTATACGCTGACGCTCACGCCGGATACGGAAACGAGGACAAGGACGGTCACAAAGACAGGCACAAGGACGGTCACTGATCCGGTCACAGGGGAGGAAACCGAGGAAGAATATGAGTATGAGGAGGAAGAAGAATACGAGGTCAGTATCCTCAGAGTGACGCTTACGGTTATACCGCTTGAAAGCCTTGTTTCCGGGAAAATGGATACGGAACAGGCGGAGATTTTTGCCATGTACCGGGAAACAAACGGTCTGCTTCAGGAGTTCGCTTCGCCGCTTAACCTTTACTGGTATTATTATGTGTCAAGCTATTACGGATACCGCAAGAACCCAAACACAGGGAACGAGGAATTTCACAGGGGCGTGGATATAGCAGTGCCGACAGGCACAACCGTATATGCGGCGCATGACGGTACGGTGACAGCGGCGGCATATGACAGCCACTACGGGAATTATGTTGTTATTAAGATTGACGGTTACACAACCAAGTATGCCCATATGGACACGCTCAGTGTAAGTGCGGGGCAGACGGTGGAAAAAGGGGCGGTTATCGGCACAACAGGCAATACCGGGAGCAGCACAGGAAGCCATTTGCATATCGAGTGTTTGTATGACGGGGAGTATTATAACCCGTTATTTTATTTCGATGTGGGCGAGGGTACGCTTTACGGGGAAACGCCGGGAGGTCTGCCGGGGAACGCCATACCGCCGGATGCCTACGATGACGCATCGGTGCAGGCTCTTATGGAGGAAGCCGCTAAATATCTCGGCTACCCTTATGTGTGGGGTGGCTCAAACCCTTCCACAAGTTTTGACTGTTCCGGCTTTGTCTGTTGGGTATTTACTAACAGCGGGGTGCATAACCTTCCACGAACAACCGCACAGGGGATTTATGACCAGTGTACGCCTGTTTCCGCATCGGACGCAAAGGCGGGGGACATTATCTTTTTTACCGGGACTTACAATTCTGCCGGGGCGGTGAGCCATGTGGGGATTTACTGCGGCAACGGGACAATGATACACTGCGGCGATCCGATCAGCTACGCAAGCATCAATTCGTCCTACTGGCAGAGCCATTTTTACAGTTTCGGCAGATTAAATTAAGGAGGCATTTATGACAAAGGAACGCATTGAAAAGGAGCTTTCCAAAGTGGATGCGCAGCTTGAATCCTTACAGGCGAAAAAGAAGGATTTGGAAGAACAGAAACGCATGGCGGAAAGAGCCGAAAAAATGGATATTATCGAAAAGCATAAAATCTCGTCCGAGAAGCTGCAATTACTCATTAAATTCAGTGAGGACGAGATTTTGAAGTTATTGGAAGAAAAAGAAAACGCAAAGGAGATGGCAGGAAATGAAGAAAAAGTTATCAGTTAGGGCGGCGGTGTCGCTGCTCTTGTCGGCATTATTGTTCTGTATGCCCGTAGGGGCGTTTATGGCGAACAGCGGGAATACGGTAGATGCCTATGCGGAGGAAAGCATAGCATCAGAGGAAGGCAGTACCGAAGCGGAAACAGAGGAAAATAAGGAAACCGGGGAAACAGAATCCGAGTCCGGTGAGAATGAGGGGGAAACAGAAACGGAATCCGATGACAATGAAGAAGGAACAGAAGGCGGTACGGTATCCGGGAATGAAATCCCGGAGCCGGAATGTACCTGTAAGGAAAAATGTACACAGTATTCCATTGACAAAGATTGTGAGGTCTGCAAGGGCGATTACAGCTTATGCGAATATGTGAACCCGAATGTAAAAATCACAATCTCCACTCCGTCCGGCTGGCACAATGACACCACGAAGGTACATATCTCCATAGAGGACGTGGCACATTCCGGCAACTTCTCCATAAAGACGGTTCAGGCGAAAGTGGCGCAGAATGGGAGCTGGACGGACATCACAGAGGATATGTATGTGGAGATTTCGGAGAATACCACCGTCTATGTGCTTGTGACAGACCAGAGGGGCAAGACCTATGAGAAAAACCGCTATATCAAGTGCTTTGACTTCACGAAGCCTACCCTAAACGCGGCGGTCAGTGACGGTCTGCTCTCTGTTCAGGCGCATGATACGGATTCCGGCATCAAGGCGGTGTATGTGAACGGATATGAGTTTAAGGAGCTTACCAATGGCGTGTTGAATATCCGCTTACAGCAGTTTGACGCAGGCTACCAGTATTTCACCATTTCCGCAATGGACAATGCCGGAAATATGTCAGAGGTTTATAAGACAGCGAACCCGTATTACACCGATCCGGAAAAAGAGGACGGGAATGAGAAGAACCCGGCAGAGCAGCTCCCGGTAAACGCACAGGCAACCAAGCCTTCCTCCGCTACCGCACAGGTGACAGAACATACTAAAACAGACAGTGACGGGAATACCGTTTCCGAGAACACCCTTGCACAGCAAAAGAAGCAGGCAATGGCGGAAGCGGCAGAATCGGAGAAAAAAGAGGAATCCGGGGAAAAGGAGAAAAGCGAAACGGGGAAGGAATTTTATACAATCCAGACCGCATCGGAAAAAGTGTTCTACCTTATCATTGACCGGGACGGGGAGGAAGAAGTGGTTTATTTCCTGACGGAAGTTACGGAAAATGACCTGCTGAACGTGACAGCGGACAACAGCGATACCTTACCACAAAATTCCGCCGCACTGGAATCCGCAATCCCTGTGACGGAGGGCGCACTTCCCAACAATAACGGGGAACAGGAAACGGAAGAAGAACCTGCGGAAGAAGCGGCAGAGGACGGGGATGGAGAAAACACCGAAGAACCCGAACCGGAGCCGGAGAAAACAAAGGAAAACCCAGCGGCAACCTATATCATTCTTGGGATTGTGGCAGTTGCAGCCATTGGCGGCGGCTATTATTTCAAGGTAGCCAAGAAAAAGAAAGAGGAATTTCTTGACGAGGACGATGAGGAGGAGGACGAGGAAGAAGAATACGAAGATGACGAGGAAAACGAGGACAATGAGGACGATTTTTTTGAGGATAAAGAATGGGAGGACGAATAAATGCAGTTAGTGATAGCGGAAAAACCGAGCGTGGCAAGGAGCATTGCGGAGGTAATCGGCGCAGCAAAGAATCATGACGGATATATGGAAGGGAACGGCTATGTTGTGAGCTGGTGCGTGGGGCATCTGGTGGAGCTGGCACAGCCGGAAAGCTACGGGGAGCAGTGGAAGAAATGGACGTATGAGAGCCTGCCCGTCAAGCCGGAAACATGGCAGTATGAGGTGAAGCCGGACACGAAAGCGCAGTATGACGTGCTTTACCAGTTGATGCACAGGGAAGATGTTTCGGCTACGATTTGCGCCACTGACGCCGGACGGGAGGGCGAGCTTATCTTTCGCCTTGTGTATGAAATGGCAGGCTGTGACAAGCCGATCAAACGCCTTTGGATTTCCTCAATGGAGGAAAGCGCCATTCGAGAAGGATTTGAAAATTTACAGCCGGGGAGCGATTATGATAACCTGTATCATTCCGCACTGTGCAGGCAGGAAGCGGACTGGCTTGTAGGCATCAACGGTACAAGGCTGTTTACTGTCCTGTATGGCGGAAAAGTTTTGAAGGTGGGGCGGGTGCAGACACCCACCCTTGCGATGTTAGTAGACCGGGAAGCAAAGATTATGAATTTCCAGAAGGAAAAATATTATATGGCGCATATCCTGATGGACGGGATGGATGCCGCCACCGGGCGGATTGATGATAAGAATAGGGCGGATGAGATTGCGGGGGCTTGCCGGGACGGGCAGGCTCTTACTACGTCTGTTGTGAAAGAGGAAAAAGCGGTCATGCCGCCGAAGCTCTATGACCTCACCACGCTCCAGAGGGATGCAAACCGCTTGTTCGGATTTACCGCAAAGCAGACCTTAGAGTACACACAGAGCCTTTATGAGAAAAAGTTAGCCACATATCCGAGGACGGACAGCCAGTTCTTATCCGATGACATGGGGCAGACCGCAGAGGGCGTGATTGATGCGGTATTCAGTTCCCTGATGTTTGAGGAAAACAAGGCTTCCAGACCGGATATAAAGCGGATTCTGAACAGTAAAAAGGTGACAGACCACCACGCCATTATCCCCACAATGGAGATAGCGAAAGCTGACCTTGCGGCACTGCCGGAAACGGAGCGTAAAATCCTGTCTTTGGTTGCAAACCGCCTGTTATGCGCCACCGGGGAGAAGCATCTGTATGAAACGGTAAAAGCGGAGTTTTCCTGCAATGGACATACTTTTGCGGTTTCCGGGAAATCCGTCACGCATAACGGGTGGAAGTCCTTTGAGGATGCCTTTAAGCGTTCCTTCAAAATCTCCGGGAATCCGGAGGAAGAAAAAGAGGAAAAGAAGCTGCCGGAGCTGTCAGAGGGACAGGCATTTGACGGTGTGCAGACGAAAATCAGCGAGAATTTCACTTCCCCGCCGAAGCATTTTACAGAAGATTTATTATTATCGGCAATGGAGCGTGCCGGGGCGGAAGATATGGGCGATGACGTGGAACGGAAAGGCTTGGGTACGCCTGCGACAAGGGCGGACATCATTGAGAAGTTAGTCAAGGACGGGTTTGTGAAGCGTGAGAAGAAGCAGATCATACCAACAGAGGACGGAATGAAGCTGATTACGGTGCTGCCGGATGTGGTGAAGTCTCCGAAACTTACCGCCGATTGGGAAAATGCCCTGACGCTGGTAGCGAAAGGGGAGCTTCCTATGGAGGACTTCATGGCGGACATTGAAAACATGGTGTCGGAGCTGATACACACCTACCATGAGGTCAGTGACGAGCAGAAAAAGATGTTCGCACAGGAGCAGGAGGCTCTTGGGGTATGCCCGAACTGCGGCGGTCAGGTGGTAAAGGGGAAATTCGGCGCTTACTGCGTGAAAAAATGCGGTATGAACGTGAGCCGGGTTATGGGCGCTGCGCTTACTGATGCACAGGTAAAGGATATGCTTGCCGGAAAGAAAATCCTGTTAAAAGGGTTAAAGAGCAAGGCGGGCAAGCCTTACGATGCCTATATCATTCCGAGTGGGACAGAGGAATACCACTATACCAAAAACGGAGAAGAAAAAAGCGGGGTACAGTTTAAGTTTATCATGGAATTTCCTAAAAAGAAAAGTTCAGGCGGGAAGAAAAATAAATAGGGAGGAAAAAGTATGCTTACAACCGGAGATAAGTTATTAAATATGATGAAAGAGGAAGAAATCAGCATTATGGAGCTTTCCAGAATGTCAGGAGTGCCGGAGAGGACAATCATGGATATTCTGGCGGGCATCAGGGAGCCGGAACTTGGCGTGGTATGCAGGATTGCGGACGGACTTGGTATCTGTGTCCATGAGCTTCGTGCCGATGAGGAACAGTATGCCGTATCCGTACAGAAAGATACCCTTGCAAAACTGATCGTGGTCAGTGAGATAAACTGTGTGGAACTGGAAGAACTGATACATACCATTCTGGAAAAGGGCATTCAGGAACATGGTTTCTATGAGTAATACTGGGAAGTAACAGGAAATAGGCTGCAAGATACGGTTATTGTGTCTTGCAGCATAAAGGAGCATATTTTCGGAATTGTGTATCTATTGAGTTTGTTATATAATAAAGCAAGAAATTCTTGGCAGATATTTTGGTAATCAACTAGAGGTACTGAGTATATTTGATGTAGGAGGTCTTGTATATGATAGATAAGGCAATTAAAGATACGATTTCAACTATTGTTATAAATGTATTATCAAATTGGGCTTATGAAGGAACACAAAAAGTAGTTGATACTATTAAATTAAGTACATTGAAAAAGGAAATTGATGAATGGATAGAGGATTATTGTCTGAAAAATGATGGAAGTATACTACTATCTTCGGCATTTCAAAACTATGTTCATTACCAAAGTCCTATTTTAAAAATATATAAATATGTGATTGAACCTGATATTCAAAAACCACTTGAAAGTATATTCATAGGTGACTTGGTTAATGATTGCAAAGAGAGCGTTTTATCATTTGGAAGATTATTTTCGGTTGAGGATAATTCTACTGTTCGTGATTTTTTTATGAAAGTCCTGAATAAATATAAAGAGTTTCTAGCTAGTAATTTAGATATAGCTGAAAAATATGGTGTGTATGTTACAGGACAGACAATAAAAAGTGAATCTGAAGGGGTTATTAAAGAGGTTCGGACAATAGGAAATGATATTAAAAAAATTTATGATATTATCAATCAAAAAGAAGATATAGGTGAAGATAAAAAGATTAGAATTTACTCTGTATTATGTGATTTCCTGTGGCATGGAAATATAGAAGAAGTTTGTAATATTTTACCGTTAATAGAATCCAGAAATCAAGAATTAGATACTGCTATAAAGATGAATTTATCAATGATTTCTGATTGCCAACTTGAAAATAGATATGAATTAGATGCGCTTGAAAATATAAAGTGTATACCTGTTAAAAAAGATATTATAAGAAAAATTATATTACTTAATATAGAAAATAGAGATTTGTTAGAAAAATTGTTACTTATGACAGAAGACTCAATTTTGAAACAAATTATAGAAGAAATTAAAGAAGGCGATTTTTCTAATTTTTATACCGAGGAGGTAGAAATTCAATATGGTGCGCAAGTAAAGAGCATTAGTAAAAACGAATATTATGATACAGAAAAATGGTTAGTAAATCGAATTATGTTTATGTATTTGTATAAGCAAAATAATTATGGTATATATATTTCGATGAGAGAGGTAATACCAGAAAGTAAAAATGTATTGGAAGAATTGTTTATTTGGCAAAAACAAGAATTAGAGTATATAGATGAATATTCTCAAAATGAAAAAATTGATAATTTAAAATGTTTATGTGAAGAATTAAAAAATAAGATTAGCCTATATTCAAGACTAAAAGTAGATTATAAAAAAATTTTCTACTTTGTTTTGATAAGAAGCGCAGTGCTTACAGATGACACAGACGTGGATAAGATTATTAAAGAGCTTCCAGAATCCCTTATGATGGATAATGATATTCAAGAAATAATTTATTTATTACAAATAAAAAGAGGAACAGCGAATCAGCAGGATATTGTGAGGTTTTGTCAGGATACAAGGCGATATATGCTACTGTATGATTTTTTGTTACAGTGGATAAATACACCGGAAAAGGTAATATTATTTTTTGAGGACTATAAATATATATTATCTGAGCATTTGGCAATATTTTTGATGTATGTACACATGGTAAAAATTGTTAAAGGAGAAGATTGTTCAAAAACCATTTGTATGAACTATGAAAGCAAGTACGGAAACTATTTGGAATTTCTGTTAGAATTATATCAAAATGGTGGAGGTAAGTCAGTGCTAAACACAATAGTAACAAAAAGAAAAGATGGTTCGCTGTTGTATTTGAATAATCAAACAGAAGAAATCTTAATAGAAGTTTTTATGCAAAATGGTATGTATGATGATGCATTAGAGATAATTAAAAAGTATGAAACATTAAGAAAAATGTCTCCAAGAAAATTGAGAATGAAGGCAGCTATTTTGCTTGCGAAAGAAAATGTAATAGAAGCACTTAATATATTTTTGAGTATATTTGATGTATATAAACAAGATCCGTATGTTGTAAACAATATTCTATATATTTCACTCCAGAATAAAAGATTAGTTCCAGATAATGTAATGTTTTATGCACAAAAAAGCAATAATGTTAATACATTAGCTTTGGTTGCGATGGTATATGAGAGAGAATCTGACTTTGAAATGAGTAGTAAATTTTTAACAATGGCATTGCTCAGGAGTGATAAAAATAATATTGATATATATGGGAAATATTGGGGATTAAATGTAGGACAAAATGATGATACAGTTATAAAAATAAAAAATGTGAGTAAAGATACAGCCGTATTCCTTAAAGAAATTGAAACAGAAAGTACAATAATATATTGCATATATAATGATAAGGTTTTGCCAGAAGAACCGTATGAATGGGAATCTGCCATACATATATATAAAGAATATGCTATTAAACTTGGATTACTTAGAAGAAAAGTAGGAGATATTATAGAAATTGGTCAAAGTAAATATATTATTACAGAAATTATGCCAATAGACTGCTTTTTGGTGAGAAAATGTATGACAAAGATGATGGACTGCGGTTTGGCAAAAAGTTTTTGTATGGATCAAAGTAAAGATAAAATTCAGAATCAAAATCAGTTTATAGAATGGATTCAAGAAAATATTACACCTCAAAAAGAGTTTGACTGGTTAGAGTATTATAAGGATTTTAACCAGATGCCAACAACCTTTTATTCTTTGTACCAGCATACAAAACTAACGTATGAGCAATTTGTGTTGGCTATGTTCAAAGAAAAGAGTGTAGTAATCAGAAATATGTTGAAAGAGAATAAAGAAAAAGAAGATAATGGATATGTATTGACTTTTTCTGCCATGATTTTGTTATACAAATTAGGAGTTCCTTTCAAAACTTTGAATGAAAATGGAGTTGTTATTCCGGCTTCAATAGTTCAATTTTCAAAAGATGAAGCTAAAACCATTGTAGATACTAATGCTAGAGATATTGTTGCTTCAATGGGAGTCTATCAAGGAAAGTTATTTATGAATGAAACATCAGAGGACGAAAAGCAATATTGGATGGAGGAATCTGTAAAAATAAAGGATTATGCCGAAAAACTGATTTCTTTAAATAATTATGAAGATGTTAATTTTGAAGAACTTAGTAATCATAATCTTAGAGATTTATTTGGAATATGTGATTATGACGCAATGTCTATATCAAAAAAACAGAAAAAAGAAATAATTTCTTGCGAAGCCACGTTAATTATCATTTCACAAGCAAAAGATTTAGGAATACAAGCGATAGATATTTTGAATTTTTTAATAAATATTAAAGAACCAGTAAAAAATATTATTCGATATATGAAGCAAATGTTAGAACTACGGTTAATGGTAATGATTAGCAAAAGAGCTGTTGATTATATAGCGGAATACTTCTTAACTGTCGGTGAAAAAGAACAAGAAGAATTATTGATGGAATGGAATGAGTTTTTGGCAAGTGTTGAATCAGTAGGAAAGGAATACAAAAGTATTTTCACACAAATTTCTACAGATATATTGAGAAATAAATTTTCAGAAAGTGAAACATATGATAGTGAAGTGTGGAAGTTATTTGCTCAGTATATATTTCACTATAACGGATTTTTCTTTAAATGTGGTTTTAATGAAAATGGCGAATTTGAGATTAGAACCTATAAAAGAATGGACAATGTAGAAGAATAACAGGATAATTTTTAGCACTTATACAAAAAACTCTTTATATGTTAAAGAGGGAAAAGCACTTAGGAGAAATCTTAGGTGCTTTTTTAATAAAGCCAAAGGAAAGGAGCAAACAAAAATTGAATAAAGTTTACTGTCACTGGTGGCAATGGCTTATGAACGAACCATAGTCACCTTTTTTATTGCCAAAAACAATAAATAGAAATGGAGGTTTACCATGAGAAAATATGACTTAATTTCCGCACTCTCCGAAGAAACCTCAAAGAGAGTGACGAGAAATGAAGAAAGCTGGAAGAAATATCTGAACACAGCATCAAGGCTCTACAAATACCCGTTCAAAGACCAGCTCCTTATTTATGCCCAAAGACCGGACGCCACAGCCTGTGCGTCCATAGAGATATGGAATGAAAAAATGCACTGCTGGGTAAATAAAGGCGCAAAGGGGATTGCCTTGCTTGACGAAGAAGGGAGTCCCTTCACCGGACTGCGGTATGTATTTGACATATCGGACGTGCATAAGGCAAGGCGTATCGGGCGTTTTCCGCAGCTTTGGGAAATGAAAGAAGAACACCAGCAGGCAGTAATTGACCGTTTGGAAGGGATTTATGGGGACACTAACAAAGAAGCCGGATTTACGGACAGGATCAAGGAGATCGCTTCCCGGATTGCACAGGACTGTTATGGGGAGCTTGCTTCGGATATGGAATATCTGAAAGAGGGAAGTTTTCTGGAGGAACTGGACGAACTGAATATCGCTGTGCGTGTCCGGGAAACGCTGGCAGACAGTATCGCCTACACTGTCTTAAAACGGTGCGGCATGGAAGATGCGGAACTGGCAGAGGAAATCCAGTTCCCCTATATCCATGAGTTTAATACAATCGAAACCCTGTCACACATCGGGGACAGCATATCCGATTTATCCAAGCCTGTGCTTATGGAGATTGGCAAGGCAATCGGAGCATATGACAGGGAAATTGCCGGAAAGGAAGCAACGAAAAATTTTGTTGAAAAAGGTCTTGCAAATACTACTGACACACGCTATAATGCTTTAAAGCGTGAAAGTGAAACGCAGGACGTACAACCTGACACACAGACCGGGAACGCCGGGGAAAGGGGAAATAATGATGAATCTGACCTACGAGAAGAACGGGGATTACATGATACCGATGTTACAGGTGGACGAGCAGCCGGAGGGGACACTCACGAAATACGGGCTGATGAGGAAGAATTACTTACAGGAACACAAGAAGGGGATTTACACCGGGCTTCTGCTGAAAGGGAAGCTGAAAGAGCATCTTCTGACCATTCAGGAACAAGCGGAGCAGAGGATGGAACTGCTGACCGGGCAGATGATGAAGCAGGAGGGAGTGACGGAAAAACTCAAGGCAGAGAACCAGATGCTCTGGGTTCAGAAGATGAACAGCATCAGGCACTCGGCGGAGGAAATCGTGCTGAGGGAACTGGTATACAGCCTGTAAATGAGGAAGAAATAACTGAAAATAAAGGACTGGCAGAGCCGGGCAGTGGAGAACCATTGTCCGGTCTTTCTTTGTCCGGGATAGAAAAGGGCATTTTGCAGTTTGATGAATTTATGGTGCATAAATGCCCAGAGATTGCCGGTGTGATGCTTTTTGAACCGGATAAGGGCAAACAAACAGAATATATTAAAAACAGTTACAGGCATAAGGAATTTACTGAGTTTTATATTGGGGAAGAAAGAGCCGGATACAGGGCGGACGAAAACGGTCTGACGGTCTGGAAGGGGAGCTATTTAAACCGGACAGCGGAAGCAACTGTATTACGGGAAGCTGTGAGGGACAGCATCGCCTTTTACATGGAAAAGGGCGAATATCTGAAAGAGGGGCAGATACCGCAGTGGGAAGAACCGAAAGAAACGGAAGTTTACCAGCAGCTTAGTTTATTCCCCACGATAGAGGAACAGATCGGCACGATAGAAGCGGCGCAGGCAGGAGAGAAATATATCATGCCCGCCGCTTTTTCTCTGCCAAAGGAGCAGCTTGAAGCCATTTTACGCACAGGGGGCGGACGGGATAACAGCAGGAGCCACATTTATGCCAAGTACCAGCAAGGGAAAACGCCGGAGGAAATGGCGGAGTTTCTGAAAAATGAGTACAGGACTACGGGGAAAGGCTTTGATTTCGGCAGTAATCCCATTTCAGTCTGGTTCAATGAATCCGGCATGAGCATCGGCTACGGGATGTCCGCAAAGGAAAACCCGGTTGCGGTGATGGGCTGGCAGGAAATAGAGGGCGTTGTCCGTTCTATGGTGGAGAATGGCTCTTACATGGGCGCAAATGAAGTGTTCCTTGTGGATGCGGTGGAACGCCAGAGGGTGTCAAATGACCTGTTCAATTTCTTCCGGGACGGTATCGGGGAAATCCCGGAGAACATACCGATTAAAAGCTACAACCACCCGGAGAGCATGACAAACCTCTGCGAGCTTTTATCCACGCAGGAGGGGCGTGATGTCGTTGCCGGGGAACTTTCCCACGCAAAAGAGCAGATTGAAGCCGGGGAAAAGCAGATCAGGTGGCGGTATGTAAAAAAGCCGGAGCATCTTCTTTCAGAGATTGCGGATTTAAGCACAGAGAAAACGGAATACCCGGTACAGGACAGTGTAGAGGTGCTGCATGAGGATTTTATCACACAGGACGAGATAGATAACCGTCTGACAGGCGGCAGCAACTATCATCATGGGCAGTTCCGTATCTATGAGTATTTTATGGAAGGGCATGATAAGAAAGAAAATATTGCTTTCCTTAAAAATGAATACGGGACGGGCGGCGGCACTCCCGCCTTAATCGGTTCAGACCGGAGCGATGAATGGCACGATTCCAAAGGAATCAAACTGGGGAAAGGCAGGATAGGCGCTCCATACGCAAAAGTGCTTTTAAAATGGAACGTGGTGGAGAAGCGCATCAGGGAGCTTGTCAATGCGGATAAATACCTTACGCCGAAAGGGAAGGAAGCCTTCGCACAGTACAAAAAAGAGCAGGCGGAGGAAGCCGTGCGCCGGGAGCAGGAAAAGCTGGAGCATGGTGTCCGGGTGGAGTGCAAAGATGCCATAGAAAAAGCGGTTGCGGAGAAATTTGACGGTTACACACTTCCGAGGGATACCGCAGAGGGCGTTATCCGGCAGTACGGGAAGGAACGGGTAGAGATTGTCCTTGCCAACACAATCACGCACTTATCCCATGACGGGCGTTTTTCCCCAAACAATAAGGAATGGGCGAAAAGCCTTGTGCCTTCCGCTGACTGGCAGACAAGGGATTATATCGTCACTTCACACCCGGCTGTTTTGGACGGTTTTACCAATCAGGCAAGGCGGTTTATAGAGCGTGACAGAGAACCGGAAAAAATGGCTGTACCGGGGCAGGAAGCGGAATTTTTCGGGGGAAATATTCAAATTCCCGAACCGGAAAATAAACCCAGTGACAGTGAGAAAGCACTGGCTGAAAGGCTTGCGGAAATGTCCGTAGTGGTGAAAGTCTGCGGTGCGCTGTCTATGAAAGATGTGGTCGGCTGGAACGAGGATACCGGGGCGGTTGCCATAGAGGACGCTGACAGGAGGTTAGAGGGCAGGGCGGTTTATGACACTCTGTTTCTGGAAGCCGCCGATTATGTACTGATGCAGTCATTAAGCGGCAATGCGGAAAAAGCGGTGGAGATGGATGCTCTGCTGAAGGAGGCACAGAACTATGCGGCACGTTATGAGAGTGAGCCGAAACGGCAGAGGGAAGGACACGCTGCGGAAATATCTGAAGCAGAGCCGGCAGGAGAACGCCGGGAGGAAAATCACCCGGATGCAGAGCCGGAAAAACGGACAGAAGAACCGGAACAGGAAGAAACAGTACGCTTTACGGTTACGGAAACTTCGGATGCCTTTACAGAGCCTTATGCGGTATGGGACAGCGAAATACAGGATTATTATGCAACAGGCGGTGGCACAGTGCCGACATTTGACACATCGGAGGAAGCAGATGTTTTCTGTCAAAATCTCAATGGAGATTTACATAGAAAAGAAGCAGAAAATATTGTTACAGAGCCGGGAACTGTTTCAGAATCAAAAGATTCTGCTGAAAAAGATGATTTCCCCGACATTGACACACAGGCTGTCCGGGAAGGTCTGGAAAAAGCCGGGATTGTGGACGGGCAGTTAGTAGATGAAAATGCCTTAGAGAATGATCCGTTTATCCGGCAGGTCATGGACGATGTGGAAACGCTGACCGGGGGCAATCCGCCAGAGCCGGAGATTGATAAAACAGGCGCAGTCAATTACCGCATCTCTTTTAATGAAGCGGAGAATACCGGGAAAGGATTTGCGCCGAAAGAGAAATTCCGGCAGAACGTGGAAGCCATACGAACCCTTGAAAAGATTGAAGGTGAACGCCGCACTGCCACACCGGAGGAACAGGAGGTTTTGGCAAAGTATGTAGGGTGGGGCGGTCTTGCCGATGCCTTTGATTCTTCCAAAGCAAATTGGGCGAATGAATATCAGGAATTAAAGAGCCTGTTATCCCCGGAAGAATACGCTTCCGCAAGGGAAAGCACGTTAAATGCCCACTATACAAGCCCGGTCATTATTCAGGCAATCTATGACGCTGTGGGGAAAATGGGATTTACCAGAGGGAATGTGTTAGATCCCGCCGCAGGCATCGGGAATTTTTATGGCTGTCTGCCGGAGGAAATGGCGGGGAGCAGGCTCTACGGGGCGGAGCTGGACGGGATTACCGGGCGTATCGCAAAACAGCTTTACCCTCATGCGGATATTAAAATCACAGGATTTGAGAATACCAGTTATCCCAATGACTTTTTTGACGTGGCGGTGGGAAATGTGCCTTTCGGACAGTATAAAGTGTCTGACAGGCAGTATGACAAGCATAACTTTCTCATACATGATTATTTTTTCGCAAAGACTTTGGATAAAGTACGTCCGGGCGGCATCGTTGCCTTTGTCACTTCAAAGGGGACTATGGATAAGAAAAACCCGGAAGTGCGGAAATACCTTGCACAGCGGGCGGAGCTTTTGGGGGCGGTCAGGCTCCCGAACACAGCGTTTAAGGAAAATGCGGGTACGGAGGTCACTTCGGATATTTTATTTTTAAAGAAGCGTGACCGGGTATTAGATATTGAACCGGACTGGGTGCATCTGACGGAAAAAGACGGTATCGTGATGAACCAGTATTTCGCAGACCACCCGGAAATGGTACTCGGAAAAATGGAGATGGTTTCCGGGGCGCATGGCATGGAAAGCGCCTGCCTGCCGGACACTTCCCTTCCCCTGTCGGCACAGCTTAAACATGCGCTCTCTTATGTGGAGGGCAGCATCGAGCAGGCGGATTTCAATGAGATTGATGATGAGCTGGCAAGGGAGAACATACCAGCCGATCCGGAGGTGAAGAATTACAGCTACACCGTTGTGGACGATAAAGTGTACTACCGGGAAAACTCCATTATGAAGCCTGTGGACGTGTCGGAGAAGGCGGAGCAGCGCATGAAGGGCATGGTGGCAATCCGGGACTGTACGCAGGAGTTGATAAACTTCCAGTTGGACGAGTACCCGGAGGAAATGATTTTAAACAAGCAGGCGGAATTAAACCAGCTATACGATGATTTCTCCAAGAAATTCGGTCTGATTAACTCACAGACCAACCGGAGGGCGTTCAATCAGGATTCCAGCTACTGCCTGTTATGTTCCCTTGAAAATCTGGACGATGAGGGGAATTTTATCGGCAAGGCGGATATGTTCTCCAAACGTACCATTAAAAAGCAGGAGGTTGTGACGAGCGTGGACACAGCCAGCGAAGCACTGGCGGTATCTTTAAGCGAGAAGGCGGGCGTGGACTTAGCCTATATGTCAGAGCTTGCGGATAAGAGCGTGGAGGAAATCACAAAGGAGCTTGCTGGGGTAATCTTCCAGAACCCGGTCACAGAGGAATGGGAAACCGCAGATGAGTATTTAAGCGGGAACGTGCGGGAGAAGCTGTCAGTGGCGAGAACCTTTGCGGAAAACCACCCGGAATACGCCATTAACGTGTCCTCACTGGAAAGCGTACAGCCGAAGGAACTGGACGCATCGGAGATTGAGGTGCGTGTGGGCGCAACATGGATTTCCCCTAAATATATCGAGGACTTCATGCGTGAAACCTTTGAAACGCCGGAGTACCTCTTTGACCGGAACACAATGGGCGTACTGTATTCCAATGTGACCGGGCAGTGGAACGTGAAGGGAAAAAACGCAGACCGGGGAAATGCCCTTGTCAACATGACCTATGGAACAGGGCGTGCAAACGCCTATAAGATTCTGGAGGATTCTCTGAATCTGCGTGACACCCGTATTTTTGACATTGTGACGGAGGACGGGAAGGAAAAAAGAGTCCTCAACAAAAAAGAAACCACGCTGGCAAGCCAGAAACAGGAAGCAATCCGGGAAGCCTTTAAGGACTGGGTATTTCGTGATCCGGAGCGCAGACAGGACTTGTGTGCAAAATATAATGAGCTTTTCAACTCCACCAGACCGAGAGAATATGACGGTTCACACTTAAAATTCCCCGGCATGACGCCGGACATTGTACTCAGACCACACCAGCTTAACGCTGTGGCGCATCAGTTATATGGGGACAACACGCTCCTTGCCCATTGTGTGGGTGCGGGAAAGACCTTTGAAATGATTGCGGCGGCAATGGAAAATAAAAGATTAGGATTGTGCCAAAAGAGTTTATTTGTTGTTCCAAACCATTTGACGGAGCAGTGGGCGAGTGACTTTCTGCGTCTGTATCCGGGGGCGAATATCTTAGCGGCAACCAAGAAGGATTTTGAACCCGCCAACCGGAAGAAATTCTGCTCCAGAATCGCAACGGGAGATTACGATGCTGTGATTATCGGTCACAGTCAATTCGAGAAAATCCCGCTTTCCACCGAAAGGCAGATGGCGATGATTGAAAGGCAGATAACAGAAATTGAAATGGCAATCGAAACCCTCAAAGCAGAGAACGGCGAGCGTTACTCCATTAAGCAGATGGAAAAGACGAAAAAATCACTGTCTGCAAGGTTGAACCGCTTAAATGATTCCAGCCGGAAGGATAATGTTGTGACCTTTGAGCAGTTGGGCGTGGATCGGCTGTTTGTGGACGAGAGCCATAATTATAAGAACCTCTTTTTATACACAAAAATGCGGAACGTGGCGGGCATCGCACAGACGGAAGCGCAGAAATCCTCGGATATGTTTGCCAAGTGCCAGTACATGGACGAGCTGACTGGAGGGAAGGGTATCACATTTGCAACGGGTACGCCAATTTCAAATAGCATGACGGAACTTTATACAAATATGCGCTATCTTCAGTACAATACCTTACAGCGTTTGGGATTGGGGCATTTTGACAGTTGGGCGGCATCATTTGGGGAAACTCAGACAGCGATTGAGCTTGCGCCGGAGGGAACTGGATACCGGGCAAAGACGAGATTTGCGAAGTTTTTCAATCTCCCGGAGCTGATTGCGTTATTCAAGGAGAGTGCGGATATTCAGACACCGGATATGCTGAAACTTCCTGTGCCGGAAGCGGATTATGAAAATATCGTGTTGAAGCCGAGCGAGTACCAGAAGGACATGGTACAGTCACTTGCGGACAGGGCGGAAGCGGTCAGGGACAGGAAAGTGCAGCCGAACATCGACAATATGCTGAAAATCACAAATGACGGGAGAAAGTTAGCGTTAGACCAGCGGCTCATCAATGATATGCTTCCCGATGAAGAAAACTCCAAAGCCACAACCTGTGTGGAGAAGGCGTTTGAGATTTGGGAGCAGACCAAAGAGCAGAAATCGGCGCAGCTTATCTTCTGCGATTTATCCACACCGAAGGGAGATGGGACATTCAACGTATATGAGGACATCAGGGATAAGCTCATGGCGAAAGGAGTGCCGGAGAGTGAGATAGCATTTATCCATAGTGCCAATACGGAAACAAGGAAAGCGGAGCTGTTCGCAAAAGTAAGAAGCGGGCAGGTTCGTTTTTTGTTAGGCTCAACCGCAAAAATGGGAGCCGGAACCAACGTGCAGGACAGGTTGATTGCGTTACACCACCTCGATGTGCCCTGGCGTCCGTCCGACATTGAACAGCAGGAAGGGCGGATTTTAAGGCAGGGCAACATGAATGACAAGGTAAAGATTTTCCGGTATGTGACGGAGGGAACATTCGACAGCTACTCATGGCAGCTCATCGAAAACAAGCAGAAATTTATAGGTCAGATTATGACGAGCAAATCCCCGGTCAGAAGCTGTGAGGACATAGACGAAGCGGCTCTCACCTATGCGGAGGTGAAGGCTCTGGCAACCGGAAATCCCTACATAAAAGAAAAGATGGATTTAGATATTCAGGTATCCAAGCTGAAGCTGTTAAAGGCGAACCACACTAGCCAGAAGTACCGCTTAGAGGACAATATCGTGAAGCATTACCCGGTGCAGATCGCTTCCATGAAGGAACGCCTTGCGGGGTATCGTGCCGACATTCAGACCTACGCACAGAATAAATTCCCGGACAAGGACACTTTCTCCATAAAAATCGGAAACCGGGTATATACGGACAAAAAAGAAGCCGGGGCAGCACTGATTGATATGTGCCGGAGCGCAAAACAGCCGAATATGGCAGTCACAATCGGGGAGTATCAGGGATTTAAGATGAGCGTTTCCTTCGATTCGTTCTTTTCCAAGTTTGCGGTGAACTTAAAGGGCAGCATCACCCATGAGGTGGAAATCGGCACTGATCCGCTGGGGAATTTGCAGAGGTTAAGCAACGCTTTAGAGGGCATGACCGGGAAAATGGAAACGGTGGCGCAGAAGCTGGAGAACGTGGAGCATCAGCTTGAAACCGCAAAGGTGGAGGTCACAAAGCCATTCGCACAGGAAGCGGAGCTTGCGGAGAAGCTGGAACGCCTGACAGAACTAAATGCCCTGTTAAACATGGACGAAAAGGGCGGCGATGGAATTGATATGGACGATGAGCCGGAAAATGACGGGGAACAGGAGGAACTGGACATAGAGGGAATGGGGCGTGATACGGAAGCGGTGGCGGATGCGCCTTTTAAACCGCAGATGAACCGGGCAGTATCGGAAAAGATAGCGGAGCATGGGAAAGAGAGGATGCTGGCAGACAGTCCGAGAGGGCGCATTTCCGTAAAAGAGAAACTTGCCGAGATGCGGGAGAAGGCATATGGGCAGAAAGCGCCGGAAAAGCCGGATATTTCAAAGGGAAAAGGAAAAGAGGAAAGTTTATAAGGAGGGCAAAAATGGAAACAGCAGGACAGAACACAAAACAGGTCATGGAGGAAAATGACGCATTAAAGCAGTTCATGGAGCTGCTTAACCAGCAGAACATGAAAGAGCAGTCACAGGATTTTATGGGGGCTTTCTGGTATGTGGCGGGTATGCAGGTACAGCTTACCGCAATGGTCGATGAATTACAGGCTGTCCGGGAACAGCTTTCACAGATGCAGGAGAACCAGCCAAAATCAGTGAAAGAGAACCTCATGGATAAAGTGGCGCACCTTCAGGAGAAAATCACGAGCCTGTCGGAACGCCTGACAGCGGTAAGAAACCGTCTGGTGGAAACAGCGTCACAGGCGGTCAACACCTTTAAGGAAAAAGGAAAAGCGGAGATGTGCAAGGTTCTTCAGAAAGGAATCTCCGGCGTGAAGTCCATGCTTTCCGGTTACAGGGAACGTCTGGTTGACGTGATGACGGATTTTGAAAAGACAGCCAACCAGATTGACAGCATCGGGGACGAATTAAAGCAGATCGGGAACAGCGTTTCCAACGTGGGCAGGCTGTTAGCCGGGAAAGGCACAAAAGAGGTATCGGACGAAAAGCCGGGTGTCGGTCTGACAAGGGCAGCCAATATGCCTGTAAAAAAGGCGGTGGAGAACCTGCGGAAGAAGATTGACGGGGCGGATCAGGCGTTTGAAAAGCTGGATCGGCTCTCTGACCGTCTGGACGCCGGGAAAGAAGCGGAGAAAGGCGGGCGGGTGTCCGTAAAGGATAAGCTGTCGCAGATGAAGGAAAAGGCGGGACAGCAGAAGAAAGCGCCGGAGCCGGACAAGGCAAAGGCGAAAAACAAAGAGGAAAGTTTATAAATATTATCAGCAAATAAAAATATCCAAAACGGGGGCAGACAGGGAAACTTATCTGTCCCCTGTTTTTGTGGAGGAAAAGGAGAGATAACCATATGGCAGACGCAAGAACCGAGAAACAGAAAGTAAAGGAGATAACGGACAGGCTGGAGGAAGGATTGAAAGAACTGTTTGAGGGGGAGAAGTACAAAAGCTACCTGAATACCATGTCAAAATTTCATAATTACAGCGCAAACAATATCCAGCTCATAGAGATGCAATGCCCGGATGCGACATATGTTGCCGGGTACAAGGCATGGCAGAAGAATTTTGAACGCCATGTAAACAAGGGCGAGAGGGGTATCCGTATCCTTGCGCCTGCGCCTTATAAAATCAAAGAGGAACAGGAGAAGATTGATCCGGTGACAAATGAGCCTGTGCTTGACCGGGACGGGATGCCTGTCATGGAGGAAGTGGAGATAAAGATACCTGCCTTTCGTGTTGTTACAGTGTTTGACTATTCACAGACGGACGGAAAAGAGCTTCCCGGACTTGGCGTGAATGAGCTGCGTGGGAATGTGGAGCGTTATCAGGATTTTATGGAGGCGCTTAGCAGGGTTTCCCCTGTCCCAATCCGCTATGAAGGCATGGAGGGGGACAGGAAAGGCTATTTTATTGATTTAAACCACCCTATCGCCATTAAGGAGGGCATGAGTGAAACGCAGACCGCAAAAACCGGAGTCCATGAGGTGGCACACGCCAAACTCCATGCTAAAGAGGTTGAACAGGAAACAGGGACTATCAAAGACCGGGAAACAAAAGAGGTGGAAGCGGAGAGCATCGCCTACACCGTCTGCCAGCATTTCGGGATTGACACGTCCGATTATTCTTTTGGGTATATTGCCGGGTGGAGCAGCGGAAAAGAGATGCCGGAGGTGAAATCTTCCCTCGACACCATACGCCGGACTTCCTCGGAACTGATAAAAGGGATTGAAGCGCAGCTTCTGGAGATTGAAAAGGAACGTGCTGCAGAACAGTCACAGGAGGACATTATCCTGCTTGTGTCGAATACAGACCGTTCCGAATATGACCTTTTGAATGTTAAGGGCATGGAGAGGATGGAAATATTTAATCTACTGTCTATCATGAAAGACGATGACAGGCAGAATGTGGAAGCCTACCTTGAAAGAGCTGGGGCATGGGTAACGCTGCTTGCCAATGAACGGAGTGAGGATGTAGAGGAATACCATTTAGACTATGCCTATGATACGGATACCCATGAGATAACCAATTACAAGGCATTGCAGGAAGAACAGGAGAAAGCCAACATTCCGATTGAATATGGCGATGTGATTGTAAGATTCTCCACACCGGACAGCGGGGAATATGAAACCATTAAAATTACAAATATGCAGTCAGAAGTGGCAAATGTTTTATATGCAATACCATTTTTGCAAGAAAATGAGTGGAATGGAAATGTGCTGGATTATCTGCAGGAGAGAGGTCTTGAGTTTGTCCCGATTATGAGAAGCGGGGGAATAAATGACGGTTATCCGCAGTTCTATGATTTTGATGTGGATATGAGCGCATGGGAAGTGCATACCGCTTCGGAGCTTCCGGCAACGGTACAGGCGGAGCAACTCATTAACCGCATGGAATTTCACAGGTCGGTATATGACAGCGATGAGCGCAATTTGATTATGAACCATGCCTATAAGCTGGATGATATGTATAAGACCACTTCCCTTGCATATTCCATTGCGGAACAGAAAGACGATTCAGCCTTGCTTTGGGAAACGATCCGGGTGGCGCAGGAAGAAATTGACGCTCTCCCAGACGGAATGGTGGGGCTGTCGGAAATGCACGAATACGGATATTCATGGGATGAAATGCTTCCTCTGACAAAGGACAGGGCATCAGAGCTGTTTGGGGAAGATGTTTCGGTGTACCAGCTCCACGCAGACGGTTCAGAAACGCTTGTAGAGGACAGGGCGGCATTACAGGGGCATGACGGGCTGTTCGGCGTGGAAAAAGGTGATTGGAACGCTTATAAGGAATACCAGTCCATGAAGCAGGAATTGGAGGACAGCGAACCTAACCGGGAGGCACAGCTTTTGTATGGCAATGAGGGAAGGTTTGGCATCTATCAGCTTAAAGATTCAGCGGAAACAAGGGATATTCGCTTTATGGATATGGATTACCTCGAAAAAGAAGGTATCCCGGTTTCCAGAAAGAATTATACCCTTGTCTATACGGGGGAACTGAAGGAGGGCATGAGCCTTGAAGATATTTACACGAAATTCAATGTAGACCACCCGGCAGGCTTTACCGGGCATTCCCTTTCCGTTAGCGATGTGGTGGTGCTGCATCAGGACGGGGAGAACACAAGCCATTATGTGGATTCCGTTGGTTACAGGGTGATACCGGAGTTTACAAAGGAACTTTCCGCATCAGCGGAAGTCAGCGCAGAGAAAGCTCCGGTCATGGAAGAAACAGCGGAAATTACAGAGGGAGCAGCAGAAGAACATACAGAGGAGGAACCAGACAGTGATAAGGTTTCCTATTATGTCATTGAGGATTTATCCACATGGGCGGAGAACAGCCCGGATAAAAGCAGGCTGGAACGTTTTGACAGCCTTCCGGAAGCGGTGGCGAAATTTACGAAGTACCGGGAAAAAGATATGGAGGACAAGCCGGATATGGCAAGGGCAACTTTCGGCTTCAACGTCAATGGAAGCGAGTTTGACCTGATCCACGTCCGAAATCATGAAAACTGTCTGTCACTGGATTTTATGCACAGCAAGGCGGCAGGGGAAAGCCGCCGCTTCATGGACGATTTACGGGTTTTATCGGATGAGGTCGGCTTTGACAAGGTGAGGGTTCACCGGGAGATGTCGCCGGAGGAAATCAAGGATTTTGTGAAACAGAGGTTTGAGTACCAGCTAAAGAGCAGCGGTCTTGACGATATTTCCCTCTATATGGACAGGTTTGATGCCCTCTATGAACAGGGGAAAATGGAACATCTCATGCCCACAGACAACCAGAAGCATATTGTGGAAGATGTACCGTTCATGGAGTGGGAAAATCCGTATATAGATACCAGCAGCCATACAACGGACAGGACGGAAACGGAGCTTGCCTTCCGGCTTGCAGACCGTTATATCAGTATTCAGGAAGCCACAGAGGGGTATGATTACACCATTTATGATATGAATTACCGGGAACTGGACGGGGGTGTATATGACAATCCGGATATAACAATCAGACAGGCACTTGACGAGATTGTGACGGATTTGAAAGAACCGGCGCACAGGAGCAGTCTAGAGGGCAGTATCCGCACTGACGATGAACTGATACCGATTGATTATGATGGATTGATGGAAAAAGCGGAGCAGGCGGCAAAAGAGCATCTTGAGGAACGTATCAGAACCGAAGTGCCGGAAGCAGTGGAAAGCAAGGTCATAGCAGACTTTAAAGCTAAAACAGAGGAATTATTTAACGGTATCAACGGGCAGACACAGGAGGACATAGAACTGAATGTTTACGCCTATTTACAGTCCAAGATTGACGAGTATGGGATGGATATAGAGCTTGTGGATATGGCGGTATCCGGGAGCAGGTGCAGAGGTTTAGAGGGAGCTGGTTCTGACCTTGATGTGGTAGTGGAGTACCGGGGCGGGGAAAATGAAGATGCCCTGTTCAATGCCTTTAACGAGGACGGTTTTACAATCGGCGGCGTTAAGGTAGACATCAATCCCATTACAGAAGGAAAGACCGGGACGCTTGGGGAATATCTTCTGGGTGTGGAAGCCTATCTTGAGGAAAAACGTGCTGCCATGCAGGAGAAAGCCGCAGAGCAGATACAGGAGGAAAAACAGACGGTTGTCACCCTTACAGTGGCAGAGTGCGGGGAGTTCCATAATTTCGGAGAATACCATGAGAATATCGCAGGCGTGGAGGAAGCAATCGCCATTTTCAACCGGATACCGCCGGAGAGGATGAACGGTATCCCAAGCATCGGCATCAATATCCATACAGAGGGGACAGAAAGCTATGAGGACACGCAGATGGATATTGTTTCGGGCAGAGTTGCGGATTTGGAGATTCTGGACTATGTGCCGGATATTACGGACAATCCGAAGGCGGTGGAGGTCATTGCGGAGCTGATCGACAAGCTGCCGGATATAGAGGTCAGGGGTTCTCTGGAGAAGTGGCAGGCGGCTTTCCTTGCTGCGGAGATAGACCAGCTTTCCTACGATTATGACACTTATCAATACAATCATACAGTGGAGGACAGGGAAGCGCAGATTGCAAACATTACAGAGGACATCAGAAGCGGGAATACAGGGTATCTCAATGACTTCCTCAATGCGCTCATTTCAGACAGTATCCGGGAAGGAATGACGGATATTTTGGGGAAAGGTACGGAGCTTGATGACAGTGTGGGCGTACAGACCGCAAGGAAAGCGAAGGAGCTGTTAGACAGGCTGGCGGAATACAAGCCGCTTGCAAAGGTCGAGGAACTGGAAGAATGTAACTATAACATGATTGATAACGTCCTGAACAACGAGAAGCCGAAAGAGGAAAAGCAGACAGGCAGAGTTTCCATAAAGGAAAAACTGGCGGAGAAAAAGGCGGTCATCGAGCAGAGGGATAAGTCAGAGAAGGAAGCCCCAGAAAAGGGAACGGAGAAAAAATCGGAGAGGGAGATATAAGTTATGGATAAATTTACAGTGGAAGAAATCAATTTGATGTGTGTGTTTGAGGGGCAGGACAGGACGGGCATGATTGCCGACATAAAGAATGTGATTCCCCACATACAGGACAGCGACATGGTGGAGCTTGCCGGACAGGTTTTAGGGAAACTGGAAACCATGAGCGATGAAGAATTTGCAGAGGTGGCGTTGGAAGCGGCAGAGTGATCAACGCAAAACTTTTATAGCATTATTCGACATAACGTGCTATAATTCTCTTAGTCAGATTAGAGCGAGTAGGGATAGTCTGCGGTTGTCCTTTCTGGAAACGGAAAGGAGGTCGGTATGAACACACTTGAGATACTTACACTGCTGTTGGTCATTTTCGCAGCATTAACATACATAGACAATAAACACAACCGCAAGTAACGGAAAAGGCTATCTTCTACTGCAATAGAGGATAGCCTTATAATCCGTAATTTTTACGCTTTATAAGTTTCCGATTGTACAACCGTCGGACGTGCAAATATCCTTCGGCTTCTATGATGATTATAAACCAACACTGCGGATTTTGCAAGAGGGTTTAGGAGATAGGGGTGCTTCGGCGCTCCTATTTTTTTGCGGATTTGTAGATTATCTTACATGAAAACGGTCTTGTCTGCAAGAAATTTTTCTGATTTTATAAATAGATAGTAAGGAAAGAGTGGGATTCCGCCGTAGCCGGCATTGTGGGCAGTGTGTATAACTCCCCGTCTTATGGAGCTGTGGGCAACACTGTTTGCAGGATGTGGGAAAGCTGCTTTTGCTTTTCCATATGCTGTGAATAGTGTTGTCCATAGCGAAATGGGGAGTTATGCACACTGTCCACGATGCTTTTTTTGCTTTTTAAAGCCCTTTTAGGGCAGGATACTACCGGGCAGGGTTACTATTCCGGTCTGGCTGTTCCTGTGCGTTTTTTGGCGGCTCTGTGCGCCCTAGATACTGGTTCAGGTTATCCAGTTTCCGGTTCAGAGATTTCACCTCTTTGTCACAGTTTTTGTAAGTGGCGGTCAGTTCTTTCTTCTGTGCGGTCAGCTCCTGATATTCTGCTTTCAGCTTGTCAATGTTCAAGCCTTTTAAGTTGATGCCTGCCTGTTCCAGCATACGCCTTGCGCCGCTATAAAGAATGATCTGGCTCTCGTGTTTCCGGAAATATGCGTCGGGGTTTTTAGCCTTTTTATAGGCGATATTGTAAGCCTTGTTTGCTTTATACTGTTCCGCATATTTGATGATTTCCGCAAGGTCTTTGATGCGGTTTTCCAGCTTGCGGACGGTCTGCTTCGCTTCTTTTCCGGTGGCGGCTGTGGCGGCGATCTTTTGTTCCAGTTCTTTTATGGAACCCACTTCATTATATGCCTGTGCTGCAATCTTCAAATTTTCAACCGCTGCCCACCTCTGCAGCCCCGGACTGTTCTGGAATTTCTCATCAGAAGTGTCAATCAATCTCTTATCTGCGTAATCCCTTTTCGGGATAACTGCCTTTCGTTCCCGTTTCAGTTCAATCCGTTCTTTGATGCGCTCCTTCGTGTATTCCTTTCCGAGTGACTTGATGCTGCCACGCACAAAACGGTCTTTGCCAAGTGGACGGAAGGAGATAAATTTGAGGGCATCTTCCCCAAAAGTTTCTCCTTTTATCTCATAGCCTTTTGCCCGCATCAGGAGCAGAAATTCTTCATAGGTGGAGGATGATTTTATGGCGGCGTTGATGTCTTTCCTTATCTGTGTTTTCCATGCGCTGCTGTTTTTGTCTGCCTGCCATTCATTGTATTTTTTCCCACGCTCCCCACCGGGGATAATGACGGAAAGGTTATGCTCATTACAAAGTTCGTCACTCAATTTTCGGATGCGGTAATAAGTCTGCTTACAGTCGTGGTATTTGTCATGCTCTATGTTGTCGGCAGCACAGAAAATGATATGGTTATGGACGTGACCTTTATCAATGTGGGTAGTGACAACGTAAGAATATTTTCCCTCTAAAACTTTGTCCGCAAGCTCCTTCCCGATCTGGTGCGCTTCATCAAAACTGACCTCACCGGGAGCGAACGCCTGTATCAGATGATAGGCTTTGTTGGGGCTGTTTTCCCGGCAGTGGTCTAAGGTATATTTGAAGTCAATCGCTGCGGTTTCCGGCGCACAGGCATAGGAAGAAATGTAGATGCTTTCGTCTGTCTTGTCCGGGTTGCATATGTAGGCTACCGCTTTATCAACGGTTGCTGTGATAGCATGGATTTTTGTGACTGCCATACCTGTTTCATCAACTCCTTTACTTCGTCCATATCTTCCTGATAGACGTGGTTTGTGCTGTTAATTCTTTTCGCAATCTGGTTCAGACTTGAATTGATCCGTCCAAGCTCCGTATTGTATTCCCGTAAAAAACTGTAATCCACGTCATAAACATATCCGTATAGAATCAGCTTCCGGATAAAAGCCGATTTGCTTTTCATGCCGGACAGCTTAAACTTCTCGTCAAGGATGTACTGCTCCTTGTCATTCAAGTGAAATTCATTTCGGTTGGTGCGTGTCCTGTTTGCCATTTTTACATCGTCCTTTCTAAATTTGGGCATAAAAAAACCGCTGTAACTTGTCCGGTTTACAACAGTCTGGTTTCGTGTCTGTTCAGTTGTTTTGGATAGAATTATCCATGTGTTATTGTAGCAAATTTGCGGAAGAAGGTCAAGGACTTGCAGAGAAAAAGAGGAAAGAAAAGCAAAGAGGGTTAGGGATACTTCCCTATGGAAATTTCATCATACGGACGGTAGGGAGGTATGGGGAATTTCGCCTATGTGTCCGTACATAGGCAGTGCTTGCTATTCTACCCACGACACTCCCGGAGGGTGTGTCGGTGTTTAAAAAAATAGCAAAAAAAGAATATTTAGTTTGATATAAGTGCATTAAGAGATTGGGAAAATGAAAGCTCAATCGATCTGTGAGAATCGTGGAGAAATACAGGAATGGGACGGTCTGCATCGTGGAGGGCAACTCTGGGGATGCCTGCAAACAGCAGAGCTATCCAGTCGGAAGCAATTCTATCTACGGTTACGGATGCCCTGCCTATTGATGGCAGAATGGGTGAAAGAAAAACCAGAGGTCAATCCTCTGGCTGCTCTTTTGCCTTACATATCCCCTGCGCCGTCCCTGCTATGATAGTCAGTTCCGCATCATCAAAAGTATCAAGAAGCACATCTAACCGCCGACGTAAAGTTGATTTCCCTGTCGGACTGTCTGGGTGTATGTACTGGTCTACGGATATGTGGAACATTGTAACAAGCTGAATAAACAGCCGAAAGCTCGGATACTGCCCCTCTTTTTCCACGGATTGCAAATGCCTCGCAGAAATGCCAAGTTCCTCGGCTAATTCCTCTCTTGTAATCCGCTGTTTCTCACGGGCATCTTGAATAAGAAATTTCAGTTCTACTATTAGGAAATAAGAAAATATAAATGAAATGGTTTTTGCTCTTGATTTTGCTATATTAATATGATAAACTGAGAAAAACTAAAGAGAGGGTAGCGGATGATTGTTTATTCGTTAATTTAAGGACAATAAATAGTGTTTATTCTCATCTCAAAATTATGATGGGTTTCTTTGTTGTACTTTTTGCGGATAAATTATTTGAGCTAGCCTTATATGTAAAGGCTTTTGTTTGAGCATTTATATATTCTAATGGATGTGGAGTGTTCATTTATAGGCTAAAAGTTTATGTGTGCAAAATAGGTTAAGGATAACTCAGCGTAATGGGTTATCTTTTTTTATTGTCCTTTTTAATACAACATTTCGATTATAACTGTGGAAAGGATAATAGATATTTATATGAATAGAGAAAACAAAAAAAAGCTGTATGAAAAAGGTTATTATAAAACACATCCATGTAATGAAACTTTTGTTTGCAAAGTATGTGGAAGAATAGTAATACCAACAGGGGCAGGTAGCGAGCATAGAAATCATTGTCCAAACTGTTTGTATAGCCAACATTTGGATAATGAGCCGGGTGATAGATTAGCTGACTGCGGAGGAATTATGGAGCCTATTGCAGTATGGGTAAGAAAAAATGGTGAATGGGCAATTATTCATCGTTGTCGTATTTGTGGTAAGTTAAGTTCAAATAGGATTGCTGCAGATGATAATCCGATGAAATTGATGTCTTTAGCCATGAAGCCTGTTTCATTTCCACCATTTCCATTAGAAAAAATTGAAGAAATGACAAAATTAATGGGTGGTAGTGGAACATTGGAATTTTAATCAAGAGATGTCAGAAGTTAGTCCACTAATTCATATCAGGTGTGTATGAGTAATCACATAAATGGGGAAATTTCAAATTTATGAAGAAATTGATTTTATAAAGTGAACATGATATAATACTTAATATTTATGTTTCATTTATTGTTGCGTTTACCGAAGGAGGTGTTTGGTAATGGACTTTAAGAATCAAAATTGTTCAGATAGTGAATTTTCCCATGCAGAATAGTAGAAATGCAACGGTCTGTATGGGTTAAATAATAGTTGCATTATCTGCTGATTCTGCACTTTATTTAATAATATTAAGTAAAGGACGGAATAAAATAATGGAGTATTTAAATGCAGCAGATGTGCTTCCGAAGAAACTACTAAAGGAGCTATCCACATATGTAAATGGACAATTGTTATATGTTCCTTCAACGGAAAGCAAAAAATCATGGGGAAGTAAAAGTGGTTCAAGGCAGTATTATGAACAGCGGAATAGTAATATTGTTGAGCTATATCAAAAAGATAAGAGCATTGACGAACTCTGTGAACAATTCAATCTATCCTATGATACGATTCGTAAAATAATAAAAGTGAATTTATAGGGCTTTATCCATTAAAGGGTAAAGCCCTTTTTTCATCGGATAAAATGGTTATATTTATTTTGTGTCCTTCTTTTTTCTGGATGCAAGACCTATAATAATGCAGGTAAAAGGAGGAGTGAAATGAGTACACAAACAAATATGACAAATGGCAATCCTACAAAATTGCTTTTGAGTTTTGCTATTCCCCTTATGTTGGGGACAATTTTTCAGCAGTCCTTTATACTTGTAGATAGAATTATAGTAGGACATTTAATAGGTTCCAATGCTTTTTCATCGGTAGGAGCAACAGGCTCTGTATCAATGGTATTCACATCGCTTTGTTTGGGAATTGCGATTGGATCAGGAATTGTTGTTTCGCAATTTTATGGGGCAAATGATGAGGATGGCACGGCATCTGCAATTAGGAATGGGACGATAATAAGTATATTAAGTACCATAATTGTTTCGATTTTGGCATTAGTTGTTACAAAACCGATTCTTATATTGCTGAATACGCCTGTTTCTTTATTAGAGGATTCCATCAGCTATATGTCAATATCTATGGGTGGTTTGATTATAGTAATTCTCTACTACATACCATTCAGTATATTGCGTTCATTAGGCGATGCAAAGTCTCCGATTATTTTTTTGGTGATTTGCAGCATATTAAATATCGCTTTTGATTTGGTATTTGTCCTTGCTTTCCACATGGGCGTGGGAGGAACTGCAATAGCATCCTTGTTAGCTCAGGGAATAGCAGGTATTTTATGTTTCTTTTATGCTGTAAAGAAATATTCTTATTTTAAAATAGCGTTAAAACAAGCGAAATTTGACAGAACTGTTGCAAAGCAAATTCTTAAAATCTGTATACCGATGGGATTTCAGTATTCGTTTATTTATCTGTCAAGCTGTATTTTGCAGTGGGTAATCAATGGATTTGGAACAAGTGTAATAGGAGCGTTTACAGCGACAAACCAGATAGAAAACTTAATCCAGCAGCCCTTTACTGCATTAGGGACAGCGATGGCAACTTATACAGGACAAAATATTGGAGCGGGAAAGACAGACAGAATAAAGCAGGGACTGATTTCAGCTTTGAAAATATGTACCATATATTCGTTGTTTCTACTAATTATATTTTGGGGCTTCGGAAAAGCGATTATGAATATTTTTGTATCTGACATAGCGATTATTGAAAATGCAGTGAAGGGTATCCATATCACCAGTATATTCTTCCTTTCACTTGGGATGGCTCAAATGCTTCGCTATTTGTTAAATGGTGCAGGGGATTCTGCTTATTCAATGGTGAATGGGATTGTGGAAATAGTCTGTCGGCTTGTATTTGTTTTCGTTTTGACAAATATTTCATTCATAGGTCAGTGGGGAATTTGGTGGACAACTGCATTGACGTGGTTTTGTACAGCAATCTTGGCTTTTTGCCGTTTTATGGGCGGTAAATGGAAAGATAGAGGTATTGCTAAATAATCGAAATTCATTGTTTGGGAGATATAGGTTACCACATAAGTATAGAATGTTATGTCAGAAAAGGTTGAGGAATTATGAATAAAGGGAAATGGATATTCTGTCCAGTCTGCGGAAGCAAAACTCGTACTATGATACGAGAGGATACAGAATTGAAACAATATCCTCTTTTTTGCCCGAAGTGTAAGCAGGAAACTTTGATTGAAGCAAAGAATTTAAAAGTAACAGTCATCAAAGAGCCAGCCGCAGAAACGCAGAGCCGATGAACTTGTGAAAAACCTCACAGATCATCAGCTCTTTTTTCACTACAGAACGGATAAAATAACCCACTGAATAAAAGTTTCAGTGGGCAATTTTCTATATTTTTGTAGAGTACAGAATAATAATCATGACATTTTTAATTTTAGCAGAGACATGTTTTTTAGTCTACGGAGCGTGGATTGTTATTGAGAATAGATTGCAGTACAATCTAAATCGAGGTGAAAGTAATGGATACTAAAAGAAAAAAAGAATTATTGCAGCAATGGAAAAATCGCCATCCAGAAATGGGTGTGATTTCATTTCGGTGTAAAAAGACGGGAGAATCTTTTTTGGGTATCTCAAAAGATACAAAAGCTGATTTTAACAGCAACCGCTTTCAGCTATCAGGAGGGATGCATCCAAACAAAAGGCTTGCTGAACTTTGGAATCAGTTTGGAGAGGAAGGATTTGAACTTTCTGTTGTAAAAGTACTAAAATATGAAAATCCCGACGATGACCACACAGACGAATTGGAAAAATTAAGGGAACAATGTTTTATAACAGATACGAAAGCGAGGAAGATATGGAAGTAAATAAAGATATTGTAATTATGTCCGAAGGATATGACCGTATTGATGGACGAAACGCATATCATTCAAACATAAAAAGGCTTACGCTTGGTATGCCAGTTATGGAAAAAAATAAAAATATGCAGATAGCCATGCAGATTTGGGAAGAAAAGGAAGATGGAACATTAAGTATTGCTATGGAACTTCCAATCCACCAAATAATGGATTTCATGCTATTTTTAAGCCGTACTATGTTGTATTTTCGGGAAGCATATCGTTATCCTTTATTGTATAAACCAGATAATCCAGTGATTGAACGGATAGGCGTACAAGGGGGTGTAATGCCTGTCAATATTTGTATTGACAATCCCGATATTAATAACGACATCAAAAAATTTTCGCAGGCTCTCAGTGATTTGGGAGAACTTACAGGAGAGCGTATGCGGACATTGTCCCATATATTTGAAGAAATGGAGTGTTATTGAAATGGAAAATAAATATCTTCTGTCGCCGTCCAGACAGTTGACAGAAGAAGAACAAAAACTTGTCTGGATAAAACCAATTACTCATATTGAAAGTCAGGCGGAGCATCGCATTTGTGAGGAAGTAAAGCGAAACTGGATGCGTGGAGAAATGAAAATAGCAAACATACTATTGGAGGGAGATGCAGGCTCTGGAAAAACTCAATTAGCAAAAGCATTATCCGCAGATTTTGGTTTGCCTTATACAAAAGTGACCTGCTTTGCAGATATGGATAAGTCAGATATTTTAGGCTCAATTCTGCCAGTGCTGCCCGATGAAAAAATAGATTCAACAGGAGTTGAATACAAATATTATCCGTCAGAAATTATCAGAGCTTATGAAAACGGATGGCTGCTTGAAATCCAAGAACCTACGGTTATTCGGGATGCGGCGGTGCTAATGGCATTAAATTCTGCCCTTGAGCCAGATGGCAGTATCAATTTACCAACACGCATCGTCCACCGCCACCCAGATTTTATTGCAGTTATAACAACAAACAGAGGTTATAATGGATGCCGCCCGTTAAATGAGGCTTTGCGTGATAGAGTTCAACATAGTGAAAAGATGGACTTGCCAGAGATTAGCGTTATGGTGGAACGGGCAGCGGCGAAAGTGGAATGTACAAATAAGACTTTATTATACACATTTGCGAAAACAATTATTGAATTGGATAAAACAGCGAAAGCAAATGCCATCAAAGGTGTGGCAGGAATGCGTTCTTATTTCTTTTGGACGGATGCGGTTCTTCAAGGCTCAGAAATTGTTGATGCTCTATATCATAAAGTGATTTATAAAATAACCACAGATGAGGATGAGATTGCAATTCTGGAAAAGGCACTGTCGGAACGAGGACTATTGGCAGCTTTAGAAGATGTTTCCGCTTCATTGGCTGCAGCAAATGGAGAGGTCATGGAAATCCATACAGAGGGAATGAATGATGCGCTCAAAGTTCCCTTAGATGCAGATATTCAATCAGCAGTTGCGTTGAGAAAATCTCCAGAAAGTGAAAGTGTTTCAGTAGATGTAACAGAATTATCAGCAAAATCCAGAGAATCCGATACTGGCGAGGACGGTGCGCCAATCTACCATGAGCTAACCCCCGAAGAATCGGCGGCACTTGCAGAAGAAAAAAAGGCTTTTCGCAAACATCTAAATCAACAGGCACGGGAATTGGTGAAAGGAACTTCCCATGAAAAAGTCGGCTTGATTGTTCATCGTCCAGAAGCGACATTGGCACATCATCGTGAATATAATAAAATGGTTTTGGAATTGATGCCTGTTATTAGGGAGCTGATACGAAAGACAACGCCACTCTTGGAGCATGAAGTTTCTGCTGATTTTAGCAGAAATTGTGTGTATGGGACAAAATTTCATCCTGAAAAGGTATCTTCACAAGACCACAGGTATTTTTCAAAAAAGAGACCGCCAGAAGAAGAACCGTCACTTGTGGTGGCATTGCGCATTGACCAGTCAGCGTCTATGAAAGCATTTGGACGGTTAGAAGCAGCGAAACGGGCTGCTGTTGCAGTATATGAGTTCTGTACGGCGTGTAAAATTCCATTGCTTATTTATGGAGATACAGCAGACCGTTCGCCAATAGAAAGAATGTCAATGTATTCCTATATTGATTGGGAAGAGCCACAATTGAATGATAAATATTCTCTTATGACAATTCAGAGCCACAGTAATAACAGAGATGGAATGGCACTTCGGATTCTTGCAGAAAAATTAGTAAAGATGTCACAGACAACAAAATTGTTGATTAGTATTAGTGATGGGCAACCGAAAGCCATGCCAGATTATACTGGAAAAGCAGCCATAGGTGATATGAAACAGATTATCAGTGAATATAGCCGCAAAGGTATTCTGTTTTTAGCAGCGGCAATTGGACAGGACAAAGATACAATCAGTGATATTTATGGACAAGAACGGTTTTTGGATATGTCAAACCTGCGGCAGATGCCGGTACAACTGATTCGTATCATTTCCAGATTCCTATAAAAATGATATGATAAAGCGAGGAGGTGGAAATTATGGATTGTACTAAAATTGGAAAGTTAATAGCACACTTACGGAAAGAAAAAGGGATGACACAAAAAAATCTGGCGGATGAACTGGGTGTGTTGAATAAAACAGTTTCAAAGTGGGAATGTGGATTAGGATGTCCAGATTTATCTTATTGGTCAGACCTGTCTGTTATATTGGGTGTTGATATGGTTCAGATGATGGAGGGAGAAATTACGTCTAATAAGCCAGACAGCGGTAATATAGATAAAATTCATTTTTATGTCTGCCCCACTTGTGGGAATATATTAGTGAGCACAGGGAGTGCATCCATTTTTTGTTGTGGACGAAAATTAGAGTATCTTCATTTGACAGAAAAGGCAGAAGAAATTGAAATATCAATAGAGGAAAGCGATATAGACTATTATATTACTTTTGACCATCCGATGGAAAAGGAGCATTATATATCTTTTGCAGCGTATGTTAAAAGTGACAGGGTGTTACTAAACCGTTTATATCCCGAACAAAGTCCTGCTTTTCGTATTCCGATAAGTTTTGGGGGAAAATTATATTTATATTGTATCAATCATGGTTTGACAGTTTATTCTAATTTATTTTAGAATTTGGAGATTTAATGTTGCAGCTTCAATGGTTGTATTGTCCTGTTTGTGGCAATAAAACCCGTAATAAAATTAGACATGATACAGTTTTGAAGAATTTTCCCTTATACTGTCCTAAATGTAAGCAACAGACGCTTATTGAAGTAAAGAAATTTTATATAAGTATTATTAAAGAGCCAGACGCTTTAGCCGCAGAGCCGAGAAACAAGTGATCAATCACAGTTTTTCGGTTCTATTTTAAATCAATAGGATAAGTTTATCGAGTATAATAGAATTTTCGGTGGCTGATTTGTTATGTTCTAGACATTTTCTCAATGTTTGGAGGCATTTTTATTGCCTACAAATAGTTTGCCTTGTGTTTTGTAGAAAAGATAAGGAAACAGAACGTAAGATTTCTTCCCATTCCATAATTCAGTAATGTTTTCTGTAAGGTTGACTTTACAAAAAATAGAGAGTATAATAAGTAAAGTCAACTTTACAGAAAGGAGATTATAAGTGAAGAACCGAATTAGAGAATTGAGGGAAGAAAAAGGAATGACCCAAGAACAATTGGGAGAATTGGTAGGAACATCAAGGCAAGCCATTAACGCTATTGAAACTGAAAAATTTGAACCATCTATCTGGCTTGCTTATGATATTTCGCAAATTTTTGATTGCCCTATTGAGGAAGTGTTTTTGTTTGAAGAAAGCCAAAGAAAGTCGAGGGCTGATAGTAGCAGGAGGGAAAGGAATGGCATTAAGAAATATTCGGTATTATGATGACCCAATCTTGCGTAAAAAATGCAAGGAAGTAAAGGTTGTCAACGACAAAATCAGACAAATCCTTAATGATATGTTGGATACACTTCAACACACTGAAAATGGGGCAGCTATTGCAGCAAACCAAGTGGGAATACTAAAACGCCTTGTTGTAATTGATTATGATGGATGTTGTCTAAAATTGGTAAATCCGTCAACTGTAGGCTACAGCGGTGTTCAGGAATGTAGGGAAGCCTGCCTTAGTTTTCCTAATCGTTACGTGAAAACAATTCGTCCTCAAAAGGTCATAATCCAAGCACAGAATGAATACGGGGAGGAAATAATGATTACTGCCGAGGATGGACTTGCACAATGTTTTTGCCATGAATTAGAGCATTTAGATGGGGAGATATTTTTAGATAAGGCTATTGAAGAAATAGATATACAAGAATTATAACAAATTGGAGTTTCATTTAGAATAAAAGGGAGAAATCAGATGCCATCAAATGAATATTTGAGAGAAGTAGCAGTTAAGAGGTGTATATATGAGTAAAGTCATAATGATGTGCGGAGTATGCGGGTCAGGGAAAACCACTTATGCAAAGAAGAAAGAAAAAGAGGGATATATCAGACTTTCTATTGATGAGGAAATGTGGAAACTTCATGGAAGAAAGGGAATGGATTATCCAGATAACCAATATGAGGAATTATCGGAAAAAGTAGAAGCGACACTTCGCAAAAAAATGTTAGGTCTTATTAAAAACGGGGAAAATGTTATTCTGGATTTTAGCTTTTGGAATAAAGAAAGTCGGGATTATTATAGGAAAATAATTACAAATGCAGGTGGCACAGTGGAACTGATATATTTAAAGGCAAGTAAAGAAACACTGAAAAAAAGATTGCGGCAAAGAAATTTGTCTTTACATGCAAACTCCCCATTTGTAATAACTGATGAAATCTTGGAACATCATTATAATGGTTTTCAAGAGCCGCATGGCGAGGGGGAAATTGTTTTGGTGCAGCAATCTCATGGTTTTACAAAAATATGTAAGGAGTTAGGTAGATAATTATGGATAAAACGCAATGGATACGCTGTCCTGTCTGCGGAAGTAAAATCCGTAACAAGGTTAGAGGGGATACTGTTCTGAAAAATTATCCTCTCTACTGCCCAAAATGCAGGCAGGAAACATTGATAGAAGCGAAGAATTTGCAAGTAACAGTCATCACAGAGCCAGACACATTAGATGCAGAGCCGATGAACGTGTGAGAAATCACAGTTTGTCGGCTTTTTTATGATAATAAGTAAAATATGGTTTGAATAACCGGATGGCACACCTACCATATATGAGCCACCCGGGTTGGGAGGAGTTAAGGATGTGATAGATAATTTATAGCGTAAAGTTATGTGGGCGGGTATGTCCGAAGATAGGCTTCCACAATAGCAAGGATTGTCGTAATCTGTTCCTCCGTACATTGTGACAGATAGACCAGCAGACGCTTGTAGTCAAGATTGTCTGCCGGGGCATCTGGATAGAAAAACGGATCGGCGGAAATATGTAAGGCTCGTATGAGCTGCCCCAGTTTTTCAATGCTTGGCACATTTCCATGATTTTCAATTTCCTTGATATAGCGGGAGGAAACGCCGGATTTTTCAGCCAGTTCTTCATAGGTCAGCTTCTGGTCGGTTCTAGCCTTCTTCAGACGGAATCCCATTTCCTTGTCAATTTTCTTTTTTCTTGCCATATATGCACCTCCATGTATAGTGTATATTGCACATTTCGCTTTGGAAATGCACTAATAAATCACTTTGTCAGAGGGGTATAATGCACATATAAGAATAAAAAGACTTTGGATATTGCATATAAAAAAACGCAGTATCCAGAGGTTTTTTGCGTGGCTTTTATCCTTTGGGTACGTTTAGGGGAATTTATGTGTTCTGAACGGTCTGAGGGATATTTTTTTGACTTTATGAACCTGTCCGGCTTCTGGCGTGGAAAGGCTTTTTTATAAGGTGTTTTACAGGCAGTAAGACAGGATATACCCTGATAAGTGAATTATACGCTCCCGTAGCATGTGGGAAAAACAGAATAGCAGATATGAATAACGTCCAGCGGGCATCTTGCCTGTCCGGGCGTTTTTTATATAAAAAATTTTTTTCAACATTTTTTGCCCTTACCCGAACATCAGCCTACCGCCGTTTGGCAGATACAACGGAAAGGGAAAAGGCGTATGCCTTTGTCACGTCACAGCGGGGGAGGAGGTGAACTCGCATGAAGAAACCTTCTCACCATGATGAAATGACGGTCAGGCATCGTTTTGACCGCCTGTGCCAGATGTCGCTGAAAGGCGAAGCAATCAATTATTACAGGCACATGGATTACCGCAGGGAACATGAAGCCATGTTTTCTGAACTGTCTGAAAAGGAGCTGAACCAGTTGTTTGTTATGGATGAATACGGAGTGGAAAACAGCCATTTTACAGTGCATGGATATGACATTGAGGTGAAGGACACCCTGATTGCGGAAGCGTTGCAGGCACTTTCGGAGAGGAAGCGGAATGTAATACTGCTTTCGTATTTTCTGGAAATGAGCGATGCGGATATAGCAAGGGAGATGAACCTTGTCCGCAGCACAGTCCATGAACACCGGACACGCTCGCTTGAGATTTTAAGGAAGGTTATGGAGGGAAAAGCAGATGAAACAGAGATGTAAGAACAGAGAAGAAAAGAATTTGTTGCCTTTCCATACCATTAAGGCAGCATCAGAAGGCGATGTACTGGCAATCAACACAGTCCTGAAGCATTATGAGGGATACATAATTACCCTGTCCACCCGGAAGATGTATGACGAGGGAGGGCGGCTTCATTATTGTGTTGATGAAACACTGCGCCGGAGGCTTGAAACAAAGCTGATTACAAAGATACTGGCGTTTGAAGCGGTATAACGGGCGGCTAGCTGCCCTTTTCCATAGCTGACAGATTTACAGCGGTGTACCTTGAAAATTGAATACTGTATTGCATACAGGACGTGAGGATATGCAGAGCCACTAAGCAGATGCGCCATGACGTACCTGCCTTAATTTATAACAGGGTGAAACGTGAGGAAATGTTGAAACAGGACATTGAAGCAAAGGTAAGGAGCGAGTGAGATCGGGCAAAATATGTAGCAGTTACATGGGGCGATGAAGCATATCTGTGATAATGATACTTCCGGGCTGCGGGAAAGCCGCGGTCCGGTCAATGAAATGACGGTGCAAGACCGATGTGGGCGGCGTAATGAGCCGCCACCTGTATTGCAGTTTTTATCTGCTAATAAATGGGGAGAAGTGTATTCTGCCTGTTTATTAGCAGATAAAGCTGTGCAAAGGATTAGGAGGATATTTTAGTGGAATCAAAAGTAAACAGGAAAAAATTTGTCCGTTACAAAGAAGGGGCAGAATTATACAGTATTTGTCAGAGCAAATTTGAAAAACTGGCAAAGGAAGCGAAAGCGATTTATAAAGTTGATAAGGTGGTTTTAGTGAATTGTGAGTTGTTTGAAAAATATCTGGAAACATTCAGAATAGACGGCTAAAGAGTTGTTGTACTTTTTACTTGACTTTTCGTTGTACGAAAAGTATAATGGTATCAGATGCAAGGGAGGTGCATACATGGCAAAGATGGGCAGACCTAAAGTTGAGGAGGTAAAGGACAAAAGCATTAACATGAGGGTGACACCCGCCGAATACCAGAAAATAAAAGAATATGCACAAACCCATAATCTGACCATAACACAAGTATTGCAGAAGGGGGTAGAGAAAATTCTCAAAACACCCTGATGTGGGTACAAGGCTCTTTCCATTTATGGAAAGGAGCATAAAATGGCACAAGCAAGAAAGGATAACAGAGGCAGGGTATTAAGAAAAGGCGAAACACAGCGAAAATATGATTCGATGTATATCTACACTTATACCGATCCCTTTACCCATAAGAGAAAGTACCTTTATTCAAAGGACTTAATGAAATTGCGGGAGAAGGAAAAAGCGTTGATGAAGGATCAGCTCGACGGTCTTGATGTGTATGCGGCTGGAAATTCTGATTTGAATTTTGTCTTTGACAGATATATTTCTACGAAAACAGATTTAAGGTCAACAACATACACAAATTATACCTATATTTATGACCATTTTGTCCGGGAAACATTCGGGAAAACTAAAGTTGGAGAGATTAAGTATTCTGATGTACTGCATTTTTATCTTTATCTCTTAAAGGAAAAGGGGATACAGGTAAATACGTTGGAAACGGTACATTCAGTGCTGCACCCAACTTTTCAAATGGCGGTAAGGGATGATATTATCCGCACAAATCCGAGTGACGGAGTTATGGCGCAGGTCAAGAAGAAGCCGGGTAAAAATCATGGTGTACGCCATGCCTTGACGGTGGAACAGCAGAGAGCCTTTATGAATTACACAGCCAACAATCCGGTATTTTGTCATTGGACACCGCTTTTTACGGTTCTGTTGGGTACAGGTTGCAGAATTGGGGAAATTATCGGACTGCGGTGGGAAGATATTGATTATGAAAAGCGCATGATTAGTATCAACCATAGCGTGACATATTACCCAAGACGGACTGACACATATAAATGTGAATTTCAGGTTTCCTTACCCAAGACCGAAGCGGGTATCCGTAATGTACCGATGATGGAGGAAGTATATAAGGCTTTCAAAGAGGAAGCGGCAAGGCAGAAAGAGGATGGATGCTATAATACAATGGAAGTGGATGGGATGTCGGGTTTTGTCTTTGCGAATCGGTTTGGAGGATTGCATAATCCGCAGGCAATCAACCGCACAATCCGGCGTATACTGGAAAACCATAATGCGGAAGAAGTGTTAAACGCAAAGAAAGAAGAAAGACCGCCGATTATCATTCCCCATTTCTCCTGCCACCATTTAAGGCACACATTTTGTACCCGGTTTTGTGAGAACGAAACAAATGTAAAAATCATTCAGGCAGTAATGGGACACGCTAATATCGAAACAACATTAGATATATATGCGGAAGTTACTGATATGAAGAAAACAGAAGCTATTGAAGATTTATCACGCAATTTACACATTTTTTAGGAAAGAGTCCGAGAGTGTAAATGTTACAGTGCAACAGGAAATTGCAGGTACAACAAAAGTGCAACAAATTTTGATTGCATAGTACCGCATAATAAGTGATAATAGGTTATAGAGAAAACGCAGAAAATGAGGTTTTAAGTGATAATGAGTGATAATACGTTACGGGAACTTTCTATCCCCACAATGAAGAGTCTGGAAAAGAAGACATCCGACCAGGCTTCGACAGTCAAAAAAGGAACTGCTCAGGCGGTAAAGCAAAGCAGTATCACCCGTGAGCAGGCATGGGAACTTCTGAAGAAATATAACAAGGAGCCGTTTCACCGTCAACATGCCCTGACGGTGGAAGGTGTGATGCGCTGGTATGCGAAGGAATTAGGGTATGCGCAGGAAGAGGAATTCTGGGGAATTACAGGTCTTCTTCATGACATTGATTTTGAGCTGTATCCGGAGGAACACTGTAAGAAGGCGCCGGAACTTCTGCGTGAGGCTGGCGTGGGCGAGGATATGATATATGCCGTCTGTTCCCATGGTTATGGGATTTGCAGTGAAGATGAACCGAAGCACAAGATGGAGAAGGTGTTGTTTGCAGCCGATGAACTGACCGGCCTCATCTGGTCCTGTGCACTGATGCGTCCGTCCAGGAGTACCATGGATATGGAAGTGAAGAGCCTGAAGAAGAAATTCAAGGATAAGAAATTTGCGGCAGGCTGTTCCAGGGAGATTATTTCCCAGGGAGCGGAAATGCTCGGCTGGGAGTTGGATGACCTGTTCGATAAGACCATCCAGGCCATGAGAAGCTGTGAGGCTGCGGTGGCGGAAGCGATGGAGGCGAATTAAGACAATTAAAATACTGAAAGGTATGGAACCGTCTGTTACGTGATGATGCGTGGCAGGCGGTTTTTAAATGCCGAGAAGGATGCACAAAACTTATTTGTAACTTTTGTTACAAATAAGTTTGTTGACAATTAAAAAACTTATATGTAAAATATGTTACAAACAAGTTTGAAACATAGGGGGGATTGTAATAATGGATTTTCCATTTTGGGATGATATGGAGATCGTGCGGGAACTGCTGGATATGACAATGGATGAACTGGCGGATGCAATTGGGGTCAGCAGAATGACGATCAATCGTTGGAAAAAGGATACGGACAGTATAAATCCCAGCCATTTGGCAGCATTTTATAGTATGGCTTTTCGGAAGGGAATCCGCCTGAACAAAATAAGAGAACAATTATTCCGGGAAGATTACACGGATGATTCACACACAATCTTATTTCATGGGGCGAAGACTTATATAGAAGGATTGCCTGATTTGCAAAAATCCAGGAAAAATAATGATTTTGGCCGTGGATTTTACTGTGGTGAAAGTCTGGAACAGTCAGCTATGTTTGTATCGAATTATCCGGATTCTTCTCTCTATATGGTACGTTTTGACAAAGAAAATTTAGCGTTTAAAAAATTCGGAGTAAATCGTGAATGGATGATTATGATTGCCTATTTCAGAGGAAGGCTTGGAGAATTTGAACAATCGTCTGTGGTGATTGAATTGATTTGTGCGATTCGGGATATAGATTATATTATAGCACCAATTGCGGATAACAGAATGTTTGAAATCATTGACAGCTTTATTGATGGGGAGATTACGGATGTGCAGTGCAGACATTGTCTGTCTGCCACTAATCTGGGAAATCAATATGTTTTTTTGACACCAAAGGCACTTGAACAGGTAGAGATTTTATCCCATTGTTATCTGGCAGAAGAGGAAAAGGAGCATTATTTGCAGTCGAGGAAAGAGTCGGTTGAAATGAATCGTGATAAAGTCAAAATAGCCAGAAAACAATATCGTGGACAGGGACAGTATATCGAGGAGATTTTACAGTGAGAGACTTTGATGATTATGGATTGAAAATGTGCCGGTTTCAGGCAGAATTATTTTTGCAGTCAAAAGAAAGGACGACCTGTAGTTCGCCCATTTTTCTCAGGCGGTTTATGTATTCGGCTGTGGCTAAGAGAATGGACAGAGAAGGTTTTTTGTTTGAAATGATAACACAGGAAGAAGTAATGCATGAAATAATCTGTGAATTTGGAGAAAGTGATTACGGAAAAGAAAAGTACAGCGAAGAAGAGCTGTATTGGATGGGATATCTCTACAGGTATTGGTGCTATACACGCCAGATTGGCAGTAAAAACCTGTACAGGATATTGAAGCCGGCAGAACTCAGAAAGGTTTATTACCCATATCATTCTTTAGATCCTGCGCAGGCAATCGAAAGAATTATTGAGGCCAAGAATCTTTCTGAGGAGGATTATATCCAAAGAGGTGTGGAACTGCTACGAGAAATGCGAAAGTCCAGAAGCTGATACTATGTTTGACACACCCACCAGCCTTATGTTACAATTATAACCGACAATCAGTCGGTACGGAATACGACAGGAGAAATAAAAATGCGTATCGTAAAAGAAGCAAAAGAGCGTAAAAACGAGATTCTGGATGTGGCGGAGCGTCTGTTTGCGGCAAAGGGATTCGACAATACCACTACCAATGATATTCTGGAAGAAATCGGGATTGCCAGAGGGACATTATATTATCATTTTAAGTCCAAAGAGGATATTCTGGATGCCATGATTGATAGAATGATCGGGCAGATGCTGGTTAAGGCAAAAGTCCTGGCGGGTCAGAAGGAGATTCCCGTGTTGGGACGTCTGACCATGATGATTCAGGCATTGCAGGTAAGCGGCGACTATGGGGATGCAATCATGGAACAGATTCATAAGCCGCAAAATGCCCTTATGCATCAGAAAATTCAGGAACGACTGCTGACACAGATGAACCCCTTGCTCACGGCATTGATTGAGGAAGGAACGGATCAGGGTATCTGTCAGACCGAGTATCCGGCAGAAGTAGTAGAGATGACGCTTCTCTATGCGAATACGGTATTTGACGATCTTATAGTGCATGATGAGGAAGTGCGGCAGAGAAAGATTGCGGCGTTTATTTATAATCTGGAACGGCTTTTAAATATGGAGCAGGGCAGTATGATGGAAGCGGTAAAGCCTTTGTTTGAAGAGAAGCTATAAAAGAAGAAGGGAAAGCAGTCCCTTTTCTTTTTAGAGATATACCGACAGATTGACGGTCTATAAAATAGGAGGAAAAAAATGAAACCGAATTATCTCAAAAGGTACATTATCAGCTCTTACATTTTGGTCTGGGCGCTTATTATCCTGGTAGCTGGTCCGGCGACGCTGGTCTTTCACGCGCCACCGGTTGTGATGTGGATTATCCGCAATCTTGTAGCGTGGTCGCCGACCTACCTGCTGCTCATCGGCTGGAAGCAGTTTCGGCCCGGTGAAGCGAGGATGACTTTTATAAAGAGGTGCTTCTCGGGGAAAATCAGACCGTTTTTAGTATTGTTTTCCTTTGGCCTTGTGTTTGGAATCAGCATGTTGTCGCTGTTGCTCCTTTCCATAATTGACAAAAGACCGATGGCTTCCTACATAGATCTGGGAAGTGTGTCCCTGCCGCTTAGTATCTTCCTGTCTTTTACTTCTGGCCCTACAGGAGAAGAACTGGGATGGCGCGGCTTTATGCGGGAAGAATTTCATCAAAGGTATGGATTCCTGAAATCTTCCGTCTGTCAGGGACTGGTGTGGTGTTTCTGGCATACGCTTTTATGGGCGGTGGATTCGGATTTTACGGACTGGCGGGCTGTTCCTTATATTCTCTCCAATATTGTGGTTATTACCTGTCTCACGATTCTCATGAATATTTTTCTGGAGCGGCAGAACAACCTGGTTTATTCGGTACTTTTACATTTTGGTTTTAACATTGTCTATGTTTTTCTGGATGCCGGCATAGGCTTCTTCGTGATCCTGATTGTGCTGTATCTGATCATCACGCCGACTGCCGTGTGGATACGAAACCGGCTGATTGTGAATGGAAAATAATAGTTTTCAATCTATATTCTTGCCAAGGAAAGGAGAGTATGAGAAAATTTAAAAGATAAGATGTTTTGTGACAAAGGAGGAAGGGAATATGCGGTATCAGATTATTGGCGACACCATGCCGGCGGTGGAGGTTGTTTTTGATGCGCCGGGAGAATCCATGTACACACAGTCGGGCGGTATGGCCTGGATGTCAGAGGGAATTACCATGGATTCCAATATGAAAGGCGGACTGGGTAAGAGCATCGGCAGAATGTTTTCGGGAGAATCCTTGTTTATGGCTACATACAGGGCGGAACGGGCAGGCAGCATGGTGGCTTTTGCTTCTACGGTTGCCGGCGAGGTGCTTGCGGTTGATGTGGGCCAGAATGGCGGTATGATCTGCCAGAAAGGCGCATTTCTCTGCGCGCAGGAGACGGTAAACCTGAATGTGACATTTACCAAGAAGTTTTCCGCAGGACTGTTTGGCGGAGAAGGTTTTATCTTACAGGATATCAGCGGGACGGGCATGGTATTTCTGGAAATTGACGGTAATAAGGTCATTAAGAATCTGGCACCTGGCGAGGTGATTAAGGTAGATACGGGAAATGTAGTGGCTTTTGAGAGAAGTGTCCGTTATGAGATAGAAACCGTAAAGGGGCTAAAGAATATCTTTCTGGGCGGAGAGGGTCTGTTCCTGACGAAGCTGACAGGGCCCGGCACAGTGATTTTGCAGACACAGAACTTTAACGAGTTTGCGGGACGTATTATCAGGATGGTGCCGTCAAGGTAGTGTGCAGGACAGACGCTGAAGGCGGCCATGGCCTTTATGTGGTGAGGGTATAAAATGCGGATAGCCATTTGTGATGATGATGTAAATTTTACCGGGGAATTGAAGGGGGCCATTGAGGCAGCGTATGATGTCTCCAATGACCCTCTGACGGTTTCTGTCTTTCATGACGGCGCTTCGCTTCTTGCGGACGGTCCGGAATGTGATGCGCTTTTTCTGGATATTCAGATGCCGGGGTTGAATGGATTTGCTGTGGCCAGCCGGCTTATCCACAGAGAAGAAATATTTCTGATCTTTGTGTCCATGCATGATGAGCTGGTGTATGAATCCCTGCAATTCCGGCCTTTTCGGTTCCTCAGGAAATCTCAGCTGACAGGTGAACTGCCGGAAGTGATGGAAGCTCTCGGTAAGGCGGTGCTGATGCGCAGTATGGGAAGAAAGGTTTGTTTCAGGACGAGGTCTGAAACCGTGTTTGTGGATGTGCATGACATTGCCTATATAGAGATTTATGGACACTGGCTGCACGTGCGTGTAAGGAAGGGAGAAAACCTGGAATGTTATGGCAGTCTGGCGGACCTGGAGAAACAGCTTGTTCCCTTTGATTTTGTGCGCACACACAAGAGTTTTCTGGTGAATTGCAGATATGTTCATTCGACGGAAAGCAGACGGGTTATTCTGGATGATGGAACGGAAATTCCGTTGAGCCGCTACAGGGTGGAAGCGGTCAGAAAGAGATTACAGAAGGTGCTGTTTGCGTTGCAATAATGCTGTTTATGCTGTAAACGTTGTAATTTATATTGTGGTGTATGATGATATATTTGTTATTTTTTAGCGAAAATCAAAGGTCGTTGCTACATATTTGTCATAGGTTTACGGGTTCCTTTATGGATTTATGGTAATCATAGGTTTTGTTGACAGCATTACGGAAGAGGGGAAACTATGCGTAAGGTTGCGGGGAATATTTTACGGGTCTTACTTCTCATGGCGGTGGCATTAGGGCTGATGGGATGTTCGGGTGCAGAACCGGAACCGGTTCCGGAAGTAAAACTTTCTGTCTGGTGGAGTGAGGAAGAAGAGAGAGAATTGCTGAATCAGACGATAGAAGCGTTTCAGGAGGAATATGCCGATGAAGCGCTTTTTCAGATAACGGTCAGCATTGAAAATATTGTGACAACCAGGGAAACGGTGCTTGCCAATCCGCAGGCGGCAGCGGATATTTATGTGTTTGCGGATGACCAGTTTGAGACCCTCAGGCGGGCGGGCGCACTGCTGGAAATTACGGAAGATACCGAGCAGGTGATCGCAGACAATGGCGGTGTGGACAATGGAGCCTGTTGTGCCGCCATGTATGAGGATAAACTCTATGCCTATCCTTTTACTGCCGGAAACGGATATTTCCTGTACTATAACGCTGACTATTTTACAGAGGAAGATGTGAAGAGTTTTGACAGGATTCTGGAAGTATCTGCGGCAAACGGAAAGAAGACGGCCATGGATTATTCCAGCGGGTGGTATATTTATTCTTTTTTCAAGGGTGCGGGCCTGGATCTGGTGATGAATGAGGACGGCATTACCAATACCTGTAACTGGAACGCGGCAGATACACCCTATACAGGTGTGGATGTGACGGAGGCGATGCTTAGGATTGCCTATCATGACGGATTTATAAACTGTGATGACGAAGGATTTATCAAGGGGATTCAAAGCGGCGATATCATAGCCGGTGTTAATGGTGCATGGAACGCGGAAGTGATCAAAAAGGAGTGGGGAGAGGGTTTTGCTGCCGTTAAGCTGCCCTGTTATACACTGGCGGGTGACAATGTGCAGATGTGCAGCTTTTCGGGGTATAAGCTGCTGGGGGTCAATCCCAGTTCAGAGAATTGCTATTGGGCCATGAAACTGGCACAGCGTCTTTCCGATGAACAGATGCAGACGAAACGGTTTGAGATGACGGGAGACTGCCCTTCCAATGTGAACGCAGCCATGTCGGAGTCTGTGCAGGCATCTCCGGTGGTAGCGGCACTTGTGGAGCAGGAACACTATGCGGACGCCCAGCGTGTAGCAGACACTTACTGGAATCCTTCCAGTTTGTTTGGCATTACGATCGCGGGGGGCAATCCTGACGGACAGGATTTACAGTATCTGCTGGATACTATGGTAGATGGGATAACGGCCCGGCCTGAGTAATAGTATCGGCTGGCGGGGGAGATATGAAATGAAGCTTGTCAAGCGGATTCCTTTTCAGATGTTCATACTGAATCTTTTTGCAAGTATCGTGTGTATAACGGGTATTATCGTCATGCGGTACAATCTCAATGAAATCACATACAACTATAAAAATAATATTGAATACAGCGTTGCGGACAGATTGAACATGTCCGATCTGTCCAGAATGATGAGCAGGCATTATATGGTGGTAGCCTGGCATGCGCTGGAAGAATCGCCGGAGGCAATGGCTGTCTGCGAGGAGGAAGCAGCAGGGCTGAAAGAGGATATTATTGGTAAATTAGATGAAATGAACGAGCGTATTGCGGGGGATGAAAAGGAGCAGTTGTTCCACACGGTATATTCCAGTGCCATCAGTTATTTCAGCAATGCGGAAAGGGTGTTTGAGATGAGCCGTGAAGGCAACAGTGAAACGGCTAAGTATTATATCACATCATATCTGGCGGATTTTATCAACCAGATCACGGAAGATATTGACATCATGGACGATTATATTGCAGAGGAAATGCGTGTGACTACCGGCAGGATGGAGCACAGCATCCTGGTTGCCAGGGTGTGTGAGAAGGTGTGTATGGTGTGTATCTGTCTGACCATGGCAGTGTGCATCATCCTGTGTGTGAGTATCACATCCCGGCTGGAAAAATATAAGGATCTGCTGGAGGAGGAGAATGAGCGTAAGTCCAGGGCACTGGTGGAGCATAAAAACAGGATGCTGGCACTCCAGGAGAATACGATCATCGGGATGGCGAATCTGATTGAGAGCAGGGATCAGGACACAGGACAGCATGTAAAGCGCACGAGCAGATATGTGGAACTTCTGGCGCGTGCAGCACAGCGGACGGGGTACTGTACGGATATTCTTACGGATGACTATGTGGAGCTTCTGGTGAAAGCGGCGCCCATGCACGATATCGGTAAGATTGTGGTTTCGGATGTGATCCTGAGAAAACCCGGCAGGCTTACGAAAGAGGAGTTTGACACCATAAAGGAGCATACTTCGGCCGGAGGCCGCATTGTGGTGGAAGTCCTGAGCGGTATCGAAGAGAAAGAATATGTGGATATTGCCGTGCAGATTGCCGAAGGACATCATGAGAAATGGGATGGAAGCGGATATCCGAAAGGTTTGGGAGAAAGTGACATTCCTATCTGTGCAAGAATCATGGCGGTGGCGGATGTATTTGACGCTCTGATTTCCAAAAGGTGCTATAAGGAAGCCATGTCTGTGGACACAGCTTTCAGCATTATTGAGGAATCAGGCGGCAGCCATTTTGACCCGGAGCTTGCCAGGATTTTTGTCAGTATCAGAAGTGAGATTGAAGCAGTGTCCGCAGAGTAGTTTTTATGCATCAGATGACGAAAACCGTCATTGACAGGCTTATCAAAGAATAGTATACTTTATAAGTAATTGTCAGGACGATAAGGTACTATAAATCAGAATAAAAAGGAGGGAAATGATTCTGTCTCCCAGGAAGGAAGGAGAGGGGATCAGACGAGGCAATATGAGCGAAGAGAAGCAGCAGTTGTTGATCGTGGATGATGAAGAAATAAACAGAACAATACTCAGTATGATGTTTGATGCAGATTATGACATCATAGAAGCTTCTAACGGTGAAATGGCCATTGAGGCAATCGAGAACAGTAAGGATCTCGCATTGATCCTGCTTGATGTTATCATGCCGGTCATGAATGGTTTTGGTGTGCTTGATTATATGAGAGAGCATGAGCTGCTGGAGAAGATACCGGTTATTCTGATTACCAGCCAGACACCGCAGGAGAGTGAAGAGAAGGCATATGAGTACGGTATTGCCGATGTTATGCACAAACCTTTTGAGCCCAGCATTGTCAAGAGGCGTGCCAACAATATTATTGCGCTCTATCAGAGTCAGCGCAACATGGAAATCAAGCTCAAGGAGCAGGAAATAACAATACGTGAACAGGAGAAGACGCTGCGGGAGAACAATGAGTTCCTGATTGATGCCCTGGGCTCCGTAGTGGAGTTCAGAAGCGTGGAGACAGGAGATCATGTCAAACGGATCAAGTATCTGACCAGAATCCTGTTAAAATATCTTGCCAAGTATTTCCCCAAATACAATCTGACGCCATTGCAGATTGATCAGATTGCGAGAGCATCGGCGCTTCATGATATCGGTAAGATCGGGATTCCGGATTCTATTCTGCTTAAGCCGGGCCGGCTGACACCGGAAGAGTTTGAGATCATGAAAACACATACCACGATCGGATGTGAGATTTTAGAGTCTTTCCGGACATCTTATACAGATGATTTCTATCAGTATTGTTATGATATCTGCCGTTATCACCATGAGAGATGCGACGGAAAAGGATACCCGGACCATCTGGTGGGTGACGAGATACCGATCAGTGCCCAGATTGTTTCCATTGCTGATGTGTATGAGGCACTGGTAAGCGAGAGGGTATATAAAAGCGCATACAGCAATGCGGAAGCATATAAAATGATTTTGAACGGGGAATGTGGACAGTTTTCGGATGATGTCATCGAGTGTTTTAAGCTTGCCAAAGAGGACTTCTTCAACATTGTGGAAGTCATAAATATGTTTAATTTTACGTGACGCGAGTCAGACGATGAGGACTGTAAAACAGAAAGGCTTTGTTTTGCAGTCTTTTTCTAAAAGGAGGGAAAAAGAATGGAAGACAAATTTAAACGTCAGTTGGAAGAAAGCGGTGCGGATGTGGAGACTACACTCAAGCGGTTCATGGGAAATGAGGCAATATATCAGAAATTTCTGGGGAAATTTCCGGATGATCAGAATTACATTAATCTTGGGAAGAATCTGGAAGAGGGTGCTTTTGAGGCGGCGTATGAGTGTGCCCATGCATTAAAAGGTGTGGTAGGTAATCTGGGTCTTACACCTATTTTCCAGAAGGTTTCCGATCTGGTGGAAGAGCTTCGCAACAAAGCCCCTGAGGATGTTAACGCAGAACGTGCACAGGAAGAGTGGCAGGAAATCAAGAAAGTTTATGAACAGTTTATTGCGATTATCAAAGAAAATATGCCCTGAGGGTGATCGCAATAGCTTGAAAATGTAGGGATAAAGTACTAGAATAGTATAAAAGTGGTTTTTGGGGTGGAGAGAATGGAATTTGAATGGATAAATTCTCGAATTGCAGATGAGACGATTGAACTGGTCCTGCTTTTTAATGAGAAAGGCAATATCCTGTATGGCAATCAGACTGCGGCGGCAAAGCTTGAGTTTGATAAGGATAAGCTGACCAGATGCAGCATGTCACAGATATTTCGACAAGATTTCCCCGATACCAGTGAAGGGTTTCTGACCTTTGTCAAAAACTGCATGAAAGGCGTCAAAGAGATGACGATGTACCGGAGCAACAATTCCTGTTTCTCCGTTAATGTGCGTATTCAGCCGGCGGAAGAAGCCGATGTATATCTGTTGCTGGCGGAAGATATCAGTGCACAGAAGAATCTGAATATGAGGATTCGGGAACTGAAGGAGAAAGAGGGAGAGAACAATCGGGTCAAGAATCAGTTTACGGCCAATGTTACCCACGAACTCAGGACGCCGGTCAATGGGATTAAAGGTCACGTGCTGGAACTTCTCGAGGAAGTGGAAGATGCAGGGCAGCGTAAGACACTGGATATTATCTTAAGCTGCTGTGACAATATGTCGGCAATCATCAATGATGTGCTGGATTTTGCGAAGCTGGAATCCGGTAAATTTGCCATTGAAGAGAAAGAGTTTGACTTCTTTAAGATGATGGATAAGGTCATCGCTACACACAGTGCGGTGGTCAACAAGAAAGAATTACATATGAGCGTGGATATCGACGAGAAGATACCACAGCTTTTGATAGGGGATGAGCTGCGGCTTACGCAGATACTGAATAATTTACTGTCCAATGCCATCAAATTTACCACGGTGGGGTATGTGAATGTTGTGGTTGGTAAGACGAGACAGGTCAATGATGAAGTGGAACTGTTCTTTATGGTCAGGGACAGCGGTATTGGTATTTCGCCCAAAGAGCAGGATAGGCTGTTTCAGAGTTTCAGCCAGGTGGATGCTTCGATTACCAGGCGGTTCGGCGGTACAGGACTTGGACTTGTGATCACCAAGCAGCTGGTGGAACTGATGAACGGGGATATTCATGTGGACAGTGAAAAGGGAAGGGGCAGTACTTTTTCCTTTTCTGTGAAATTAAAGACCAATCAGGCATTGGATGACAAGCAGAGTCAGGTCTATGTGAACTGGGCTGATTATGTGAATAAAGAGGATAATAAAGGCACTGATCTCATCATGCAGTTTGGTGGGGCGGAAAACAAAGAGGAACTCAAAAAACGTATGGATAAACTGGTATTGTCCATAGAACTTGGCGCCTGGGATAAAGCGGAAATGCTTGCTTCTACGGTGAAAACGCTGGTGGAGCAGTCAGATGATGACTTAAAACGACAGGTGCTTCGTCTGGAGATGGCGATCAGGAAATCCAATCATGACAAGAGTATGGATATGTATGAGAAGCTTAAAGCTGCTCTTATGGAACGCATCGGGGAATTCTAAACAGAGAAAGGAAGAAGAATGGAAGCGGAATATGCTAAGCGGGAAACTCCCATAATTCTGATTGTGGACGATATCAGTGTGAATGTGGCAATTTTAGAGAATATGCTTGCCCATGAAGGGTATGAGACCATGAGCGCCCTGAATGTGCAGGAGGCTCTCAATCTGATTAAGCAGACGAGACCGTCCCTGATTTTGTCAGATTTATCCATGCCGGAGATAGACGGCCTTGAGTTTTGTAAGATGTTAAAGAGAGATCCCACTACCAGGGATATTCCTTTTATCTTTATTACGGTACTGAATACCAGTATGGAGAAAGAGGAAGCGTTCCGGGCAGGGGCAGTTGACTATATTCCCAAGCCTTTTGACAATGTGGAGGTGCTCATGCGGGTGAATACACATCTGAATGGGTATCGGATGCGGCAGGAGATGGCTGACTACAATCGCAGGATGCACAGACTGGTGGAAGATCAGGAGAAGCAGATTGAACACTCCCAGGCCAACATGCTGATGGCGCTGTCCAAGATTATGAAGAAGAGAAACGGTGATATGGGCAGGCACCAGGATAATGTCAGTCATAATTGCAGTCTTTTAGCCCAGGCGATGCAGTTTCTGCCTGCTTATGAAGAGGTGATTACGGATCAGTTTGTGGAGGCTATCGGCGTAGCTGCCAGACTGCATGACATCGGCAGATTTCTGATGCCGGTGGAGGGGAATGAGAAGACAGATTATCCGGTAAAAGGAGAGACAGAATATGCCAGAAGCTGTTCTGAGGAGGGGGCAGAGATTTTGGAAGAACTGAGCGGCGATCAGGCCGGCGGTTACTTCCTGTCCATGGCAGTCAGCATTGCAAAGTATCATCATGCCTATTGGGACGGATCAGGCTATCCGGAAGTTACGGGTGAGAAGATTCCTCTGGAGGCAAGGATTGTGGCACTTGCCAATGACTTTGACAATCTGGTGGCGGAAGCCGTGCAATCAGGTGCCGGGACTGTAGAGGAGTGCATGGAGCAGATCAATGAGAAGGGAGGTATTCTTTACGATCCGGATGTTGTAAATGTATTTAACAAGATCTGGAGACAAATGAGAACAAATTGACTTTTGTGTCGTAGTGTGCTTTAATTAAAGGTGGTAATTTAGGGAGGCAAAAGAAGTGATTACCGACAGCGAATTTCAACGGATTGTTACTTATGTAAAGAAACATTATGGTATTGATTTGAGCCAGAAGAGAGTTCTGGTGGGCGGCCGGCTGGAGAATTATCTTGTTCGGAACGGTTATGCCAATTATGATGAGTATATGGCGAAAGTCGAGAAGAATCCCAAAGGTTCGGAGGCCACTGATTTGGTCAATATTCTGACGACAAACCATACATATTTTATGCGGGAGAGCGAGCATTTTGATTTTCTTAAGAATGTTGCGCTTCCATGGGCAAAGGCGAAAGCCATGTCTACCAAAGATCTGCGGATCTGGTGCGGCGCTTCCTCTACGGGAGAGGAACCTTACACATTGGCGATGGTCATTCAGGATTTTCTGGGAATTGAACACAAAGCATGGGATTCCAGGCTTCTGGCGACAGATATTTCCAAGAGAGTTCTGGAACATGCCATGAAGGGTGTTTATCTGAAGGAGCAGATTGATCCGCTGCCGGAGGGTTGGAAACGACACTATTTTAAACAGATCAGCGAGGAAGAGTTTCGGGTGAAAGATGAGTTGAAACAGGAGGTCATCTTCAGACAGTTCAACCTGATGGATCCGCTTCCTTTTAAAAGAAAATTCCATATTGTCTTCTTGCGGAATGTGATGATTTATTTCCAGGATGATACGAAATATCAGCTTATCCAGAGAATATACGACCATATGGAACCGGGCGGTTATCTTTTTATCGGGTTGACGGAGAGGCTGGACCGTCGTATGATGAAATTTAATTATGTTCAGCCGTCAATTTATAGAAAGTAGGAGACCAGAGAATGAGGCCGATAAGAGTATTGGTTGTAGATGATTCCATGATGTTCCGCAACATGCTTGTACAGGGACTTAATGCGGATCCGAATATTGAGGTGGTAGCCGAGGCGGAAGATGCCTATGCGGCGAGGGATGCCATTATAAAGTATAAACCGGATGTTATGACATTGGATGTGGAGCTGCCGAGGATGAGCGGTATCGAATTCTTAAAGAAGCTGATGCCCCAGTATCCACTTCCGGTAGTCATGATCAGTTCCTTGAATAATAAGGTATTTGATGCACTGGAAGCGGGCGCTGTAGACTTTGTGAACAAACCAAGTAATTTAAACAGGGCGCAGCTAAACGATTTTCTTGCCCAGGAGTTAGCCACCAAAGTAAAGATAGCCTCCACGGCAAAGGTGGGGAAATTGAAACGGGTGGATCCTGTTACCGTATCGACCGGCATTGCTCCTGTGGGCAGTAAGGACAGCATTGTTGCCATTGGTGCCTCTACCGGCGGGACCGAGGCTATTTTTGAAGTGGTCAAAGGGTTTAAGAGGGATATTCCGGGGGTTGTCATTGTACAGCACATGCCGCCGGGATTTACGAAGATGTACGCAGAACGTCTGAATAATCAGTGTGAGGTAGCAGTTAAGGAAGCCCAGACAGGAGACCGGGTTCTTCCGGGGCAGGTTCTGATAGCACCTGGGGACAGACATATGCGTCTGGTGAAGGTAGCCGGTGCCTATCAGGTAGAGTGTAATGGTACGGATCGGGTAAACGGACATTGTCCTTCGGTGGAAGTGCTGTTTAATTCCGTGGCCAAGGTGGCTGGCAGAAATGCGATTGGTGTAATTCTAACCGGTATGGGCGGCGATGGTGCCAAAGGCCTGTTGGAAATGAGAAATGCCGGGGCCAGGACAATTGGACAGGATGAGGCCAGCTGTGTTGTATATGGTATGCCCAAGGTGGCTTATGATATCGGAGCGGTACAGTACCAGATGACGCTTTCGGCGATTGCAGGAAAGGTTTACAGCCTGTTAAGCAAATAGAGACTATAGAAGAAAGGAGCGGGCGCGTATGAAAATCTTATTGGCAGAAGATGATTTCGCCAGCCGTAAATTTATGGATAAACAGCTGTCACGTTATGGGGAATGTGATGTGATGGTAGACGGCGAAGAAGCAGTAGATGCCTTTTTGATGGCGCTGGAGGATGACGAACCATATGATCTGGCTTGTCTTGATGTGATGATGCCGGTTATGGACGGCTATCAGGTCCTTAAAGCAATCAGGGACATTGAGGCGCAGAGAGGGATTCCCAAGAGCAAAGGTGTCAAGGTCATTATGACAACTGCGTTGAACGACGAACGTAATGTAAAGATGGCGTTCGAGCTTGGGTGTGAAGCCTATGCTGGAAAACCAATAGATGTGGAAAAATTTGAAAAGGTATTAAGTAAGCTGGGTCTGATTTAAAGGCAGAGTGAAAGAAAATCCCTAAGATTGGAGGAAGTATGGCAGAAGAATTTAATACAGAGAGTATGCTAGACATGTTTTTGTATGAAAGCGGCCAGCTTTTGGAAAAACTGGAAGGCATAATATTAGAGAAACAGGATGCAGACTGCTTCGATGATGCCGATATTAATGAAATTTTCCGTGTCATGCACACCATCAAAGGTTCCTCGGGAGTACTGATGTATGAAAACATCACTAAGGTGACCCATAAGTTGGAAGATGTGTTTTATTACCTGAGAGAATCCCATCCGGACGATGTACCTCATACGGAGTTGGTGGAAAAGGTACTTGCGGTGTCAGATTTCGTTACGGGAGAACTCGATAAACTTAAGAGCGGAGATACGCCGGACGGTGATGAACATCAGCTGGTAGAGGATCTGGATGAGTTTTTGGGGCGTCTTAAGGGCGAGATAACGAAACAGGGCATCCAGATGCCGCAGGCGAATAAGCATGAAGAGCCGAAACAGTTCTATATTACGCCGGTGGCAGGAGATGACAGTCATTTTTACAGGATTTCAATCCATTACAGAAGCGATACGCAGATGAGTAATATCCGGGCCTATTCAGCGACTTATGCCCTGAAAGAAGTGGCGGAGGATCTGCTGTATACACCCGATGATATTCTTTCCAATGAAGCCAGCGGTGATGTCATTCTGGCAGAAGGCTTCCATATGCTCCTTCAGACAAAGAGCAGCAAAGAGGAAGTTATCGGTCTGATTGACAGTTCTGAGGCGGAAGAGATTAATTTCGATGAGCTTACCAAGGCAGAATATGGCAGGGCTCTTGCGGAATTCGGCCGGGAAGATGCGGTGACCATCGATCTGGGTGAGGAATCGAAACCGGAAGAGAAGGAAAAGAAGAAAGACAAACCTGTTCCCGGTGATTATGTGGTCAAGACCAAAGAGGCCGGCAAAGGAAAGACGCTGGCGAAGAATCAGCCGAAGCAGCAGAGCATCATCAGTGTAAATGTTGAGAAGATGGATGCGCTGATGGATCTGATCGGTGAGCTTGTTATCGCGGAGGCAGTGGTACTGCAAAATCCCGATCTGAAAGTGCCGGGACTTGAGCTTTCCAATTTCCAGAAGGCATCAGGTCAGCTCTCCAAGATTACCACAGAGCTTCAGGAAGTCATCATGTCAATGCGTATGATGCCTCTGACCACCGTATTCCAGAAGATGAAGAGAATTGTCTTCGACGTATCCAGAAAGCTGAATAAGGATATCGAGCTGGAAGTAATTGGTGAAAACACAGAAGTAGATAAGAATATTATTGAGCACATTACCGATCCGCTGATGCATCTTGTCAGAAATTCTGTGGATCATGGTATTGAAGAAAATGCGGAAGACCGTACCTCCCTTGGAAAGCCGGCGAAAGGTAAGATTACGCTGGAAGCTAAGAATGAGGGCGGTAAAGTATATATCAGTGTCAAGGATGACGGTAAGGGCTTAAATAAAGACAAACTGTATCAGAAGGCCATAGATAAGGGCCTGATTGAGAATAAGCTGATAAGCGAGTTTACGGACAAAGAGATATTCAGATTTATTACATTGCCAGGATTCTCTACCAAAGAAGAAGTGACCGAGTATTCCGGCCGAGGCGTTGGTATGGATGTGGTAGTGAAGAATATCCAGTCTATCGGCGGCAGACTCGACATTGAGAGTGTGGAGTTTGAAGGTTCTGAGATGACGCTGATCATACCGTTGACGTTGGCGATTATCAATGGCATTGTAGTACAGGTAGGAAATTCTCCGTTTGTCATTGAGACAGCTTCCATCAAAGAGTTTGTGAGAGTAGGCGAGGATTCCCTTATCCATGAACCCAGCGGGGAAGAGTATATTGTCCTTCGCGGTGAGTGTTATCCGTTTATCCGCCTGAATGAAAGGTATGACCTGCCTGATTCAATAGATAAGGTTGAAGAAGGAATCGTCGTTGTGTTAGAGCATGAAGGCAGCCAGGTATGTGTCCTGATCGATAAACTGCTTCAGGAACAGGAAATCGTAGTGAAACCTATTCCGCCCTATGTTAAGAAAGTCAAAGGACTTTCCGGCTGTACGCAGTTAGGAGACGGAAGCATTGCACTGATCCTGGATATCGCCGGCTTACTGATGCATGACGGAGAAAGGAGATAGTACATGGCGGAAGAATTACTGAAAAAGAACGAAGACAACGACGAATTGGATGAATTACAGGAAGATGATGCCCAAAGGGGCAAATTCATGACATTCCAGACGGGCAAAGAGTTCTTCGGCATAAGTATCAGTTATGTGAATGAGATCATTGCCATGCAGCCGATTGCGGCAATCCCAGAGGTAGATGATTACATTAAGGGATTGATTAATCTTCGAGGCAAGATCATACCGGTGATTGATGTCCGTACCAGGTTCAAGATGGAACCCAGCGAGTATACGGACAGGACTTGTATTATCGTCATTGATGTTAAATCAACAATGATCGGTTTGATTGTGGAGAGGATAGCGGAAGTAGATACTATTGCGGAAGATAGTATCGTTCCACCTCCAACATTAGGCCGCAAAGAACATGAACATAATAAATATGTATATGGCCTGGCCAGGACGGGAGATTCGGTCAAACTTCTGATCGATCCTGAGAAACTGATCAGACAAGATGATATGGAAGCAGTTTTGGAAGACGTCCGTAGAGAAGAACAATCATAAAAAGGAGAATTTACCATGAAGAAAAGATTTTCAATTAATGACATGTCTGTCAGAAAAAAGATTACTTTGTTTAGTGTTATGATGCTCGTTCTGATGATTATTATTTCCGCAGTGGGAATCTGGTCCTCTAACATGGTCAACAAGGCCAAGACGAGCCTGCATAACAGTGCGATGGCACAGTATGATATTACCCAGGGCTTTGCTAATTTCTGTAACATTAAGGTTCGTGTGCGTAATATTCTGTTTTATTACTATGATGATGCGGAAGCATTGAAGTCTCAGGAAGCCATGATTGAGCAGTATAAGGCGGATGCCAGGAATTATCTGGATCTGTTTGAGGGCAGAATGATAAGTTTATCCCCTGAGATTCAGGAGAGATATCAGACCGTGGAAGATGAAATTAATCAATGGTATGAGTCCACACAGAAAGATATTGATATGGTCAAGGCCGGTCAGGTGGATGAAGCAGTCAGTGATCTGCTGAATAACGGTAAGGAAATTGCAGATCAGGTTGAGAATAATCTGCTTGAGCTGATGGAGATCATGGAAACATCCTCCAGAGCAAAAGAAACAGAGATTCAGACACAGTTGGTGGGTCTGACGATTTTGCAGATAGTTGTAGTGGTTGTTGCAGTTTTGATTACCGTATTCTATTGCCTGTTCCTGATTAAGGCGATCACCATTCCGATGTCGAAGCTTTCTGAGGCGGCTAAGAGGATGGCAGAAGGTGATGTGGATGTGGACTGCACCAAGATTTACAATGATGATCTCGGTCAGTTGTTGGATGAGTTCCAGATTATGGTTGATGCGACCAAAGAGCAGGCGAGAATTTCGGATGCAATCTCCAAGGGTAACCTCACACTGGATGTGTCAGCCCGCGGCGACAAGGATATGCTTGGTAAGGCAATCGTAAGACTGATCAGCGAGAACAATATGACTCTGAGTAATGTCAAGGAGGCAAGCGCACAGATTACCGTAGGTTCCGAGCAGGTGGCAAATGCCAGCCAGGCACTGGCACAGGGTTCTACAGAACAGGCAAGCGCACTTCAGCAGGTAACTGCTTCCATGGACGAAGTTACCCAGCGTACCAAGGCTAATGCTACAGAGGCCAGCCAGGCTAACGAATTAGTAAATAATATCAAAGAGATGGCAACATCCGGTAATGATCAGATGAAGTCCATGATTCAGGCTATGGATGATATCAATGCATCCTCTGAAACAATCTCCAAGATCATTAAGACCATTGATGATATTGCGTTCCAGACCAATATCCTGGCACTTAATGCAGCAGTAGAGGCAGCAAGAGCAGGCGTACATGGTAAAGGATTTGCAGTGGTGGCAGAGGAAGTCAGAAATCTGGCAGCCAAGAGTGCTTCCGCAGCAAGTGAGACAGCTGAAATGATTGACGATACCATACATAAAGTGGGCAATGGTACGAGGATTGCACAGGATACTGCGAAATCTCTCGATGAGATCGTTGGTTCCATTGATGAGATCGTTGGTCTGATCAGTAACATTACATTGTCCTCCAATGATCAGGCTACTGCAATCTCTCAGATTGACCAGGCAATTTCTCAGGTTTCTACTGTGGTACAGACCAATGCGGCTACCAGCCAGCAGTGTGCGGCAGCCAGCGAGGAGCTTTCCAACCAGGCTGTTACACTCAGAAACCTTATGGGCAAATATCAGCTGGCATCAGGTTCACAGGGCGGCTATAGCAGTTATTCAGATAGCTCATCCTCCTATGATGACAATGAGCCGGTTATTTCCCTGGACGGAGATTTCAGTAAGTACTAAGAAACAGACAGGTACGGCAGTATGGCCTGTGTCTGCATAGAATAAAGAGTAAAAGAGCTGTTGCATGACAGATGAACAATCATCTGTGGCAATGGCTCTTTTGTTTTGGTAATCTATTTACAATGTAATGATTTGCTGTATAGAAAATGTCACAATCTGTGGAGCTTGTGTGTATTACTTATAAAGGCGGTGATAGGGTGGCTACAGGGGATAAAACGCAGCTGAGCGTGGAAGATGTTTTTGCACAATATGGCAATATGCTTTACCGTACCGCGTTCGTGATGATGAAGAATCAGTACGATGCGGAGGATGCGGTACAGGATACGCTGATCAAATACATGGAATACAGGAAACCGTTTGAGGGAGAAGAGCACCGTAAGGCCTGGCTGCTGCGGGTGCTTATCAATAATTGTAAGAACCGCCTGCGCTTTTATAGGAATCACCCAGGCATTTCCATGGAGGAGTTATCCGCATATTACGAGAAAAATGCGGATACGGAAGTGATGGAGCAGCTATTGCAGCTTCCGCGGAAATATCGGGAAGTATTGATGCTGCATTATGTGGAGGGCTATCAGGGACGCGAGATTGCAGCGCTTCTTAAGATTACGGAGGCAGCGGTGCGCAAACGGTTAGAGCGGGGGCGCAGACAGTTACAGGAGAGAATGGGAGGTGGAGAAAATGTCTGAACAATGGGAAGGAAGACTGCGGGAGGCGGCGCAGAAACTTACACTGTCAGAAGAAGGCAGAGAGCGTATACTGGATGGCTGCAACTCTCGGCAAAAACCGGTATTTATGACCAGACACAGAATTAAGCTGGCGGCGGCTCTTTGTCTGATTGTTGTATTGACACTGTTTTCACCGGGCATGAATCTCTGGGATAACAAAGATAGTATTCTTGTGTATGCCTCTACGGAGGATGGAGAATGGAACAGACTGGAGATTGGGGAGAAACAACGGCTGGTCAGGATATATGAAGCGGGAACAGAACAGTGTGTCCTGCTGCTGCAATTGCCCGGAGGTTATCGTTTTGAGAGCGAGGGCGCAAGAATCGGTGAGGATCATATGCGCATTACCAAGGGGAGGATTTATTGGATTCATCATGATGAGGATGAGAAAGTAGACGGTAAAGCATCGCTGCGTCTCGTCTTTACGGATGCCGATGGCAACCGGGTGGATACCATGGATGCATTGGAACTGCTCTTCAGCAGGGAGGAAGGAGAGTGCTATGCAGAACTTCGGCGTATACAGTAAACTTGCATGGCGGCTGGCCTGCCGTAATCTGGTCAGACACTATGTCAAGAGTATTCTTTCGGTGGTAATAGGTATGCTGACCATTGTTCTGCTGGTAATCTATGCGGGAAATATTGCAGGCACCAGAAGCCAGCTCCAGGCACTTCCCAAGGCGATGGAGGTTACAGGTACGGTCTGTAACCTGAACGGTTCCCAGGATACCGGTCTGGCAATCAAGGAGAAGACAATAGATGGGATTATTGCTTCTGAAGAAGTGAAGGACAGGGTTTTCAGCGTGCAGCTGCGGGCCGGCTTCGGGGAGTTTACGGTGGAAGAGTGGGAAGGAAATCTCAGTTATTTTGCGGCCGGTATTAATGATATGGCAGCGGTGGCCGGATTGAAAGAGGATGAGATTCAATTCTGGGATCAGGCAGGGGAGAGTGTTTTTGCGTCCCATGAGTCGTCCTGCATTATGGATGCCGGGATAATGCAGGAGAGGGGCTTAGCACTTGGCGATGAGATTACACTGACCTTCTTCTATTACCGATATGGCGATGTGATGAGTACCGGACACGAAATATTCATTGACCCGCTGATAGCCGGAAAGAAGTACAGAATTGTAGGTGCTATGGATATCAGTGAGTATCTTGGCAGTTTTGTAAGGCCGGATATGCTTCTGCCATTTGAGAATGTGCGGGATATTTTTCATGAACAAGGCATTGATTTTACGGCGGATGCTGCTTCATTTGTGGTAAAGGATCCCTTCCGGCTCAACGAATGTAAGGAGGATATGCATGATATCGGGCTCTTGTCGATAGCCAGGGATGCCGAATACCGGTATGATGGCAATGCGCTGACCATCAAGGACGAGCAGTTTATCAACGCGGCGGAGAACCTGCGGGAGACCATGGCAATCCTTACAGGTATGCTGCCTTTTGTGATTGTTATCATTGTGTTTGTAGGGTATCTTTGCAGCTACCTGCTCATTCAGGGCAGAAAAGGAGAATATGCAACCATGCGCTCGGTGGGAACCGAATGGGGATATTGTTTCTGTGTCCTGTTCTTAGAGCATATGCTGCTGGAAATCCTGGCTTGTGCGATGGTAAGTCTGCCGGTTCTGCTGACAGGCGGTGTGAGCGGCACTGTGCTGTTACTTGCGGACACCGTATTCCTGCTTTCATTTCTGGCCGGAAGTGCGGCGGCGCTGTGGTCTTTCCATTCATTGAGCGTGATGGAAGTACTGGTGTGTGAATAGATTTTAAAGGAAACAGGAGGATGCAGATGGAACGAGTAAAGGTGGAGGCGGTAACCTATGCTTATCGTACAAAATATCAGACGATTCAGGCGCTTACCGAGGTGAGCTGTACGTTCGAGGCGGCGAAGATGTATGCTGTGGTGGGAGAATCGGGCAGCGGCAAGAGCACCTTATTATCTTTGCTGGCAGGCCTTGATCTGCCTGCGGAGGGCGATATTCTGGTGGAAGGCGAGAGCCTTCGTAAGATGAACAGGGATCATTACCGCCGGGATGTGGTCTCGGTGGTATATCAGGCGTTCCATCTTTTTCCTCTCCTGACGGCGCTTGAGAATGTAAGCTATCCCATGGAGTTAAAGGGCATGGGGAAAAAGCAGGCTAGGGAGCGGGCCAGACAGCTGATTGCCCAGGTGGGGCTGGGGGATAAGATATGCAGGCAGTTTCCCAGGATGATGAGCGGCGGGGAACAGCAGAGAGTGGCTATCGCCCGGGCATTGGCCTCGGAGGGTAAGATTCTTCTGGCAGATGAACCCACTGGCAATCTGGATACCGAGAATGAGCAGAATATTGTGGATATTTTAAAGAAGGCGGCTCACGACAGAGGTTATACGGTCATTGTGATCACACATAACCCCGAGGTGGCCAAAGAGGCGGACTGTGTGTACCGGATGCGGGACGGCCGCCTGGAGAGGGAGGAGCGTGGTGCATGATGATCTTATGTAAAAGTTTGCTCAGGATGAGGCGGACACCGGTAAGAACCGTGCTCTTCTTTCTGCTGGTGGCCATGGCGGCGGCACTGCTTTCTACCGGCGGAGGTCTCTGGAAGATGTGCAGGGACAATATGATCTATTTTGAGAGTCTTTTTCAGACCATTGCCACGGTGGAACAGAAACCGGTACGGATTGTCAAAGAGCAGGCATGGGATTGGGAAAAGGAAAAGTATACCACCTATAACAGCAAGGAATATGGAGAGACGATTCCCCTGTCGGTTCTTGATTTCGAGGGCGCGGACTATATCAGCGGCCCGGAGACCCGGGCATGGTATGCTGCCTATGTGCCGGATTACCTGGTGCTGGACCGTAATGCAGGGGTAAGCAATGCGATGGTGGTGGAAGTGTCTCCTGTGGAAGACGGTATTCCGGCGGGGCCGCTCAAGGTGGAGATTAAGAATATGTTATACTCCTATTATCCGTATAATTCGCCCACCTTTTATTTTTGTGATCATGATAATCCTTCCCCGGAGATGATGTATGCAGATAAGACGTATATCCTGTGTCTGTGGGACGGACTGCGTCATGGCTGGCGCGGCTCCGATCCGGGTCCCAATGAATTTGTTCCCTGGAGAGAGATCTGGAGTACCCAGGCAGCGGCGGATGGGACGCAGATTCCCCATACCCTTTCCGGTCATTATATGGCGGAGGTGACGCCGGGCTTCTATGAGACCAAGGAGGGCAGACAATGGCAGGCTCTGGCAGAAGAACTGGAGATGGGATACTGGAAGAGCGTACCGGTTACCGCCACGGGGAACACAAATCTGATTCCCATGTTTTATGAGGGGAATACCTTCCTGGAACAGGGCAGGGGATTTATACCGGAGGATTACAGCGAGGGAAGAAAGGTCTGTCTGGTTTCCCGGAGATTTGCCAGACGCAATGAGATGAAAGTGGGAGATATACTCCATCTTCCGCTGCGCTATGCCAATTATGCAGAATCGGCAAATGTGGGCGGGGAAGGGAAGCTTACGGCCGATGGCGAAGTATATCAGGTGTTTGAGGACGGATACTGGGAAATCTGCGGTATCTATGATGTGGTGCCGGGGGCCAGGACAAAGGGCTGGGCGTATCAGCTGGATGAGAATGAGATTTTTATTCCAAAGACATCCATTGAGCATGACGATGGTGGAAATATCGCGGCGGCGGGCTGCATGAAGGGCTATACGACCTCCTTTGAGATACCAAACGGCACGATTGATCACTGGAAATCCCTGTGGGAAGAGCAGGGGATTGACGGCCTGGAGATTACCTTTTACGATAAGGGATATTCCGTTTTGGAAGACGGCATCAAGCGGATGAAGCGGATGGCGCTCATCCTGCTGGTGGCGGGAGCTGTCAGTGCCGTCTGTATCCTGATCTTTTTCTGCCATATGTTTATCACGAAACAGAGCACCCGCACGGCCATAGAGCGGTCTCTGGGGCTGAGTAAAGGACAGTGTACGGCATCACTTCTGTCAGGTATACTGTTGATCGTGTTGTGCGGCTGTATTCTGGGAAGTGCTGCGGGATATTATGGTTCCGAGACGGCGGCCGGGCAGATTACACAGGTGGAGCGTTTTGACCGTCAGTACAGTGCCGGTGCGCTGTATACCACAGAGGATGTGGAGGAGACAACTTATATGCTGGTTGGTAACTGGCAGGTGGGTGCGGTGACAGGTTCCCTTGTGGCGGTACTGGCGGCCGGTATTGCGCTTACGATGATCCATAAGAGCCTCAGGAAAGAGCCTCTTGCACTGCTCAGCGGCAGGGAGGAGTGAAAAGTTCTCTCAGGCTCTTGACATTTGCCTGAAAACTATATATAATTTCTTGTGTTGCTAAAGGAATCTGTCATGCGACAGTGTTCTTTTAGCAGAGCAAGTGCGTTTAGCTCAGCTGGATAGAGCGTTTGGCTACGGACCAAAAGGTCGGGGGTTCGAATCCTCTAACGCACGCTTTACGGGAGAAGCAGAAATGTTGATAAATACAGCATTTCTGCTTTTTAAATTTTCCTATTGACAAACTGTATATATTGTATATAATAATATATATACAGTATATACTTATGAAGCACAAACTGTGACGACAGGGCGTGCAGGGAGGTTGACCATTGAAAATTATCATATCCAATCAGTCCGAGCTGCCGATTTATGCGCAGATCAGGGAACAGCTCAAAGAACAGATACTAAACGGCCAGATTCCGGAAGGAACTACTCTGCCATCTATCAGACAGCTGGCCAAGGAGGTGGGCGTGAGTGTGATCACTACCACACGGGCCTACAGCGATCTGGAGACGGAAGGCTTTATTGCCAGTATGCAGGGTAAGGGGAGCGTGGTGCTCTCCATCGACAACAGCCTGTTAAAGGAACAGAGCCTGATGCGGATTGAGGAAGGACTCACCACGGCCATAGAGACAGCCCGCACCATGGGCATGTCCGAGGAAGAACTTCTGGAAGTCTTTAAGAATTTACTGGAGAGATAGGAGAGGAATCATATGGAATTGTTGGAAGTAAAGAACTTGTCGAAGCATTATAAAGCTTTTGATCTAAAGGACATTAATTTTACATTGCCAAAGGGTTACATCATGGGTTATGTGGGCCCGAATGGCTCGGGAAAAACAACCACCCTCAATATGATCACAGATATCTGCAAATGTACCCAGGGAGAGATTCGTATTGGCGGGATTACTTGTGCGGAAGATGCGATAGCCTATAAAGAAAGTATCGGTTATATCGGGGATGAGTTTTATTTCCCGGATAATTTCAGGGTCAAAAATATCAGGCGGGTGCTCCAGAATTTTTATCCTGCCTTTTCGGCAGATAAGTTTAATCAGTTCCTTCGCAGATGGAATCTCCCGGAGAAAAAGCCGATTAAGGATTTTTCCAGAGGCATGAAGGTCATGCTGATGTTTGCATCCGTGCTTTCCAGAGATACCAGGCTTCTGGTTCTGGACGAGGCCACCAACGGACTCGACCCGGTAGTGAGGACGGAAATCCTGGAGCTTTTGCAGGAATATGTGATGGACGGGGAACGGAGCGTGATCTTTTCCACCCATATCCTGAGTGACTTGGAACAGATTGCCGATTATATCTATTTTATTCATCAGGGGCGTACCGTGCTCTACGATGCCAAGGATGAACTGATAGAGAGCTATCTGCTGGTAAAGGGTGATCGGAGTGAAGTCTCCGGGGAACTGGAGAAAGCGTTGATTGGAGCAATTGACAATGCTTACGGATTTGAAGCGCTTCTGCCCAGTGATAAGGCAGGACTTCTGGGAAGTCAGATGCATTATGAGAAACCCAACATTGATCAGATTGTAGTTCACTATATTAAGGATAGACGGTAAAGGGGGGTGTATGTAGTATGAGAGCGATACATTTTATGATGATTGATTATATCAAGGTGAAACAGCAGGTTTATTTTATGCCGTTGTTCCTTGTGATAGCGCTACTAATGTGGGGGCAGGGATACTCGATTCTGGTACCGTTTTCTTATATGATGTTTGTGGCAATCATTTTTTCGACGGCGCCTTTTGGTGCCTGTAAGAAAGGGGATGCAGGATTTCTGGTATTGCTTCCCTCCACGGTCATGCACAGAGTGATGGGGCGGTTTTTGTACGGATTGTCTTTTGTAGGAATTGCGGTGATATGTTGTGGAATCTTTGCGGTCATTCATCAGACCATGGGAAAAGATACGGAAGCATGGGCTGTGCCGGCAAGTCTGTTTCTGCTGGCCTTTGGTATGTTGATCATCACGGTGGAATTCCTGATTATGTATCTGATAGGGGAGAATATGGCGCCGCAGCTTCTGGGAATCGTGAGAGTGGCACCGGCCATGGGGAGCTTTTTTGCTATGATGTATCTTATGGATGACGCAGAGGCGCTGGGAGATATTGCCATGATGCAGAACAGGAATGACGGATTGTTGCAGATGGGATGCATTGCTGTGGCGGCGGCATTGGTGATATGGATCGTATCGGCGGTAATCTGCGTGAAAGTAACGGCAAAGCGGGATTATGTATAAGACTGAAAAAAATATTTACAATCTAATGGGAATTGACTTATATAGGCTGTCTATATATAATGTATATAGACAGCCTATATATTTGTATAGTAAGGAGGGAGAACTATGGCGGTAGATAAAAGCCTGGTATCAGGTAGTATGACGATGCTGCTGTTGCAGCTGCTGGAAGAGAAGGATCTGTACGGCTATGAGATGATTGAGACCCTGCGGGAACGCTCAAATCAGGTGTTTGAACTAAAGGCGGGGACTTTATATCCTCTTTTACATTCCCTGGAAGAGAAGAATCTCGTGACGGCCTATGAGCAGGAAGTATCAGGAAAGGTGCGCAAATACTACAGCATCACCAGGGAGGGGAGGCATTTCCTAAAGAAAAAGAAAGAGGAATGGAAGGAATATACCACGGGCGTGGAAGGCGTGATTGGAGGTCTGGCTTATGGATATGCGTGAGTACATAGAAGCGGCCGCCTCACAGATCCGGGCCAGAAGGGCCCGTGATATGGTGGCACGGGAACTGGAGGCCCATATAGAAGATCAGGCTGCCTGTTACACAGAGCAGGGGATGTCACAGGCGGAGGCGGAGAAGGAAGCCGTGCGGCAGATGGGAGATCCGGTGGAAGTTGGCATCTCCATGGATCGGATTCACAGGCCCCGGACAGACTGGAAGATGATCTGTATGCTGGTGCTTGTGTGTGTGCTGGGGTTAAGCTTACAGATTGCCATAAACAGAGAAACAGTAAGGGCGGAGTTTCTGGAAGAAGGCACAGCAGCCTCCATGAATCTGTTTGCCGGGATATCCAGAAACCTTTTGCTGGTACTGCCGGCAGCGGTGGCATTGGGTGCTTTGGTCTGTCTGATGGATTATACTGTTGTTTTGCGGCATGCGATATGGTTTCTCTGTGCTGTGCTTTTTGTTGTGTGGATGGAAGGCATGATAATCTGGAGTGATTTCACAGACCGGCTGATATTTGTGAGGAACTGGTATTATCTGTTGGTACCGCTCTATGCCAGTTTATTGTACCGGTATCGGGGAAGAGGGCGAAGAGGGTTTGTGGGCGGAATTCTTCTGATTGTTTTGATGCAGGGAATCGCGGGGGTTCAGAAAGGATGCCTGTTCATGATCACTTTTTCAGGCCAGCGATTTTGTTTTGTACTGGCGGCAGTACTCAGTGTGGCGGTGATGTGCGGATGGTATGGAGAGAAAAAGAAGGGGAAGCTGATATGCCTGTGGGGCGGCGGCTTGACAGCATTTTGCATGGCGGCTGTATGGATGCTGATGCAGGACGGATTTCGCGCCGATCGAATCCGGGCAATTCTGCATCCTTATGAGTATGCGTCCGGCAGTGGTTATTATGTGGTGACAATCCGGGGATGGCTGGGCAGATGCGGGTTGTGGGGAAATCCGGAGGCGGCGGCACAGTATATACAAGGCTATATAGGAATATCTTTTATGGATGCATCGTTTAGTCCGGGAGACAGTAATATCTTATACCTGTTTTTGCGTTACGGGATTGTAGTGGGTATTATCGTGTTACTGATCTATCTTGGGTGTATCGGCTATTTCCTGTACAGATGCCTGCGGCAGAAGAACCAGCTCGGAAGAGTGACGGGAAGCGGATGCTGTATGGTGTTTCTTGCGGAATTTGTCGGCTATATGATGAGTAATCTGGGAGTATTGCCCTGCTATGCAAGAATTCCCTTTCTCTCCTATAGTGGGATAGATATCAGTATATGGGCTGTGCTTATGGGATTTGTATTCAGTATTATACGGTATCAGAATCTGCTTCCCGCGGAGCGTATGGACAAGACAAGAAAATACAGGTATCGTATCAGGATAGAGAAAATAACATTATAGGGAAAAACAGCTGAATTTAACGGAATTCCAGAACATTCTTCTTGCCAAGAAGGATACTTTACAGTATGATAGATACAGTGAGTGTCGTGGGGATAAACAGGCACTGGAAAGATAAATTATGCTGTGAGGAGGAGAAGCATGAAGAAAGAATGGAATGTAACTGACAATATGGGTAACGTACATCATATCACGTATAAGGCCGGCGGTTTTGGCGGTGCAAAGTATATGATCGATAACGATACCTATAAGTGTAAATCCAAGAACTGGTTTGTAATGTTGGCTGACAATCAGATCAGTATGCCTGGAGCAGAGTGTAATCTGGTGGTAGTTGGCAACAGCGTGAGACTTGCGGTCAACGGCGTCTACCTAGATGACGGCACACCTTATGAGCCGGTAAGAAATATGCCCGGCTGGGTCAATGTGATGATAACGGTCTGCGGTATCGTTGGTTTCCTGGGAGCAGGATGGCTGGGGCTTTTGCTTTCCATCTTTGTCGATATGTTCAGTATTCAGATGAGTCTTAAGGGAAAGATTGGCGGAGCTGTTGCGTTGTTTGTCGGTTTCCTGGTATTGGTTGGAATTTGGTTTGCTTATCAGGTGTTTTTCATGTTATAATACCCTCTGAAAATAAGTGATTACGAAGCAGATATTTGAATCCTTATGATAGGAGAGAGGAGATTAACGTGGAAGAGAATCAAAATTATGGGCAGCAGCCATACGGCGATAAGCAGCATAATCAACAGCCCTATGGCGACCAGCAGTACAATCAGCAGCCATACGGCGGTCAGCAGTATAATCAGCAGCCATACGGCGGTCAGCAATACAATCAACAGCCATACGGCGGCCAACAGTATAATCAGCAGCAGTTCCAGCAGCAGATACCTTATGGTCAGCCGGTGCGGCCGGTAGTGTATGATGTGTTGCCGAACAATCACGGCGGGGTAGGGGTCGCAGCCCTGATCTGTGGTATTATGGGTATTGTGTTTTTCTGGTTTCCTGTGGTTGATCTGGGATTGAATATTGCCGGACTGGTTTGTGCGATTGTTACACTCAGTAAGCAGTATGACAATAAAGGTATGGCGGTCGGCGGACTGATTACCGCTATCTTTGGCTTTCTTATAAGTCTGCTTTTTATGATAGTTTTTATCATGGTCTGATTGTGATATCATAGTCACAGACGCAATAGTCAGGGAATCCTGAAATTACATGAGAATTTGTGAATAAGTATCTGCCATCTGCTGCACAGCAGCCTGTGGCAGATATTTTTATATGGAGAGAATAAAATTATGAACCTTTTGGAAAGCTGCGGACTCTTATAGACAGGTGCACCTGATACGGCGGATGGAAAGGAACGGACGCCGTGGATGGAACAGAAATATGGAGGAAGGGTAATTTGACCGAAGAAACATTGGTGAGGCAGATGAAGGAAGGCGATAAAGTATCCTTTGACCTGCTTTACGAAAAGTACAAGAATATGGCACTTCATACGGCATATCTGATCACAGGCGACCGCTCTTACAGTGAGGATGTGGTACAGGATACTTTTGTGAAGGTGTATCTGCACTGTAGGGAGCTCAAAAACGACAGCGGATTCAAGGCGTGGATGATGCAGATTCTTGTGCGGACAGCTTATAAGTGCGGCCGGAAGAAAAGCAGGGAACTGCCCGACGATGAGGCGGTACAAAAAGCCGATACAGGTCGAAGCCCCTCCTCCCTGGAACAGGTGATCATGCAGGAGGAGGCACAGGCAATAGCCCGGGCAGTCAGGACACTGCCGGTCAAGCAGCGCAGTGTGGTGGTACTTTACTATTATCAACAGTACCAGATAAATGAGATTGCACAGATGCTGGGGTGTCTGGAGGGAACCGTAAAGTCAAGGCTGCATACGGCCAGAAAACAGTTGAAGAAGGCGCTGGAGGATGATTTTGGCATGACGGTTTCCGGGGTATTGTGAAGAAGAGAGGTTGCATATGAAGACAAGAGACAGTTGGGAAGAGAAAATCAAAGATGTGTTGACCTTGGAATGTGATGGTCTTACCGCGTCCCAGGACTTGAAAGACAGGATTGACGAGGAGATTCTAAGAAGTCAGGAGGCAGGACATATGAAACATTTATCAGTGAAGAAGTTGATTATTGGCGTGGCAGTTGGATGTCTGCTCATATCGGGCGGTGCGTTTGCGGCGGGAAAGGTAGTGTCCGTGAGTTCACATTCTGACTGGCGGGATGGATGCAGCAGTTATAGCGGGATGGAGCAGCAACAGAAGAAACTTGGATATGCGGTAGATTCCGTGGAGCAGTTTTCCAATGGCTATCAATTTGAGAAAGCCGTAGTGGGCGAGGCACAGGGCAAGGATCAGGATAAAAATACGATGTGCACATACAAATTTATGAGCATCGTGTATGCCAGAGGAGCAGAACCGACAGTAAGCCTGTATATTGAAAAGCCGGTAGCGGCCATTGCACGCACGAATCCGGCGGATGAGACAAGGATATGCGGAGATATCACTTTAAATTATGACAGTGCAACCCATAAGTTTGTTCCGCCGAACTATGAGCTGACAGAGGAAGATAAAGTGAATCAGGAGAAAGATGATTATTTTATTGCCTACGGCAGCGACAAAGTGGAAATTCAGAAAAGTGCGGCAGTGGAATGGACGAAAAATGGTATCCGCTATCAGCTTATTGGGTTTGACTTAAGTTTAAGCGCAGATGAGATGTTTGATATGGCGGAAGAGGTCATGGGAACGAAGTAATCGTTTATATGGGTATGACAGAAAACCCTCTGTGTAAGGCAGGGGGTTTTCTATGGAAAAAATGTAAAGGAGCAGTGGATTGTGAAGATGAAAATAAGAAAGATACTGGTATTACTTGGTATTGTCAGTGCGCTGAATATATGGACGACAGGATGCGGCACTACGCATGAATATAATACGAAAACACAGGAAGATGAGAAAGAGGAAGTATTATCGGAAAAGTTAAGTGATACGGCGTCAGAAGAGAATGACACAGATACAGCAAAGACACAGGAAAATGCCACAGGAAAATGGCAGGTTTTGGAGCCGGAGGCTGCCGCCGCCTTTGATGCAGATTTCAAGGGTAAGGTCTGGGAGATTACAGAAGATTCCTTTTATATTGTGGAGACAAAAGTCAAAGTTCTCGAGGATGGTTCTCTGGCTACCAGTACGCCCGGTTCCAACGCGCCCATTCCGGATTCCCAGTTGATTCAGGTGGTTTTTGATGATGAAACAACTTTCCGGGCAAGAACCATTTATGATAATGGGGAACGCCATGAGGATGCAGAAGCGGGATTTGAAGATTTGAAAGAATATATGGCTGTTGACTTGAAAGGGCATTTTGAGAATGATGTATTTTATGCGACGGAAATACGATTGCCGAAGGTGGAATAACCGGTGCTTTTGTAAAGCGATATGATAAGACAGGAGATCAACAAGGTTTCCTGTCTTTTTTTGCATTTATGAAACTTTTCACCCTTCTCATTCGTATTGTATATAGGATGGCCAAAAGAAGTATGTTAAGATGTAGATATCTATAGAATAACAGAGGGAATTACGAGGGGATGGAACAGAGATGGAATTATCTGGTGGAAGAGTACCAGTCCATGCTGTATCGAATTGCTTTTTCTAATATGAAGAACCGGGCCGACGCCGAGGATGCGGTGCAGGAAGCCTTTCTGCGCTATATGAAGGACGAGAAACCGATTCAGAATAAGGAGCACGAGAAGGCGTGGCTCATACGAACCACCATTCACATTTGTCTGGACATTTTAAAGAGCGGCTGGTATCAGAGGACAGTGCCATGGAACGAGTCCTTTGCATCAGCAACGCAGAATATTTATCTGCCTTACCAGGTCAAGGATGACAGGACGCTTGAGGCAGTGCTTCGCCTGCCGGTACATTACCGGAATCCGATTTATCTTTTTTATTATGAGGACTACACGATCCATGAGATTGCTGGTGTCCTAAATGAAAAAGAGGCGACAATCAAGACGAGGCTGCGCAGGGGCAGAGAGGAAGTTAAGAAAATTCTGACGGAAGGGAGGCCGTAGAACATGGGCATACAGGAGGTAAAAAGAGGCGGTGCTGTGCCGGAATATCCAAATACCAGGAAGCCGGAGCAGGCGGAAGGGTTTTATGAGAGACTGAGACAGAATATGAAATACCGCGGCCGGGAGAAAGAGGATATTGCAGGTACGGAAACGCAGACGGAGAAAGTGAAGGAAAAGTCCGGCATGGGAAGAATCGGTGCAGGGCCGGGCATACGGGTGAACTCTACGGCCTTGACGGAAGCCTTACAGACTGTGGAGGTAAAACATATGAGTTATGAGGAGAGCGATAATGTGCAGATCGCAGTGACGGAAGGCTATACGCTCAAAGGCAAGATTCAGGGCACTGAAGCGCAGGTTTATGTAGAGGCCAAGTATGAGGACGGCAGACTGGAGGCTTACCAGGTAGACACGAAGAAGGTGCCGGAGGAGACGGAACACGCGATTGAACGGTTTGCCTTAGAGACCATAGAAGGATTGGAGAAGGAGGAAGTACAATGATCGGAAGCAGTCCGTTTAAGGGATACGGCTATATAGATACCACCAACCATACGCCTGAACAGCTGGAAAAGTATGCGAAGAATGTGGCTTTGCGCCGCAAGGCTGGTTTAGAGGACGACGGATATGACGGCAGCTTTGCGGCCCGTTTAAAGAGGGCCGATGAGTATCTGGCATCGGGGCAGACCCATAAAGCGACAGATTCCATTGGGATTGTCCTATACCAGATGGACGATCCTACACCGGGACATCCGGTGACGGAGGATTTCTGGCATAACGGGGCCCATGTGTCGGTAACCAAGGACTGTATGTATGGCAATACCATCACCATAGGCGGCAGTGCCAACCCGGACTGGATTTACGTGAGTACTTCTGTGGGAGCGGTGAAAATCGACCTCAACGATATGACGAGCCTGATGAAATGTCTGGATCTGTTTTCGCCGGAGGATGTAAATGCGATCATGCGCAAGATTACGGAAGTCAAGCAGGCCAGAGAGGCGAAGAGCCAGATTGACAGGCTGGATGAGGAACTGATGAAGAATAACAGGGAAGAAGCTGACGAAGATGGAAAGAATCAGTCCATAGATGAAGCTGTGGGTGTGATCAGCGCTGAGGAACAGCAGCACATCGAGGAGAAGCGTGATAAAAAGTTTATTGGATGACAGTAGATTTAAATTGTGGTATACTATATCCATTCATAAGTTTATGAGGAGTCGTATACCACAATGAAAAAAGAACGTGTACTTTATCTGGATCTGATCCGTATTGTCGGATTCTTTATGATCACATCCTATCATTTTTCGGTAGCGGTCAGGACGCTTGGCATTGAGGCGGCATATATAGATATTTTTCAGGGGATCATTCACATCGTGTGGGCACCGATTGCGGTCTCCTGTTTCTTTATGGTCTCCGGTGCGGCGTTAATTTATCGTTATGAGGAGAAGTTAGATGTAAAAGAATATTATAAGAAAAGATTTCTGGGGATTTTTCCCCTGTTCTGGCTTGCTTATCTGTTTGCATTTCTGGACTTTTTTTACCGCTCCAAATCCATGCCCAATGCGCCGAAGGTGAACTTTCTGCTGACGGTGATCGGGATGGACGGTTATCTGTATGAATATGTGGATAATTTCTATATGATCGGTGAGTGGTTCTTAGGTGCCATCATCATGCTCTACATTCTGTTTCCCTTATACAGGCTGATTATGTGCAAGTGCAAGTATATTCTGCCGGTGGTATTTCTGGGGGCCAGTATCTGGCTTTTGTACAATAATCCTTTCGATATGATGATTGAAAAGAATCTCATTGTGTGCAGTATGTATTTCGTGCTGGGGATGCTCTTTGAGATGATCAGGAAGAGTCCGCGCCAGAAGGCGGTGGTCATCGGCAGACGGATTCTGGCTGTGGTGGGCGTGGGCCTGTATATCATGGTATATCTGGTGGAACAGTCCGGGTATTATTTCAATGCCTACCATGTGGTGTTCATGCTTGCGGTTTCTCTTTATATGATCATTATGGAAGTATCTACCTGGATTAAGTCGGAGCGGGTGCAGAAGCTGATCGCAACGATTGGGCGGCACTCTTTTGCTTATTATCTGCTGCATCATGTGTTTTTGTACCGCTATCTGCCGAATTTCTCAGGCACGGTCATGAGCGGTTCCAATACATTGCTTTTATTTATCAGTTCCGTGGGCTATATCTATCTGCTTGCCGTGGGGCTGGATAAAATCTATGCATATCTGGCAGGAGCGCTTGGCAGATGGCGGGCGCAGAAGCCGGTGAAGGTGAAAGGAAACTCATAAATCATACAAAAGAAAAGGGGGAACACTATGGGAGTATTGGCAGGATTGATTTGGAAACTGGTTTTGGTGCTTCTTATCGTGCTGGTAATTGTGATCGTGGCTACAGGATACAAGAAGGCGCCGCCGGATACGGCGTTTATTATTTCCGGTCTGCGTAAGAAGGTGATTATCGGGAAGGCCAGTGTGAAGATTCCTTTCTTCGAGCGTCTGGATAAGCTGAGTCTGAAACTGATTGCCATTGATGTCAAGACATCCAATGCAGTACCGACTGCGGATTATATCAATATTCAGGTGGATGCGGCGGTCAACGTGAAGATCAGTGCGGAGCCGGAGAAACTGGCAAGGGCGGCACAGAACTTCTTAAACCAGAATACGCCCTATATAGCGGGAATTGCCAGGGAAGTGCTGGAAGGTAATATGCGTGAAATCGTAGGCCGTATGCGTCTGGAAGAGATGGTCAGCGACCGACAGAAATTTGCAGAACTGGTGAAGGAAAATGCGGAGCCGGATCTGGCGGCCATGGGCCTTGATATTGTCAGCTTTAATGTGCAGAACTTTGCGGACGGCAACGGTGTCATTGACGATCTGGGTATCGATAATATTTCCCAGATTAAGAAGAAGGCTGCAATCGCCAAGGCGGAGGCTGATAAGGAGATTGCTGTGGCCAAGGCGGAGGCTGATAAACAGGCCAATGATGCCAGGGTCAATGCGGCGCGGGAGATTGCCAAGAAGAATAACGAGCTTGCCTTACAGCAGGCGGAACTGAAGAAAGTGGAAGATACCAAGCGGGCCGAGGCCGATGCGGCTTACAGTATCCAGGAGCAGGAACAGAGAAAGACCATCGAGGTTGCAACGGCCGAGGCCAGTATTGCCAAGCAGGAAAAAGAAGTCGTTTTAAAGCAGCGTGAGGCGGAAGTGCGGGAGAAAGCGCTGGATGCGGAAGTGAAGAAGAAAGCGGAAGCCGATAAATTCGCCCGTCAGCAGCAGTCTGAGGCAGAACTGTATGAGCGGCAGAAGAAGGCGGAAGCGGAGAAGTTTGAGCGGGAGAAGGAAGCAGATGCGTTAAAGGCTACCGCGGAGGCCCAGAAGTTTGCCAAGGAGCAGGAAGCTGTGGGTATCCGCATGGTCGGTGAAGCGGAGGCGGAAGCAAGCCGCGCCAAGGGTGTGGCAGAAGCGGAAGCCATCAGGGCCAAGGGTCTTGCGGAAGCGGAGGCCATGGAGAAGAAGGCGGAGGCTTACCAGAAGTATAACAATGCAGCGATGGCGGAGATGCTTATAGATGTACTGCCTGAGATTGCGGCTAAGATTTCCGAGCCGCTCAGTCAGATCGACAAGATCACGATCATCGGCGGTTCTGAAGGCGTGGGCGATATGGCGGGTAATGTGCCGGCGGTGATGGCGAAACTGTTTGAGTCTATGAAGGAGACCGTGGGGATAGACCTGGCGGATATTATGAAAGCAGGCACTTTTGACGCGAAGGTTACCCGCAATGTGAATATCACCGGATTGGAGCAGACTTCCGATGAGGTAAAGAGTAAAGTCGCTGCGGCAGTGACGGAGGATATGATTTAAGAGGATGCAGAAAAAGATTGCAGTCATCAATGATATTGCCGGATACGGGAGATGTGCCATGACGGTGATACTCCCGATCCTATCTTATATGGGTGTGCAGGGATGTCCCCTGCCCACCTCTATTTTTTCCAATAATACGGCGTTTCCGAACTTCTTCATGGATGACTATACAGACCGGATGGAGGCTTATATAGAGAACTGGGATAAGATCGGTCTTACCTTTGACGGCATAGCCACCGGTTATCTGGGATCTGTGCGGCAGATTGACATTGTGAAGCGGTTTATCCATGATTTTTCCAGAGAGGACACCCTGGTGGTGGTGGATCCCGTGATGGGGGATCATGGAAGATTATACTCTGCCTATACGGTAGAGTTATGTAAGGAATTGGGAAGATTGGTTGCGCTGGCGGATATAATTACACCTAATCTCACGGAGGCATGTTATCTCACGGATCAGCCTTATAAAGAGACAGGCTGGAAGAAGAAAGAATTGTATGCCATGGCCCGGTGCCTGGCGGCGATGGGACCCTCACGGGTGGTTATTACGGGGATTCCCCAGGGAGAATTTATTGCCAATTATGTGTATGTGGAAGAGGAGGGGAAAGAAGCGCAGGCCGGTTTTATCCGCATCCACAAGGCAGGAGCGGAGCGCTGCGGCACTGGGGATGTGTTTGCTTCTATCATTGCGTCGGATGCGATAAACGGGGTGCCCTTTGACCGTTCCGTCCGCAAGGCTTCCGGATTTGTGAAGAAATGTATCACCGCCTCCATAGAACTGGAGACGCCGCCTACAGACGGCGTGCCCTTCGAGGAAATCCTGTATAAGCTGAAACGAAACTGACGCAGACTGCCTAAGTCTGCGTCAATGCTGTGCCTATGATATTTTATATTCCAATTCAAAAGGATACCCATCTTTTTTATTTTCTTCCGAGAGCGTATCCGTCTCGATGATACAGAAATCATCGCTCTTTAATACTTCTTTCATTTCATTCCGGACTGCATTAAAGTCTGACACATGGGTAGAGATTCTGCGGCAGGCAAAATCTCCTTCTTCAATTGTGCGCACGGTACGTTCGGAGTCTTCGGGAAGCGTGGGTGCATCGCCTGTGATGGTGAGGAACATATGGCGGCTGTATACACCTTTCCGGTATTCGTGCAATACGCCGGAAGGATAAGCCACTGCGGTTCCCAACTGCTGTGCCGTGACAAAGAGTTTCAGTATATGCTGTCCGTAATACTTGGGAATATCCATATCTTCCAAGGGGACGGTCAGCATCTGACGCTTCACAATCTCATTGTGGTAGAAACCGTCGGGTAGGAGAATGCCGCTCCTGCTTTCCGGAATCTTAGCCAGCCCGGTCACAGGACTTGCCATATTCTGTAAGGTTTCCTGTAAGGTGCCAAGGCAGTTATGAATCTCCATAATTTTCTGCTCTGCCAGAATTTTGCCGTCATAGAGGAGCTTCTGTAAATGAATGGAGTTATTCTCCACATAATTATTCAGATCCTTTAAGGGAATCCCAAGCTTGATACAGACGGTGATCGCATCCAGCAGATAGAGCTGATCCATCGTATAGTAACGATAGTTGGTCTCTGTATTGATAAAGGCAGGTTTTAAAATGCCAATCTGGTCGTAATAGCGCAGGGATTTGATACTTACATTCTTTAGTTTTGAGACTTTACCGATAGACATATATTGACTCATTGCTATAATCCTAATGCCATTAAGGCACTCCGTTATTTCATATTCTAATGCCAAACTATACCCGAGGGTCAGAGTTGGCTAAGTCATATTTTGTCACATCTTTCTCTTAAAAACAAGCCCTTTTGGGAAACTAGTGGTCAGGAAAATTTCGCCTACAATATCATGTATAGTGACAAAAAGAATCCGCATACATTTTGCATGCGGATTCTTTACTTTAAAACCGAGGCCGCGAAGCGGTCCTCGAGAAGTTAATTCCGAAGGAATTTACTTCATCCCATAGTTACGACCACATCGTAACTGGTCTTCCCCTTTTCATAAGGTACAACGCAGCCTTCTACCGGTTTGCCGTCCACGGTAATGGATTTTACCCCTTTTTCCACGTTGTCAGGATTCACAACCTGGATGTTGTAAGTTCCTTCCCGGAATTTTCTGGTCAGTTCAAAGTCACCGAAGCCCTTCGGTACACAGGGATTAATGCTGAGGCCCTGATGTGTGGGGTAGACGCCCAGGATGTGCTGCGATACATTCACAAAAGTCCAGGCAGCAGTACCTGTCAGCCAGCTGTTCTTTGCTTCGCCGTGGAATTTCGCATCTGCGCCGGCCACCATCTGAGAGTATACATAAGGCTCTGTGCGGTGGATTTCGCTGAACTCCTCCACATAAGCGGGACAGGTCTTCTGGTAGATTTCAAAGGCTCTGTCACCACGGCCGAGGACTGTCTCAGCGATGGAGACCCAGGGATTGTTGTGACAGAAAATACCTGCATTTTCCTTATATCCCGGCGGGTAGGAGGAAATCTCGCCCAATTCCAGATGATACTTTGTGTAGGGAGGTTGTAAGATCATCACACCGTATTTGGTATCCAGTTTTTCTTTAACGGAATCCAGGGCTTTCTGGGCAAGACCCTCTTTCACACCAACACCGGCCAACGGACAAAAGCCGTTGGACTCAATGTATATCTGTCCTTCTTCACATTCTTTGGAGCCGATCTTATTGCCATATGCATCATAGGCGCGGACAAACCAGTCGCCGTCCCATCCGTCTTTTAAGATGGCATCGTACATTTTCTGTACTTCGGCCCGGGCATAGTCAGCTTCTTCCTGGTTCCCCATAAGTTCGCACAACTGTGCATACTCTTCCCCGTATTTGACAAACATGCCGGCAATAAACACAGATTCGGCTACCGGTCCCTCGGAAGGCCCGAAAGTCTGGAAAGACTCCCCGGGATGTTCGGAGAAGCAGTTTAGATTCAGACAGTCGTTCCAGTCGGCACGGCCAATCAACGGCAGGGCATGAGGCCCCTTGTGCTTGACGATATAGTCAAAGGAACGTTTCAAATGATCCATCAGCGGTTTCGCGGCGGATACATCATTGTCATAAGGCACCATTTCCGTGAGGATGGAGGTGTCGCCGCTTTCGCGCACATAGGCGGAGGTGCCGGCAATCAGCCACAGCGGATCATCGTTGAAGCCGCTGCCGATATCGGAATTACCCTTCTTTGTAAGGGGCTGATACTGATGATAGGCACTGCCGTCCTGGAACTGTGTGGATGCAATGTCGATAATACGCTGTCTTGCGCGGTCAGGAATCAGATGTACGAAACCTAACAGATCCTGACAGGAATCACGGAATCCCATACCGCGTCCGATACCGGATTCGTAATAGGAAGCGGAACGGGACATGTTAAAGGTTACCATACACTGATACTGGTTCCAGATATTGACCATGCGGTCTACTTTATCATTGGAAGATTTCACGGTATATTTGGACAGCAGGTTATTCCAGTAGTCGTTCAGCGCCGCAAAGGCTTTGTCCACATCGGCGTCTGTCTGATATTTTGCAAGCATTGCCTCGGCGGGTTTCTTGTTGATAATACCGGGAGCCTCCCACTTCTGATCTTCGGGATTCTCTATATAGCCCAGCACGAAAACAAAGGTCTTGCTCTCGCCGGGATTCAGGGTAACATTGATCTGATGGCAAGCGATGGGTGACCATCCGCTTGCCATAGAGTTGGAAGCCTGCCCCTTCTCCACGGCTTCCGGATTCGCCGCACCGCGGTATGCGCCGAGGAAAGCGTCTCGGCTTGTATCAAATCCATCCACGGGGGTGTTTACCGAATAAATCGCATAATGGTTCCTGCGTTCTCTGTATTCTGTCTTGTGATAAATGGTGGAGCCCACTACTTCTACTTCACCGGTATTTAAATTGCGCTGGAAGTTGCGGGAGTCATCATCCGCGTTCCAGAGACACCATTCTACATAAGAAAAAAGAGAGACTGTTTTCGTGCTGTCGCTTAAGTTGGACAGTTTTACCTGGCTGATCTCACAGTTATCGTCCATAGGAACAAAAGTGAGGACAGAGGCCTCAAGATTGTTCTTTACGCCCGTAAAGCGGCTGTAACCGATGCCATGACGACACTCGTAACTGTCAAGATCTGTCTGAGTGGGTTTCCAGCCTGGGTTCCAGACAGTGTCTCCTTCTTTAATGTAGAAGTATTTGCCGTTGATGTCGTTTGGCACATCATTGTAGCGGTAGCGCGTCATGCGCAGAAGTTTTGCGTCTTTATAAAAAGTATAACCGCCGCAGGTGTTGGAAATCAGTGAAAAAAACTCGTTGCAGCCCAGATAGTTGATCCAGGGCAGAGGAGTTTTGGGTGTGGTGATGACATACTCACGATTGGCGTCATCAAAGTAACCAAATTTCATAGCAAGATTCTCCTTTTCTTTTTTTCAGCTGTATTGACAGTGTCTTTAGAACTTTTATATAATTAGATACGAAAACGATTAAGTAAAAGGACATAATAATAATAAGGATAATCAAATTATACATAACGTGATGAAAAAAAGCAATAAGGTTTAAGGAATTTATGGAAATTAATTATAGGAATAATTTCCTACAACGCCACAATAATGTATTATTTTTAATAAAAAATAAAATATTTCTTGCATATACATAAATTATATTGTAAACTAAATGTACGAAAACGGTTAAGTGAAATATCATGAAGATACTGCCGAATTATGCAAATTATTGAGAGGGCTTGAAGAAATGGTATCAATGAAGGATATCTCGATTGCCTGTGGTGTATCGGTGGCGACAGTCAGTAAGGCGCTCAATGATCACAACGACATTGGATCAGAGACCAAAAAGTACATAAAGAAGGTTGCGGATGAGATGGGATATCTTCCCAATTCCATGGCCAAGGCATTAAAGACACATCGGACATATAACATCGGGGTGCTTTTTGCCGAGGAAGCCTACAGCGGCCTGACACATGACTATTATGCGTTTGTACTGGACAGTTTTAAGAGGACGGTGGAGGAGAAGGGATACGATATCACTTTCGTCAATTCTTCCAAAGCCAGGTCGGAGCGGATATCGTACCTGGAACATTGCAGATCCCGTGGGTTTGATGGGATTGCGATTGTCTGTGCAGATTTTTATTCCCAGGAGATTATGCAGCTGGTCAGAGGCAATATTCCCACGGTCACACTGGATCATATTTTTAATAATATCAGTGCGATCATGTCAGATAACGTGCAGGGTATGCAGGATCTTTTGACATATATATATGAAAAAGGACACCGCCGGGTCGCATTTATTCATGGGGCGGATTCAGCAGTTACCCAGAGCAGACTTTCCTCCTTTTACCGGACGGCGGCGCAGCTTAAGCTGGAGATTCCGGATGAGTACACCAGCATGGCGCCTTACCGGAATACATCGGCAACTTACCAGGAGACCATGAGACTGCTTGACTTAAAAGAAAGGCCCACCTGTATTATTTATCCGGATGATTTTGCTGCTTTTGGCGGGATCAACGCCATCAAGGAAAGAGGGCTGCGGATTCCGGATGATATTTCGGTTGCCGGGTATGACGGCATCAGGATTGCGAGACATATAGAACCTACACTCACCACACTTGCCCAGAACACTAAAAAACTGGGACAGAAGGCAGGAGAAAAGCTGATCAGTCTGATTGAGCATCCTAAGACGACACTGGTTGAACAGATTTTTGTGGAGGGCCATGTGTATGAGGGGAATTCGGTAGCAGATATTAATGTATAAAAGCAGAAAGAATCGTATGTCAGAGGCAGTGTCTTTTCGTGGAGCACTGCCTTTTTTATGTTACAGGAGATTCTTCCGCAGGACTTTTCTTTAGGTTATAGTAAATCAAAGATAAGTGTGATAAAATGATAAAACGCAGTGGAAAGGAGAAACTATGTCTGCGGCTATTATATTTGATCAGAGTAAGTTAAAGGCATATGACGGCCTGATTCGATTATGTGAATATGCCGGGCAACCCGAAGAATGGGGCAGCAGACTGTGGAGCGAACTGCTGATGGACGGGCAGCTGTATGATGCATTTGTACACTATCTGGAACATCATGAACTGCCGGAACTGCCGAAGTGTGCAGGATATTCCCTTACGGACTGTTATGTATGGCAGATGGAACGGGATAATCTGCGCAGGGATACAGGAAAGAATACGGCCGGATGTAATAAGGAAGGTATGGTGCTGCATGCTTTTATGACGATGGCGCAGATGAAGAGGGCGCCGGAGGAGTATATCAGGAAATTTACTGACGGGAGAGGCATGGACCAGACCATGTAGAACGGAAGAAAAGGTACAATGGTATGAACCGGATAGAATTTATGGAAAAACTGCAAAGAGCACTTGCCGGAGGACTGAACAGCAGCCAGGTCACAGAAAATGTGCGTTATTACCAGGAATATATTGACACGGAGATCCGTAAGGGCAGGAGTGAATCGGAGATTCTGACAGCACTTGGCGACCCAAGGCTTCTGGCCAAAAGCATTATCGAAGCCAATAAACGTGCCGGCAAAAGCGGCGGGACCAATCAGAATTATGATGAGGAGATTGCTGACGACGGCGTTGGACAGGGATATTACCGCTCTTATAACCATCAGAGGAATGAAGACAGAAATCCTTATGAAGACACGATGAACGGGAAGGTATTTCGTATGCCCGGATGGCTGCTTCTTCTGATCATTACGGTGGTGGTACTGTTGATCATCGGCGTGGCCTTTTCTCTGATATCGGTTCTGGGTCCGATTCTGATTCCGATGCTGATAGTCATGCTGATCATCAAACTGTTTCAAAGCAACCAATGACCGGGAAGCATATTTTACAGAGGAAAGACAGAACTGTCACATAAGAGGCATATAAATACAATAGACCATTTGGGTAAATGGTCTATTGAGGGGAGTATAAATAATTAATATAAGGGTCTGTAAACTGAGAATGAAGGGGTATCTCTGTTTACATTTATTATTATATATGATTTACAAGAAAATGCAATCCAAAATAGTACCAAAGTACCAATCATACTTTTGGTACTTTTGAATAAAAACATAGTACTAAAGACCTATCTGTCGTTTGAATAAGTTGCCACAGATTCTCTCATACTATTTCTGTAACATCAAATCAATCAGGAGGTATGGAAGATGTCTAAAAACGATTTTAACCAGAACAGTCAGAATAATCAGAACGAAAAGCAGCAGGACAAATACAACAACTGCAGCCAGAACAGCACAAAGAACAGCTCTAAGAACAGCACAGGCAGCAATTCTCAGAACAGCCAGAAGAACAACTAATCGCAGTCCAATCGGAAAAGGGATGCTTTCGAGCATCCCTTTTCTGGTTGACACTGTGTCTGATACAGCATAAAATAAACCTATGGAAAAATTAGAGTATATCGTGCCCTGCCATTTTGGGCTGGAGGCAGTTTTAAAAAGAGAAATTCATGATCTTGGTTATGAGATTGTTTCTGTAGAGGATGGAAGAATCGTTTTTGCAGGAGATCAGGAGGCACTTTGCCGTGCCAATATTTTTTTGCGCAGTGCGGAGCGTGTACTTATTAAAATAGGAAGCTTTCATGCAGAGACCTTTGAGGATCTTTTTCAGGGAACCAGGGCGCTTCCGTGGGAAGCCTATATTCCCAAAGACGGGAAATTCTGGGTGGCCAAGGCGGCCAGTGTGAAGAGCAGACTTTTCAGTCCCTCGGACATTCAGTCCATTATGAAAAAAGCGATGGTAGAACGTATGAAGCGGATCTATCATGTGGATTGGTTTACGGAGAGCGGAGAGTCCTATCCAGTCAGAGTGTTTATCAAAAAGGACGAGGTGACAGTGGGACTGGATACCACGGGCGAGTCCCTGCATAAGAGAGGCTACCGGAAACTGACGGCGAAGGCGCCGATTGCGGAGAATCTGGCGGCAGGACTGCTGATGCTGACGCCTTGGCGGGGGAACAGGATTCTGGTGGATCCTTTCTGCGGCAGCGGGACGATTCCCATTGAAGCCGCCATGATGGCAGCCCGTATGGCGCCGGGAAGAAACCGCTCTTTTCAGGCGGGCGCGTGGAAACATATTGTACCGGACAGTGTGTGGGGGCATGTGAAAGAGGAAGCGGACTCCCTGGTGGACCTTTCGGTGAAGACTGATATCCAGGGGTATGATATTGATGATGAAATGGTATCCATTGCCCGGGCCAATGCGAAGCTGGCAGGGGTGGATCATTTGATTCATTTTCAGCAAAGAGGCGTGGAGCAGTTAAGTCACGCCAAAAAATACGGCTTTATTCTGACCAACCCGCCTTATGGAGAACGTCTGGAAGATAAGAATACTCTGGTGCCGCTGTATCGGATGCTGGGGGAACGTTACCAGGCTCTGGATGCCTGGTCAATGTATCTGATCACGGCCTATGAGCAGGCGGAGAGCGCAATCGGCAGGAAAGCGGATAAGAACAGAAAGATTTACAATGGCATGATGAAAACCTATTTCTATCAGTATATAGGACCGAAGCCAACCGGGAACGGAAGGTAGAAAATGCAGCAGAATAAATTAATGAAAGTGACAGCAGTATATTGTATCCTTTTCGTTGCGATAACCATGAGCGCTATGTTATATTATTCCGCCAATAAGATTGTCGTGGTGGCGGATGTGGCGCAGGATGAAGTGATACGGTCTGCGCAGGAAGAACCGGACACTTCAGTGCCGGCAGCAGTGGACGAGAATCATATTACCATTGACCGGGAAAGACACAATACCAGTTATTTCTGTATTCCCATGCCGGATACTGTGAAAGCGGAAGAAGTAACTCTGGAAAATCATTATATGGATCAGGAACTGTGGGTCAGTATTCAGAGTAAGAACATGGAGGGATATGATACCTTCTATGAGAATACCAGTGTCTATGGCAACAGCCAGAATGTGCTGGACGGACATTTTGAAGTGATTTCCGACAGAACCTATCTGCGCTTTTCCCTGGCAGATGTGTATGAGTACCGCAGTATTTTTGAGGATCAGACATTATATGTAGAGTTTGTTCCTTCCAAAGAGGTATACGAGAAGATTATAGTGGTGGATCCTGCTTATGGCGCGGGGGACAACGGTGTTACCGCGGGGGGCATCCTTTCCAAGAATATTACGCTGGATATTGCCAAGGCTCTGAAGACCAGATTTGATGAGACAGATATCAAAGTGTATTATACCAGGATGGATGACAGTAATCCGGCGGCACAAAACCGGGTTAATCTGGCGGCGGCTACCAAAGCCGATATGCTGATCCGGATCGAGGTAAATGGTGATGAGAACAGTAAGCTGTACGGGACAGAAGCCGTTTATAACAGCAGATACTTTATTCCGGGTTTCGGCAGTATAGAACTGGCGGATATTCTGGAGCGCGAAGTGGTTACCGCCATCAGCGGCAAGGCTAATGGTCTGGTGGAAGCTGCGATACAGGATGAGGTGATCAATGAGGCTACCGTTCCGGCGGCGGCAATCAAAGTGGGTTATCTGACCAACGGCCAGGAATCGATCCTTTTACAGAGAGAGGATTATATCAATCGGATTGCGGAGGGAATTTACAACGCTGTCATGAAGGCTTACGAGGGAGAAGTGTAAGAATATGTATAAGATTGTATTTGCTACGAGCAACCAGGGGAAAATGCGGGAAATCCGGGCAATTTTACAGGATACGGAGGCGGAAATCCTGTCTATGAAAGAAGCGGGTGTCTTTCTGGAGATTGAGGAGAACGGCACGACTTTTACGGAAAATGCCATCATTAAGGCACAGGCAGTAGCGCAGGCGCTGTCCGGAAAGGAAGGATTTCAGGCTGATTGTGTTGTACTGGCAGATGATTCGGGACTGGAGATTGACTGTCTGGGCGGTGAGCCGGGCATTTATTCTGCCAGATATCTGGGAGAGGAGACACCATTTGATCGTAAAAGCCAGGATTTTCTAAGAAGGCTTGAAGGGGTTGCGGACGATAAACGGACAGCAAGGTTTGTCTGCGCGATCGCGGCAGTGTGGTCTGACGGGGGAGTGTATACAACCCTGGGAACCATTGAAGGAAGAATCGGACATGAGTTAAAGGGTGATAATGGATTTGGTTATGATCCTATCTTTTATCTGCCGGAATATGGATGCACCGCAGCCGAGCTTTCCGATGAGGAGAAGAACCGGATCAGCCATCGCAGCCGGGCTTTGGAGCAGATGAAACCAGAACTAATGAAAAGGATGTCCAGGTAACAGGTATGAGAATTTTGATCGTCAGCGATACCCATCGTCATAATGAGAATTATTTAAAAGTCGTGGAGCAGGCGGGACCCTTTGATATGGTTGTCCACTGTGGGGATGTGGAAGGAAGCGAGTATATCATTAACGAGGCGGCAGGATGTCCCGTGATGATGGTGCAGGGGAATAATGATTTCTTCTCTGAACTTCCAAGGGAGAGAGAGTTTATGATCGGTCAGTACAAGGTGTGGCTGACCCATGGCCATCACTATTACATAGCCATGAATACAGAGACCATCAAGCAGGAAGGATTGGCCAGGGAAGTGGATATCATTATGTGCGGGCATACTCATAAGCCGGTCATTGATATCGGCAAAGACATCACACTCATCAACCCCGGCAGTATCAGTTATCCCAGACAGGAAAATCGTAAACCCAGCTATGTGCTGATGGAGATTGATGGGGAAGGGCAGCCGCACTATACGCTCAATTATGTGTCGTAAACGGATGAAACAGGTGGCTTTACAGCAATTAAAAAATTTGAAAGAAACTGGTTGACAGGAAAAAATCAGTATTATATAATGTTAAATGCGTTGTGAAGAATTCGGCGCCTAAGCCTTACGGGGTGTGGCTCAGCTTGGCTAGAGCGCCTGGTTTGGGACCAGGAGGTCGCAGGTTCGAATCCTGTCACCCCGACGCAGTCATATAATATGCGGGTGTAGTTCAATGGTAGAACACCAGCCTTCCAAGCTGGACACGTGGGTTCGATTCCCATCACCCGCTTTTGTATATAAGTTTTAGAAAGCTTATATACGAGAGTTTTGATTTCAGGGAATACGTGTTCGTAGCTCAGCTGGATAGAGCAACGGCCTTCTAAGCCGTGGGTCGGGGGTTCGAATCCCTTCGAGCACGTTATGTGGTGGGTATGGCGCAGTTGGCTAGCGCGCCAGATTGTGGCTCTGGAGGCCGAGGGTTCGAGTCCCTCTATCCACCTTTAACATGGGAAAGTGCGGAGCACGGTCTGGTATTACCAATAATGGGCTATCGCCAAGGGGTAAGGCACAGGACTTTGACTCCTGTATTCGCTGGTTCAAATCCAGCTAGCCCAGTTACGGAGCACTAGCTCAGTCGGTAGAGCACCTGACTTTTAATCAGGTTGTCGGGGGTTCGAATCCCCCGTGCTTCATTTAGAGGGAGATGAAAGAGTAAATGGGGGATTCGAGCCCCGTTTGACATCCCCCGTGCTTCACTTAGAGACAGAAATCCTTTCAGATGAAGGATTTCTATTTTTTTATTAATAGAATGAGGTGTATTATGGAACAGACGAAAGAGAACAAAATGGGCACTATGCCCGTCAACAAACTTCTGATCAGTATGTCCCTGCCCATGATGGTATCCATGCTGGTACAGGCCCTTTATAATGTGGTGGATTCTGTTTTTGTATCGCGTATCAATGAAAATGCGCTGACAGCAGTGTCTCTGGCGTTTCCGATTCAGACGCTGATGATTGCCGTGGCGGGCGGCACCTGTGTGGGTATCAATGCGGTACTGTCAAAGGCCCTTGGTGAAAAATTGCAGAAAAAGGCCAATGATACGGCGGTAAATGGCGTTATCCTGATGGGGATAAGTTATGTGATCTTTTTATTGGTAGGACTGTTTGGTGTGCGGGCTTTTTACTTAAGTCAGACCAGGGATGTCCAGATTGTGCAGTACGGTGTGGAGTATCTGAGCATTGTATGCAGCTGTTCTGTCGGTTTGTTTGCACAGTTTACTTTTGAGCGGCTTTTACAGTCCACGGGCAGAACCTTTTATATTATGATTACCCAGGGAACAGGCGCCGTGATCAATATCATATTGGATCCGATCTTTATTTTCGGACTGTTTGGCCTGCCCCGGATGGGGGTTGCCGGTGCGGCGGTAGCGACTGTGACAGGACAGATTATCGCAGGCATCCTTGCGGCCCTGATTAATTATAAGAAGAACGATGATATCAGGATGCAGTTTAAAGGTCTGCATCTGGAAAAAGAGATCGTGGGGCAGATCTATAAGATCGGTATCCCTTCCATGATCATGCAGGCTATTGGATCCGTTATGACTTATGGGATGAATCTGATATTGATTTCCTTTACATCGACAGCCACGGCGGTGTTTGGCGTATACTTTAAATTACAGAGTTTTGTCTTTATGCCGGTGTTTGGTCTGAATAACGGCCTGGTGCCGATTCTGGCATATAATTACGGCGCCGGCAGAAGAGACCGGTTTGTGAAGGCAATGAAATGCGGTATTATGTATGCGGTGAGCATCATGTTTGTGGGTGTGGTGATTTTTGAGACGATTCCGCATGTTCTACTGGGATTTTTTGAGGCATCGGATGAGATGCTTAAGATTGGTGTGCCGGCTCTTAGGATTATCTGTCTGAGTTTCCTGCCGGCGGGATTTGGTATTGTCTGCGGAACCACTTTCCAGGCCCTGGGCAATGCGGTATACAGTATGCTCGTATCCATGGCAAGACAGCTGGTGGTGCTTCTGCCGGCGGCGTATCTCCTATCGCTTCTGGGCAGCGTGAATTATGTGTGGTGGGCATTTCCGATTGCAGAGATAATGTCGCTGACGATGACGGTGATCTTCCTGATCCGGATCAACAGCAGGGTGATTCGTCATATTGACACTGTAGACTGAAAATGATATGATACATGGGCGGGCCGGACAGCCCGCACAGGCGGATGTGGCGGAATTGGCAGACGCGATGGTTTTAGGTGCCATTGGGTGACCGTGCAGGTTCGAGCCCTGTCATCCGCAGGTACAACAGATAGCTGTAATGTATGGAGTTCCAGACATTGCAGCTGTTTTTGATTACAAAATCCACACATTTTATGACAATTCACTGGGAATTGTGAAACTTTTTGCTATAATGATTCGTATAAGAAGCAGAGGAGCAGAAGAAAGGGAGGATGACCATGGATAGTGGAAATATCTGGAACAGCTTATATACAAGCCAACTGATGGGTACGCAGATGTATGGATTGCAGGTCAATCCCTTTCAGTATTATGGTTCTTATGGGGATATCTGGCAGAATACCGGATTTATGAATACCCTGAGCAATGCTTTGACAAAGTATAACCAGAGCCTGCCGGATACGGATTTCATTGATGTGGGAGACGATGTGAAGGTGTCCACACACAAAGGCAATGTGTGGCAGCTTGGATATGATAAGTCCCTTGTGTATCTGCCCGGAGAGCAGAAAATGCTGATCGTACAGACAGATGGAACGGGACAGAGTACAAAGAATACCGCCGCAAAGGCAGACGGGGCAGCAGGACGTACCAGGACGGCGAGGACATTGGGGACAGGCAGTATAGAGGAAAAGGGGATTCTTGTAAATCAAAGAAAAGCCAGGGCATCGGCAGCATACCGTACAACCCAGAGTGCCGGCCGGCGCAAGTCCATATGGGCTTCCGATAATACAGGGATTCAATAACCCTTTTCTTTCAGATCTTTTACCAGGTTTACATAAAATTCACGTACATCAAATCCCGGGATATTTTCCCGGTTTAAGTCAATCATATCACCGTGAGAGATGCCACGGCCTTTCCCGGTGGTGAGCATGGTAAAGCAGTCACCGAACCGTGCGCTTTCCGCAGACACCAAGCCATCATTGGCGCCATCGAAATGTCTGACCAACGGATAGGCCATATTGAGAGGAAATCTGCCGCTGGAGGCGCAGTTCATCTGGCTGCCCACACTCTGATAATAAACAGCAGGGTGGTTGGGCATTTTTTCATGCATGCGTTCACAGGCAGAAGCCGTGAGATCGCGTACGGCGGACATAAAGTCAGGATTGGAATCTCCAAATTTCCGAAGGGCGGCATTATACTTGCGCGCTACACTTTTCTGTACCTTTTCCGGTATTTTATCCAGAAGATAATCGGCGAAAATACAGCCTCGGTGAGGGGTGTTGATGGTGGTGAGGGAAGCCACGTAAGGAGCCATCCCACAGGCACTGATAGCATAACGGCTGTCCAATCCTCCTTTGGAATGGGCGATGATATTCACTTTTTCACAGCCGGTCTGTTCTACGATATCCCGGATGCGAGAGGCCAGTTCCTGCCCGCATGAGGCTACGGAAGCGGCGGACTGCTGAGTGCCGTAGCAGATGACTGCACCGTTTTGCCTGAGAGCGAAGGGAATCCGGCCCCAGTAATTAAAGAATCGGAAATCACGGAAAAATACGCCGTGAACCAAAAGCAACGGGTATTTGGTTTCACAGATACGGTTTTCGGCCCGTACTTGTTCCAGAAGGTATTTTTCATTCTCAAAGGATACTTCTGCCGCCGTTATGTTGATGATCCGGCACAGGGCCCAGATATGGACCAGGGGGATCATGCCGCAGGCAATACCGATAATACGCCACTTGATGCCTAACTGGACGGAAGTGGTATATACGCGGATAATGCCGTTCCAGAAAAGAACCGCTTCCAGGAAGATGATAAAAAGCAGGCCCGCCAGATATCCCACGCCGCGGGCAAGTCCGCCCGGCGTATCCGGACGCATCAAAAGGTGATATAAGATGAGAATCATGGATTCTGCAATGGTAGTGGACAGGAAAAGCTGTAGCAGGGTAACACCGTCTGCCAGGATCTTGTTGCGCCGTGAGGAAATCTTACGGACACTCAGCGCCGGGAACAGGTTGATATAGAGAAAGAGGAGAAAGCCTGCCGCGCAGGCGGCCATGACGGCCAGTACGCGGCCGGGGGTAAAGAAAGAACTGCGCAGACCGGCGTCTGTGATATAGGGTATCAGTATGTACAATGCACTGAATTCGATAATCAGTATCAGTGCGGATAGAATCCTGCCGAAAGATTTCATGGATATTTTCTCCTGTATATTATGGGAATGTGTTGTTTTATCTGTCTGGTTCCTTTTATATGGTAGCATAATAGAAACGGTATGGAAACTGTAATGTTATAAAGAGAGCAGTAACCGGTTGCATTTCCGGTTCCATGCGAGTAAGATTACAGGTGGACCTGATAACGGGAAAAGAAAGACAGGCATGAGTATGACAACAAAGACAATGACACGAGAGGAGCGCATGGCCACGGAATCCATCGGCAGACTGATGGTGAGTATGACCCTGCCTTCCATCTTTGCGCAGATCATCAATATTTTATACAGTATCATTGACAGAATCTATATCGGGCATATGGAGGGTGTGGGGGCCAACGCTCTGACTGGCGTGGGCGTTACATTCTGTATCACTGTGTTTATTTCTGCTTTTTCCGGGTTTATCAACAGCGGTGCGGCACCCCTTGCGGCTATCTGGCTTGGGAAACAGGACAGGGATCATGCGGAAAAGATATTAGGAAACAGCGTTACATTTCTGGTCTTGTGTACGGTCGTACTGATGGGGATATTCTATGCATTTCAGAGACCGTTGCTCTATCAGTTCGGGGCCAGTGACGCCACTATAGGTTATGCAATGGATTATCTGACCATCTATCTGGCAGGGACGCTTTTCGTGGAGATAGCATTGGGTTTAAATGCTTTCATTATCTGCCAGAGTCAGCCGCGGACGGCAATGTATTCCGTACTGATCGGTGCGATAGCCAATATTATCTTAGATCCTATTTTTATTTTCGGATTCCAAATGGGTGTTAAAGGCGCGGCCATTGCCACGGTGATTTCCCAGGCTTTCAGCGCGGCATGGGTGATGGCCTTTTTGCTGGGGAAGAAATCTTCCCTGAAGATTCGCTTAAAGTTCCTAAAGCCGGACAGAGGGATACTGGTCAGTATTTTTTCCCTTGGCATCTCGCCGTTTATCATGCGGGCAACGGAAAGTTTTATCAGTATTGTGCTGAATCATGGCTTGCAGGCTTACGGCGGAGACCTCCATGTGGGCGCACTCACCATCATGCAGAGTGTGATGCAGCTTTTTTCCGCACCGATCGGCGGCTTCACACAGGGTATGACGCCGATTATCAGTTACAATTATGGGGCGGGTAATTTCGAGAGGGTGAAACAGCTTTACCGCTGGATGATTGGTCTGTGTTTCGGGTTTATGCTGGTAACCACAGCCACGACCATGCTGTTCCCTGGATTTTATGCAGGCTTTTTCACCAATGAGACGCAGCTGATCGAGCTGGTGCGCAGGGTAATGCCCGTTTTTATGGCTGGCATGATGGTCTTTGGATTACAAAATGGTATCCAGCCCACATTCCTGGCGCTTGGCCAGGCAAAGATTTCGCTCTTTATAGCGGTGCTCAGAAAGATTATCCTGTTGATTCCATTGGCGATTATCCTGCCTCATTTTATGGGTGTTATGGGCGTCTATTATGCGGAGCCTGTTTCCGATATCCTGTCTGCGACAACAGCCAGTGTGCTTTTTATGCTTAACATCCGGAAGATTTTGTCCATGGAAGCGCTTCAGAAAATTAAATGAGTGACAAATGTGGCTTGACAAGGGAAATGTTCTTGTGGTACATTAGTCCCAAGTTAAGAGGGAGTAGTTATCCTGTGTAGGCAACATACCCTGGCATGAGCCATGTTTACACGCTTTCTAAATAGGGAATGATAGAAAGAACGAGACTTTTAGCATAATAAAAGTGCTGAGGGTCTCTTTTTGTTATCCTGGAAAAGGATGTGGGAAAGAGATCTTCGGGGAACGGAGGATGTTATGGAAATAGCAATACAACTGGGATTATTGGCACTGGGATTTGTCCTGTTGGTAAAAGGTGCGGACTGGTTTGTGGAGGGAGCCGGTAAAGTGGCGGAGAAATTCGGGATTCCGCAGCTTGTGATCGGCTTAACGATTGTGGCCATGGGAACTTCCCTGCCGGAGGCAGCAGTCAGTGTGTCGGCGGCTTTGAAGGGAAGTGCGGAGATTACCATCGGCAATGTGGTGGGCAGTAATATCATGAATATTCTTCTGATTCTGGGGCTTACGGCGCTTATCAAACCGATTGCGGTGCAGAAGTCCACGGTGCGTTATGAGATTCCTTTTGTCATTGTAGTGTCGGCAATTCTTATGGCAATGGGCATTACAGGGGATCATCTGCTGCGTCTGTCTGACGGTTTGATTCTCTGGGCGTTGATGTTCTGCTATCTGGGGTATCTGCTCGTCATTGCCAAAAAGGGCGGCGGTCTGCCGGGAGAGGAAACGCCGAAGGAGGAGAAACAGATGCCGGTATGGAAGATGCTTGTGCTGATTGTCCTTGGGGGCGCGATGATTGTAGCCGGTTCTCGTGTGGCAGTGGACGCCGCCACAGAACTGGCCAGGATCTTTGGCATGACTGAGCGTCTGATCGGACTCACCATCGTGGCCTTTGGCACCTCTTTGCCGGAACTTGTGACAAGCGTGACGGCGGCCATCAAGGGTAAGGCTGATATCGCTGTGGGCAATATTGTGGGCAGCAATATCTTTAATATTCTCTTTGTGGTGGGAACCTCGGCACTGATTACGCCTGTAGCCTATGCGCCGGCATTTCTGACAGACAGTGTGGTATGTATTGCCACAGCAGTTCTTCTGTGGCTGTGTGTTGTCAGGAATAAGCAGCTGGGCCGCCTGAGCGGCTTTGTTATGCTTCTGGGATATGGAGGATATTTCCTGTACCTGATGCGTTAGCAGAACCTGCGCCGGCAGAACCACAACCAGGATTCTGCAAAGTATACCCCAAAAACTGCGAAGTGTACCGGGTAGGATGTTATTTGCAATCGGATATAGTAGGATAAAAACTATGGATATGCTTATAACAAATATAATCAATAATTTAATGCACGGCCTGTGGGTTTACAATCTTGTCATGGAACCCAAGCACAGCAGGAAGAAACTCATGGGAATCTCGGCAGGGGCGGCGGTAATATCCCAACTGGTTATGATAGTACTCATTATGTGGATGCACCGTCCGGAGCTGATACCGGTAGCAAATATATCTGTGACATGGATTTTTTTCTATGCCTATTGTGCAACGGCTCTTATTTTTGGGGTTGCCTTTGTCTTTATGATGTCCGCCTCTGCACCGATGAAATCATTATTTCTGCTGTCTGCTTATTATAGTTACTGGACGTTTGTTTATCTGCTGATTTCAGTTGTCACGAATTCTTTTGCCGGAGCAGGAGGCCCGATAATCTGGGGCCTTCGTGCAGGATTGAATCTGTCGGTACTGTTTTTGTATTGTAAGCTGTTCAGGAAGAAAATCCAGCGCATGTATAAGGAGATACAGATTAACTACAGAGTGGTGGTAACAGTCTCCGTCTTTACCTTTATTGTGATGACGGTTGTATTTGTCCATAATCAGTTGGCAGGGAGGCATGATCTGCTTTATATTGCCTTGATTCTTTCCACAGGCAGTATGATGGTAATCATACATATGCTGCTTTTTTATTTTATAATCCAGAGTGATTATGCAAATCAACTGGAACAGATGCAGCTTCATGAGAAGTATCTGCGGGCACAGATTGATTCTTATGCCCAGATGGAACAAAGTATAAAGCAGACCAGGCATGATATCAGACATCATAACATGGTGGTGGCAGAGTATGCCAGAGAGAAAGATTATCAGAGGATTTTAGCTTATCTGCAAGAGTATGAGACACAGGAGAAAGAGAAATACCAGAGTGCTTTTTGCAGGAATCCCGTGGTCAACAATGTATTGTGCACTTATGTGAATAGGGCGAAATGGGACGGCATAGAGGTGCGTGCGGATATCCGTCTGGGAGAGACGGCGGAAATATCCGATTATGATCTGGTATCTATTTTAGCCAACATTCTGGAAAATGCAGTCAATGCCTGTGAGAGAGAGACAGGAGAGAAGCAGATGGAATTATCCTTGCACCAAAAAGGGAGCAAGCTGATTTTCATATGCAGGAATACCTGTACTGCCAAGGTACGGTTTAAGGATGGGGTTCCTGTTAATCAGGAGCGTATGGGAGTAGGGATAAACAGTGTCCGGTGCTGTGCAGAGAAATATGACGGATCTGTCAATTTTTCTGTTGCCAATGGCATGTTTATCTGTCAGGTGATTTTGAATCATGCGGGAAGTGTAAAAAGCGGGGAAGGGGGCAGCATATCATGTTAGGCGGTTCTGTGATTATAGCACTGCTGCGGATGGTGATCAGTATTGGCGGGACGATTCTGCTCTTGTTTCTGATGAGTGAGTCCAGGTTTTCGAGAAAGAAGACAGTCTTAAGCGGTGTGGGCTTTTACCTGTCTGCAATAGCCATGACCTGTATATGGTATGCTTTTTCCCAGGAAGCTTTTGTCCGTATGGGGGCGCTTGTGACTTATCTGTGTTTTGGGGTGTATGCTGTCTGGATCAGCAGAGATACGATCTATGTTTCCTTATATAAGCTGGCGCTTATCTTTTATCTGATATCGGCGTTTATGGTCGGCGGTATTGAGATCGCAGTCATCTTTTTCCATAAGAATGTATGGGCGGATATCATTGCCCGTATAGTATTGTTTGGTCTGATTGCCTTATTCATAGACAGAAGGGTAAAGAGTTCCATTCGGGGTTTTTCCGATTATGTGGAGAATGAACTGGATCATTTCAGCGTGGCAGTGATGATGCTGAGTCTCTTTCTGGGGATTGGATTTATTCTCAATCCGACAGTCCGTGACCAGACACCTTACCGGCTGTTCCAGATTGCCATGAATTTCTTCCTGACGGGTGTTATGCAAGTCCTTGTTTTCAGGCTTTACCTTCATATTGGCAGGGAAAAGGAATACAGGCAGCAAAATCAGTTTATGGAGATGAATCATCGTCTGCTGGAACGGAATCTGGAATTGCTGGGAGCTTTTGGGGAAGATGGCACATCAGAGAAAATCTGTGAAAATGCAGCTGTCAACAGAATTCTGTCGGCCTATGCAGATCAGGCAAGAAAGGAACAGATCCATGTAGAACTGGATGTGGAGCTGGATGTGGAAGCCGGTATTCCGAATATTGATCTGATTACCATACTGGCAAATGCCTGGGAAAATGCTCTGTACGGCTGCATGGAGGCAAGAAAAGAGGATGCCGGACGGGAGTGTATTATTCGACTGTCAATTCGGAAAAAGAAGAACAAGCTGGCTATCTATTGCAGTAATACCTGTAAAATGGAAGCCGGTATTGAAAAGGGGCTGCCAAGACCCGAAGATTCGGGCGGCCTTGGCGCCATAAGCATTGTCAAGACAGTAGAGAAATTTGACGGAGAATATGATTTTAAAAATGATAATGGTATGTTCATTTTCCGTCTGGTCGTAAACATTGTGCCCGGCAGGGATTTTTCGGCGATGGCATGACAGGAGAGTCTCCATGTATTTGATTGCGCTCTGTGACGATGAGGTCGAACAACTGCATAAGACGGAGGAGGTATTGACAGAATATCGAAACCTCCATCCAAGAGAGAACTTTCGTGTGAAGCGTTTTGAGAGCGCAGGGATTCTACTTGATCTGATCAGAAAGGAGGAGTTCCTTCCGGATCTGATTGTGATGGATATTTACATGCCGGATCAGATGGGAATTGAGGCGGCAAGAGAACTGCGGCGCATGGGAAATCACTGCCGGATCGTGTTCCTGACGACTTCCAGGGAGCACGCTCTCGATGCGTATGAAGTAGAGGCGGCCCAGTATCTGGTAAAGCCTCTATCAAAAGAGAAATTGTTTCCGCTTCTGGACAGATTTCTGGAGGAAATCGAGGAGGAGCGCAGAAGATACATTCTGATGCGGATTGAGGGCATGGTGCAGAGAATTGCCGTGGACGATATCGTATACTGTGAGGCGCAGGGTAAAACACAATACATGCATTTTGCCAACGGCACACAGTGTATGCTGCGTATTACCATGGCCAAGATCGTGGAGATGCTGTCTCCTTATACAGAATTTATGCGGGTGGGCATCGCGTATCTTGTCAATATGGAACACATAGAATATGTCAGCAAGGTGGAGATTCAGATGGATACCGGAAAGAAGATATATCCGCCCAGAGGGTCCTATCAGATGGTGCGGGAGAAGTATTTTGCATATTATTGTGGCGAATAAATCCAGCGAAGCTGGATTGCGAGATTTGCTTCGCAAACTCGGAAAAAGCGAAAGGGTTGATTTTAGTCAACCCTTTTTTTGCCCCAGAAGAATACGGCTACGGTGCCGGGCCCGGTGTGGGCGCCGATTGTCGTACCGATATTGTTGATGAGTACCTTGCCGTCAAGATGCGGGAAACGCGCTTCAATCAGGTCCGCCACCGCCTTGGCATCCTCGTAGCAGGCTGACTGTGAGATATAGCATTTACCATGGTATTCGGTGCCTTCCTCCAGACATTCTTCCATCTTATCGACAATGGTGTGGATGACCTTGCGCTTGGTACGGATCTTATAGCGGGGAATCAGTCGTCCCTCGTGATCCACATTCAGAAGCGGACAGATGTTCAGCATGCCGCCGATGAAACCGGAGGCTTTGGAGATACGTCCGCCCCGGATGTAGAAAGTCAGATCAGTGGAGAAGAACCAGTGATTGAGTTTCAAACGATTATCCATCGTCCATGTATAAAGCTCCTCTATGGACATACCTTCATCGCGCAGATCTGCCAGCTTATCCATCAAAAGACCATAGCCGGAAGAGGCTGCGAAAGAATCTACAATATAGATCTTTCGGTCAGGATACTGTTCTTCCAGATTATTCTTGGCGGTCATGGCTGAGTTGACCACACCGGAGATGCCGGAGGACAGGCTTAAGTGAATGATATCTTTGCCTTCCTTGAGAAAAGGTTCAAAATATTCTGTGAACTCGGCCACATTGATCTGGGATGTCTTGGTGTCCGCGCCGTCTGCCATAGCCTGATAGAACTGGTCAAAAGGCATGGATTTTCCAAGATCGTCACTGTATTGCACGCCGTCCAGCTCATAGTGAAAACAGATATAAGAGATGCCCCGTTTTTTGAAATGTTCCGCAGAAAGATCCGCGGTAGAACAACAACTGATAATATATTCTTCCATAATTCTCCTTTGCCCAGAGTCTTTGTGTGAATAGTTTTATGATATAACAAATATGATTTTGTGGTTACCTTTATGAGTCTATCACGTTTGACAGACAAATACAATGAACATTTACAAGTACTTGTCTTGCCTGAGAATATTTGGTATAATCGTGATGGTGTCCATCGGGCACCAATGATAACCTACAATAAACCAGAAAATAATCAAAGGAGAGACAGCTAAATGAAAGGAAATATTGTTGTTGGTCAGTCTGGCGGCCCTACAGCCGTTATCAATTCTTCTGTGGCAGGTGTGTACGCGGCCGCAAAGAAACTTGGCGTGAAGAAGATTTATGGAATGGTGCATGGCATCGAGGGATTTTTGGATGATAAGATGATTGATCTTTCTGAATACCTGGATGATGAGACAGGAATCGAGCTTTTGAAGAGAACTCCTTCTGCGTTCCTTGGCTCCTGCCGTTTTAAGATGCCCAAGATTGAGGGGCATGAAGATGTTTATGAGAAAGTATTTGAGATCATGGAGAAACATGATATTGAGTGTCTGTTCTATGCAGGCGGTAATGATTCCATGGATACAGTTAAGATGCTGTCCGATTATGCGGCTGCACACAACAAACCCCAGAGGTTCATGGGCGTTCCCAAGACCATCGACAATGATCTGCCTGTGACAGACCACTGCCCGGGTTATGGTTCCGCAGCAAAATATATTGCCACATCCTTAAAGGAAATCATCAGGGATAACTCTTCTTTCGGTGCGAAGAAGCCTACCATCTGTATCGTAGAAATCATGGGACGTAATGCAGGATGGCTTACAGCGGCAGCAGCGCTGGCGAAGGGTGATGATTGTGAAGGTTGTGATGCAATCTATCTTCCGGAGAAAGTTTTTGATATTGATAAATTTGTAGCAGATGTGAAAGAACTGGCAGAGAAGAAATCTTCCGTTGTCATTGCGGTATCCGAGGGTGTCCATGTAGCGGATGGCAGATATGTCTGCGAGATTGGCAGAGAAGTGGCTGTAGATGCGTTTGGTCATAAGCAGATGTCCGGTACGGCAGTTATGCTGGCAGAGAAGATTGCTGCCGAGACAGGGTTAAAGACCCGTGCAATCGAGTTCTCCACTTTGCAGAGAGCAGCTACCCACCTGGCTTCCCTGACAGATATCAATGAGGCGTTCCAGGTAGGCCATGATGCAGTGATGGCTGCTGAAGAAGGTAAGACAGGTATGATGATCACCCTTGACAGAAACGGAGAAGATCCTTATCAGTGCGGTACCAGCGCTTATGATATCCATGCGATCGCCAATGTGGAGAGAAAGGTTCCCGATGAGTGGATCACAGCGGATGGCAAGGGCCTGACGGAAGGGTATGAGAAGTACGCAAGACCGCTTATCATGGGTGAACTTCAGCCGCTGTTTGTCAATGGTACACCGAGACATCTGGTAAGAAAATAAAAGATTTTTAATTTTTTTCAAAAGAGTGGTTTACAAAGCCACTCTTTTGTTATATGATGATTTTGGAAAACGATTTCCGGAAAACATTTTCCAAACAAGCGATCGTTTTCGGAATGGAAGAATTATGGTATCTATCAAAGATGTCGCAAAACATGCGGGTGTGGCGATCTCTACCGTGTCCAAGGTATTGAACAACTATCCCAATGTCAGTGAGGAGACGAAGAAAAAAGTAAATGAGGCAGTCGCGGAGCTGAATTTTGTCCCTAATTCCGTGGCGGCGGCGCTGTCATCGAAACAGTCCGGCAGAGTAGCGCTTCTGATGAATCTGAATAATGTATCTCAGGCAGTGGATGAGATTAATATGCAGTATTTGGCGGGCACCATAAATCAGGCAGTGGAGATGAATCTGGATGTGATCACGGTGTTTTACTCCATGCTTAAGAATAAAAGCCTGGAAGAGGTGATACGCTATTTACAGTCTCAGAGCATTACGGGCCTGATTATTTTCGGTATGTCAAAGGACGATAAAGTACTGCATAAGCTGATTGATGCGAAGATTTTTAAGATTGTGACAGTGGATGTAGCGATTGTGAATGAGAATACCTCTTCTGTGTGGATTGACCAGGTCAGGGCACAGTATGATGTGGCGAAGAAGACACTTTATGAGAATAAGGGCAAAAGTATTCTTTATCTTGCGGGCAAAAAGAATGGTTACGTCACCGAGGAGCGTCTGAAAGGAATCCGGCAGCTTGCGGAGGAGAAGAATATTACGCTGTTAGTCAGAAACGGAGAGTTTTCTGAATTGCAGGCCAGGAATCTGACCTTTAAGTATGCAAGAAAAAAGGATATCGTGGTGTGCGCTTCTGATCTGATGGCAATCGGGGCCATGAAGGCGCTGATGGAAATGGATATCTTCCGGCCGGTGTGCGGGTTTGACGGTATTACACTGATGGGATATGCAGGGAAGCAGATGAATACCGTGCGTCAGGATTTCAAGCGGATTGCTTCGGAGGCGGTCAAAGAGTTGAAAAGACTGCTGGAGGGCGGCACAGGTCAGCAGATCGTGCTGGATTACGAACTGGTGAGAATGAAATATACGGATGTTCTGGCATAACATAGAAACTTTAAAATCATAAAAGTATAATGTAGGAGGAGCAAAAATGACACAGGCGAGCAATTTGAAAAGGGATGTCCTGGTGATGAATCTGGAGAAGGAGTTGGAGCACCAGACACAAAGCGGTTATGGCAAAACAATTGCCGATTGCAGTAACGAGGAACTGTATTACAGCATTTTACAGCTGTCCAAAAGATTGATGGAGGTATCCGAACCGATTGAGGGAGAGAAGAAGATTTACTATATTTCAGCGGAGTTTCTGATCGGTAAGCTTCTGTCCAACAATCTGCTCAATTTGGGTGTCTATGATAATCTGGAGAAGATTCTTGCAAAGTATGGCAAACAGCTTTCAGTGATTGAGGAAATCGAGCCGGAGCCGTCGCTTGGCAACGGCGGGCTTGGAAGGCTGGCGGCATGTTTTCTGGATTCTATTGCGTCACTGGGCCTTCCGGGAGAGGGTATCGGCCTGAACTACCATTTCGGCCTTTTTAAGCAGGTGTTTAAGAATAAATTGCAGACTGCACAGAAGAATGACTGGATTGAGGAACAGTCCTGGCTGACCAGAACTGACACGACGTTTGAGGTGGCTTTCGGGGAGAAGAAGGTTACGTCAAGGCTTTATGACATAGATGTGGTTGGATATGACAATGGTGTCAATAAATTGAGATTGTTTGATTTGGAAACACTGGACGAGGGTCTGGTGAAAAAGGGAATTGATTTTGACAAAGAGGATATAGAGAAGAATCTGACTTTGTTCCTGTATCCGGACGATTCTGACGAGGCGGGGAATCTGCTGCGTATCTATCAGCAGTATTTTATGGTAAGCAATGCAGCGCAACTGATTTTGAAGGAAATGAAAGAAAAGAAATATGATCTGCGCAAGATGTACGATCATGCGGTGATTCAGATTAATGATACCCATCCGACCATGGTGATTCCGGAGCTGATCAGAATTCTGGTGGATGAGAAAGCCTTTACCATGGATGAAGCCATCGAGGTGGTCAGCAAGACCTGCGCTTATACAAACCATACAATTCTGGCGGAAGCGCTTGAGAAATGGCCACTGGAATATCTGGAGAAGGTTGTGCCGCAGCTGGTGCCGATCATCAAGGAGCTGGATAAGAGAGTGGCGGCGAAGTATAAGGATCCCAAAGTACAGATCATTGATGAGGATGACAGAGTGCATATGGCACATATTGATATTCACTACGGATTCTCGGTCAACGGTGTGGCGGCGATCCATACGGAAATCTTAAAGGATACGGAGTTACATGCGTTCTATAAGATTTACCCGGAGAAATTCAATAATAAGACGAATGGTATTACTTTCAGAAGATGGCTCTTATCATGCAACAGAGAGCTGGCCGGTTTCCTTTCCGAGACCATTGGCGACGGGTATAAGAAGGATGCAGATAAGTTGGAAAAACTGCTTGATTATATAGAGGATGACAAAGTACTTGACCGCATCGCGCAGATTAAGATGAACCGCAAGATGGATCTGGCGGCTTATGTGAAAGAGGTGGAGGGAGTGACCTTAAATCCTGACTCTATCTTCGATATCCAGAGCAAAAGACTGCACGAGTATAAACGGCAGCAGATGAACGCGCTCTATATCATTCACAAATATCTGGAAATCAAGGGCGGCAAGAAGCCGGTCAGACCGATGACTTTTATCTTTGGTGCCAAGGCGGCGCCTGCCTATGTGATTGCCCAGGATATCATTCATCTTCTGCTGGTGCTCCAGGAGATTGTCAATAAGGATCCTGATGTGAGCCCTTACATGACAGTGCTTATGGTAGAGAATTATAACGTGGCTTATGCAGAGAAGATGATTCCCGCCTGTGATGTCTCCGAGCAGATTTCCCTGGCTTCCAAGGAAGCTTCCGGTACGGGTAACATGAAGTTCATGTTAAACGGTGCGGTTACCCTGGGAACATCTGACGGTGCCAATGTGGAGATTCATGAGCTGGTGGGAGATGACAATATCTATATCTTCGGTGAGAAGTCCGAGGCGGTCATCAAGCACTATGAAAAGGCGGATTATGTAGCAAAGGATTATTATAAGAAGAGCCCGGTGATCAAGGAGGCAGTTGATTTCATTGTCAGCAAACAGGCCCTGAAAGTGGGACACAAGAAGAATCTTGAGAGGCTTTATAAAGAACTTCTGAACAAAGACTGGTTTATGACACTTTTGGATCTGGAAGATTATATTGCCACAAAGGATAAGATGATGGCGGATTATGAGGATCAGAAGAAGTGGAGAAAGATGATGTTGGTCAATATTGCGAAAGCAGGATTCTTCTCCTCCGACAGAACGATTGCAGAGTACAACAGGGATATCTGGAAGTTGAAGTGAGAATGTGGTATATATGGGGGGAGTATGAGATTTTATATTTAAATATATACGATTTGCCACCCATTTGCCACCCGTTCAGTAAAAAAGAATAGGAATAACAAAAAAGGATTGAACACTTTTACAATGTTCAGTCCTTCATTTGTTTATACATTTACAGCCTTTTCAAAGATATCAACTGAGGATGTCTGCATCGCTTCTGTATTAAAGGTATAGGTGCCCAGAGTCGTGGCAATATCCTTATGGCCCAGGCGCTCCATTACTGTTTTGGGATTAACTCCGTTTTCAGCTAGTATCGTTCCATGCGTATGTCTTAAGGAGTGGGCATGAAAACATTCAATTCCCAGTTCCTTTTTGATGATGGCCACGCAGCAGTTAGGAAATGACCAGGGCGTTACTATTTTCCCTTTTTCTGATGTGCACAGAGGCATGATCTCTTTGTAATCCGGATCAGGTGCTACGCTTACTGGTAACTGTACAATTGTGTTGTCAGGTGTAACATAGGTTCTAAGGTAGGCATCGCCGTATTTTATTCGGTATTCTTTGCGCTGCCGAATGGACTCTTTTAGTTCCTTTTCTAAATTATCTCCTATTTTAATGGTACGGTAAGAGTCATATTTTGGCGGCCGGAAACACCAGTCGGGTCCAATCTTTACCATTTGCTTATTGATGCTGACTTCATGTTTTATAAAATCTACATCGTGCAGCAGGTCTATAGCAAATGTCTCTCCAATCCTCGTACCCGTATAATATGGGAATGTAAGAGCCAGATGGTATTTATTCCCAGGGGGAAACCGCGTCAGGATACGGGAGATGTCATCTTTGGAACACACATACTCGTTTATTTCTTTGGCCTTTACATTTACCGGCATTTTTCCTATTCTTACCGGGGTGCAGGGGTTTGCCTGAATATATTTCAGCGGAAGGATGGCATAAGTCATGGCGCTACTCAGACAGCCAAGGTATCCACGGATGGATTCCCTTGCGCACCCAGATGTTTTCAGATTGTCTACCCAGGATTGGACAACATCAGGAGAGTACTGGAAGGCGCTCAGCTTGTACATTCCAAACGCAGGCTTAAGGTGATTCTCGACTTTTCGTAAATAACCCTTGTATGTTTGATAAGCGTACCCATGATCAATGTTCTTCTTAATGACGTTCTCGAGCCAGTAGTCAAGATAATCAGCCACACTCATGTTGCTCGGAGAGAATGTACGGCCCGTTTCATTATATTCGGCTATTGCCTTTGCTCTCGCAATGCTGGCTTCCTTTTGCGTATTGAATCCGCCTTTCTCAACTTTGCGGCGCTCACCGCCAATCTTGGCAGTGTCAAAATAGTATGACCAGGTCTTGCCTCTTTTTCTCACACCTTCTGCCATAAGGGTTTCCTCCTTTTGGGTATAAAAATAACAGCCAGCGTATATATTAACGCTTGCAGGCTGCCCCTGAATGATGATACAATGATTGTGGAAGGTACATTGGTATCCTTCGGGGCCGATGTCTATGTGAACCGCTCCGGTGCTGGTAACACTGGGGCGGGGAATTGTAAAGAGAAGGCGAGGCAAAAATGAAGAAGAGTGACATTAGATATTATATAGCGAAGTATAGTATTTATGTCTTTATTTTTTGCGGCCTTTTTTTAGTGCAGAGAATAATCCTTATATCATTGTTTGATATTAAAGAATATATTTTATTTGGTAAGATTTATGCCTACGAACCGATTCTTGCTATTATCACTTTTTTTGAAGTCTATAAGGGAATTCATATATCTAAATTAGATTAGTTAATTCCTATTTTTTCTTTTTACTTTTCTTTATTTCCAAAGCATTTTTTGAAGCATTTAGCTTGCTTTCAGTTTCTTTAAGTTTTACGGTATTATTAGTATCTGAATCCTTAATTTTCTTAATTTTATCTAGCAGTCCAGGTGAATTGATTTTTATTTCTCCGGACGCGACATTAAGGATGTTATATGAAAATTTAACCTTTGCCCCGTTTAAAAATAACGAAAGAGCAGATAAAAAGATAAAGGCTGATGCCGCAGCAGTTATAATCTCCACTGGGCCTGGCGAATTAATGGAGGCTTTGATTGATAATTCTCTTTTGTCGATTTCAAAGCCAGATATCTCAGAATACTCGTCCAAGGCGTCAAAAATATTAGAAATAAAATCATAAAATTCACATACGGGTATATTATCTTTTTTGGTAACATTAAAAACTGAATGAAGTTCTCCATTACTATAATATAGATCATAAATGGATCTGTTTATAAATGCTGAATAGGGATTGGCATCTACTATAGTACCGTAAGAATATATAATCGGTATGAGCAGGGGATCGATTTCTGATCTGTTTAATGGGGATGAGGTGATCCATTCAACATCTCTTCTTTTTCGGAAATCTATTTGGGTTTCTTCGCCGAACAATAAGTCCATCTTATCTTCATCAGTTAATTCATAGATGTAAACATCACTCGTAATTTTTCCAAAAGCGATTCTGTCGCAGTTAGCGCCAGGAATCAAAACGTAATCGCCTAGTCTCATCTGAGATACAAATCTAATAATTTGTGATGCTGTAGATCCTGGTTTAGCGTCATTAGGGTAAACTTCTTCTATTCTGGTACGTAATACGTCATGGGGGCAATCTCTTAGCATTTCGAGATCATTAAATTCATCCCAGCCAATAGCAATGTAATTTCCAAAATAGAAATTCTCAAAATTATCGCCTCCACTTGTACGGACAAACCAATAATTAGCGTTATCGTTAATTATTGGGATATTGGCCTGCGATAACAACATTTTTGCTTCATTAATAGTAATTTGTTCTTTTGTAAAATGGTTTTTTTCTTGTGTATCCATTATGATAAATGCCTCCTCGTATGTATGTGTGATTTCTTCATTTCTTTAGTCTTTTTTATACCAATTCAAATACGCCTAGGGCCGGCTCGAAATAGATAACATAGTTATCAATCGTGGCAAAATAGCCATACTTACTACGGTAATACTGTACCGCTTCCATAAGAAATTCTTCTGTCACATCCAGATAATCAGCTGTATCGTTGAGAGAACGGCAGCCGTGCTTATAGGAATTTACAATCCCTGTCAGCCCGATTAGACGGTTGTAGGCCCATCCGCGTGCCCTGAGTTCCTGGCGCCGGTCTGAATCGGAGGCCTGGACAATGATGTCACCCACGGTAGTGTGGTAATGTCCGAGTTCCTCAGCCAGTATGCATGTGCGTTTGCGGGATGTGCGTATGTTTCGGTTTATCCCAATGACATTGCCATTGATAAGGCCGTCAGCCTTGGATTTGAAATCAGCGTTCTCTATGACATAAACGTCGTTTATCGTGCTTTCTTCGAGTAATTCTTCGTATTTCACTCTGTTCACCTCAGGTATCTTATATCTAAAACTTATGATTTATTCCGCTCTGTTTCATGATGGCATTTGCAGTATGCCTGGATTTTATCTTTGTATCAACAGTCACATGCCGTTGGGTTATGGGGCTGTACCAAATGTCATGATCGCCTTTGCCTCTGCGGTAAAAGGTACACCCATTTTGGGAAAGGATCTGACGTACTTTCTTTTCATATTCTGCCATTATAAGAGTATCCTTTCATGCCGCTCTGACTTGATGGTAAGGGAAAAGGGCTGTGCTTCTGATGAATTTAAGGATAAGAGTTCCGGGATTGCAAAGCGTGTACGCTCTACAAGGGCGTCATATGAGCCGGATTCAAGAACTAGTCCAGGAATATCATTGCTGGTGGCTATCCATACAGCGGCCTCATCGTCCCACGTGAATGTAATGATATAATCCATAGTGCGTGCGTACCTCCTATTGATTCATGGTTTTATTGTTTCCTTATAGTTTATTGACTACTCACTGGTAAAGTTCTTTTATTAGTTCTACATGGGATATAAATAAATCAGGATCCCATGTGTATTGGGAACCATAGGATAATTTCTCTACGCGCTTTTCTGCTTCATGCTTACCTATATCGGGCATTTTGCCACCTTCTTTCACTGTGATACAATTTATCTACCGACATCCGGCTTCTTAAGGTTTGAGAGATCGTCCCTCATCTTTTCCAGTTCACCAGGTTCGTCTATGTAGTCATTGTGTGCGGCTCGTGGGAGTAAGTAGTCTTTATCCTGCGCATCAGCTGTAGAACGTTCCCATTCTTTCTGTAGTGTGAAATCTACCATTTCTTTTCCGTGAGCATCGAGAGTACGGTATTTTTCTAGTCCCTCCTTTTCAGATGGGGACACGGTTTGTAAAAAGACATTAAATTCATATTGTTCTTTCATGACGTCTTGGTCTACAGCCTTCTGAAATTCAAAAAAACGTTTGGCATCGCTGTTAAACTGTTCGGGTATGTAGCCATCATAATTGTCATAGTTTACAGGATCATCCGTATAGCCGGTTAAATAATTCATATCAACATTAAAATAATCTGCAAAGGATTCTAAAGTTTCAAAATCGGGTTCACGATTTCCATTTTCATACATACTTATAGTGCTTTTCGCAATCCCTATTATAGACGCTAATTCTGCTTGTGTTAGATGCTCTTCGAGGCGTAATTCCTTAAGCCTGACATGAAAACTGCTCATGCGTTATCCCTCCTTTTCATGAGCATAGCACGTTTTGTGTTAAATGTAAAGTGAAAATAGAAAAGAAATACACAAAATGTGTTGACACAAGAAATACAGGATGCTATCATTAAAGTACACAAATCGTGTTTGCTAATGGAGGTGATGTAATGGGAACGGAAGAAATGGCAAAAGTAGCAGGTGAGAGACTTGTCAAACTTAGAGGAGAGACACCAAGGGATTTGGTGGCAGAAAAATGTTTGATCAGTGTATCAGCATTGCAAATGTATGAAAATGGCAAGAGGATCCCAAGGGATCCCGCAAAAGTGCGACTCGCACGTTATTACGGTAAAACTGTGCAAGAAATTTTTTTTGACCCGGAAGTACACGAAATGTGAAAATAAAATAGAGGTGAGAAGAGATGAAAAACTCCAGTGCATTAAAAGATAAAGCAGCGGAGTGCGGCCTATCCGTATCCAAATTAGCAAAAAAGATAGGGATTGATAGGGCTACATTGTATCGGAAGATTAATTCGGAAAGACAGAAATTCACGGTTGAGGAAGTGGGAGAGATAGCTGAGGTATTGGGGCTGTCTGATGAAGAAATGCTTAGTATTTTCTTTGATAGAAAAGAGAAAGGATACTCAACCGAACACATGGAGTGGCGGCGCTTTGAACTGCTGACGGAAAGTGAACAGGAAAGAATCTGCCTGGAAGAGGTCCTCCGCAGGAGCAACCTTTCCAGACAGGACCTCGCAATTATTTTATTTGGTCTTCGCGTTCGACCTGGATTCGGGAAAGCAGATTTCGGTATTTGACGGAGCAGTATCCAAGAAGGTCTTTCAAGTCGTCTTTGTCTTTAATGTCGCTGTAGATTCCCACTAATTCCCTGTGTGGGGACGTCATCCAGACATAAACGGTACAGTCTAGTTTGCGCTTGTGAAGACCAGAGACTTCAAACTCAAAGCCATTCAATAATCTGTAAACCACAGGTTCAAGGTCTATCGATTTGATGACGTAAGGCTGACCGAGATACCGAAGGATATCGTCAATTTGAGCCATGGTTAGGATTCTCCTTTCTTTTGTACTCGGCTGGTGCCAATAGCCTGTAGGGAGATTATACCACATCAATAGTGAAACTAAAAAGGAGGAGGTGAACTGAGCATGATTTCAAAGAATCTAAAAAGACTGATGAAGGAAAGGAAGATTACTGTGACAGTGCTGGCTGATAAGACAGGCTGTAGTAAGGCGGCTATCAGCCAGTATGCGAATGGTATCAATACGCCATCATATGAACGTCTGAAAGCAATAGCAGAGGCGCTAAATGTGACTGTCGAGGAGTTGGAAGGCCCAGAGGCAGAAGTATCCAGGGACGAAGAACCAATTATCATCAAAGGCAGGACAACCCTCACTACAAAGCAGGCGGCCAGGCTGTTACATAAGAATGAGGAATATATCAGAAGAGGGTTGCGAGAGAACCGGCCAGGTTTTGAGTTCGGATCCGCAGTCAAGACATCAAAGAAATGGTCATACTGCATCTATGCGAATAAGTTTGCAGAGGTGACAGGTATACCGGTCGGATAAGTAAGGAGGGGGCTTTTCTTTGGAATGGCCGCGGAAATTAAAGCAGGAATATGGAAGGGACCAGATTGAAATGAAGATAAAGAAAAGGATCATAAATAAGATAGGATGCTTCGTGGCATGGTGGATCCTGCACTACTATGATGACGGCCTCATCGTTGACAGAAAAGCTGGTGCGAGGCAGATCATAAAGGTGTTTGCAGAACCTGCATACAGGAATGTTGTCAGGCCGGCTATACATAAGACCGCAGGAGTGATAAGCGTGGGGGACATCGTCACGGATGATGGATACTATGGGGATACTGTCGTGACGTATGTTGGACAGGATACATTCAGGGGGCGTTGTCTGGCAGATGGGCGCCTCATGGCAGGTCTGATGATTAAGGATTTTAAAAAGAAGAGCAGGGTCTTTTGTGCGCCGGTCATCATGGTACTGTCGCTGGTATTTAGAACCACAGTGCGGGCAGCACCGGTACAGGTGCCGGAAGATGTCAGGCAACTGTCTGTTGAGCTGGGCGAGCAGTACAACATCTGCCCAGAACTGATCCAGGCAGTGTGCTTTAAAGAAAGTGGTTTCGATCCACTGGCGGAGAACGGTGGGTGTATCGGTATCATGCAGGTAGACCCCAGGTGGCACAGGGACAGGATGGAGAGATTGGGAGTCACGGATCTGTATGATACACGCCAGAACATGATGACGGGCGTTGATCTTCTGCACGAACTCTCAGAAGAACATGAAGATATCAGTGTCGTGCTGATGACATATAACGGGGACAGCAGGGCGAAAGGCGTGGAAAGTGGTGCGGAAGATATATCGGAGTATGCTGATAGCATATTGACACTCTCGGAGGAACTGGAAAGAGAGAACGGCAAATGAGTGCACTACTTTTCATCGTATTCATCATAGCAGCAGCGGCAATAGACGGGAACCCGTTAGCAGGGGGCGTCTGCATAATGGCACTGGTCATGTTGCGTCTGCTGAATAAAAGGAAAGGAGGACCACTATGGGGTATAAAACATGCCCGTATTGCGGCGCACACCTGAATCCGGGAGAGACCTGCGACTGTCAGAAAGAGACTGCGCAGCCGGATCAGGGCGAGGGTAACAGTAGTGAACAAAGCAAAAAGGAGGAGAAACAAGATGAATGAATTCAAGATCAATGTTGAGATCAAAGGTCTCAAGGAACTGACTGATGCTGTAAGAGCATTAGCTGGTATGGGAGAGGGGCAGTCGATAGCTGTACAGACAGCAGGAGTACCGCAGGGAACGTATCCGGCACCTGCGCCGGTCCAGGCGCCTATCACACAGGCACCCGTTGCTCAGAGTTATGTCCAGGCACCTGTACAGTCATCACCGGTACCGGCAGGAGCAGGCGTGCAGCAGCCGGCCGGCAGTACTGTACCGGTGGCGGTGCCTACTACAGCGATGGCACAGGAATACACGATCGAACAGTTACAGGTGGCGGCAGCAGGTCTGTCCGGGATGGGCAAGATGCCGCAGGTGCTGGGCATCTTACAGCGTTTCGGTATCCAGGCGATGACAGAACTCCCTAAGGAGCGCTATGGAGAATTTGCAACCGCCCTCAGAGAGGCAGGTGCGCAGATCTGATGGGAAAGAAAGAGGAAAGAGCACATGCCCTGCTGTCGGCATCCAGTGCGAAGAAATGGATTCACTGTTCGCCCTCTGCCAGACTTGAGGCCAGCATACCGGATGAGGAGTCTCCTTATGCAAGGGAAGGATCCCTTGCCCATGCGATCGGGGAATTAAAGTTGCAGAAATTGTTCACGGATAAGAACATGACCGAACGTACCTATAAGAGCCGGCTGAAAAAGTTACAGCAGGATGAGGCATACGCACCGGAGATGGAAGGCTTCACAGACGAGTATGTGGATTATGTGTCGAACATCGCTTTTGGTTTTCCTGCGGCGCCCTTTATCTCTATCGAGAAAAGGTTAGATTACAGTCCATGGGCGCCTGAGGGATTCGGTACGGGAGACTGCGTTATCATCTACGGGAAAGACCTTCACATCATCGACTTCAAGTATGGGAAAGGTGTTCCGGTAAAGGCAGAAGGTAATTATCAGCTGGCACTGTATGCACTGGGAGCTTATCACGAGTTTGGGATGCTATTCCCGATCGAGAACGTACACCTGCATATCGTCCAACCGAGGATACCCAACAACTCTTCCTGGAACACTCCTTTGAAAGAGATCCTTTCCTGGGGCGAATTGGTGGTGAAGCCTGCGGCCCAAAAGGCATTTAATGGGGAAGGGGAGTTCCATCCTGCGGATTACTGCCAGGGCGATGCAGAGAATTACTGTAAGAACGGGTTCTGCAAGGCATACGGAAGATGCCGGGCAACGGCAGAAAAGAACATGGCACTTTTCCAGGAAGCCTGGGACGCAGGGCAGAACAGAAAGAAGCTGCCGCCGCTCCTTTCCTGGGAAGAGGCGGGCGGACTTTTAAAGAAAGCGATGTTCTTAAAAGCCTGGGTGCAGGATCTGGAAAATGCGGCCCTGGATGAGATCGTGTCAGGGGGAGCGGTTCCGGGATGGAAGATCGTGGAAGGCCGGAGCAACCGGAAGCTGTCCGATGCCGATGCGGCTTTCGCAGAACTGGTACAGGCCGGATATGATGAGGCTGTCCTGTATGAGCGGAAGCCCATAGCGCTGGGAGAACTGGAGAAGACTCTCAGTAAAGAGCACAGGCAGGGCATCCTGTCAAGATATATCGTGAAGCCGCAGGGCAAGCCTACCCTGGCACCAGAAGACGATGCGAGACCGGCCATGGTCTTACAGAGGGTGTCAGCGGAGGAGGCCTTCGGCGGAGATAACACTTATTCAGAAGGAGGAAAATGAAATGGCTATCACAACAGGAAAAGTCAGGGCGAGCTATGTTAATATCTTTCAGCCGCGGGCATCGCAGAATGGAGGAGAGCTCAAGTATTCCGTGACGCTGCTGATCCCGAAGAACGATACGGCCACCATCAACAGCATCTATGCTGAGATAGAAAAGGCCAAGCAGGAGGGAGCCCAGAAGGTGTTCGGAGGCAATATCCCGCCGGTGTGTAAGACTCCGCTTTACGATGGCGACGGAGTGAGGCCGTCCGGTGAGTTCTTTGGGGAAGAGTGCAGGGACTGTCTGGTGATGACAGCATCGGCGAAGATGCAGCCATCCATCGTGGGGCTGGATATGCAGAACATCATCAACCCCGTGGAAGTATATAGCGGATGCTATATCCGGGCTAACATCAACTTCTTTGCCTACAACACGAACGGTAATAAGGGTATCGGATGCGGCTTGAACGCTGTGCAGAAGATCGAGGATGGAGATCCGCTGACAGCAAGGGTATCAGCAGAAGAGGCCTTTGGAGGCAGTAATACATATGGAGCGGTACCCGGACAGTATATCCCTTCGGGACAGCCGGTGCAGTATCAGGCACAGGCACCGGTACAGGGTGGATATGTACAGCCTGGAGCTGTTCCATATCCGCAGACAGCTTATGCACAGCCGGCACCGGCACAGCAGTTATATCCGCAGCAGGCACCGCCGGTGGCAGGTTATCCGGCACAGGCAGCTCATGCACCGATGCCGGCACAACAGATAGACCCGATCACGGGAAGACCGATGCTCACAGGAGGAGTGATGGGATTATAATGAAGACCCTGCATATAGACCTTGAGACTTATTCAGACATCGATATCACGAAAGCCGGGCTGTACAGATATGTACAGTCCCCGGCCTTTGAGATACTGCTCTTTGCTTATGCTTATGATCATGAGCCTGTCCGTATCATAGATCTGGCGGCAGGCGAACAGATACCCGCAGATATCGTGAGGGACTTGAAGGATCCGGATGTGAGAAAAGTGGCCTATAATGCGGCCTTTGAGATAAATTGCTTAAAAAGATATTTTCCTATCGAGATATACCAGTGGCACTGTACCATGGTACATGCCTATTACTGTGGACTGCCAGGCCAGCTGGGGCAGTTGGGGAAAGCCCTGGGACTGCCGGAGAACCGCCAGAAGATGGCGGTAGGAAAGCAGCTCATCAGATATTTCTGCGTTCCCTGTACACCGACAAAGAATAATTATGGCCGGACGAGGAACCGCTGGTACCATGACCGGCAGAAGTGGGATCTGTTCAAATCCTACTGTATCCGTGATGTGGAGACAGAGATGGAGATACATAAGATCCTGGAGAGGCATCCATTCCCAGAGGCGGAACATTGCAGCTGGGTACTGGACCAGCTCATCAATCTCCATGGTGTAGCCATGGATCAGGAGCTGATCCGGGGTGCACTGGATATCTCTGATCAGATACAGGGAGAGCTGTCCGGAAGGGCAAAGAAGATCACTGGGCTGGACAATCCGAACAGCGTCGCCCAATTGAAACAGTGGATCAGAGAAAATTCTGACCTGGAACTGGAAGACTTAAAGAAACAGACTGTGGCAGAAGTCCTGGCGGATAAGTCCGGGGATGAACTCATAAAGGAGGTGCTCCGGATCCGGAAGGAACTGGGTAAGACCTCTGTAAAGAAATACGAGGCCATGGAGGTATGCATGTGCGAAGATGGGAGGATCCGGGGACTGTTACAGTTCTACGGGGCCAACCGGACAGGACGCTGGGCCGGGCGGCTGGTGCAGGTGCAGAACCTGCCGAGGAATTACATCGGCACATTGGATACAGCAAGGGGACTGGTAAAGAAAAGGCAGACTGATGCCCTCAGGGCCATCTATGGGAACGTGCCTGATATCCTTTCCCAGCTGATCCGTACTTCCTTCATACCCAGTCCTGGCAATAAGTTCCTGGTGGCCGATTTCTCTGCCATCGAGGCCAGGGTGCTCTCATGGTTAGCCGGGGAGCAATGGCGGCTGGATGTCTTTAGGACACACGGTAAGATATATGAGGCTTCTGCTTCCACCATGTTCGGTGTGGATATGGATCTGATCAAAAAGGGGAATCCGGAGTATGCCCTGCGCGGCAAAGGAAAGATCGCGGAACTGGCACTGGGGTATCAAGGTGGAAAAGGTTCATTGGTGTCCATGGGTGCCCTGAGTATGGGGCTTTCCGAAGAGGAACTGCCGGACATCGTAAGACGATGGCGGGGGAGCAACCAGCGTATCGTAGATTTCTGGTACGCTGTGGAGCGGTATACCTTGGATACCGTACGGCATTGGACAGCGGGGTATATGCCCAGTGGCATTGCTTTTACCCGGGATGAGGATTATCTGATCATCACGCTGCCCAGCGGAAGGAGTCTTTACTATTATAAGCCGGAGATCAGGCTGAACGACCTTGGCCGGGATGCGATCCATTTCAGGGGTGTCAATCAGAAGACCAAGAAGTGGGAGGCGGTATCTACTTATGGCGGCAAGCTGACGGAGAACATCGTCCAGGCTGTAGCAAGGGACCTTCTGGCCAATTCGATGATAAATCTATTCAGGGCGGGATTCCAGATTGATTTCCATATCCATGACGAAGTGATCCTTGAGGTGCCGGAGGATTCTGGCAGGACATTGGAAGAAGCTGTCAGCGTCATGTGCAGGCTTCCAGAGTGGGCAGAAGGGCTGCCGCTTAATGCAGACGGCTTTGAGTCCCATTATTATAAGAAAGATTAGGAGGGTGGCATCGTGCAGAATGACAGGATCATCAGGATCACGACAGGAACGAGCAGGAAAGCTACTGTCTGGAATGGGCAGGAGTTATATTGGTCGGACTTTTTGCAGAAGCTGTCACAGCCAGTGAGAACGCAGGAGAGCTTTGAACAGTATAAGGCACTCCCGAAACCTGAGCAGGATAAATTAAAGGATATCGGCGGTTATGTGGGCGGCGTCCTTAAGGGACAGCGCCGGAAGAATGAAAATGCAGGGGAACGGTATCTGATCACACTGGATGCGGATACGATCGAACCCGGCGCCACCCAGAAGGTATTGAATACCGTATCTGCCCTGGGATGTGCCTATGCGGTCTACTCGACCAGAAAGCATGAAGGAGCCGCGCCGCGTCTGCGGATCATCCTTCCCTTAGATGTGCCCTGTTCAGCGGATGAGTATGAGCCTATCGCACGTAAGGCGGCCAGTTTCATCGGGATGCAGATATTTGATCCCACGACTTTTGAACCGGTCAGGCTGATGTACTGGCCCAGTTGCAGCAGGGACAGTGAGTATGTCTTCACATATGAAGATAAGCCCTTCCTGTCAAAGGAGGGGATGTTAGGCTGTTACCGGGACTGGCGGGATGTAACGGAATGGCCGGAAGTACCGGGGGCAACAAGGATCCGGGATAGGTCGGCAAAGAAGCAGGGAGATCCTTTGGAGAAGAAAGGCATCGTTGGAGCTTTCTGTAAGAGCTTTTCCATTGAGGATGCCATGGAGCAGTTTATCCCGGGGACTTATGAGCCCTGTGCTGACCCGGGGCGGTTCACTTTTATGGAGGGGAGCACCGTGGGCGGTGCAGTGCTTTATGAAGACGGCAGGTTCCTATACAGCCATCATGCGACAGACCCCTGTTCCGGGCGGCTGGTAAATGCTTTTGACATGGTGAGGCTTCATCTGTTCGGGGATGAGGATGACGAGGCAAAGCCGGATACGCCCACAGCTAACCTGCCATCATTCAGAGCGATGTGTGAATACGCATCAGGGATCCCGGCGGTAGCAGAGCTGATGGCAAAAGAACGGTACGAAGCGGCGGTAAGGAGCTTTTCCAACGCGCCGCCTGCGGGACAGGAGCAGACAGATGCCAGCTGGGTATTGAAGCTGCAAGCGCATCCTAAGACAGGAGAACCGCTTAACACGATACAGAACGTCCAGGTGGTCCTGGAGAATGACCCAAGGCTGAAAGGCAGGATATACCATGACGAGATGGCGGGAAGACCGATGGCCGTGTCGCCACTGCCATGGGAGCCTCAGGGGCAGTCCTGCGGTGTGAGGCAGTGGACGGACGCAGACGATTCTGGACTGCGGGGATATCTGGAGGCAGTCTATAAGATCACCGGCAAAGAGAAGACCATGGATGGGTTTGCAGTATATGCGCTGAATAACAAGGTACACAGGCTGAGGGATTATCTGGCTGCACAGATATGGGACGGGGTGCCGCGGGTGGACACCCTGTTGATCGATTATTTTGGGGCGGAGGACAGTCCCTATGTCAGGGAATCCATACGGAAGACCCTGGTGGGCGCTGTGGCACGGATATTCCATCCGGGCATCAAGTTTGATACGATGCTGATCCTGGCAGGGAGACAGGGTATGGGAAAGAGTACCTTCTTCCGGTACCTGGGACTGGACTGGTATTCTGACTCCCTTGTCACTTTTGAGGGAAAGGACGCGGCAGAGCTGTTACAGGGCTACTGGATCATAGAAGCCGGAGAACTGACAGGCATGTCAAAATCGGAGATGAACACGGTCAAGCAGTTTCTCAGCAAAGGTGATGATGTGTACCGTGCGGCCTATGGCCGGAGGACGGAAAAGCATCTGCGGCAGTGCATCATCGTGGGGACTACCAATGAGGCGGAGTTCCTAAAGGACTATACAGGCAACAGGCGCTTCTGGCCGGTGGATCTGGCAGGCAGGAGCCACAGGAAGGACATATGGAGGGATCTGCCGGCAGAGGTACCGCAGATATGGGCAGAGGCCGTGTCCATGTACCGGATGGGTGAGCCGCTGATACTGTCAGATGAGGCAGAGAGGATGGCAGAGCACGCGCAGGAAGAACATATGGAGGCTTCTTACTCGGAAGGCGCGATCATAGAGTTTTTGGATAAGAAAGTGCCAAATGACTGGTATATGAGGGATATGTACGGGAGACGGAGCTGGCTGGATTCCGGGTTCGATCAGAAGCAGGCAGATGAGAGCAAGCTGATGTACAGGGACAGGATCTGTGCCTGGGAGATATGGAATGAGTGCTTTAAGATGCCAGGGTATACCCGGATGAAGAAATCAGACTCCAAGGAGATCAACAGCATCCTGGAGAGGCTGCCAGGCTGGGAGCGGCAAAAGAGTGCGGTCCGGTTCGGAGGTGAATACGGGTCGCAGAGGGGATTCATAAGGGTAACATCCAGCGTGTAAACAATCTATCTGGCGAAAAATGTTTACAAGGGCAATGTAAACATGCAAACAAGATGCAACATTCTGATGTTGACGCCGAAAAGCCTATGAACACAGGGCAAAACGGTATTTATAAACAAGTAAACATTCTTCTATATGAAATAAAAATACAAGGGAAACAAGGAATATATATACCCTTGATACCCCTGAACGCGTATAAGTATATACGTGCGCACGCACGCGAGGAATGTTTCAGAAGCAGGAGGCAGGAGATGAAAGAGAGCGAATTGGAAAAAAGGTTTTGCAGACTCGTAGTACAGGCGGGCGGGAAAGCATATAAATTTTTGTCACCGGGTAACAGCGGGGTGCCGGACCGTCTCGTGATCCTTCCTGAGGGACGTATAGGTTTCATTGAGCTGAAACGTCCAGGAGAGTCACCCAGGAAGTTGCAACAGTTCCAACTCGGAGAGCTTGAGAGGTTAGGGTGCTACACTGCGGTGGTGGACAGCCTGGAGCAGGCAGAGGCGGTCATCTCTGAGCTGGCCAGGATGTCTCCTGCCACCCATGCACGGGACAGCCTGTTCCTGGAGATGGTAAACAGGACACCAGGACACCGGAAAGGGGTGGTACTGTGAAGTTCATACCGCACGATTACCAGCGCTACTGTATCACGCGCATCATCCAGGATGAGGCAGTTGCCTTATTCCTGGATATGGGCCTGGGGAAGACGGTCATTACCCTGACGGCAGTATGCGACCTGATCTTTAACCGTCTCCTGGTCAGCCGGTGTCTGGTGATCGCACCAAAGAAGGTGGCAGAAGATACTTGGACCAGGGAACAGGATAAGTGGGACCACCTGCGGCTTCTCAAGATACAGCCGGTGCTTGGGCCGAAGGATAAGCGCATCAGGGCGCTGAACAGCCCGGGAAATATCTTTGTCATCAACCGGGAGAATATTCCCTGGCTGGTGGACTACTACCGGAACGACTGGCCTTTTGACATGGTGGTCATCGATGAATCCAGCAGCTTCAAGAGCCACCAGGCGAAACGGTTCAAGAGCCTTAAGAATATCCGCCGGCACATCAGGCGCCTGGTGGAGCTGACCGGCACGCCGTCCCCGAACGGACTGACGGATCTGTGGGCGCAGCTATATCTCCTTGACGGAGGGAAGCGTCTGGGCAGGACACTGACAGAGTACAGGAATAATTACTTCATCCCTGCTTCCAGGAACGCCACTACCATCTTTTCCTACGAGCCGAGGCCGGGGGCAGATGAAAAGATACAGGAGCTCATCCGGGATATCTGTATCAGCCTGTCAGCCAAAGACTATCTGAGCCTTCCCGAGAGGATAGACAATGTCCGGTACATCAAGCTGGATACCAGGGCCCGGAAAGCCTATGAGGAGATGGAACGGGAAAGGATCCTGGAGCTTCCGGAAGGGATCCTGGATGCCGGCAGTGCCGCAGTATTGTCCGGCAAGCTCTTGCAGCTGGCAAACGGGGCAGTCTATCATACAACGGAGTCAGTGGTATGCGATGAGGCAGTACAAAACCGGGAAGTGGTGGAGATCCATGACAATAAGCTGGAAGGGTTCATGGAGCTGGTGGAAGAGCTTAACGGGAAGCACGCACTTGTATTTTATAATTTCCAGCATGACAGGGACAGGCTCCACAGGGTCCTTGCAAAGACAAGACTGGAAGTCAGGGATCTCAAAGACAGCACGGATATCGCAGACTGGAACGCAGGAAAGATAGATATCCTTCTGGCACATCCTGCGAGCGTAGCCTATGGTCTGAACCTACAGGAAGGCGGCAGTGATGTGATATGGTTCGGCCTTAACTGGAGTCTGGAGCTCTATCAGCAGGCTAATGCGAGACTGCACAGGCAGGGACAGCGGCACACAGTCTACGTCCATCACCTTCTGTCAGCGGGAACGGTGGACGAGGATGTGATGAGCGCTTTGCAGTCAAAAGGAGACTGCCAGACAGCGCTTTTGGAGGCGCTTAAGGCAAGGGTGGATAAGTATTTTCAGGCGAAGAGGTAAGAAGGAGGTTATCTGAACATGGGAGAGGTTACATCAGCAATCAGGTTAGAAGCAGAGTATACGGAATTGAATGAAGAGATATCACGGTCTCTGAGGAGATCGGCGGCGGAAGTGGTACGCCTGGGCTATCTGTTAAGGCGCATGATGGAGAAAGGACTGTACCGGGTATACTATGCTGACTTTGATTCATATCTCCGCGAGGAACTGCATATGGATTATACCCTGGCAAACCGATTCATGGGGGTCAATAAGAAATATTCCATTGGTGGTGACAGTGAGCATATCGCCGAGGGATACAGAGAATATTCGCAGGGGTTGCTTGTCGAGATGCTGAGCATGTCTCCGGAACTGGAAGAAAAGGTCAGACCGGATATGACCGTGAAGCAGGTGCGTGAGATTAAGCGTCAGGACAGGCAGAAATCCGTGAAGATGAAGCCCGCTGTCAAAGGACTGTTGTCTAAATGGTTTTCCTGTGCGGTCTGCGGAGGGACGTTAGTCGAAGAAGAGCAGCCAGAAAAATGTCCAAAGTGCGGACAGATGCAGGACTGGAGCGGATATACAGGAGCAGAGATAATTGACGGCGAGTATACGGAGCTTGAGGGAGAGAAAAACGTTGCGACGTCGCAATCAGGAGGTGAGGGACATGACGAGTGTTGGTTTGTTGAGCAGTATGTGAAACTTGAGCCAGGAGAATCTGCAAAACTGATAGAAATATGTCGTAGAGAAAAAAATAATTCAGACAGGGCGAAGGCAATCCAGAAGCAGATAGCTTCCTATGGGCATCATTATACTGCCTGTAGCGAATACTGTTTTGAATTCCAAGGTTTTGCGAAAGGGATTGATCTCAGAGTTGGATGCGATGGGATACACTTGACGTATATACGTTTTGCATCAGAATTGACAAAGATAGGGGAATATAGAGTTGCGATGTCGCAACCGGAAAAGTCTGCGTACGGGCTTGAAAGGACCGAATATCCGGAAGAAAGCCTGATAACGACTGCCGGATGCGGGCATAAGCACGCCTGTTTTTCCTGCGCACAAGACTGTAATATACGACAGGAGGACAGATATTGTGTATTAGCACCAATGGGAAATCCTTTCCACTGCACGACAATGAGCATACTGGATAATCTGCAAGAAGAGGTCGGAGACAGATGCCAGTTTGTGAACAATGATCTGGCATACCATAGGGCAGGGGACGGAGAGGCAGACCCATGCTGCCGAGAATGTAAGGAACTCTGTGGTTACAGGTGTCAAAGAGCACCGTTGCAGGAAGAGAGTGATGAGGATGATACAGAGGCAGAGAACACGGTAGAGCAGGAAAAAGATTCAGATGAAATGAAAATATTAAAAGATATGCTGGCGGAGGCAAAGCAGCTGTTGAAAGATTACATGGATTCAGACGGTACTCCGGAAACCATGGTACATAGGCAGAAACTACAAGTGGGTGCACTTGCCAACATGGTCTGTGAATTAGAAATTATACAGGGCAAGAAAGCGCCACAACAGGAGCTGCCGGTATTAAAAAATAACGACCAGCGTAAGCAATGGCTTAACGATTATAAATCGTGGGGACTATGGTACCAAGATGAAAACATTGATGTGAATTATTACAAATTTGACTTTGCAGATGGCAGCAGGCTCATAGCCGCTGAGTACCCACAGCGATACGCCTATTGGTCTAAAGAGAGAAAAGACGAGGCTTATTATCATCTGCTTGAAAAGAATAAAAAGGGATATGACCACGAATATGATGAGGAATACAGACAGCAGACAGACTCAGAGACTTATCTGGTTGAATTTCTTAAAAAAATACAGAAGAAAGGATGATAGATCACAGAGGAGGGAGCAGAGATGGAAGATATGGGCAAACAGATATTGGATGTCTGCTGTGGAGGCAGGATGTTCTGGTTTGATAAGAGTAATCCACACACGGTTTTTATGGATAACCGGGTGTTGCATGAAGCATTGTGTGATGAAAGAAAATTTGATGTTGAGCCTGACATCGTTGGAGATTTCAGAGATATTCCGTTTGATGATGATACATTCTACCTGGTTGTCTTTGACCCACCGCATTTGCTACAAGTCGGAGAGAGTTCATGGCTGGCTAAGAAATACGGAAAACTTTCCGAAACATGGCGGGAGGATCTGAGGCAAGGGTTTTCAGAATGTATGAGAGTGCTGAAACCATATGGGATATTGGTATTCAAGTGGAATGAGGAACGGATAAAATTTTGTGAGGTCCTCAAAGTGGTCGGACAGATGCCCCTATTTGGGGACAGAAGAGGAAACACACGTTGGGTTGTATTTATGAAACCCCAGAATGAGAGTAGAGGAGGGGAGTTCCATGATTCATGCGATATGTGATTTTTGTGGAGAGGATGCGGGTAAGGCCGCTATGTTTCTTTCGGTGACACCGTTTCAGAATTTTGCCAGATACCACACGGCAGCAAGGCCCTATGGAAGTGAATCAGCAACAAAAAGTTTTGTAATCTGTTCAAGTTGTTATAGAAAGCATAATCTGCCCAACCCATTTGAAAACTATTCAGGGATTACAGAGCAAAGATTAAAGTATGACAAGACGTTGGATACATACACGGCATCCGATTTGGAGTCTGATGATGAACGAGGGCAATGATTAAGGGAGGAGATTGGGTATGAATAGCAAAAGGGTAATTAAGGATTTTGTAGATAGAGTTTTGGAGAAAATAGAGGCGGCAGAGAGTGATGAGTTGGGATCCCCGGCAAAAATACATTACAATTCTGGATTGACAGATGCAAGGCTGGTTATAGAACAGGAGGCGGAAAAGAGTGGGTACACATGTGATTAATTTGACTGACCAGGAAGTAGAGGCATTAGGGCAGATGGCAGGTGTAGAGATAAGGGACGATGCGGATATGGAATACTGTATCCGCGTAATACTGGAGGCGTTAGGATGACTTTAGAACTATTGAAAGAGTACAGGAGCAAAAAAGAGGAAATTGCAGAACTGGCATATAAGCTTGAGCATCTTCCAGGTGATTTAGTAGGAAACAGTACTGTCTTCGATTACCGGTCAGGATATCCAAAGGCACAGGCAGTAGTTGGGACGGATCGAGAGCGGTTCTATCGACTAAACGCCCAGTGGAGCAAAAAGAAGAAGCAGCTTGAAGATGAGTGTAGTCAGGTGGAGGATTTTATAGAGGGTATACCAGATAGTCTGACGAGGAGAGTGTTTCGGCAGAGATTTATTGAAGGCAGAACTCAGGAGCAGATTTCAAAATCTACACACATATCTCAAAGCGCTATCAGTAAAAAAATTGGTTCATTTTTTAAAATGGAATAAAAATAATAAAAATACATGTTATAATCAAAACTAGGGAGTCCAGCAAAGCCCCTTCAAATTGGATACCAGTAAAAAAAGTTCCGTCCTTGGATGTCAAAGGCTTAAGACGGAACTTTTATATTTTTTAGATTAACATGACCATGTTACAACACAAGTTGGGTGGCGATAACACAATACGATGTTTATGAGAAATGGAAGAGAAATAAAAGTTGAAAAAATTATAAAAAAGTATTGACATATGGTTAACCATATGATATTATATATACATAAGGAGGTGAGAAAACAGATGGGAAGAAACAACAAAAACAAAAAGTCCGAAAGTGCATATAGGAGTTGGCTACTCAGTGCACTAACGGACTTGGTCATCGGAATCTTACTACTGATTCTCGACAAACTGTTAGATTAACAGTGAGGGGCGTAAGCCCTTCCTGTTAAATAAAATATAACACAAACGCCCATCTGTGTAAATATGTTAATAAAACTTTCAGTATTTTTCATCGCAATCGGAATTGCTAAATTGATTTACGCTTTTATAGCAAGAAGGAGGGAGAAGCGTGCCGAAAGGTAATCCATCGAGTCAAACTATAGCGAGTGAGAAGTACCAAAAAAAGGCAGGCTATATGACAAAAGGTTTTAAGCTGAAAAGGGATATAGTTGAGCGATTTGAAAAGACTTGTGAACGGACAGGGAGGCCACAGGCGGAGGTAATCCGAGAGTTCATGGAGGAGTTTGTTCAACAGAATAAGGAGTAGAGACAGAAGAGCTGGTGAGAGATCATTGGCTCTTTTTCAGCAGGAAAGGAATTAAGTGATTAAATTCTACCAGTTTACTCCTGCGGATAGCAGACAATGATTTTCAATGATTGAATATTAAGGATTGTTTTGATATAATTTTAAAAACAAATGATTAATATAGTAGGAGGTACATCATTGTGTGCATAAAGAAAGAATATAAGTGTTATAAAGGTAAAGAAGCTGAAGAGTGTTGTAATGCAAGAGTTGAAGAAGCGGTGAGAAATAGAACTTATTTTATGATATTAATTTTAGGAATATCATTAATAGTAATTGCTTTAGTTATAAAGACGAGTAATAATACGGCGTTTGTTAATAATGTTTCATTTGCTAGTACGATTACGTCTATCATTTTATCAGTAATTGCAATTTGGATGAGCATAACGGGAGAAAGAAGCACAAATGAGATAAAGACAAAAGTATCTGAATCAGTGGATAGATTATTAAAAACGTCAAGAGAATCAGATAATTTAGTAACGGATTTATCGAATATGCTATCCGGACAGAATCAAGCTTATAATAAAATAAAAGATCAAATGGAATCTATTTTATCAGAAGTCCTTGGAGTAAAAACAACAATTACATCTATGAATGATTCTTTTATGGGAACGAAGGAAAGCCAAACTGGAGATTTACCGAATGATACATTTTTATTAGGCAAAAATATAATAGAGAGGATTCCAGATAAAGAGGTTAAGGAGAGTGTGTGTAAGCCCTTAATTAGTTTACTTCGGGCAGAGAAGGATGGTAAAAAAATGAATGTGCAAGAGATACATGATACGATAGATGGACCAGAATATTATAAGGATGTAATATTTGGAATAATAGTGGCACTTAAGCATAATGGATTTTTCAGTGACGACAAAAATTATGAGAAGACCCAAAAACTTATTGCTGATATTGGTATTGAAAGAAATGAAAATTAAGGATAAAAAATAAGTAGCTGAAAAGATGGCCTCATTTTTCATACTACATGTGTTATTATAGCAGTATTATATAGTGAGATAAGAAAAAAGGACAGAAAACATCAGAGAAATCTGGTGTTTTTCTTATGTTGTGAATATTGATATTTTAGACGGATAGGAAGGTGAGGAGGTGGCCGGGTATGAGAACATAAAAGATAAGGGGTTTGATAAACGAACTACGGAGGAGCTACGGGAAATATGTTCAAAAGGTGGAAGAGCATCCGGTGAAAGCAGGCGCCGAAAGGCGGATTTCCGGAAAACGTTGAATATGCTGCTGACGGCTGAGATTGATAATCCTGAATGGACACCTGTTTTACAGGAATTAGGGATTGACAGTACATTAGAGTCAGCGGTGAACATGGCTATGATTAAAAGGGCTTTGCTGGGTGATGTGAGGGCATATATTGCGATACGCGATACGATCGGACAGACGACCAAGTCAGACAGGGATATTGATGAGCAGGACGAAAGGATTAAATCAGCAAAATTAGAGAATGAAGAAAAACACAGGAAGGTAACGGAGGATGAAGATTCCAGTCTTAGCGATATCATAGAAAGGGCGTTTAGTGATAAGGAATGGGTAGATTAGAAGAGGCTATCAGATACTATGCCGGGAATCCGGTTGATTTTGTGGAGGATATCATCAGGGTAAGGCCAGACGATAATCAGAAAGCGATACTTCGTAGTGTAGAGGCTGAGCCTATGACATCTGTCCGTTCCGGGCATGGTGTTGGAAAGAGCGCAGTGGAGAGTTGGGCGATCATATGGTTTCTCTGTACAAGGCCGTATCCTAAGGTACCATGTACAGCACCTACTCAGCATCAGTTGTTTGATATCTTGTGGGCAGAGGCGGCTAAGTGGATCAGAAATAACCCTGTACTTAAAAAGGAGCTCACATGGACTAATGAAAAGATATATATGAAAGGTCATCCTGAAGAGTGGTTCGCGGCTGCACGCACGGCGACGAATCCGGACGCATTACAAGGGTTTCACGCAGACCATATGCTGTTTATCATAGATGAGGCGTCAGGTGTAAAAGATATTGTATTCGAGCCGGTTTTAGGAGCGCTGTCTACTGGAGGTGCTAAGCTGTTGATGTGTGGGAACCCAACGCGCCTGACAGGGTTCTTTTATGACAGCCACCATAAGAACAGGACATCTTATAATACGATGCACATAGATGGGCGTACAAGTGCAAGGGTGGACCAGCAGTTTGTTGATAAGATCAGTAAGATGTTCGGTACTGATAGCGATGTATTCAGGGTAAGGGTTACAGGGGAGTTCCCAAAATCTTTGGCGGATAGCTTCATTTCCATGGAGTGGGCGGAAAAATCCGCGAAAAGGAAGATAGAGTCATTCGGCAAAAGACTTGATCTGGGAGTTGATGTGGCGAGGTATGGGGATGATGATTCTGTCATATATCCGGTCTTTGATCAGTGCCGTTCTGGAATACCAGAGATATTTCATCATAATGACACCATGGAACTGGCTGGGAGTGTGATCATATCTTTGAAGAGCTATGCTGCGCAGTGCTTAAGTATTACAGAATTCAGGGTCAAGGTAGATTGCGATGGGCTTGGCGTTGGCGTATATGACCGGTTAAACGAACAGCGTGATGATATCTTAAAGAAATTACGTTCCATACGTCAAGAGGTCTTTTCACAAAAGGGAGAAGTCGTAGGGAATGGAGAAATTTCACTGAAGATCATAGAGTGCCATTTTGGTGGCGCGGGTGGAGCACTGGATGAAGGAGATCCGATAGAATTTGAAAATAATACAGGGATCATGTGGGGAACGGTAAGAAAGCTTTTAAAAGATGAGGCGTTATCCATATGGGATAGTGAAGAACTGATTTCCCAGTTGAGTAATAGAAAATATACAGTGAACAGCAAAGGGAAAATAGAATTGGAAAAGAAAGAGGCCATGAAAAAAAGAGGAGTATCATCACCAGATATTGCGGATGCTCTTGCACTTGCTTGTTATGAGGGTGAAAAAGGATTTAGCCTTGAAGGATTGTTATAAAAGCGGTGAGGTGAACATGCAGGATGAAAAATAGTATTGGCGAATATACTCAGGAAAGGAAAGGCAGGCGCATATTGGACATGAAACATTCTGATGCTAGAGAGGGAGAGACTAAAGATTATGACCTCGGACTGATGACAGGATCGGACAAGACAGTACATTATGATGGATACAAGAATATGCTGACCAAATACGGAACGGCGCAGGACAGTTCAACGGCATATACCTATGCGGCAGAAGGTATTATCCCCGATATGGATCTGACGGATCGGTATTTTGGGAATGGGTTGTTCGCCAAGATCATCGATGCACCTTCTGAGGAGGCCGTTAAGCATGGATACGATTTTAAGTTAAACGATCCAAAGATAAAAGATTTTATCTCAGATGAGCTTGACCGCCTTGACTGGGAAGAAACGGCGGCTACAGCCATTAAATGGACCAGGCTCTATGGTGGGGCGATTGTAGTGATGTTGGTTGATGATGGTTGTGGTCTTGATGAGCCGCTGGATTGGGATAATGCAGAAAAGATTGAAGAGCTTCTGGTGTACGAGAGGGCAGTTGTACAGCCGGATCAAACGTCTTTATATGTGCATAACCCTGGTCATACAAGCCGTTATGGCAGCAGGTTTCAGAGACCAGAGTTTTATACCGTTAACAGCAGACACGGAGTGTTTCGGGTACACGAGAGCAGGTGTCTTATTTTCCAGAACGGGAAACTTCCGGAAACAGGTGTATATTCCACGTACCTTTATTTTGGTATTCCGGAATATCTGCGTATTAAGGATGCATTACGGGGTGCGATTGTGTCACATGCCACAGCGCCAAAGATGCTAGAGCGGTGTGTTCAGGCGATCTATAAACTGAAAAACCTTTCCAATATGTTACAGGCGCCTGAAGGCGATGAAAAAGTGTTAGATAGGATAGGGCTTATCGATCTGGCGCGGGGGCTGTTAAATACCCTTGTTATTGATGCAGACGGTGAGGATTATGATTTTAAGAGTATGTCCCTTGCAGGTGTAAAAGATATCATAGATACTACCTGTAACATGCTCTCCGCAGTAACACATATCCCGCAGACCATTCTTTTTGGCCGGTCACCGGCAGGTGAGAACAGCACTGGTGACAGTGACATGGAGAATTATTACAACTTCGTTAATAAGATCCAGAAGATGATGCTGAAAAAGAATATGCGTATCCTTCTGGATCTTATCTTTAAGTGCGGACAGCAGAAAGGTGAGATTCAGGAGATACCGGCATACAAGGTAGAATTCAAGCCGTTGTGGTCCTTAAGTGAGGCTGAACAGGCAAACGTGGATGCGTTAAGGGCAACGACAGAACAGACGAAGGCGGCAACGGCCCAGGTCTATGTTGATATGCAGGTGCTTGACCCGTCAGAGGTGCGTGCCGGTCTGAAGCAGTCAGAGGAATATACGATCAATGATCTTTTGAATGAAGAGGATGGCCTTGATATTGCTGGTCTCTTGGGAATGGGATCTCCAAAAGACAAAGAAACAGTCACTCAAGAAGCCCAAAATAACAGTAACAATGTCGGAGATATAATTTCCACAGATGATAAAACAAAGGCTCCAAGCAGCTATAAAGAGCTTAAAAAAATGCACAGGGATACGTATATGGCGCAGGGAGAAGGTGTCGGAGTGCTGGTCATCAAAGAAGGGAAAGTACTGGCGGGTGTGCGTACAGACGGTAGAGGTCTTTGTGGACCTGGAGGACACATCGAAGATGGCGAAAGTCCGGAAAGAGCTGCCATGCGTGAAACTCAGGAGGAGTTTCACATCACGCCGATTGAGATGATCCAGGTAGGATATATTGATGCAGATGTCATGCCGGATCCTTTTTGTCCGTCGTATTGTTTTTTGTGTACAGAGTATAGCGGAGAGATATGCGCAGACGGAGAAGAGATGAAGGATGCAAGGTTCATGACGCTACAGGAAATCAAAGAGTCAGACTGCTTTATACCGTTTCAAATGTCCATTGAAATGTTCCTTGGAGTAATATCAGGCGGAGGAGACGGTGATGGATGAAAGACTGCGGCAGGAAGCAATACAGGAACTTATACGGAAGAAATTCCACGGACATGATGTGCTGATATCCAAATATGCCCCCGTCTTCCCGGAAGGTATCGAGCGGGAGTATGCCAGGGTATCCCGGCAGTATATGAGACTGTTCAAGGAATCCATCGAAGAAGAAATCCCAGCCCTAAAAGAGCAGATCATGAAAGAACGTGGCACCTACCGTGCCGACGGCATCAACGATGTGATGGTCCTTCTGGAGAAGGTACTCGACAGGATACAGAAAAAGTTCACTGAAAAGGAACAGGGCTATGGACTGAGACGAAAGCTGGAGTCCCTGGCCAACATGACCAGGAAGCTTACGATCCGGGAGTGGAAGAAAGCCGTGGACAGGACGCTTGGCATCAATATCATGGAAGATTATTACCTGGGCGAATTCTTCCAGACCGCACTGGACAGGTGGGTGGATGAGAATGTATCCCTGATCAAGACAATACCGGCGGATACACTTGGCGATATGAGGATGATCGTGAAGGACGGGTTCCTGAATGGCAGATCCACAACCCACATCATGAAAGAGATACAGCACAAGTACGATGTGGGAAAGACCCATGCAAGGTTACTGGCCAGGGACCAGGTAGGCAAGCTGAACGCATCCATCACAGAAGCACAGCAGAGGGATGCCGGTATAGAGGAGTACATCTGGTGTACCTGCGGGGATGGCCGTGTAAGGGATTCCCATAAAGCCCTGAATGGTAAGAGATTCCGATGGGATGACCCGCCGGTGGTAGATCATAAGACCGGACGCCGGTGCCATCCGCAGGCTGATTATCAATGCCGTTGCAGGGCAAAGCCGGTGCTTAAGCTTAGCTCATTTAATGCACCGGTAGCGAAAAAAGAATAAAGGAGAAGGATACATGATTGCATTTGCACAGGATTACGAAAAAGAACTTGCAAGGAGGATGAGGGAGACATGGGGAAACAAAAAGTACTGGTATTATCATGCTTCTTCTTACATGAGTTCGTTAGAAGTTGATAAAGATACATGGAATAATACACAGTTTGTTTCATTGAATCCTTCTGGAGAAGTGATAGGACTTCTGGGATATGGAATAAACCGGGAGTGCAGGTATGTCAATTATCTTGCAGTCATTAATTTTACAGATGATACCTCCTTTGGTATTGATATCATGCGTATGGTCAAAGACATCTTTGAGAAGTACTGCTATAGGAAGATAGTATTTTCCGTCATCATAGGAAATCCGATCGAAGAAAGTTATGACCGTCTGATTAAGCGTTATGGAGGCCGGATTATTGGGACATATAAGGAACATGTCATGTTACCGGATGGAAGATTATATGATGAGAAATTCTATGAGATATTCAGGACAGATTATCTCGAACACAGGAAAAACGTGAACAACGCCGAATAGGCGTTTTTTATATGCCTTGAAGGAGGTGTGGAAGAGTGAAAAAGGCAGAAAGAAAAAATTACAGGGCAGATAGCCTTAAGATGGATCAGACCTATTACACGGAGGAAGGGTATCTCGTAGACCATCCGGTTGTGACCAGGTGCGGTATCTTTGAATACTCCGACCCGGACAGCAAAGACGGCATCCGGCGGGAATTACGCCTCCCGGAAGAGGTCTTCTCGGAGGAGAGTCTTGCGAGTTATGAGGGCAAGCCTATCATCATCACCCATGATGCGGGTGAGATTGACAAGGATAACGTTCATGAGGAGCAGATAGGGACGATCTTAAGCAAAGGCTATCGGGATGGGGACAAAGTACGCTGCAAGATCGTGATACATAACACGGACGCACTCAAACAGTGCGGCCTGCGGGAACTGTCACTGGGGTATGGATTGAACCTGGATAAGACACCAGGCGTATACCACGGGCAGGCGTATGATGCGATACAGCGTGATATCGAAGTAAACCATCTTGCCCTGGTCGGTGAGGCGAGAGCGGGAGACCGCGCCCGGCTGAACATCGACCATAAGGATACAGGTACAAAAAAATATTTAAAAGGAGGGCCAATGATGTTAGGCACAAGGAAAGGAACAAAGAAAGTACAGAGTAAGAAGAGGTATGACAGCGACCTTACTCCGGAAGAACTGGAACAGGCGATAGCACTGTTCAAGGCACAGAGAGACGCTTCCTCTGATATGGATGGGGAGGAAGGAGAGGTCAAGATGGATGCAGAGGATGTCATCAACGGTGTCCGTGAGCGGAAAGACCGCAGGGATTCTGATGAGGAGCAGATGGATGCAGAAGAGATCATCGCTGAGCAGGAGGGAGATATCGAAGCACTCCTGGAGGTCATTGATGAGCTCCAGGCTGCAAATGATATGTCGGCAACAGACGGTGACGACCCTGCTGAGAACAATGACGATGGTGAGGATCCGGATGACAACAGTGACGGTGACGACCCTGACGGCAATACGGATGATGATGACCTTACCGGGGACGGTGATGAAGAGGGCCCGGTGAATATGGATTCCGTTGACAGGCTCGTCGGAAAGAAACTCCGTGACTATCTGGATGTCTGCCGGGTGGCCGACAGGCTGAACCTGGACGGCGTGGAGGGCCTGCCTCTTGTGGATGCAAGAAAGAAAGTCATCGCTGCCGTTAACCCTAAACTGCGCCTGGACGGAAAATCAGACGCTTATATCAGCGCTGCGTATGACATCGCAAAGCAGAACGTGGCACAGCGTAAGAAAGTAGATGACCAGCGGCGCAGGATCATGTCAAGGAATAATCTCGACAGCATGGATGCAGGCGCAAAGAGCTCCGCGTCAGCAGCGCGCGAGAAGATGATCGCAAAGAGAGAAAAATGTAAGAATGGAGGAGAAGACTGATGGGAGTACAGACAAGTTATAATTATGGGACTTCAAAAGGTATCGCAGGCGGCCTGTATGATATCACGGGCTATGAGAACAATACGTTCATTACCCCGGGTGGTATCCTTTTTGGATCGGGCGTCGTGAAAGGGGTAAATCCCGGAAGTGATGTAAAGCTGCCTGATGCTGACAGCACGGCAGAAGATTTTGAGGGCGTGGTGCAGAACGGGTTTACCACCATGCAGGATAATAAAGGCAGTGCAGTACCGGAGAGTGGGCAGAGCATCGGTGTATTAAAGCAGGGTAAGATCTGGGGCCTCGTCGGAAAGGCAGCAGTTCCGGCATATGACAAACCGGTCTATCTGATCACGAGCGGGGATGAAGCAGGACGTTTCACCACGAAAGAGGATACATCCACTAAGATCGCTCTGCCGGCAAGGTTTATCAGTGGAGCGGACAACGGCATTGCACCGCTCCGCGTACAGGCGGTCTGTGTGGCCGAGAAGGAGGAGAGTAAATCATGAAAAAGAGAAAAAAGCATATGAATTATGACCAGGCAGATGCAACGGTCCTTAGAAGGAGTAACATCTGCCGTTCCATGGTAGGCGGCGAGATGCGGTTTGACAGTGTGGAACAGGCGAGCGTGTTCTTCGCACGGGAGCTGGATTTTGTAAAGACAGAGACTTATGATGTGGAATATCCGGAGATGACAGCACTCATGATCTTCCCTGTTTCGAGTGAGGTGCCCGAAGGTGCTGAGACGTTCACATACTACAGCTATGACAAGACCGGCATGGCAAAGATCATCAACAACTATGCCACGGACCTGCCCAGGGCTGACGTAAAAGGAAAACCGAACACGGGATACGTGAAATCAGTTGGTGACAGCTATGGGTATTCCGTGCAGGAAATGAGGGCATCCAGAATGGCAGGGAAGTCCCTGGATGTGCGTAAAGGCGAGTCGGCCAGATATGCGATGGATTATGTGGTCAATAAGATCGCCTGGGCCGGTGATGCAGAGCATGGCTTGATCGGTATCCTTTCTGAGGGTAATGATATCCCCAAGTATGTGTTATCCACCGTGACAGTCGATGGGAAAGAGCATACGGAGTTCCGCTATAAGAACGCGGACCAGATTTTGGAAGATATCAATGGCATGCAGAAGTATGTCGCTAAGATCACAAAGAACGTGGAGAAACCGGATACGCTGGTACTCCCGTCTGATGTGTATATCGACCTGGCAACGCGCAGGATCCCCGATACGGAAACGACCATCTTGAAATTCGTATTGGATCACGCTCCGTATCTGAAAGAGATCCGTGAGGCTAATGAATTGCAGGCAGAATCAACGGACATCAACCCTACGGGTAGCAACGTGATGTTCCTCTTTACGAACGATGAAAAGAAGATGACCCTTGAGATTCCCATGCATTTCTACCAGTATCCGTTGCAGGAGAAAGGATTGGAGATCGAGATTCCCTGTGAGCAGAGAGTCGCAGGCATGGTCATCTACTATCCTTTGTCAGGGTTACTTGCAGAAGGAGTCTGATAAAAACACAACATTGATGATATCCCCTTGGGCGTTTGCCCATAGGGGATATTTTTAACCAAAAAGTAGGAGGAAAAGCTATATGTTCTTAAAAAATAATTCTTCAAAGATAATCGGGATCGGGGAAACGAGTTTCTTACCTGGGGAGTCCGCAGAGTGCCCGGAAGGCTATTCTAAAAATCCCGTGGTGCAGAAATATATCAAAGCCGGCGTCTTTAGTGAGGTCAAGCTTGAAAAAAAGGGAAGCAGTGCGAAGAAGGCAAATGACGCCGAGAAGGCTGCTGACCCCGTGAAAGATGGAAATCCTGATCCGGCATCTGGCTCGGATGGCACAGGGAACCAGGCAGGAGCGAAATAATAGAGGGTGATCCTTATGAAGATTGATAAAGTAAGAAAGGTCATTTCTGTCATAAAAGCTGTGGCGCCGGAATTTAAAGATAAGACAGAGGATGAATTAAAGGTATGGGTAGAGCTGGCGGAACCGTATATCAGTGAGGACAGGTTCGGAGGGCTCTATACACAGGCGATGGCTTATCTGACAGCACATAAGATGACACTCAATGCCCCGGCTTCAAAGAATGAGGGGGAATTAAGCATTTCCCTGAAAGATTCCATGGGTATCGCATCCTTTACAGAAGGGAGCACGAGTGTATCTTTTAATAATGCGGCTTCGGGAAGCGGTGGGGCATCCGGTGCAGATGCAGAGTATCTCTTGACAGCGTATGGGTTACAGTTTCTGGCGATCCGGAAGCAGTGTATCATACCGATCACGATAGCGGGCATGAAGAGGATGTGATAAAGGATGGGCAAGGTAACGGATGACTGGACGCCGGAAGGCAGGAGGTTTATGAAAGAACTCCGGGAACTGTCAGGACTGGAGGTCAGGATAGGATATCAAAGAGGCACACTATCCGGCAGACCTGATGACAGTTCCCGGGCAGACCTGGTTGATATAGCCATGTGGAATGAGTTCGGGACGGTAGATATCCCATCCAGACCTTTTATGCGTGACAGCGTGGATAAGCATGAAGCAGCTATCAATCATATGCTGACTGAGCAGAAAGATGCCCTTCTGCATGGAGCGACAGCAAGGGAGATATTGAACACGGCAGGTCTTTTTCAGCAGGATCTTATACAGACAGAGATAGAACAGGGTGATTTTGTCGCAAATGCGCCCGTAACTGTCAGAAGGAAAGGTTCTGACAAGCCTCTCATTGATACCGGAACGATGAAAAATTCAGTGCATTATCAGATATTCAAGAAAGGGAGTATGGACTGATGATACTTGATATCTTTAAGAAACCGTATACATTGCGGAGGTTTGAAAAAACGCAGATCATACGGGGCCGCACACATGCGGCGTATACCGACAGTACAGTCAGCCTGAATGTCCAGCCTCTCACATCAGATGATGTCATGACGCTCCCGGAGGGGATGCGGAGAAAGAAGAATGTCAAAGCGATCGGCAGGATAGAGCTCCGGACGGCAGATGAAAAGACCGGTACACTGGCAGACAGGATATATTATCACGGTGAGTGGTATGAGTGTACCGGGGCGGATGTCTGGGGAAACACGCCTGTCGGGCAGATGGAGGCCGTCTTCGGACTGGTACCGCGGGAAGCAGGGGATATCCAGCTGGCGCCTCTCGCTGTTGGGGACGACGGTGAAAACAATGACGGGGATGTGGATGGAGGTGGGAAGGTATGAAACTGTCTGAGCTCAATGATTTTTTGTTGGATCTGGTGGCAGAACGTTTCCCGGAGGACAGCGTGTCGTTGGCCGAGCAGTATATGCCGCAGAGTTCCCTGCCTCAGACAACGCTCAAGATGAAGGACTCGTCGATACCAAGGCATCCAGTCGATGTTGTAAAGGATGGGATGAGCTGTTCTTTCTATGAGTGTACAAAGATACTGGAAGTGAACCGGTATGCGGACAGCGTGGCCGGCAGCAGTGGAGAGATATATTCCACGGTAAATCCCGCAGTGGATGACCTGACGAGATTCCTGCTTTTCTTGCAGTCTGATGTGGGGATAGAGAGGGTGTATGCAGAGAACATATGTATCGAGGCCATGAGTCCGGTGCGGGATCTATCAGAACTTGACAGGACACATTACAGATACCGTGCCATGCAGGAATATGCAGTGCGGTTTATCTTGGAGTATGAGGGCGGTGAAGCGGAAATACATAACCCTAACCCCAAAGAAAGGTGGGAGCCTGTGAAGAGCCAGGAAGAAATCGGATATTTTGAGAGTGTAGAAACGGAGGAAAGATATGAGTGAAATATTGGACAATATCGTGAATTGTAATATTTCCATCGAGTCACCGGTAGAGGATTCGGCCAGCTTTGGGACGATCATGCTCATCGGGGATGGGCCGCTCAAGAGCGGAAAAGACTTAAAAGCGGTAGATAAATATGCATCCCTTGCAGAAGTTGCTGACGCAGGATGGAAGGAAGACGAGGCCGTCTATAAAGCGGCAAGGATCGCTTTTCTTCAGGAGCATAAGCCTGAACTTATCTATATCGCTGTAAGGCAGGAAGTTTCCAGTGCGGCAGATGATGCAGAAGAAAGTCTGACAAATCGGGAGAAGTTTTCAGAGACGGCAAAACGTGTCACCGGGATGGCAGGATGGTACGGCCTGGCACTGGTGGGGGCAGAGGATACGGACATCAATGAAGTAGCGGAACTGATCGAGAGTACGGAGAAGATATTTGCTTTTTCAACGCAGGAGAAGAAGAATCCTGTCCTGAGAAAAGACTATATGCGCACGTTTGGTATCTATTCTGAGGCGGTGGACGAGAACGCACATGTCGCATGGTTAGTAGAGGGATTCTCCTATGATCCTGGAAGTGAGACCTGGGCGTATAAGGTGCTGAAAGGTGTTACTGTCTCTGAGCTGACTACAAGAGAGATGCGCAGTCTTGAAGAAGAGAATCTGAATTACTACATCCCCTGTGCAGGCAAGAACATTACCCGTGACGGTAAAGTGATCGGCGGAGAGTGGATCGATGTGATAAGGTTTCGTGACTGGTTAAAGAATCAGATGCAGATAAGGATATTTGAGCTGTTCATCAAGAATCCTAAGATACCCTATCTGGATACGGGCATCACACTCGTAGAGAACCAGATGCGTGCGGCTTTACAGGCAGGCCAGAAGGCAGGCGGCATTGCAGAGACAGAATTTGATGAGAATGATGAACCGGTGGAAGGATATACCGTCACTGTACCGCGTGCGGCATCCTTGAGCAGTGCACAGAGAGCGAGCAGGACATTAAGGGACTGCAAATTTACTGCTAGACTGGCGGGTGCGATCCACATCGTGGAATTAAATGGCAACCTGGTGTATTGAGGATAAGAAAGGAGAAAAAAGATGGGAGACGTTTTTACATATAACTGTTCAAAGGTCAAGATCGCGCTCGGGTCCCATGCGGTGACAGGATACGCGGAGGATTCTTTTGTTGTGATCGAGATGCTTGATGCCGGGGTGACATCGAAGGCCGGGTGTGATGGTGAGATCGTGCGGTCAGTGGATCCAAATGACCGGGTCAGCGTGAAGCTCACACTCTTGCAGAGTTCACCTACGCACAAGTTCCTGTTGAATAAGTATAAGCAGGATAAAAAAGATGGGACTGGTGCTTTTCCTATCCTTATCAACGATCTGACTGGAAAAGAAAAGGTTTCGGCGAGCATGGCGTGGGTAACAAAGCTGCCGGGAAAGACAAACGGAAAAGAGTCACAGAATAAGGAATGGGTGCTCGAGACCGGTCAGGCAACCATAGATCTTGAGTAGATGGGAGGATCGAGGCATGAATGAAGCAAGGAATATAGCAAAGGTGATGCAGCCGGCAGAAAAGCAGATCGGAAGATATACGTTTTATATCTATCCGCTCCCTGCATTTACCGCGGCAAGATTGAGTACGGAAGTTATCGGCCTGCTTTCACCGCTTGTCGGCGGCATTGTGAACGCATTTAAAGACAGTGAGGATAATAGTACAGAGAAAAAAAACCTGTTGGATATGGATGTCAGTGAGGCGGCGCCGTATATTGCAGGAGCGTTTTCTTCCCTGTCGGCTGATAAGGTAGAAAAACTTATTAGAGAACTCTTATTGGGCGGCCAGGTCGCAGTACGCGGGGATGACAGTGAGGATGCGGAGTATCTGACAGAAGATAAGTGCAACGAAGTGTTCCGCGGAAATACCCAGAACATGTTCGTACTGGCGTTTTATGTGCTCAAGGAGAATTACGGTGATTTTTTCGAGAACATCGGGATCCAATCTGGGAATGTTACAGAAGCAGTGAAGAAGATAGTATCTCCCGTTATGGCTCCTTTAACGTAAACAGGTTTAATGAACTGGAACTGAGGATGTATACCCTGATCAAGGCAAAGCTGGCAAGCATGGAGGAGTTAAAGACATGTTATACGCTTAGCGAAGCGTTAAAGCTGTATGCCCTGTACAGCATGGATCTGGATATTGAAAGGGCGAAAATGGATGAGATGAATAAAGAAGGGGGGAGGAACCATTGACAGTACGTGACATAGCTATTGCTATGGGATTTAAAGTAGACGAGTCTTCCATGAAAGAAGTCGAAGGTAGGATAGAAGGCGTCAAGGATTTTGCCATGAAGGCTCTGGGAGCTATCGGTATTGGTTTCTCCCTTTCCCAAATGAACGCCCTGGCTGAAGAGTTCAACGGGATCAATGACCAGATCAAAAACGCCACGAGCGGCCTTGGTGAGCAGAAAGACATACAGCAGAAGATCATGCAGTCTGCGAACGATACGAAGATGTCTTATGCGGACACGGCCAAGACCATCGGGGCACTGGTACAGGAGAATAAAGAACTGTTTGGCAGTGTGGATGAGGCGATCGCTTTTAACGATGCCTTGACAAAGACCTTTAAGACCGCCGGCAAGAGCAATGAAGAAATTGCAGGCCTTATGGAAGCCGTCAATAAGTCCTTTGCAAAGGGAAAGGTTGACACAGAGACACTGAATCAGCTGATGGAGCGGTCACCGGAGGCGGTAAGATATCTGAATGAACAGCTTGGGAGCACCACGGACCAGCTGGAGCAGCTGGCTGCTGACGGCAAGATATCCCTGGCGGATTTAAAGGGTGCTTTCGTATCCCATACAGATGAGATCAATGTAGCTTTTAACGGCCTTGATTACAGCATTTCAGATGGTCTCATGTATATTAGGAATAAATGGGGCTACTGGTTGGATGATATCAATGCCAGTACCGGACTCACAAAGACCCTGGCCAAGAACATGACGAAGGCCTTTGACATGGCAATGAAAGGTCTCAACAGGGTTCGGGATATAGCCGTGAGAGTAACGGAGAAGTTCGGGGGCATGGAGAATGTACTGCGGTTTTTGGGGATCGCGGCGGCCACGGCGATAGCAGCGTTTAAAGGAAAGAAGATACTGTCTTTTTTGAAATCCTTTACAGGGCTTTTAAATGTGGCCAATCTGAAGATCATGGCCATCGTTGCCGTGATACTTGCCATTGCCCTGATCGTGGATGATTTTATCAACTTCATGCAGGGGAATGACAGCGTCATCGGTGACATGCTCGGGAAGATGGGCTATGACGTAGATGAAGTCCGGGACCGGATCATAACAGCATGGAATAAAGTAAAAGGGTTCCTGCTCCAGGTATGGCTGTCCATCTCCCAGTTGGCAAAAGAGACTGTGCGTAAACTAAGAGAGTTCTGGGAAAAGAACGGCGAGCAGATCATGGTCAGGCTCACATCCATCTGGAACGCTCTCATGTCTGCACTGAGGGCTATCTGGAATACGCTCAGGGAAGCGGCAGTCACTATATTCACAGCATTGCAAAAATTTTGGGATCAGTGGGGCGAGAAGATCGTAGCCGCATTTTCTGCTTATTTTTCTGCGGTCTATGAAAGATTCATGGCATTTTTACAGGTCATACAAGGCGTCATTGACTTTATCGTAGGCGTATTTACCGGGGATTGGGAGAAAGCGTGGCAGGGCATCCAGGAGATATTTACAGGCATCTGGGATGCAGTAGTAGCATTTTTCAGAGGTATCTGGGATGTTATCTATGCTCTGTTCGGAGAGAAGATCGATTCCATCGTAGAGAAAGTAATGGGATTCGTCGAGAAGATAAAAGGTATGCTGGCAAATATCAAAGGGTTCTTTGGTGATATATCCGACAGCGTAGGAGATTTTGTCAGCGATGTAAACGGCTATGTTGCAGAAGCACCCACGATACAGAACACTACGGTCGCCAACACAGGCGGTACAGGAGGAAATAAGACGAACAATGTGACACAGAATGTGAATATCGAGCAGACGTTTAACGGGACAGACCAGAAGACGATATCCCAGGCGGCCGCAAGCTCAGCAGCAGATACAACAGACCAGCTGGCGAAAGGCCTGTTGTATGGCACATGATACGGAAGGAGGAGATAACGGATGAAGTTACAGCCGCTTTCTATCAATGGGATAGAATTTGATGCACTGCTCAGCGAGAATAAGACTTATTCTTCCGAAGTTCCGGACTATGCTGTTGAATCCGGGTATTCCGTATCGGACAACATCAGCATCAAGCCCATGGAACTTGAGATCACAGGCCATCTCACGAATACCCCGGTGACATGGGCATCCCATGGGACGGGCAGGGTTGAGGGGGTCGTGGCGCAGTTGGAAAACCTTTATCATTCCAAACAGCTTGTCACAGTTGTCACGAGTACGGATGTTTACAATGATATGGCTATCATGTCTCTGTCGGTCCCTAAAGACGAGAGTAACAAGACGTCAAGGGATGTCCGGATGACTTTGAAGAAAATAACGATAGTGTCCGCGCAGTCCACTACCATACCGGCGGCATACATACGTGGAGGTGACACAGGGGCAAATGCCGGGACATCCGGTACGGGCAGTAAAGGAAGTGCTTCTGCGTCCGGTTCCGGGTCATCTGGATCAGAGAAAAAGGAATCCGAGGGCAAGGCATCTATTCTATATAATCTGTTGAATTGAGGTGAAACAGTATGGTCACATATATTAAGGTTCCAGACATGAACGACAGTTTCTCCCGCGTGATCCTGTGCCGGCAGGAATACCTGGTACGATTTACTTATAATGGGGTCTACGATTACTGGTCGTTCGGAGTATACGATATGGATAAAAACATCCTGTTACAGCAGCGTAAGATTGTGCCACTCGCTCCGCTCACGCATTTCGATCTGTCCGTACATATCCCGCAGGGGATATTTGGATGTTTTACGAACCTGAAGCATGTGGGGCGAAAAGATTTTCTGAACGGGAACGCTGAGTTTGCGTTCATTCCCTGGGAAGACCTGGAAGAATGGAGAACGAGAAATGAGATTATTCGATAGACAGGTGAGAGTGGCGATCGGTGAGAGCGGAGGTTCTGGATTCGAGATCGGGGCCGCTGGTGCAGACGGCATCCCGCTTCATGTAAAGTTTTCTTTTGAAAAAGCGGACGTAGAGAGTCCCAATACCGGTAAAGTCACGATATGGAACTTAAATAAAGAACATCTGGCCGAGCTGGAGAAAAAGGACTGTGTAGTGGTCATAAAGGCCGGATATGCAGACAATATCAGCGAGGCTTTTAAGGGAACGGTCACGCACGCATCTACCACAAAGGATGGTGCGGACTGCATGACGGAGATAGAATTGTCCTCCTGCATGGTAGAGCTGCGGGATACGAGTTTTTCCCTTTCTTATGCAGAAGGGACAAAGACAGACGCTGTCTATCAGGAGATAGCGTCGCAGATGGGACTCCCGTTGAGTAATTCAGTGGGAGCAATGGCAAAGACAACGGTGCTGGCGGCAGGCTTTAGTTTTGTGGGAGGAGCAAAGAATCTCTTGAACCGCCTGACGCGCATGGACGGTATCAACTGGACGATACAGGACGGTGTCATACAGCTGTTAAAGCCGGGGGAACCGATCTCTATGAGCTGTTATGAATTAAATGTAGGGAGCGGGCTGATCGGAATGCCAAAGCGCGTCAATATATCAGCCGCGAGCGGGAGCAGTAAGGGAGGTTCGGAAACGGCAGATGCAGGAGCTGAGTCCGCACAGCTCGGGTGGGAAGTGACTTATCTCATGAACCTGGCCATAGGAGTGAACAGTTATATCCACATCAGCAGCGAAGCGGTGAACGGATATTTCAGGGTACGGAAGGTATCCATAGATGGAGACAATTATGAAGGTGATTGGCAGTGCAGGGCAACGGTATTGGAGGTGACAGGGGCATGATGCAGGAATTTGTACAGCAGGTCGAGAATACAGTCAGGGAGGCTACTTATGATATCCATACAGCACTCCCTGGTACCATATCGGCGTTTGACCCGGCTACCGGGATGGCTACGGTCAAACCCGAAGGGAGCGTTGCGATGAAGAACGGGAAACGCCTCAGATACCCTTCTATCGTAAAGGTACCAGTCGTATTTCCACGCGGCCAGGATACGGTGATAGCTTATCCTGTAAAACCGGGGGATGGATGCCTCATCATCGTCTGTGAAAATGATATGAAGCCATGGATGAGCCACGGGAAAGAGACCGAGAGTGATATGAAGTTCGACCTGACCAATGCCGTATGTATCCCCGGGCTGTTCAGTGAAGGGGATGAGGCAGTGCAGAAGGCAGTGGAAGAGAACGCCGTCATCATCAAGAATAAGAGGATGGAATTGATGATAAAGGAAGATGAATTTCAGGTCGAGCATGAACAGAACAGACTGTGGATGGGGACAGACGGCGTAGACCTCAAATGCGGCGGGAAAAGCCTGAGAGTCAAGGATTCACGTATCGAGATAGAAGGGGACCTTTTTGTGAGCGGTTCCATCATGGAAGGAGGCTGATCATGACATGAAGGATATTCTGCTTGACAGGGATGGAGATATAAGACTGACGGAAGCGGGTGATATCTCACTTGTTACAAGCCCCGTGCAGGAGGTCTTGATAAGATTTAGGTGGTATTTTGCGGAGTGGGTATTTGATCCGGAAAAGGGGATCCCCTGGTTTGAATCTGTTTTGGTGAAGAATCCGGATATCGACGGCATCAGGAAACGACTGACACGGGAGATGCTGGAGGCAGATGATGTACTGGAAGTGACAAGGCTTGATATCCGTGTGGATCCGGAGAGCAGAAATGCCGTCATCAGGTTCCAATTCCGCACAGATAAAGAGACATATGACGAGGAGGTGATACTGCATGGATGAACACGGCGTGACGCAGAAAGGATTTGTGAGGAAGCGTCTTGATGAGATAAAAGACAGTGTATATGGGAAGTTGAAAGAGAGCTGGGGATATGACATCACGATCAATCCGCAATCCGTTTTAAATGTCCTGGTCACAGGATTCTCGGATGAAGTCGCAAAGCTGTGGGAGGTCGCTGAGAATACATACTATGCGATGTACACGATGAGCGCGGAAGGTTCCAACCTGGATAATGCCATGCAGTTTGGCGGCATCACGAGGGAACGGGATTCCAGGACGATATACATGCTCGCATGTACTGCGCCGGATGATACGGTTGTCCCGTACGGAGTGCTCGTCAGATCGGCAACAAACCCGGCAAAGTCATTCCGGTGTACCAATACACAGGTGATCGGAAGGGAGAATTTCAGAAATGTTGTGATAAAGCCCTACATGGAGTCGGGGATAGATGTTTTCTATATCACCATCAACCGTCACAGCTATCAATATGTCCAGCGTCCGGGTGACGGTGCACTGGACGTTCTCAATGCCTTTGCTGAGATGATAGAGGAGAAGGGGATAAAAGTACAGGTTGATACAGAAAATCTTTCCCTGCGGCTGGAAGACATCTTCAAGCAGACTTCCAATACCCTGGCCATATCAAATAATCTGCTGATAGACTCAGTGACCTCAAATATCCTGTTTGAGAGTATGGAGTATGGCCCGGTCATCATAGCGGACGGTCTGATCAAGGAGATGGTCACGCTGGATACCGGTATCAGGGAGATCACGAACGATATAGCGCCGGTGCCGGGGCGGTTTGAGGCGGATGATGTGGAGGCGAGACAGAACTTTGTAAAGCGATGTGCAACGCGGTCAAAGAACATGATCGAGAGCGTCACAGCGGAGATATACAACTCCGTTGACAATGTGCTTTCCGTAGCCGGGTATGAGAATGATACAGAGGTGACCGACTCAGAGGGAAGGCCGCCAAAATCGGTGGAGTTTATTGTGGACGGTGGGGATGAGGGTGAGATAGCCAATATCATCTACCAGAAAAAGACCAATGGCGTCAGGGCTTATGGGAATATCCTCATGGATGTGGCGGATGTCTTTGGCAATATCCACAAGGTAGGATTCAATCGGCCGGACTACCGGTACATATGGCTCAAGGTTGTGGTCACTAAAGAAAAAGGAAAGTCGATCGCGCCAAACTATATCCAGCTTGCGCAGGATTCCATCCTGGAGGATGTGAAAACGCTCCAGGTGGGCGACAGCGTGTACCTGCAGAAGCTCTTAACAAACATCTATAAGAACCTGGTAGCTGTCTCCATGGTGAATATCACGGCGTATGCGGCCGATACGGAAAAATATATACCTGGGGAAGGGGAATATGTATCCGGGAATATCGAGATAAGCCACCGCCAGAAAGCGGTCTTTGATGTGTCGAGAATCGAGGTGATCCTGCATGATGGACAATGAGACGATCACAAAGAGTTTCCTGGATAAACTGCCGGAGCAGTTCAAGAGAAAACATAACATCGAAGTGCTCATAAGGGCATTTGCAGAAGAACTGGAAGAACTGGAGGAGGCATTTAAGGAACTTGAGACACTACGCGCAATCTGCACGGCGTTTGGTAAGCAGCTTGACGGCATCGGAGAGATCGTGAACCTGTCGAGAGTGGAATCAACCTCTTACGCCGGTATCATAGACTTCTTTGTTCTGGATGATGAACGGTACAGACTGTTCTTGATGTATAAGGCGCTCCGCAATGCAAACACATGCACCTATCCGGAACTGATGGAGATATGCAGGCTGCTCTATGATGCGAAGTTACTATATTATAGGGAGTTTGACGACCATCCGGCGCATTTTCAGGTCATGGTAGGAGCGAAGTTCCAGGAGTGGATGATGGGGATGCTCAACAATGTGAACCTGACAGTGAAGCCAGGCGGTGTTTCAGTAGAGATGAAGTTCTTTGAACTTGAGTTCTTTGGGTTCCGGGATCTCAATAAAGAGGCGCTCGGATTTGGGGAAGGCAAGTTTTTGCATATCATAGGAGAGGAGCGGTAAGGATGGCAGATTTAGAGAATATGGCGGGTGAATATATCAATACAGCTGCCGAAAAAGATTTATTTGAGAGCCTGTTTGCTGATACAGGGAGCCGGGAAAGTATAAGCATAAGGGACTGGACTGCCGGCTGGCCTGCTATTGTAGGCGGCATCAATGGGATACCGACCTCAAGGCAGTTTAACACTTTGCAGTATATAGCAGATATGAAGAGCTTTATATTGTATAAGGCAGTTGTAGCCTTACAACAGGCCGGAGCAACGGGTATCCGCATAGGGCCGCCTCAGGAGCTGGAGAAGAACATGATCTTGTTTGAAACGATAAAGGGGACAAACAGGATCGTGAGGATACGGCGGAAGGATAGTGAAGGGAATGAACAGGTATTTGATCTGGCAGCTGTGTTTGAAATGGCCCAGGAGCGGGAGAACATACAGTCAGGAGATACACTGGCAACGCTGTTTGGTAAGATAGCACGGTTTTTTGAGGATATGAAGGCGAACTGCTTCTCGGATGCAGATGATCCGTTCGTGCAGATGACAGAACTGACATATAAACCGCCGGCATTACGGACAAAGGGAACCTTGTATGGCCTGATCACGAACAAAAGAGGTCTCATCATCAACTTTTATGATCGGTATATATCCGGAAGGGAGAATCCTGTAATAGAGAGAACCCTGTATGGCGTGGAAAAGACAGGACGGACATCATTAGAACTGGATGATACACCATATGCCGGCATACTGAGCTGTATTGTATATGTAAAAGCAGGAGAGACCGTAAACCGCAAAAAAGGTATGCTGTATATAGTAGAAGATTAAAAAGAGGAGGATATGCGATGAGTGCTGGAGCAACTAGATATAGGATGGAAGAACTACAAGACGATAAAGGAAATGTCGTCTATCCCCATACTGTTTCGGATGTTGTGTGGATGGATGAAGGTTCTTTAAAAGAGTTTTTGAATACGCGGGCAACTGAAGCAGAGATAACAGAAGCCCTGATTGATTAAGGAGGAAGACAGTCATGACATTAGATAAGAGAATCTTGGAATTGATAAAGAATTATATGGGAAAGCTGGTAACTAAGAAAGTATTAACGACAATGGAAGAGGTTGAGGCAAATACGAATGAGACAAATCTGGTCGCGGCGCCGGTGGTTGCTGAGTTAAATGATAAATTAGTGTCGAATGTGTCAGTCAATTCGGACGGCAAGTTAGTCGTAACAAAAGGTGGTGCTGATACAGTACTCCCTTTTAGTAAGTTTAATTCATTAGTCTACGGCATCCCGTCGGACTTGAAAAAGGGCGACTGGGTCATAGTTGCCGGTACATATTCTGGTAGTGGATATCACAATATGCAGCCAAGCAACATAGCTGGTGGAAAATTAGTTTTTTACTCCGACTCAGGTGGCGGGTATACTCAATATGTCGCTATTATCGAAGCTACAGGAGGAGCGGTTTCCTTCACTCCTGGATATAGTGAGACTAAAGGAACCCGTGCATGTTTGAGGCAATAACAAACACTATCTGTAAAAAATGAGATATTCAAATGCATGTGTACTTGACTGGTTATCACTGATAATCACATTTCCGTCTTGCAGATTGTCAATAGTATTATGGACAAATGCATAATATGGATGAGTATAAAGAGATTCATCTTCTTTAATAAAACAAATGCTGTCATGCCCCGAACTGCTATGTGTTAATGCAGCGAAAACTTTACCATCAACGGAAATTGTTACTTTATTTGGACTTGTAATCGTGACAATGTCATGCTTTACTTTGATATTATTACCCAACAATTTTTTTTTGATGCTGCATCGGCACCCAACTGGGCAAAATACTTTATATTTTCGCCGCTCCCTTCCGCTATAAGGCTGATGTTGCTGAGTTGCCCGGTTAATTTATCATTTAATGCAGGAAGGGCAGTAAAAAGAGAGAATAGAAACTATTGACCAAGAGCCGGAAGGCTCTTTTTTGAATCTGGCAATGCCAGGAGAAAGGAAAAAATCATGTTAAATATGAAATATATCGGTTTAAAGCCGGTTTATGAGGTTGAATTTAGCAGGATATCTCAGCATATCGTGCAGATCATCGGGGATATCCCTGCAAAAGATAAGGGTTTCACTTTGTCGAGGGATGAGGCAGAAGACGAATGGGATTATAAAAACTTCAAGACAGTGTATCGTCAGATTGATGGCGGGGTGCAGTTCTCTGATGATGGATCTGTTTATGTTGCGCCGCCGGAACCGGAGCCTGTCCCGGAACCGGAACCTTATGTGCCGACATTGGAAGAAATCAAGGCAATGAAGTTACAGGAGATCGGCATGGCTTGTGAACAGACAATCTATGCTGGAGTTGATGTTGCGTTACCGGCCGGGACGGAGCATTTCAGTCTGACGGAAAAGGATCAGATAAATCTTTTCGGCAAACAGGCACAGATGGCAGCAGGTGCGGAGAAGTTTGAATACCACCAGGACGGACATCCGTGCAGGTATTATACAAAAACAGAGATGCAGATGATAGTAGAAACAGCGCTGGCATTTGTCACGTATCATACGACATATTGTAACGCACTCAACATCTGGGTGACGGCATTGGAAGACACAGATGACGTAAAAGCAGTGGAGTATGGATGTCCCGTTCCGGAGGAGTATCAGAGCGAAGTCTTAAAAGATATTCTGGCCAAGATGGAGGAATGATCATGGAATTGCTGTTATTTCTGATCGGAGGTCGTGTATACACATGGATAGAGATTCTTTGGCGTGGATATACGCATTGGAGTATGTTCATCTTGGGAGGCGCCTGCTTCGTCATTATGGGATTGCTCAATGAGTACAAAATACCGTGGCACTGGTGTCTTTTGAGGCAATCTGTTGTAAGCGCAGTCATTATCACAGTATTTGAGTTTATAACGGGATGCGTGGTCAATCTATGGCTTAAATGGGGAGTTTGGGATTATTCTGGTCTGCCACTTAACCTGTGTGGCCAGATATGTTTATATTTTTTCCTTTTGTGGATCCCGCTTTCCATGGTCGGGATTGTGCTGGATGACTGGACCCGGTATCTGTTCTATATATGGCTGTATGAATACTTTCCCTGGATGCAGGAAAGGGAGTGGCCACATTATCAATTTATATAAAATTTACTATGAAAGAAGGTGAAAACAATGGATCCACTGGAAATTATTCTAGCAATGAGTATCCCTTCCGCGATCACTGGGTTTTGCTTCTGGTTATTGGAGCAAAGGATAACGAAAAGGGAAAAGGAACGGGAGAAAAAAGAAGCTGTTCGGGAGAAGCAGGAACTCCTCATTGTTAAGAGCATCGGGGCAGCCATATCCCTAGGTGAGGCAACAGCTGAGGCTGTAGCAAGGATTCCGGATGCTCATTGCAACGGTGATATGCACGCCGCCCTAGAGTACGCAAGAAAGATAAAGCATGAGCAGAAGGATTTTCTGACACAGCAGGGGATTGAGGCTATATATTGACAGTTCAATTTTGGGCAATTTAAGGAGATTTTAGTTTTAGCTATATTTTCCTCACAGAGTGGAAAATAAAGCCTCCCTGGACTTGTAAATGATTTCTCGAGACATTTAAACTCACTTTAAAGGAGTAACAGAAATGCATATAGCAAATTGTGTAGTGACGTATGCAGCCGGATTTGTTTCGGCTATTCTTTTTTTACGACTGCTCATAGCCAGGCAGAGGCGGAGAAGGGCAAAAAGTAGAGATGGGCGCAGGAGAAAGAGAGCGTCAAAAAAAGTCAGGATTGATACCTTCGTCAAGGCGGCGACTACGGCAGTACTCATGCATGGACTTGTGATGGTCACGATGTCCTATGTCCTGGCATGGTTTGAAAAGGATACAGTGGTGGACGTATCGACAACGCTCATTACTGAGATAGTAGCCCCGTTGTGCTTATATATGGGCACGAACTGTATCATGAACATATTCGAGAAGAATAAGCTGTCATTCAGTACACCGATTCGGATGCAGGAAACAGTAAATGAAATGCAGATAAAGGCAAATGGCACAGATGAAGTTGCCGGATAGGAGGAAGATATGAGTGGAGTTATGTTTGAAATTTTAAAGGTGGTTGTGATGCTGGCGGTTTTAGTCCTTATGAGATATGTTATCCCGTGGGTAAAGGCAAAGATTGGTTCAGAGAATCTGGAAATGGTTAATATGTGGGTCAACGCAGCTGTTTTGATGGTGCAGCAGGTACATAATGCAAAGCCAGGACCGGAGCGGAAGGCGATCGTTGTTGAGATTATACGTGAAATGCTGATCAGGAAAAACATTGACATTTCAATCGAGCAGCTTGACACACTGATCGAGGCGGCTGTTAAAGCTATGAAAATGGAAGAAGCAAAAGGTGAAAAAGCAACAGTAAATGTCACGTCACAAATATCAGAATAGCAGGGAATAAGCATGGAAAATGGCAAAAAGGTAAATAAGATGACCGTAAGTTTGCTTCTTGCAATATGTCTGCTTGTAGTGATTGCCTTATACCCATTGGCGATTGTCATTAGTTCATTTAATTCGGATTCAAAGACATTAGAGCAAAAGGCATATGAGTCAGTGCAGGAGCAGATCAAGAGTGAACAGATGATACAGTAAAAGGAGGGCCTATGAAGATAAGTGAACAGGGTATATCCCTGATAAAATCTTTTGAAAGCTGTAAATTGACCGCATACAAGGCATTAAGCACAGAGGAACATTATACAATCGGCTGGGGGCATTATGGAGCTGATGTAAAAGCAGGGCAGACCATTTCACAAGATGAAGCGGATGCCTTGTTTTCATCTGATTTACAGAAATTTGTGAAGTATACCAATACTTACACCAAAAGTCTTAAGCTGAATCAGAATCAGTTTGATGCCCTTGTGTCGTTTTGCTATAACTGCGGCCCCGGAACACTGAAAAAACTTGTAAGCGGCAGGACAGTAGAAGAAATTACGGAACACATCACAGACGAACCGTATACCCGGTCAAAAGGAAAAGTTATTAAAGGACTGGTGCGGCGCAGACAGCAGGAAAAAGAATTGTTCTGCAAAGGAAGCGAGGTAAAAAGTATGGCTGTCAGAATAGGGAGTGCAAGGATTGATGAGAACGGGAAACTATCGGGCGGAAAAGCCGGGGACCAGACCGGGAAAGAGGTATGCACTCAGGCATATTATCTGCACTCAAAAGGGTGGTATCTTTACAGGGCAAAAGATGCGGCAATAGCAGAGCGGTTGGCAAAGGCTATGTTGGATGCCTGCAATAATGATAACATTGGATATGACCAGGGCGAGCGGTCAACAGTAATCCTGCAACTCAAAAGGTATGGTTCATTGAAGGGTATCGCAACAAAAACAGATGCAGATTGCAGTTCGCTTGTGAGAGGCTGCTGTATTGAGGCTGGGTTTGATCCTGGAAACTTCAATACGGCAAACGAGGCTTCTTGTCTTGAAGAGACTAGGATGTTTGAAAACAGGAAAAGCGTCACATCCGAGACAAAACTGTTTGACGGGGATATCCTGGTAACAAAGACAAAAGGACACACAGCCATTGTTGTAAGTGGAAATTCCAGAAAAGTATCTTCAAGTATCGAACAGGACAAGCTGTCAACTGCATCAGGACAATTTAAGGTTGGCAGGAATTACACCTTGCAGTCAGATATGTACGTCAGGGATTCCGCAGGCGGGCAGAAAAAGCCATTCACGAAACTGAGCGCTAATGCAAAGAGTAACGGTTATGCAGACCGGAATGGAAATGGGATATTAAGGAAGGGTACAGTTGTCACCTGTAAGGGTGTTCAGGAAAAAGATGGCGGCGTGTGGATCAGGATACCGTCTGGCTGGGTATGTGGAGTCGGGAAGAGTCGAGCTGTGTATGCCAAATAAGATTTTGTGAAGGACAAAAATAGCCGTCAGCTATTGCAGTAGTTGACGGCAGTCCTTGATTATTGGACTATCCTACTGGAAATCCTTTTTTAAATTTATAGGAGTGTGTGAATCTGATGCATCCAACGTTTCCGCATATTCTTTGGCATCCTTTAACCGCTTAAATTTGCCAATTTCCGAGCCTTTTTTGGTGACGAGAGTCCAAGGCTCTTTGTCATATCCGAAACTATTGTTAATTATTTTAAGACCCAAAAGACCGTCACTAATATAATCGTGTTCTTCAAAACTGTTACAATTTCTTCTGGTGGGTCTGCCTTGTTTATCAACTTTTCTCCATTTTAACATATTTTCCACACTTTCTCCCTGCATTACCTGGCAGGGGCAGATTACTGGCACTTAAATGTTACTTCATGCCCAGGATTCTCTTTGATAAGCTGCTTTTTCAGATCGTCAACCATCATATTGTTATCAAGTGCGGCCTGTACCACATCAACCAGCCTTTTGCCGTCCAAATAAGCCCATACCGTCTTGCTCTTTGTTCTTCTCATATCTTCCCTCATTTCTCCCAGCGCAACCCCGCCGGGTGGGTGGTGTGGTTAATTCATAGCGTTTAATACTGCTTTTTCCATTTCCATTTTTTCACTGATTGTCAAGGAGTCGCTTTCGTAACAATTTTCCAAGCAAGAGATTATATAATTTCTCTTAACTCTCTTATCTTCTCGATAAAACCCCAGCATATCAAATTCATATATCATATCCCATAATTGATTTTTGTCTGCTTTTTTGACAAGCAATAATAATTCGTCTAATGTCTTCATTTCCCATATACTCCGTTCCTTTGATAAGTCTAATTATACACTATTGCTAGCAATATACAAGACGGAATAATTCACAAATATATTACTAGCAATATGTCCTTTAATTGTGCAAAATGTATATTGATAGCAATATATTGCCTATGGTACAATACTGTAAAAGTGAGGTGTCGCGGTATGTCAGATAAAGTGAGCAAGGCACAGCAGAGGGCGGTGCAGAAATATGTCAAGAATAATTATGATAGAGTGGTTTTAACACTTCCAAAAGGAAAGCGTGATGAAATAAAGCAGTATGCGGAAATGAACGATAAGAGCATGAACGCTTATATTGTTCAGGCAATTGAGGAAAAAATATCTCAAGAAGAAAGGATGTAATTATGAAACAGACAATGAAAGACTATCAGGAAAATTATTTTGAAAGCAATGAAGAATATAGTATTTTAAAGAATTTAGAAGAAGCTACAAAGATATTTTCAGATCTAACCGGTTTAGGTATTTCGGAGAGCAAAAGAAGGATAGAAAAGGAATCCAACGCTGACTGGATAATATTGAATAGCGGCAGGGTCGCTGTGAATAAAGCAGCGTTTTTATAAAATCTCCCACGACAAGGGGCGGCAGGATAGTAATTCATCCGCCGCTTAGAGAGCGTTTTAAGTTTTGGGTAATCTCAAAATCTGATATTAAGATAGATGAATAGTTACTAAGGGGGGGGAGGATTGTATATCGGCCCCAAAAGGGCTATGTGTTGAGAATTAAAACGATTAGTTTTTGTACAAACGGAGTATAATTGACGGATTATTGTAGAAAATGTTATAATACCTACAAAATTTTAGGAGGCATTTCATTTATGGGTACATCAGATTTAATTGCATTGGGTGAATTAATGGTGGCAATTATTGGAATCATCGTTGGATGTATAGGTGGGAAGGAATTAAAAGAGGCAAATAGAATAAAGATTAAATTCGGAGATATGGAAACAAAAATTAAGAAATTAGAAATAAACTCTTCGCAGATCGCACATATAATAAATAACGGAATCGGTGTGAAAGACGCGGAGTATGTGGCAGGAAAAATTGTCGATGAAAAGACGCAAAATAAGCCGGATATATTTATGTCAGATGAAGAGCCCCAAAATGCCGAAGAAGGCAGTATGTGGGTTGGCCCTAGTTAATTATGATAATAGAAGGCAGAAGATGAGTTGTCCTGCCACCCATTTGCCACCTTTTTATTAGACTTCACAGAAATTTATTAAAACTGAACGTGTAAATACCATAGGGAAAATACACGTTCTAAGGCTTAACAGGTTTTATAAAAATGCCAATATTGAACATTACAATACAACAGGGATATCTGGAAGTTGAAGTAGGAATGTGTGTGACAACCATGGGAATGAAAGAAAGGGTAAACAATGTTTACCCTTTCTTCGTACTTTCTCTGGTAAGTTTTCATGAAAGTTCCTTCAGCCTTGCCAGGGCCGGCTCGTAGTCTCCGCAGCTGCGATACGCCCGGGCAGCTTCCGGAATATGTCCACTACATTCATATATGACACCCATGTTATAATATGCTTTATAACTGTTTACGCCATCTACGGAGAACTCTTCCATAGTGACAGACTTTTGAAATTCACCTATGGCAGCGTCCAGAAATCCGTTGTTCATATAGATAAGCCCCATCAGAAACACAAAGTCTGCCCGTTTGGCAAATTCGTCATAGACGCCGAGCAGGTGCAGGGCTTCTTTATTTTGCTTCAGATCCAGGAGCGTATAGCCGTAGGATTCCACCATGGTCTGCACATAATCTAAGGACGGATCCACATCCATGGCGAGCCCGGCATCAAAACACGCGGCGGCCTGCTCATAATCTTTCAACCGCCGGTAGCTTTGCCCCAGCTGATAGTAGAGATAGGGATCCGGACCTTGTTTCTCAAGTTCCTGATTTAACAGGGTGATGTTGCGCAGGCACTTTTCCTGCATCTTTTCTTCCGAAATGTCATAGCCCACATGCAGGATGGCGATAGGAGCATTGTAGGTTCTGACGGAGGCGGGCAGAGTGGAAGAAGAACGGTACACGAGCTGTTCATGGATTGCACCTGCAAAATGGAAATATTTCCGGTTTGCGAAACGGCTTACCCGTATCTGTTCCCAGGCAGTCTGTCCATCCAGATGAAAGCGGTTGCGAATCAGAATCCGTCCGGCAGCATCGGGATGATCGTTCATACAGTGTTGAAGTGCCTCTGTATCAATCTCCTCTATATATTCATCACAATCAATGAAAAGTATCCAATCATGGGAGGCTTTTTCCATACAGAAATTTTTGGCGGCGGCAAAATCGTCACACCAGTCAAAGTGAAAGACCTGCGCAGTATAGTTTTGCGCAATCTCCACGGTATGGTCTGTGGAGCCGGTGTCTGTCAGTACAATCTCTACACCGTAAGAGGAAAGTCTTTTACAACACTCTTCGATATGCTCTTCTTCATTTTTGGAAATGATACATACGGATATGGGAAGCAAAGTCATTCCTCCTAAGTCGCTGACAATTCCTTAAGCCTTCTTTTGGCCGGTTCATAATCTCCGCATTTTTTGTAGTAGAGGATGGCCTCCTCTGGTTTGTTCAGGGTCTCGTAAATGCTGGCAATATGGTAATTGGCCCGGTAACTGTTGACACCTGTACGGGAGTAGGCGGTCAGGGTAGTTGCCTTTTGGAACTCTTCAATGGCCTTATCATAGTTGCCTTTTTTCATATAAAGGGTTCCCATCAGGAAGACAAAATCAGCCCGGTGGGAGAACTGTTCATATTTATCCTTAAGGGACATGGCAAGATCGTACCGGGCAAGATCCATCAGACAATAGCCGTAGGTCTCTGCCATACTCTGGACAAATGCAGAGTTGGGATCTGCGTTCAAATCAAGGCCGAGTTTATAGAAGTGGGCCGCTTTTTCCATATCGTTTAAGGAAATGTAATTTTGTCCCAGCTGGAAGTATATGTAAGAGCTGGGGCCTTTCTGTTCCAGATCATGTAAAAGCATTTCCAGATTACGGGTAGCACGCATCCGCTTATCGGATTCTGACACATATCCTTCATGGTAGAATGTCAGTGGAATCTGGAACGTTTCCGGTTCCTTACCATCCAGGGTACGCACCTGCTCATGGATGCTTCCTTCATAATGGCAGTATTTCCTGTTAAAGAGTCTGCCGATACGTTCCGACATGATAGAGCGGGAACCTTGAACGGTATAGGGGTTGTTGCGCATGATCATGCCCACGGAATTATTGTTATGGGAGAGCGCTTCCTCCAGGGTGGCCAGATTTACATTTTCCAGGTATTCATCACAGTCTATGATCAGCACCCAGTCGTTAGTGGCCTGTTGGATGGAGAAGTTTCTGGCAGAACTGAAGTTGTCACACCAGGCAAAGTGGAATACTTTATCGGCATATTTGTGAGCTACCTCCACGGTCCGATCCACAGATCCTGTATCCACCACGATGATTTCAAACCGGCAGGGCCTTAGTCTTTTCAGACATTCTTCAATGTGGTTATCTTCGTTCTTGGCGATCATACATACGGAAACGGGTAACATAGAAACACCTCTTTATCTTTATGAAATATATAGTTGGGGAAATAAAATTCCCTGCTTATATTTTAGCATTTTCCCCGTGACTCGACAACCGGTTATTTACTTTGCAACGGGACGGAAGTACTAGACTTTTTGAACAAAAACGCTGGTAAAAAAATAGTAAAAATCAACAATGGTGACGATATTTCGTTCAAAACGTGTTTTTGGTGGTTCCTTTTTGCAGGAATCTATGATACACTATAGGAGACAAGGGGAGGAGAAAATTTTTTCCTGCACAGACAATCAGTATAGCACGAGGAGGTCTTATATTATGACAAAGGCAGAAATATTAAAGGCGGAAATATTAAATCAGTACAAGAGTGTAAGACAGTTTGCGATTGAGATGGAGATTCCATACTCTACGCTGGTTACGGCATTGGATAGAGGCATTGAGGGTATGGCTTATGGCACGGTCATCAGAATGTGTGACAGGCTGAATCTGAACCCGGTGGATTTCACACCGCTTAACCAGAAGAGCCTGCTTGGCGGCAAGATCATGGAGAACCGTGTGTTCCAGTATTATGTGAAGCTGAACAAGACCGGACGGAAGAAAGCACTTGAACTGATGGAAGATTATGCGCAGCTTGATAAGTATAAAGCGGTTGAGGAAAATTGATGAAGTATGATTATCTTGTGGTAGGCGCGGGGCTTTTCGGCTCCGTGTTTGCCTGTGAAATGAAGCGACATGGCCGGCGGGTGCTCGTTATCGACAGAAGGGAGCATATCGCCGGTAATGTTTATACAGAATCTGTGTCTGGAATCCAGGTACATCGGTATGGAGCCCATATTTTCCACACTTCCGACAGAGAGATATGGAATTATGCAAACCAATATGCAGAATTTAATCAGTATATTAATTCTCCAGTGGCCCGCTATCAGGGTGAACTATATAATCTGCCTTTTAACATGAACACCTTTAACAAAATGTGGGGTGTGATAACGCCTGCCGAGGCAAGGGAAAAGATTGCGGAACAGATTGCCGGTCTGGGGATCACGGAGCCGTCCAATCTGGAAGAGCAGGCCCTTTCCCTGGTTGGTAAGGATGTCTATGAGAAGCTGGTGAAGGGGTATACAGAGAAGCAGTGGGGCAGGGACTGCAAAGAACTTCCGGCCTTTATCATCAAGAGACTGCCGCTCCGCTTCACCTATGATAATAATTATTTCAATGACCGGTATCAGGGGATTCCGATTGGCGGCTATACCATAATGGTAGAGAATATGCTGCGTGGAATCGAGGTAAAGACAGGTATCTCCTATCAGGAGTTTGCAACGGAGCAGGAGGAGGACGGACATGTCTGTGTGACAGATCATGCAGGAAATACCTATGATAAGGTGGTTTATACAGGCATGGTGGATGAGTACTTTGATTTCTGTCTGGGTCACCTGGAATACCGATCCCTTAAGTTTGAGACAGAGACACTTGTGGGCTGCGACAATTACCAGGGTAATGCGGTGGTGAATTATACGGAGCGTGAGATTCCTTATACCAGGGTGATCGAACACAAGCATTTTGAATTTGGAACCCAGCCGGATACCGTGATTACCAGAGAGTATCCCGCAATCTGGCAGGAGGGAGAGGAACCCTACTATCCGGTTAACGATGAGGCCAACACGGTACTGCTCGAGAAGTATCAGGAACTGGCAAAGGCCAGACCGCATCTTATTCTGGGCGGCCGTCTGGGACAGTATAAGTATTATGATATGGATAAAGTGATCGGGACAGCACTGGCGGCTGTGCGGGAAGAATTATCGTAGCGGCCGGCAATTATTTGTAAATCAAATGCAGGCAGAGTATTGACAAGATGCGGTACTCTGCCTATAATACTACTTGATAGTTTGAGTATCAAAGTATTGGAGTTTCAAATAATATAAGTGAAATGATAATCAGGATATCAGATGGAGGCATTATGAACTGGAACGAAGCAATCAAGGAATTGGATGGCAGAAGAGAGAAAGCGCTGCTTGGCGGCGGACAGGGTAAGATTGACAAACAGCATGCGACAGGCAAGCTGACGGCCAGGGAGCGGATTGAGATTCTGTTGGATCCCGGTACTTTTGTGGAAGTGGACGGCTTTCTGGAATCCCGCATTGACGATTTTGATCTGGATAAAAGAAGAGTGCCCGGAGACGGCGTGGTGACGGGATATGGTGAGATTGACGGAAGACAGGTTTTTGTGGCCAGCGAGGATTTCACGGTGATCGGCGGCACACTGGGAGAGTATCATTCTTTTAAAATCTGTCGGATTCAGGATATGGCGATGGAGATGAAGGCACCCTTAATCTGTATCAATGACAGCGGCGGGGCCAGGATTGAGGAGGGTATTTCCTCCTTAAGCGGTTACAGCGGCATGTTCCTGCGTCATACGAAAGCGTCCGGCGTTATCCCACAGATTGCGGTCATTCTGGGGCCCTGTTCTGGCGGTGCCTGCTATGCGCCTGCAATCTGTGACTTTATCTTTATGGTAAAAGATACCTCCAAGATGTTTATCACCGGGCCCAATGTGGTGAAGACGGTTATCAACGAGGAAGTGTCCGTGGAGGAACTTGGCGGTGCGGAAGTGCATGCGAAGAAGAGCGGGGTTTCCCATTTTACCTATGATACGGAGAATGAGTGTCTGATGGGGGTGCGTAAACTCCTGTCCTATCTGCCCAGTAACTGGACGGAGAAGCCGCCTGTAATCAATACAAAAGAGAGACAGAGCATCCTGCCCCGCGTGGGCAAGGTCTTTGGCAGAGGCGAGGGCGGCAAGGCGGGAAGCGCCATGCGGGCGAAAGCTGCCAAGATTATGGATATTGTGCCGGATAATTCCCGTCATGCCTATGATGTGAAAGAAGTGATTGACTGTATCGTGGATGAAGGGAGCTTCTTTGAGGTACAGAAGGAATTTGCCACCAATGCGGTGGTGGGTTGGTGCCGGATGGAGGGCAAGGTTGTGGGTATTGTGGCGAATCAGCCCAATTCCATGGGCGGATCCCTGGATTACCATGCTTCCGATAAGATAGCCAGATTTATCAGGTTCTGTGACTGTTTTAACATACCGCTTGTCACCTTGATTGATGTGCCGGCCTTTCTGCCGGGCACAGCCCAAGAACATAACGGCATTATCCGTCACGGCGCAAAGATTCTGTATGCATATTCCGAGGCAACAGTACCCAAGATTTCCCTGATTATGCGCAAGGCTTACGGCGGCGCCTATATTGCCATGAATTCCAAGGAGATGGGAGCGGATATTGTCTATGCCTGGCCTATCGCGGAGATTGCGGTGATGGGAGCGGACGGTGCCGTGAATATTGCTTTCAAGCGTAAGATCAAGGCGGCTGCGGATCCGGAAGCCATGCGGGCACAGTGCAAGAAAGAGTATGAGGACAGATTCTTAAATCCCTATGTGGCTGCGGCCAGGGGCTATGTCAACGAGGTGATCAAACCGGAGGAGACAAGAGAGGCGCTGATCAAGGCGCTGCGGGGACTTAAGAATAAGCAGATGGAAGGGCCGAAGAAAAAGCACGGAAATATACCACTCTAATATAAAAGGAGGCAGATATATTCTGCCTCCTTTAGCATATGGAATATTAACAATAGCTGTTGAACATCATGCCGCTGTAGGCGCTGGTGATGTAGGGACTTGCAAAGTTCTTACCGGGATTCTTGTAGGCCACGATTACGTTGTTGACGTAGTTCATGGGATTTAAGGCTACCTGGTTAGATTTGCGGAGGATGGAATTGGTGAAGCCCTTCATGGAAGAGAAGGCATCTCTTGCGTCATCGCCCATGGCTTTCTGCCGGAGGACATCACTGTCCACTTCCAGGGTGCCGTCCAAGTTCAGATTTAATCCTGCCTGCGTAAGTCCCTTGGCGTAGACCCTGGCAACACTGCTCATTTCGTTGAACAGACGGTTGCTCTTGGGCTGGTTCTCACTGTATTCGGAAACAGCCTGTAAAAAGGAATTGTAGCCTCTTACCAGAGTATTGATATTTTCTGTCAACGACTCCACATCTGTCTTAAGTCCGATGGAAGCGGTTTCCCCCTCCTCGCTGCTGACACCCTTAAGCTGTAGGTTATACAGGTGTTCTATGGTGTAGTGATTGGAGGTGGAAGTAATCTCTTCGCCGTTTACCAGAAAAGCTGCATTGGTGGGCGGTGAAGCGACATAATCAAGTCCCAGATAATCAACGGCACCGGAAGCCTTGCTGGTGCGTTTGTCGGATATATGGAACTGATAATATTTATTGTCTTTTAAACCGGTGGCGTTGGATTCCATCCGGAGACTGGAATTACCGTTATTATCTGTAATAACCTGTGCCGTCATGCCGATGTTTGCGTTGTTGATCAGGCGGGAAAGACGATCCTGTACATCCCGGTTGGTATCGGTCGCTTTGATGCTGAACTGAAATTCATAGTTGAGATCATCTATACTCACATCGAAAGAGTAGGTATCGGGTGTCAGTGCGATGGCTTCTTCATCGGCAAGAAAACGTCCCATATTAACCTGTGTGGACGCCAGACGCTTTACTTCCACATCATAGGAAGGCATGTCGTCTTCCGGTTTGGACGAACCGATATAAGAGGCGGTGGCGATATTCTCATTGCTGGAATAGGCAACCTTTTTATTTAAGAGTTCTTCTTCGTCCAGACCACCCAGTGAAGCAATCGTATTGCGCAGTTCTCTGGCATTTTCTTTCATGCCCACAGCAAAACGCTGGGATTCTTTACTTGTATCCAGAATAAACAGAGGGGATTCCTTGTTCATTTTGACGATGGAATTATACACGCTGCGAAGCTCGCTCTTCTTATGGGAATCATAAGGTGTGCTCGACTTCGGCGCATAGGTAGTCAGATAGAAATTATAGACATTTGTTAAATTACTAACAGAATTATAAGACATAAGCCCCTCCTTTCTTCCATGAAATCGTCGCAGATGTTTTCTTAGGCTGTCCGTTGCCTGCAAAGCATCTTCGTGGGCATTTCTACTTATATAATATTGTATGATAATATTCACGTATGAGATACGAATACTGACAATAATCCTATTATCAATAAATTGTAATTTTATTGTAACATCATATAGGGGAGAAATGCAAGTGTTTATGGGTCTTTATAGACTTTTTTATATAAACTTGCCGTAAATCCTGTTACATATTAAATAAGCATAAAACATACGATTTATATATATATCGTAAGGGGAGTGTAAATTGTGAAGAGGAAAAAGACAAATATTTTATATAATTTTAAGAAATGATTTTGGACAGGTTTACAGGAAAAATGGAAAAAGCGGTTGACTTCGTTCCTTTCATATGATATATTGTGTGGGCGAGATAAGATTTAGGTCTTTTTTTTATGCTTAAAAAATGGGATTTATCCAATCATCACAGAGTAAATGAAGAGTAAATGCACGTGGAGGTAACAAGATGCGCACAAGGATCACATTAGCATGTACAGAATGTAAACAGCGTAACTACAATACGACGAAAGACAAGAAGACTCATCCGGACAGGATGGAGACCAAGAAGTATTGCAGATTCTGCAAGAGACATACCCTGCATAAGGAGACGAAGTAATCGTCTGTCGTTTTTTAAGGGAAAGGAGAGTAGCTATGGGAGATTCTGCGAAATCAGCAAAATTGGACAAGACAGCTAAAACGGTCAAATTTTTTGACGGTGTGAAGGCTGAGTTTAAGAAGATCACCTGGCCTGATAAAGATGCCCTTTTGAAACAATCCGTGGCGGTTGTTATTATTTCCTTGGTAGTAGGAGCGATTATTACGATACTGGACTTCGGTTTACAGTATGGTGTGGAGTTTATTACGACATTCACATTTTAGGAAGCTTCGCAAACAGGTTGATAAGAGGCATGGAGGATTGGTATGGCAGAAGCGAATTGGTATGTTGTGCATACTTATTCCGGGTATGAGAACAAAGTAAAAGCCAATATTGAGAAGACAATTGAGAACAGACATCTGGAAGAGGAAATCCTGGAAGTCAAGGTGCCGATGCAGGATGTTATGGAAATGAAGAACGGTGCCCGCAAGACAGTGCAGAAGAAGATGTTTCCGGGTTATGTTCTGATCAATATGGTCATGAATGACGATACATGGTATGTCGTGAGAAATACCAGAGGTGTGACAGGCTTTGTGGGGCCGGGAAGTAAACCTGTGCCGCTCACAGAGGCGGAGATGAAGCCTCTTGGCATTAAGATGGAAAATGTGAGCGTTGACTTCGCAGAAGGCGATACCATTGTGGTGGTTGCCGGTGTCTGGAAGGATACGGTGGGTGTTGTACAGAGGATTGACTACAACAAACAGACGGCTACCATCAATGTAGAGTTGTTCGGCAGAGAGACTCCCGTGGAGATCAGTTTTGCGGAAGTAAGAAGCCTTAGATAAGCTGATATTTATTCCCGGGGATAACGGGTGTAGATATGTATGTGGGAGATGATTTAAAATGCGTAGCATTTTAAATCGCACGATTGCCGGAGGGGCAATCGCGCATGAAACTGAGGAATATGGGATGTTTCACATTTAAAATCATCGCCTAAACCACAATATTTTAGGAGGTGCCATTATGGCAAAGAAAGTAGAAGGATACATTAAGTTACAGATCCCTGCTGGTAAAGCAACACCAGCACCGCCGGTTGGTCCTGCACTGGGACAGCATGGTGTCAACATCGTTGAATTTACCAAACAGTTCAACGCTAGAACGGCTGATAAAGGTGATGTGATCATCCCGGTCGTTATCACAGTTTATGCGGACAGAAGTTTCAGTTTCATCACGAAGACTCCCCCTGCGGCAGTTCTTTTGAAGAAAGCCTGCAACATCAAATCCGGTTCGGCAACCCCCAATAAGGCTAAGGTTGCAACGATTTCCAAGGCAAAGTTACAGGAGATCGCGGAGACGAAGATGCCGGATTTAAATGCGGCAAGCGTAGAGGCTGCTATGAGCATGATTGCCGGTACAGCAAGAAGTATGGGCATCACAGTAGAAGAGTAATGGAGGGGCTGACATGAAACATGGTAAAAAATATCAGGAGGCGGCTAAGCTGGTAGATCGTGCGACTCTGTACGATACAGCAGATGCGATCGCCTTGGTTAAGAAAACAGCGACAGCGAAATTTGATGAGACGGTGGAGGTTCATATCAAGACCGGATGTGACGGCCGTCATGCCGAGCAGCAGATCCGTGGCGCAGTAGTTCTGCCGAACGGAACAGGTAAGACAGTGAAGGTGCTGGTATTCGCCAAAGGTGATAAGGTGGCGGAGGCTGAGGCAGCCGGTGCAGATCATGTAGGCGGCGAAGAGCTGATCCCTAAGATTCAGAATGAAGGCTGGCTTGACTTTGATGTAGTCGTTGCGACGCCTGACATGATGGGTGTGGTAGGACGTCTCGGTAAGGTGCTTGGTCCCAAAGGATTGATGCCGAACCCGAAGGCTGGTACTGTAACCATGGATGTGGCCAAGGCAATCAGCGATATCAAAGCCGGTAAGATTGAGTACAGACTGGATAAGGCGAACATTATCCATGTGCCGGTTGGAAAAGTTTCCTTTGAAGAAAGCAAATTGCAGGAGAACTTTAATGCACTGATGGAAGCGATTGTGAAAGCAAAACCTTCGGCATTAAAAGGTCAGTATCTGAGAAGCATCACGCTGGCAACCACCATGGGCCCCGGTGTGAAGATCAATACGGCCAAGTATTAATCTCCGTACGGTAAACAAAGTTTGAAAAGGTAATGTGCACAGCACATTACCTTTTTTTGTTATGGCGGTCTTTTTGTGGTATAATCATCCCATGGGCAGAAAGAAAAAAATACGCAGAAATAAAAAAACAACAAAAAGAAGGATTCGCATCAGCCGTAGCTTTCTGATACCGTTTATCCTGACCCTCAGCCTGGCAGTCGTTACAGGACTTCTGATTCTGGCAGCCTGTCAGTGGGTTCTGGAACCGGCCAGGCAGGTGCAGAGCGTTACGAAACCTGTTGAGCGGCCTGCTCCGGAAGATGAGACGGCAGATGCACCCTTACAGGGAGAGGAAGCGGACGAGGAGCAGGATAAGTATCAGGCGGAACTGAATGATCCGGAATATATGGCGCAGAACAATATCTGCTACAGAGAGGCGGGAGAGCCCGGGAGTGCCACCCTGTTGTTTGCCGGTGATATTCTTTTCGACGATCATTATGCCATTATGAAGCATTTGCAGTCAGGCGGAGGCATTGACCAGGGTATAGCGCCGGAACTGATCCGGGAAATGGAGAGAGCGGATGTGATGATGCTCAACAATGAATTTGCGTATTCCGACAGAGGCACACCCCTTGAAGGAAAGCAGTTCACTTTCCGGGCAAGACCGGAGACGGTATCCTATCTCAATGATATGGGAGTGGATATTGTGTCCCTGGCCAATAATCATGCTTATGATTACGGGGAAGAGGCGCTGCTTGACACGCTGGATACGTTGCAGGAGGCAGGCATTACGGCGATAGGTGCAGGCCGTAACTTAAGTGAGGCCCGCCGTCCGGCCTATTATATTGTGGATGATCTCAAAATTGCCTTTATTACGGCCACACAGATTGAACGTCTGGACAATCCGGATACCAGAGGCGCAACGGATGTCTCGGCAGGAGTCTTTCGCTGCTGGGATGGGGAGAACCTGCTGGAGACCGTCAGGGAAGCCAAAAAGAACTGTGATTTTGTAGTGGTCTATGTGCACTGGGGAACAGAGAATGTGGATACTCTTGACTGGGCGCAGTTGAAGCAGGCGCCGGAAGTGATCGCTGCGGGGGCGGACCTTGTGATCGGGGATCATCCGCACTGCTTACAGCCTATCGGCGTGATCCAGGGAGTGCCGGTGATTTACAGCCTGGGCAATTTCTGGTTTAACTCGAAAACACTGGACACCGGTATGGTAAAGGTAGTGATTAACCAGGACGGTATTGTGAGTTATCAGTTCATCCCGTGTCTGCAAAGCGACTGCAGGACTGTGCGCCTGGAGGGGGAAGAGAAAAAGCGGGTGCTGGATTATATGCGCAGTATCTCGGAAGGCGTGCAGATTGATGAAGAGGGATATGTGACATGGTAAAACATGAAATGATGAAACATGAAATGGTCAAAATATAAGACAAATTATTTCCTGATGAAACTTTTTGGGAGTCTGATTCGTATTTCCTGTAGAGGGATGAAAGCAGAAACGGAAAGGAATGACAGCCATGAATATTAATTCAGATTATTATCATAATCCCTGGCAGGCCAATCAGGGACAGGAGTATTATAAAGGATATGCGAAGAAAGGCCAGTCATCTGTGCCTGTGAAAGAAGCGGAGAAGGAGGCAGGGGAATCCGCAGCCTCCGGTAACGAGGCCGATAAGACTTGCCGGGAACAGATTCTTGAGAAGATGGCCGAGATGGCCCAGAAAGTCAAAGACGGCACCGTGGAACCCACATTTCAGATCGGAGCCATGTCCTACACCATGAAGGAATGGGATAAACTGTTGGAGAAATTTGACACCGCAGAGGAAGCTTTACAGGCAGAAGTAGAGGCACAGATTGAGGAAGCGGAGAAACAGGCGGCCAAGGAAGCTCTCAGAGAAGAAATGAATACCGAACAGGCGGCCGCGCTTCTTACGGATGAAGTTACCAAGTGCAGTTATCCCACCGATGATCCCAAGCAGAAACATTGGTTTATCACGGCGTACGGCCCGGACGGCATCTCCTGTAAAGAGGCATATTTTGACGGTTCAAAATGGGTGAACAGGGACTGCTGGGGATTGTCTTATACGGAAGAGGGACAGTATGAAAAGGTAATGGCTTTTCTGAAGCGGTTTCCGGCGGATGCCAATCTGCGCTTTGCTGCTCAGGAGAGTTTCTGGAAACAGTTTCTTGCAGGCGGGATTGATGAGGATGCGTTTGTGTCCGACTTTGAGTCCGGCAAAGACTGGGGCGAGGCCTGATGGTGACAGCTGTAGGCGGCTGATGACGGTAAAAAACAGTTGACAACAAAAGATAAGCTGTGCTATAGTAATCAAGGTTATAAAACCATGCCGAAGACAGTAGGTGCCGTATTGCCGGCGTAAGAGTCCGCCTACCGAGGAGAGAAGAGTACTTTATGACATTTGATCCTCCCTGTCTTTGGGGAGGATTTTTTATGAAATAGACTCCTTTCGGCACAAAATCTATAAGGAGGTAATGTAATGGCAAAGGTTGAACTGAAAAAACCTATCGTAGAAGAGATCTCCGCAGCCGTAAAAGATGCGCAGTCAGTAGTCCTGGTTGATTACCGCGGTCTTACGGTGGAGCAGGACACACAGCTTCGTAAACAGCTTCGTGAAGCCGGGATCACCTACAAGGTTTACAAGAACACAATGATGAATTTTGCATTTAAGGGCACAGATTATGAATCTCTTCTTCCTTACCTGGAAGGGCCCAGCGCAGTTGCCATCTCCACAGAGGATGCTACGGCACCTGCCAGAGTATTATGCAAATTCGCTAAGACAGCAGACGCTCTTGAAGTGAAGGGCGGCGTTGTGGAAGGTATTGCTTATGATGCCAAGGGCATCATAGAGATTTCCAAGATTCCTTCCAGAGAAGAACTGTTGTCCAAGCTGCTTGGCAGTATCCAGTCTCCGATTGCGAACTTTGCTCGTGTCATGAATCAGCTGGCAGAGAAAGGCGGCGCATCCGAGTGCGAGGCACCGGCCAAGGAAGAGGCTGCACCCGCAGAGGAAGCACCCGCAGAGGCAGCGCCTGCTGAAGAGACACCCGCAGCAGAGTAAACAGGGAAAGTAAAGTATCAGACAATCCAACAATAATAAAAATATGGAGGTTATAATCATGGCAAAGTTATCTATTGAAGAAATCATCAGTGCGATTGATGAGCTGACAGTATTAGAGTTAAATGATCTGGTAAAAGCCTGCGAGGAGAAATATGGTGTATCCGCAGCGGCAGGCGTAGTAGTTGCAGCAGCAGGCGGTGACGCAGGTGCAGCGGCAGCAGAGGAGAAGACAGAGTTCGACGTAGAGCTGACAGAGGTTGGCCCGAACAAGGTTAAGGTTATCAAAGTTGTTCGTGAGGCAACAGGCCTTGGTCTGAAAGAAGCTAAGGATATGGTAGATTCCGCTCCGAAGGTACTCAAAGAGGCTGCTTCCAAGGAAGAGGCTGAAGACCTGAAGGCTAAGTTAGAGGCTGAGGGCGCAAAGGTTACTCTCAAGTAATTTCTACACATAGCAGAATGATAAACCGTTCACATGTTTTGATAAGCATGTGGGCGGTTTTGTTTCTGGTATCATCAGCAGCCGATACTTTGCTGATTTCTAAAATCTTTTTTAATTTCTCAAAATAATCGTTGACTCCCCTGAGGACTTGTAGTAGAATGGATGATGCACTATTGTGGTGTGGTATGCTTATTTGGAGTATGATTTTATGATTAAGCATGCATTAATTATAAAGAACGGGGTGAGATGTCAATGGAAAAGAACAGGATCCGTAAGACTGCAGCCGGCAGAAATACGCGAATGACTTATGCACGACAGAAAGAGGTTCTGGATATGCCGAACCTGATCGAAGTTCAGAAGAACTCCTACCGGTGGTTTCTGGATGAAGGCTTAAAAGAAGTGTTTGACGATATTTCTCCGATTTCAGATTATAGTGGTCATCTGAGCTTGGAATTCGTTGACTTTGAGTTATGCGAAGAGGATGTCAAGTATTCTATCGAAAAATGTAAGGAGAGAGACGCCACTTATGCAGCCCCTCTCAAAGTAAAAGTACGTCTGATCAATAAAGAGAAGGATGAGATTACGGAGCACGAGATCTTTATGGGCGATCTGCCTCTGATGACTGAGACAGGCACTTTCGTGATCAATGGCGCAGAGCGTGTCATCGTCAGCCAGCTTGTGCGTTCTCCCGGCATCTATTATGGAATCGGACATGATAAGATTGGTAAACGGCTTTTTTCTGCTACCGTAATTCCCAACCGTGGAGCATGGTTAGAGTATGAGACAGACTCTAATGATGTCTTTTATGTGCGCGTTGACAGAACCAGAAAGGTTCCGATCACTGTGCTGATTCGTGCGCTGGGAGTGGGCTCCAATGATGAGATCAGGGAGTTGTTTGGCGACGAGCCGAAGATCGAGGCAAGTTTCACAAAGGATACTTCCGAGAATTACCAGGAAGGTCTGTTGGAATTATATAAGAAAATCCGTCCCGGTGAGCCTTTGAGCGTGGAGAGCGCTGAGAGTCTGATCACTGCGATGTTCTTTGACCCCAGAAGATATGATCTTGCCAAGGTCGGCAGATATAAATTTAATAAGAAGCTGATGTTCAGAAACAGAATCAGACACCATGTGCTTGCTGAGGATGTGGTGGATACCCTGACAGGTGAGATTCTGGCTAAGGCAGGGGACAAGGTAACGGCAGAGATGGCTGATATGATCCAGAACGCCGCAGTACCTGCCGTGTGGATTCAGACAGAAGAAAAGAATGTCAAAGTACTGTCCAATATGATGGTGGACATCACGAACTTTGTGGAGTGTAATCCCAGAGAACTGGGTGTTACAGAGTTGGTTTATTTCCCTGTGTTACAGCAGATCTTGCAGGAGTACAGCGAAGATCCGGAGATGCTGGCTGAGGCAATCCAGAAGAATGTACACGAACTGATTCCGAAGCATATTACCAAGGAAGATATCCTGGCTTCCATCAACTATAATATTCACCTGGAGTACGGTATCGGCAATGATGACGATATCGATCATCTGGGCAACCGCCGTATCCGTGCGGTCGGCGAATTGTTACAGAATCAGTACCGCATCGGTCTTTCCAGACTGGAGAGAGTGGTGCGTGAGAGAATGACCACCCATGATGCGGAGGAGATTTCCCCGCAGGTGCTCATCAATATCAAACCGGTGCAGGCGGCAGTGAAGGAGTTCTTTGGATCCTCCCAGCTGTCACAGTTCATGGATCAGAACAACCCGCTTGGCGAGCTGACGCATAAGAGACGTCTCTCCGCTTTGGGACCGGGCGGTCTGTCCAGAGACAGAGCCGGATTCGAGGTGCGGGATGTACACTATACGCATTACGGCAGAATGTGTCCTATTGAGACGCCTGAAGGCCCGAACATCGGTCTGATCAATTCCCTGGCGTCCTATGCAAGGATTAATGAATATGGATTTGTGGAGGCGCCTTATCGTAAGATTGACAAGTCTGATCCGGCCAATCCGCGGGTTACGGACGAGGCAGTCTATATGACGGCGGATGAGGAAGATAACTACCATGTAGCGCAGGCTTCCACACCTCTGGACAAGGATGGATATTTTAAGAGAAACAGTGTGTCGGGACGTTATAAGATGGAGACCCAGGAATATCCCAAGACCATGTTTGATTATATGGATGTGTCTCCGAAGATGGTATTCTCCGTGGCAACGGCGCTGATTCCGTTCTTGCAGAACGACGATGCAAACCGTGCGCTGATGGGATCCAACATGCAGAGACAGGCAGTGCCGCTGCTCTTTACAGAAACCCCTGTGGTGGGAACCGGTATGGAGCCGAAGGCAGCCGTAGACTCCGGTGTCTGCGTGGTGGCGAAGAAAGCGGGCACCATCGATTATGTATCCTCTAATCTGATCAAGATGACCTGTGACGATGGGGAGAAGATGGAATACCATTTGTCCAAGTTCTCCAGAAGCAATCAGTCCAACTGTTACAATCAGAAGCCCATCGTACAAAAGGGTGTTCATGTGGAGCAGGGTGAAGTGATCGCAGACGGTCCTTCCACAGACGGCGGCGAGCTGGCACTGGGCAAGAATCCGCTGATCGGGTTCATGACCTGGGAAGGCTACAACTATGAGGATGCAGTACTTTTAAGTGAAAGACTGGTACAGGAAGATGTTTACACTTCCGTACACATTGAAGAATATGAGGCAGAAGCGCGTGATACCAAACTGGGACCCGAAGAGATTACCAGGGATGTGCCCGGTGTGGGTGACGATGCTTTGAAAGATCTGGATGACAGAGGTATTATCCGTATCGGTGCGGAAGTGCGCGCCGGCGATATCCTGGTGGGTAAGGTAACCCCTAAGGGAGAGACCGAGCTGACTGCGGAAGAGAGACTTCTCCGCGCCATTTTCGGTGAAAAGGCCAGAGAAGTGCGTGACACTTCCCTGAAAGTACCTCACGGTGAGTATGGTATCGTTGTGGATGCCAAGGTATTTACCAGAGAGAATGGCGACGAGCTGTCTCCTGGTGTGAATCAGGCTGTCCGCATTTATATCGCACAGAAGAGAAAGATATCCGTAGGTGATAAGATGGCAGGCCGTCATGGTAACAAGGGTGTGGTATCCCGCGTGCTGCCGGTGGAGGATATGCCTTATCTGCCTAACGGACGTCCGTTGGATATTGTGTTAAATCCGCTGGGCGTGCCTTCCCGTATGAATATCGGGCAGGTGCTTGAAATCCATCTGTCTCTGGCGGCTAAGGCCCTTGGCTTTAACGTGGCAACACCGGTGTTTGACGGTGCGAAAGAGGATGATATCATGGATACCCTCGATCTGGCCAACGACTATGTGAATCTGGAATGGGAAGAGTTTGAGAAGAAACACAAGGAAGAACTCTTACCGGAAGTAATGGAGTATCTGTATGAGAACAGAGATCACCGCGAACTGTGGAAGGGTGTACCCATTTCCAGAGACGGTAAGGTGAGACTGCGCGACGGAAGGACAGGCGAGTATTTTGACTCACCGGTTACCATCGGACACATGCATTACCTGAAGCTTCATCATCTGGTGGACGATAAGATTCATGCACGTTCCACAGGCCCTTACTCTCTGGTAACACAGCAGCCGCTGGGAGGTAAGGCGCAGTTCGGCGGACAGCGTTTCGGTGAGATGGAAGTGTGGGCGCTGGAGGCATATGGTGCGGCTTATACGTTACAGGAAATCCTGACCGTGAAGTCCGATGATGTGGTAGGCCGCGTTAAGACCTATGAGGCAATCATCAAAGGCGACAACATTCCGGAACCTGGTGTGCCGGAATCCTTCAAGGTACTGCTGAAAGAATTACAGTCCCTGGGTCTGGATGTGAGAGTGCTTCGTGATGATCAGACTGAGGTGGAGATCATGGAGACAATCGACTACGGCGAAAACGATTACCGTTACGAGATTGAGGGTGATTCCCGTAACTATGATTACGAGAAAGATTCCTTAGGTTCCATGGGCTATCAGAAGCAGGAGTTTGATGAGGACAGCGGAGAACTTGTGACCAGCGATGAGGAAGAAGATTTGGCTGAAGATGACCTGGATCTTGAAGTGGAGTTTGAATAAGACGAAGAGAAGGTCCGCAAATAATCTGGAAGGAGCATAGTGTAAGATGTCAGACATGAGACAGGAAACATATCAACCTATGACATTTGATGCGATCAAGATTGGATTGGCATCACCCGAGAAGATCAGAGAGTGGTCCAGAGGTGAGGTCACGAAGCCTGAGACTATCAATTATAGAACATTAAAACCAGAGAAAGAAGGTCTTTTCTGTGAGAAGATCTTTGGACCCAGCAAGGACTGGGAATGTCATTGTGGTAAGTATAAGAAGATCAGATATAAAGGTGTGGTCTGTGACAGATGCGGCGTGGAAGTAACCAAGTCCAGCGTCCGCAGAGAGCGTATGGGACATATTGAACTGGCAGCGCCCGTATCCCATATCTGGTATTTTAAAGGAATTCCCAGCCGTATGGGACTGATCCTCGATCTGTCCCCGAGAGTACTGGAGAAGGTGCTTTATTTTGCTTCCTATATTGTACTGGACGGCGGTGAGACAGATCTGGAATATAAGCAGGTTCTCTCCGAGAAGGAATATCAGGATGCAAGAGAGAACTGGGGCAATAAATTCCGTGTGGGCATGGGTGCCGAGGCAATCAAAGAGCTTTTGCAGGCCATTGACTTAGAGACAGAGGCCGTTGAGTTAAAAGAGGGCTTGAAAGATTCCACCGGTCAGAAGCGTGCCCGTATCATCAAGAGACTGGAAGTGGTGGAAGCTTTCAGAGAATCCGGGAATCAGCCGGAATGGATGATCATGGATGCGATTCCGGTGATTCCGCCCGATCTGCGTCCTATGGTACAGCTGGATGGCGGCCGTTTTGCGACCTCCGATTTAAATGATCTGTACAGAAGAATCATCAATAGAAATAATCGTCTGAAGAGACTGTTGGAGCTGGGTGCTCCGGATATCATTGTCCGTAACGAGAAGCGTATGTTACAGGAAGCGGTAGATGCGCTGATTGACAATGGCAGAAGAGGACGTCCGGTGACAGGCCCCGGCAACAGGGCATTAAAATCCCTGTCCGATATGTTGAAGGGTAAATCGGGACGTTTCCGTCAGAACCTGC